>Ga0316189_10005354_pt1 | contig 12296 bp, 12 predicted proteins | sample LowCovwburrow_MG_FD_204930 | JGI IMG/M metagenome (GOLD analysis project Ga0316189, IMG submission 204930) | Coastal sediment microbial communities from Maine, United States - Lowes Cove worm burrow | ecosystem: Environmental > Aquatic > Marine > Coastal > Sediment | place: USA: Maine... | reverse complement strand
GTTCACGTTTGACGGTGCCGGGTTTAACCTCGTTTAGACGCAGGTCGCGGTATTCTTCAAAATGCTCTGTGCGCAAATTCGCCATGGCGTATTCACACAGATGTTTTTCATCACGCTTGAATTTAGCCAAACGTAGTTCTTCGGTCTGAGCACCTTTGTGCTTTGGCGTTTCATTTTTGAGATAGCGATCAATCACTTCCTTGAGTGTTTCTCGCTCTGAAAGGGAGCGATCAACGAAGACGCCTTTGTCCATTTGAGACTCAACATCACGCGCCCAGCTTTCCGCATCTGATTGCATTTCAAATGTTCGAGATTGAACCGGATAGCCTTTGCGTCGGATTAAGGCCCGCCACTGATAAGGTCCGCGTTTTTGAAAAGTAGCCATGGAATCTCGCCCAATTTGATTGAAGGGCTGAGTGTACCATTAATGTACCAAATAACAATTCTTAATGCATGATACTGAAGGAGAGGAGGGGTAATCCTAATGTTTTCAAGGGGTTTAAATGGTGCACCCGACGAGATTCGAACTCATGACCTCCGCCTTCGGAGGGCGGCGCTCTATCCAGCTGAGCTACGGGTGCACATTTGTGGGCGCACATTAACCGATAGCTCTGTGGGGGTAAAGCGTTGTGCACGAAATCTGGCATGAAAGCTTTGAGGATGCTATAGGGGGGCATGACTGATCCTTTGACCACACCAATTTTGCGCGCGCCCGATCACCGTTCAGAGCTTTTGATGCCTGCGGGCTCGTTGAAAAAGCTGAAAACGGCGGTGCTGTATGGTGCCGATGCTGTTTATGCCGGAACGCCGGATTTATCGTTGCGCACCCAATCGGAATTCTCACTGGAAGATTTATTGGAAGGTGTGCGTTTTGCCCATGAGCACGGGGTCAGGATTTATCTGACACTGAACTTGTTCACGCACAATCGCGATGTTGAAAAACTTCCTGAATTTGTCAAAACCGTGCGCAAAGTTCAACCCGATGGCGTGATCGTATCGGATCAAGGCGTGTTCCATTATCTGCGCGAACACGCCCCGGAACTCGATTTGCATGTCTCGACCCAAGCCAATGCTTGTTCGTGGTTGACGGTGAAAAGTTGGGCCACCCAAGGGGCAAAGCTGTGCGTGTTGGCACGTGAAGTCAGCTTTGACGAGCTGATTGAAATTCGCGAAAAATGTCCCGACATTAAACTGGAAGCTTTCGTCCACGGCGCCATGTGCATGACCTATTCCGGGCGCTGTTTGTTGTCGAATTATTTAGCCGAGCGCGGAGCCAACCAAGGCAACTGTGCGCAAAGTTGTCGCTGGAGCTATAAGGTAATGGCGCGCAAAAAAGGTGGCGATGAGATCGAAATCACACCCGACAACAAAGACGACTTTGACTTCTATTTAGAAGAAGAATTTCGCCCCGGCGAACTGATGAAGATCGAAGAAGACGACCGTGGATCATACATCATGAACGCCAAAGATTTGTGCTTGATGGGCAAGCTGGACGACTATTTAAAAATCGGTATCGACAGCTTGAAAATCGAAGGTCGCAACAAAAGCGAATACTATGCCGCCATCACGGCGCGCGCGTATCGCTTGGCTATTGATGCGTGGTACGAAGACCCAGACAGTTGGGATGCGGATGTGTATTTGCGCGAAATATATACGCTGCAAAATCGCGGTTATTCGTTGGGATTTCACGATGGACGCTTGGGCAACATTGCCCACAATTATGATCGTACCGACACTGTTGGTGGATGGTTGTTTGCAGGAACAATTGAAAAGTGGGATGGCGACGACATGATCTTTGCCCAACGCAATCCCTTGCGCGCGGGTGACGTGATTGAATTTTTGCCGCCCAGAGAAATCGAACCGATCCGTTTGCGCCTTTATGAATTTGTGAACAACAAAAATGGCTTTGTTATGGACAAGGCCAATCCCGGTGAAGGCAATGCCATTCGCATTTCGGCGTCGTTATTTCATAATGAAGATTTGGACCACATCAAAGAGCTTTTGCCGCCGTTGAGCATCGGTCGCAAAGAAGCGGTGTTGAGCGAAGACCGACAAGCTTTGTTGCAAGGCAATTTGATGAGCATGGATGTCGAACGCGGTTTGCGTGATGGTACCGAAGACCGCCCAACCTTAAAAGGTCGCGCTCATTCGGGTAAGGCTCCGGCACAGGGGTTGGACAGTTGTTGCGGCTTGGGCTGTAACGGCTGCACGATGTTTTGGCACGACGACAAATACGCCAAAGCGCGCGAGTCCCTCGCCCAGAAAAAAATTGGCGTGATGCTGAAAAAGTCTGATTAAAGTGTGCGCTTGATCAAGTCGATGTGCAGACGCAAATTATAAAGTTCATCCGAATACGACAACGGAACTTTTAGATTTTTGACGTCTTGTTCGATGGCGGTAAGTTCTTCGATCAACCGATCGTGGGCTGTTTCTGAAGATTGTGCCGCACGGTGTTCGATATCAGCCAAGGCTTCATACCAACGATAAATCCGCGACCGCACCCGCCAACGATAGGTGGGCGGAAAGATTTTAATCAAGGGAATCAATAACGTAATCAACGGCACCAACATGACCTTGAGGCGATCAAACATGACAGCCCCCCAAAACGGCAAATATTTTTGCAAAAAAGGTGGACCGCTGTTGAGGTAACGTTCGGCATCCGCGCTTAAAGGATAATCAACAAAACGCGTGGAAGGGAACAGTCCGGGCTCGGCCAAAATAGATCCGCTGCCGTGAATTTTTTGGGTCGCTTGGATGAGTAAGTTTTGCAAGGCCGGGTGCAAGTCTGCGTGGGTTGCAAGGGTCGCAGCAGGCGCCAACAAGGTCACATCTGACGTTGGAATATCTTGGCTAAGACTGACAACGCCTTGGCTTAACGTCACAGCAGACAGGTACCGCATTTGACGCGTGTACGCTGCGGCTCGGTCGAAATTTAACAATCTGATATTTTCGTTGGCGAGCAAGTCTTGGATCAATGGTGAAGACGGCGACGTGACAAAAAAAGCCGCGTCAATTTTGCCAGCCAATAAATCCCTAGCCCCATCAGCCGATGAAATGTGGTGAATGGTTTTTCCCGTTGTCTCGATGTCATTCTGATCCAAAAGCTGTTTCGCCACGGCCCACGTGCCACTGCCTTCGCTACCCGCGGCAATCTTTAGACCGTTTAAATCATTCAGACGTTTGACCGTAGATTGACTTTGGACGAACACCCACAGCGGTTCAAAATAAAGACTGCCCAACGAAACCAAGTTGGGATCACGTTCAGCATTTCCAACACCCCCTTGCACAAAGGCAAGATCAACTTTTCCTTCATTGAGCAATTGAATGTTTTCGACCGAACCTTGGGAGTTTAAAATTTCAAGGTGAATGCCTTCGTGGGCAAGGCTCTTTTGATAATCAGTGGCGAATTTAAAATAAGCCCCGGTTTTAGAACCCGTCGCAATGGTGATGGTGTTTGGCGGAGACGGTTCGACAAATTGATAGGCGACACCAAAGCCTAAGATGGCGATCACAAGTCCAATGGCACTGATGCGCAGGCTGTCTTTGTTCATGAGGCTTCTCTTTGATCCGGCTCGCTGGTGATTTGCAAGAACACGTCTTCGAGTTCGGGTTCAGCCGTGGCCAGTTCGGAAAATTGAATTCCCGCATTTTGCACGGCGGTGATGATTTCTGACGCTTGAGTTGCGCTGGGTTTGTAATTAAATTCTAGTTCGCGCGCGTTGATCAGTGACACATCGAAATCACGCAAGCTTTCAGGCACATTTTCTAAATCTTCTGAAAGCATCACTGTGACCCGTTTGCTGTCGAGCTTGCCCATCAAGTTTTTGGTGGTGTCACACGCAATCACGCGACCGTGGTTGATGATGGCAATGTGATCGCAAAGTTCTTGTGCTTCTTCCAGATAATGGGTGGTTAGCAAAACGGTCACGCCTTGTTTGTTGAGTTCGCGCACATAGTCCCAAAGCTGGCGGCGCAAGTCGACATCGACGCCTGCGGTGGGTTCATCCAAGATGAGAACTTGCGGACTGTGGACCAAAGCTTTGGCGACCAGCAATCGTCTGCGCATACCGCCTGAAAGTGTGCGGGCGTACGAATCGGCTTTGTCCCCAAGACCGACGGCTTCTAAAATTTCCATGCTGCGGCGATCGGCTTTTTTGATGCCGTAAAGGCCGGCTTGAACATCCAACATTTCGCGAGGGGTAAAGAACGGATCGATGTTGAGTTCTTGGGGGACCACACCGATGGCGCGTTTGGCGGCGCGGGTGTCGTCGGTAATGTCGTGACCCCAAATTTCCGCCGTGCCGGACGTTTTGACCACCAGACCCGCTAAAATGTTGATCATCGTGGATTTGCCCGCACCATTGGGGCCAAGCAACGCAAAAAACGAGCCGCGCGGAATGACCAAATCGAGGTCTTTTAACGCCCGTTTGGCTTCACGTTTGCCCTGAGGCCGATACGTTTTGCTCAGTTTTTTGATCTCAATCGCGTTTTCGGGAAGATTGTCCACGGTTTACTCCACAATATTGTCGATGATTTCCGCATTCGGGGCGTTGCAACTGGCACAGCATGCGTTATCATCTTAGATAAGAAATGTAAGCGTTCAAACGCTACGTGCAAGCTCGAATTCGGGTCCTTATATAACAGAGAGAAAATAAATGGCTGATCAAGACGTTAAAATTGTTTCCACACTCAAAGTTTCTTGCGATGGAAATGGCTCCAGCAGCGGCCATCCCCGCGTGTTTTTGACACTCGATGCGCACACCCACGAAATCACATGCCCCTACTGTTCCCAACAATTCAAACTTGATCCCAACGCTAAAGTTAGCGCCGGACACTAGGCTCAGATATTGAAACACGTCTTTCTGATTGATGGTTCGGGATTCATTTTTCGAGCTTATCACGGTTTGCCGCCGATGACGCGTCCAGACGGAACGCCCGTGAATGCGGTTTATGGTTTTACCAACATGCTTTTAAAGCTGGTGGAAGACACCGACGCCGATCATATCGCGGTGGTGTTTGATCGCGCCCGAAAGACCTTTCGCAGCGATATTTACCCCGAATACAAAGCCCACCGTTCGCCGCCGCCGGATGACCTGATTCCTCAATTTGAATTGGTCCGCGATGCGACTTGGGCCATGGGTTTAAAACCCGTGGATATGGAAGGCTATGAGGCCGATGATCTGATCGCCACCTATGCCCGCCAAGCAACCGAGGCCGGGGCCAAGGTCACGATTGTGTCCAGCGACAAAGACTTGATGCAGTTGGTGAACGAAAACGTCACCATGTATGACGCCATGAAAAACCGCACCATCGGTCCCGACCAAGTGTTTGAAAAATTCGGGGTCGGCCCGGATCGGGTCATTGATGTACAAGCCTTGGCCGGCGATAGTTCCGACAACGTGCCGGGGGTCGAAGGCATCGGCGTGAAAACCGCAGCCTTGTTGATTAACGAATACGGCGATCTTGAAGGCGTGCTGGCAAATGCCCAAAACGTCAAACAGCCCAAACGACGCGAACGCTTGATGGAACAAGCAGATGCGGCGCGGGTGTCCAAAGAATTGGTGACGTTGTGCCAAGACGTTCCGGTGGATGTCCCCTTGGAAGATTTTGACGTATCCGAACCCGACACGTCCAAGCTGATCGATTTCTTAGAAGACCAATCGTTTAAATCCTTGGCGAACAAAGTGATGAGCCGGGGCATGTCGATTGGTGACAACGGCGATGGCAAGGCGGCGAAAGACTCACAAGTTTATGCCAAGGCCGAATACGAATTGGTGCAAAGCGAAGCGGCTTTGCAGGCGTGGATCGATGAAGCTTTTAACGCGGGTGAAGTGACAATTGATACCGAAACGACGTCTCTGGATGCCATGACCGCGGACTTGGTCGGTGTGTCTTTGTGCGTGAGCCCGGGGCGTGCGTGTTACATTCCGTTGGCGCACAAGGGTCCGGCTTCTCAAGGCGGATTTGACTTTGGCGATGGCGACGATGGTGCAGACAGTGGCGCGCCCGAACAGGTGGCGTTGAACAAAGCCGTTCAGATGTTAAAGCCTTTATTAGAAGATCCGGGCGTTTTAAAAATCGGTCAAAATATCAAATACGATTGCCAAGTCTTGGCCCAAGATCGTTATGACATTGATCTAAGTCCGGTCGATGACACCATGGTGCTGAGCTATGTTTTGGAAAGCGGCCTACACGCACATGGTATGGATGAATTGGCGCGTCTGCATTTGGGGGTGGAAACCATCAAGTTTAAAGACGTGGTGGGCAGCGGAAAAAATAAGCTGACGTTTGATCAAGTCGATCTGGATAAGGCTTTGGATTACGCCGCCGAAGATGCCGACATCACGGCCAAGCTCTATAAACTTTTAAAACCCCGCATTGCAGCGGAACGTATGACCACGGTTTATGAAACCTTGGAACGCGCGCTTATTCCCGTGTTGGTGAAGATGGAAAGCGAAGGCATCAAGTGCGATGCGAAAGAATTAACCCGACTTTCCGATGACTTCGCCAAACGTTTGTCCGAGCTTCAGATCGAAATTTATGAGCTGGCGGGGGAAGACTTCAACATCGCGTCCCCCAAACAATTGGGCGAAATCCTGTTTGATAAAATGGCTATAGAGGGCGGCAAAAAAGGCAAGACCGGGGCGTACGCCACCGGGGCTGAAATCTTGGAAGGCTTGGCAGCCGACGGTCATGATATTGCGGCGCGGGTGTTAGATTGGCGGCAACTGGCAAAGTTGAAAAGCACCTATACGGACGCCTTAATCAAACAGATCAATCCAAACACGGGACGCGTCCACACATCCTTTTCCATGGCGGCGACGACAACCGGGCGTTTGGCATCCTCTGATCCAAACTTACAAAATATTCCGATCCGATCCGAAGAAGGACGCAAGATCAGAAAGGCCTTTATTGCCGAGCCCGGGCACACTTTAATCAGTGCCGATTATTCGCAAATTGAATTGCGTCTGTTGGCCCATGTCGCCGATATCGGCGCGCTGAAAGATGCGTTTCATTCAGGTTTAGACATTCATGCCATGACGGCGTCCGAAGTGTTCGGCGTGCCCGTCCTTGGCATGGACCCGATGATCCGGCGCAACGCCAAGGCCATTAACTTTGGTATCATTTATGGAATTTCGGCCTTTGGTTTGGCCCGTCAGTTGGATATTTCCAGAACCGAAGCCAAGGAATACATCGAAGCGTACTTTGAAAAGTTTCCGGGCATTCGGGCGTATATGGACAACACCAAAGCTTTCGCGGCCGAGCACGGATATGTCACCACCTTGTTTGGGCGCAAATGTCATGTCACGGGCATTAATGACAAAAACCCCATGAAGCGTGGATTTTCCGAACGCGCGGCGATTAATGCCCCGATCCAAGGGGGGGCCGCGGACATTATCAAACGGGCCATGGTGCGCGTACCACACGCACTTGCGGATGCTGGACTAAAAGCCCGGATGTTGTTGCAGGTTCACGATGAGCTGATTTTTGAAGTGCCTGATGATGAAGCCGAAGCCACGGCGGCCTTGGTCAAATCCGTCATGGAAAATGCCGCCAGCCTTGACGTGCCCTTGGAAGTTGATGTTGGTCTGGGTCAAAATTGGGGCGAAGCTCACTGATTTAAAACGAAAATTTTTCCACGGATGGTCTTCTTTCGTTGTAAATTATACAACTCAGCACTATCATGCGCCTTTAATCACATGAATTAAGAGTGCTTCCATATGCCTGTTGACGTGCGCAAATTGATATTTTCCAAGGACGAATTGCTGTCGGCCTTTCAAAAGACCTGTCGGCTAAAAAACTTTGTCGATTCACAGGCCTCTGTTGAAAAATACGAACTGGCGAGCGTAAAAAAAAGCGACTCAGATGCTGAAGAGCTATCGGCGACGGTGACTTTTATGAGCCCCGATCCCCGAAATCCAATTAAAGCCAATTTGGATGAGGACCAAATCATCGAAGCCTTAATTTCCGATTGCAAGGATTTGAACATTCCTCTGCCGCGTAAGGGCCAGAAGTTTTTAAAACAACACAAAGAAGGTTTGGCGATGAGCATGGGCTTGAATGAAGCCGCTAAGCCTAGCTAGTTTTTTTAAGATTTTTCTTTCTGTACACATCCCAAATTCGAATGCCCAAAAGTCCGCTGAGTATGGCGGCGTGAATCAGTGGTGGCAGGGTGTCGGCCTTGACCATCGAAAAATAATGCCAACAGCCTAAGATACCTGCCGCGTAGACATATTTATGAATGCGGGTCCAAGCCTTGCCCCCCAAATGTTTAATGGCGCGCTTGTTTGATGTCGCGGCCAACGTGGTCAAGATGATAAACGCGCCCATGCCGACGGTAATATAGGTGCGCTTGACGATATCCGTGCCGATGGCTTTAAAGTCAAAGAATTGATCAATGGCGACGTAGTTGGCGATGTGCAGCGTGACATAGGCAAAGGCCCAAAGCCCCAACATGCGGCGCAGGCGCACGGGCCACGTCCACCCGAAAACAATTTTAAGCGGCGTCGCACTTAAGGCGACAAGCAAGGATCTTAGCGCCCAATCGCCCATATAACGGTTGATAAATTCAATGGGGTTCGCGCCCAGACCACCCGTAAAAGCGATCGCGACCAGTTGCAGCAACGGCCCTGCCATAACAAAGAAAGCAAGCCACCACGTGACACGGTAGGAAAGGTATGGTTTCATCTTCATCTAGAAATTTTTAGCCAAATCCATGCCCGTGTAAAGCTCTGCAACTTCGTCTCCATAACCATTGAAGGGCAAGGTTTCTTGCTTGAAAAACTCTCCGATGCGACGTTCTTTGGCCTGGGACCAGCGGGGATGGGAAACTTCTGGGTTTACGTTGGCGTAAAAGCCGTATTCATGCGGGGCCGAACGGTTCCAAGATGTGGGCGGCTCTGTTTCTGTAAAGCTAATTTTGACAATGGACTTAATGCCCTTAAAGCCATACTTCCAAGGCACCACCAAACGTATCGGTGCGCCGTTTTGCGGTGGCAAGGTGCGCCCATATAACCCCACCGACAACAAAGACAATGGGTTCATTGCTTCGTCCATGCGCAGACCTTCGACGTAAGGCCATTGCAAGACAGAACGGTTCTGTCCGGGCATGCGTTCGGGATCGTGAAGGGTTTCAAAAGCGACATACTTTGCTTTTGAAGTTGGTTCCAATCGTTTGATGACTTCGGCCAAGGAAACACCGATCCAAGGCACCACCATGGACCATGTTTCGACACAGCGATGACGATAGATGCGTTCTTCGAGCTGGTGCGGATTGACCAAGTCTTCAAAATTATAAAGACCGGGCTTTGCGCATTCACCCGCGATTTCGACCATCCAAGGATCAGATTTAAAATCCTTTGCGGCGTAAACAGGGTCGTCCTTGCCCGTGCCAAATTCATAAAAGTTATTGTAAGAGCTAACCTGATCAAAAGGTGTCGCGTCTTCGCCGGGATCAAAGCTGGTTTTGGCAACGTTGGTTAACATTTCCCCCGCTTGAGGCCATGCGGCAAAGGCTTGATGGCTTAGCAATCCGCCCGCAAGTCCGCCCGCGACTGCTGCAGCACCCGTTTTTAAAAACTGGCGGCGCTGTTTGAAAAGCTTTTCAGGGGTAACGTCTTGTTCCGCCAGTTCCCAAGATTTGCGAATTTTGATGAGCATGCGGCCTCCGGTTATTTCGAAACACGTTGTTATCATATGTATGGCGTCAAGAGAGGCTATTCAACATCCTCTTACCGTTGTTCTTCGCTGAAATCGCGTAAAAGGTTTCACTGAAAATCGAAAAACCCTCACAAATTAAGCTTTTGTAATAGATTTAACGAGTAAGTTGCACTATATAACCTTACTTAAATTATGGATATAGGGGAACGTGCTATGGGACAGAAAATAGAAGGTAACGTTGAATATGTGTGTTGTGGGGATACACAATTTTGCAAAGAATGCCGTGTTTTGACGGCGTTTTCGGACACATCAGAACCCAAGACTATGCGCATGCAACGCAATAATCTTGGACGTTGTGATTTTTACAACGGCCCAAATACTCAAGTTCATGCGATCGCAAAACTAGATTAAATTTGCAGTGCGGCGATAGACTTTGAGAAAAAAGTACATCTTAGACAAAGCGCGTATGTTGTTTGCCCCCGGGCATGTTGTATAAGGGGGGTATGCGTACCCTTTACCATTTGTGGCTGTCCCCGTGTTCGCGCAAAGTGCGAATCGTTCTTGGGGAAAAAAAGCTGGAATACGATCTCGTGGCCGAAAAGGTCTGGGAGCGGCGGGAAGGGTTTTTGCGCTTAAATCCCGCCGGGGAAATCCCGGTGTTGGTGGAAACCGATGGCACAGCCATTTCCGGCGGCCAAGTCATTTCCGAATATCTAGACGAAATTCATCCAAAACCTAATCTATTGGGCCACGGTCCTTTGGAACGCGCCGAGGTGCGTCGGTTGTGTGCTTGGTTCGATGAAAAATTTAAATCCGAAGTGACGCAAAACCTTGTGAATGAAAAGGTTATGAAACGCTTTTTAGGGCTAGGGTCTCCCGATTCCAATGCCATTCGGGCGGGCAAGGCGAACATTCATCATCATTTGGATTACATCAGTTACTTGGTTGAACGCCGCACATGGTTGGCGGGGGAAGTCTTCACCTTGGCCGATATTTCGGCAGGCGCTCATCTTTCGTGTGTGGATTATTTAGACGACGTGCCGTGGGCCGATCACCCGGTGGCCAAAGACTGGTACGCGCGCATTAAATCTCGCCCCAGCTTTCGCGATCTGTTGCACGATCTAATCCCCGGCGTCCCGCCCCCAAAGCATTATCACGATTTAGATTTTTAAGGCTGTCCAGCTTTAAGGGCTTTTAAATAACGCAGTGCATGTTTGCTGGCCTCAGAATCGGGGTGGGCCTTGATCAGGGCCTGCCAATCGGTTTGCGCCGTGGCTTCATTATTGCTGGCTTGGTGGGTGAGGCCGCGTTCCAGCAAAGCATCGGGATGGCTTGGATCGATTGTGAGAACCCGGTTTAAATCTATGAGGGCCGAGTCCAACGCCCCCATTTGTCGGTAAGCCGATCCGCGCAAAACCAAGACATCGACATTGCCAGGTTTTGCATAAAGCACCCGCGTGAGGTCGTCTGCGGCTTCCCAAAATGTCCCCAAAACGCCCAAGGCTTTCGCGCGGATGAGAAGGGCTTCGCTATTTTCGGGCTGAAGCAGCAAAATCGTTTCGGAAATTTGTCGTGTGCGCTCCGCGTTTCCAGCTGAAAACCAAGCCTCGCCACTTTGCAGATAAAGCTGAACCTTGAAAGCCTTGTCGGCGTTGACTTCCATGGCCAAATCTTCAAAGCCTTTGGCGGCGATGGCAAATTGTCCAAGCTGCGTCAACGCCGCCATTTTACAATGGCGTGCCGGATATCCACCGCCGACACCCTCCCAAACTTTGGCATTTTCCAGAGCCGTTTCGGGGTGGGAATGGGCAAGCTTCATGCAGTCTTGATAGTGTAATTGTTGTGGATTTGGGGTGTCTTGGGCAAGCGAGGGCTTCCCCCAAACAAGGAAAAGGGTCCAAAACGCTACGAAGGTGGCTTGTGTCATACGCATCATGGCGGTTACATTCGCCGTCATGACACAAAAATGCAAGAGCCCCAAACCATGAAAAGTTCTCAACCCCATCTGTTTTGCTTTGGCCTTGGCTATTCGGCAATGGTTTTTGCCCAAAATTTATTGGCAGAGGGGTGGCGAGTGTCTGGTACACACAGACCGGGGGATGCGGCCCAAGATATTCAAGACATTGACTCCTTCGCCTTTGACCGGTCTACGCCGTTATCTGATTTCGATGCGGTGTTTAAAGACGTGACCCATGTCTTGGTTTCCATACCGCCAGATGGGGCGGGGTGCCCGGTGTTAGATATTCATGGAAATGATATCGCTCGTCACGCCCAACACATTGATTGGATCAGTTATCTTTCAACGGTGGGGGTTTATGGAAATACCGATGGCAAGCCCGTGGTTGAAACATCCAGGTTGTTGCCGACCCAAGAACGGTCTCGTTTTCGCGGACTAGCGGAAACCCGGTGGCAGAATTTAGCCGTGCGCACCCCGTTGGCCTTATTCGTGTTTCGGCTTGGTGGCATCTATGGTCCGGGGCGCAGTCCGTTTGAAAAAATTCGGGCAGGCCAAGCCCAACGCATTCACAAACCCGACCACCTCTTTTCACGCATTCATGTGGATGACATTGCGGGTGTGTTGAAAGCTTCACTGACAAAGCTTGACGCGCACGGTGTTTATAATGTCTGTGATGATG
>Ga0316189_10005353_pt1 | contig 12296 bp, 12 predicted proteins | sample LowCovwburrow_MG_FD_204930 | JGI IMG/M metagenome (GOLD analysis project Ga0316189, IMG submission 204930) | Coastal sediment microbial communities from Maine, United States - Lowes Cove worm burrow | ecosystem: Environmental > Aquatic > Marine > Coastal > Sediment | place: USA: Maine... | reverse complement strand
CGGGTTGGTCACACCCCGGACAGTTGCATCGCCCTCGAGATTGACCGCCCACAAGTAAAATGGTGCCAAATCAAACTTCCAATCACTCTCCTCCTGACTGGACGCCGTTGTGGCGGTAAGAATAACAAGAAATGTCAAGGCGGCAGCCAGAATGTTGTTGAATGGTGATTTCATATTACCCTGCTTCCCTTTCTTAAACAATTTTTCGGGCATTGACGTTCCCTGTTGCGTGCTACTGAGGTCTATTTTTGGGAAACAAAAACTTCACCGCAAACATCATGCTCCAATCCGGGCCGCCGTCCGGCTTTTCTACGTTGCCGAATGCCTGCAGCTTGAAATCCACCGGCAGCTTGCCAAAGCGCATCAACCGACCGATGCCGCCGCCAAAGGGAACGGTCCATTGGTTGCCGCTGGATTTTTCCCAGTCGGCGGTAATGATCGGGGTGGAAGTCAAATACCAGCCGTCGTCCAGATTGTAGTTGACAAAATACTGGAAGGTAAATTTGTTCACATCCGGATCGCCGCTGGGACCGGCGAAAGACCAGATGTTCTGGACCAGGGCCCCCAGCACCCATTTCCCCGGCATGGTCAATGCCACTGCCGCTGGCCCAGCCGACCACTTGTCCGACCCCAGTCCGCTGGTATTGGTCGGCAATTCCAATACCGGTCCTATTCCCCAGATTACTTTTCCCGGCTCGGCGGGGGTAAAAAAGCCTTGATATTGGATGTTCCCCAAACCGGATTCTCGTTCGAGGGTGGGAGGGATATCGATTTCACCAAGATCACTGCCGTTTAGATTTGCATCGATACCCAAATAGGGGATGATCAATCGGTTGATGAGATTCAGATTGCCGATGCGAATCGGATAGACCGGTTTCACCATCAGCGCATCCGCACTGCCACCGTCGGCCATGCCATCGTAGTGCCAGTATTCAAAGGGTAGGCTGATGATATCGCCAACCGGGTTTTGAGACTTTTTTGCTAAATTCTCTTCTGCGCTCGATAGTTGAACCATACCGACAATGATAAAAACAAGGCACAGACAAGTGGTATTTTTAAACATCTTATCGTCCCCTAAAGATTACGTTTTGTCTTGGTTTGACTGTTCACAACGGAATTTCTAATAGGAACCGGGTTTCGGTGGCTTGGCGTAACCAACCGGCCTGTCCGGTTCGATCACGCCATTGTCTTTTGCATAGCGGTCCCAGGATGCTGCCAGTGCATTCACCACCGCAGGTTTACTTTCGGCCAGATCATGCGTTTCAGCCGGATCTTCTGCAAGGTTGTACAGCTCCCATCCTCCCGATCCGTATGGTTTCGGGAGTTTTAATGCTTTCCAGTCGCCCTTTCGAAACATACGCATCCCATATAATTCGAACCCCTGCCGCCTTCCCTCAAAAGACTCGTCCAATTCTCCTTTCAATAGTGGCATCAAAGACTTCCCTTGTATGGGCAAGACGGTTTTGCCCCGGTATTTCTCCAAGTGTTGAACTCCTGCGGATACCAGCACCGTCGGCATGATATCAATGACATAGGTGAAAGCATCGACTCGGGAACCACCGTTGGGCATTTTACCAGGCAGTTTCATGATGCACGGCACCTGAATGCCACCCTGGGCCAGGTATCCCTTCATCAAACGAAACGGGCTGTTGGCGGCAAAGGCCCAGCCGGGACCGATGGACGTATAGGATCCGGCCAAACCCCGGTTGTCGAAACGGTTGTCAAAACCTTTGATGAAATCATCCATGTCGCCGCCAATGCCGGCATAATCCTCGATCGTGGTCTTGCTGGCCCCGTTATCGGAGAAAAAGATGATCAGCGTGTTGTCGTATTCGTCGATCGACTTGAGGTAGCCGAACAAGCGCCCAATGCTTTCATCCATGTAGTCGATCATGGCTGCATAGATTTCCATGTCGCGTGCCCGGTTTTTCCGTTGTTCATCGGTCAGTTGGTTCCAGGCCTGGATCCATTCCTCGCGAGGACGATCGACCATGGACACTGGAACAAGACCCATCGATTTCAGCTTTCTCAGGCGGTTTTCTCGCAGCATATCCCAGCCGTCGTCATACCGGCCCTTGTACTTATCGATATATGTTTTGGGTGCATGCAGCGGGTTGTGGGGGGCGGTGTAGGCCAGATAGCCAAGAAAGGGCTTTTTGTCCTTTTTGTGCTCGTCAATAAAGCCAATCATCCGATCCGTGTATGTCTTGGTTGAATAAAAATCCGGGGAAAGGTCTTGGATGATGTTACCGTTTCGGGTGTATTGGCTTGCTTTGCCGGGGATCAACGGCCGATTGTCTGCCCAGTGACTGGCACCGCCCGCCAGCATGGCAAAGGTTTCTTCAAAGCCCCGGGCATGCGGATACATCGCCGGCTCCTTTGCGCCCAAATGCCATTTTCCGGCCATATAAGTATGATATCCGGCTGTGCGGAGAACCTCGGCCACTGTGACCACTCGGGTGTTGAGATACCCTTCATACCCGGGGCGCCCTTCTTGGTTGGGAGACATGACCTCGGCCATGGTTCCCAAGCCCGCCTTGTGGGGGTCCATGCCCGAAAGCAGGGCCGCCCTTGTCGGCGCACAGTTGGGGGTAACGTGAAATTGGCTGAACTGTACCCCCTCCCGGGCCAGTTGATCTAAATGTGGTGTAGAAATTTCCCCGCCATAGGATCCAAGGTCCGAATAGCCCATGTCATCGGCCACGATGATCAGGATGTTGGGTCGGGAGTGGTTAATGTTCTGCAATTCACTGCCAGTGACATCCGTGCCGAGTAGTGAGGAAAATAAGAGAATGGCAAACCCCACTTTGTAACCAAGCTTCATCACTATCCAGAATCCTTTCTTAAATATTTAAAAAAAGAGTATTAATCCGATAAATGATCTATGGACAGGTTTGAAAAAACGAACCCTATTCAAGCAGTTCATCACGCAGCTGTTCGATCTCCACCGCGCTCAATCCCAGTCCATCACGCAGGTATGTCTCCATCGAGCCGTACTGGTTGAGTATTTCGTCGCGGGTGGCATCGATATAGGAGCCCTGCAAGATATAAAAAGCCATGATATTGGTCATGTCCACTTGATCCGATGGGATACCCTGCTTTTTAGCCGCCATCTCCCTCAGCTCATCCACACGCTTTTCCACCTCTTCTTTCCTGTACACATTGGAAAGCAAATAATCCTCCCGGACCGTTTCCCATGGTACCCCCAATGCCGAAAGCAATATCGCGGTTGCCGTACCGGTGCGGTGGACGCCGTGGGAACAGTGAAAAACCAGGGGACGATTAGCCGGATCGGCTAACAACCGCAACAAGGTGGCATATTGTTCCTTGGCCGCATCCCCGGTGAGAAGACGATGCACCTCCGCGTTTATTTCAACCGGGACCTTGGAAAAATCGGCTGTTTGTCGCGCTTCCAGAACCACTTTGGCCAGGTCCTGTTCAGCCTCGCCGGAAATGGGCTGCGGCACTTCTTCGATGCCATCCGGCAGTCTGTCTTTTCCTCTGGCATCGATCTCGTCGTCTGTCAGAAAGTTGACTACAGTAGCCAGGCGAAGCGTATCCAACCGGTCAACATCCGAATCGCTCAGTCGGGGCAACTCCCCCGACCGGTAGACCTGCCCCCAACGCACCGTTTTCCCATCCACGGTACGGTATCCTCCGATATCACGAAAATTGGACTGGCCGTCGAGACGGATATGACGCTTCTCTGTCATAACGGGAGCATCTGTGGATGTTACAGATTGGCAGCCGATAATGAAGAACAGGCAAGCTGCGAAAATAGCAGGTGCTAACCAATCGTATCTGATTGCCGGTTTTGGGCGATGATAATATTTTGGCAATTCCATATATGCCTTCTTTCCGGGCTTTGGCCCCACTCTCTGATCCTCGCAATTATTGTCAAGCATGGATGCTAATGAAGATTGGCATTTTGAGGCACCGCGCATGATGGCTGCCAAAGCAGGCAACCTAATAGGCCATGCCACGTGTTGAGTTTTTCACGAAATCTTTTTTACAATTTAGCGGCCAGATAAAACCACCCGCCGTGATCGGGCCGGGTGGTTTTATCGGCCATTCGATCAGGCATCTATTTCTTCGATGCGTAAGGCGATATGACTTCCCGCTCTTGATGAGGCAGCAGTTCGATGCCTTCAAAGGGTTTGCCGCGTGTTATCGGCGTATTGGGATATTCCTCCATCAGGTTCTGGTGCCTGGCTTTCATGGAATCAAACGGTTCCCACGCCCACAGGAACTGGGCCATCATGGGTTGTATTTCTTTCGGATCCCTGTACAGGTCATAGAAACCTTTGCCCGCCAGTCCCGGACGGTCGCCCACCCAATGGCGTTTGAATTGCTGTTTGACCGTAGCCGCTAACAACGGGCCCGTGTAAATGTGTACATAGTCACGGCGCCCCTTGGTGTCGCCATTGAGAAACAATGCGGTCTGGTCGATACCATCGATTACGCGATCGGTGGGGATGTGTTTTTTGGCGCCACCCAGGTTGGCAAATGTCGTATAAAGATCGGTGACGTGAACAATGTCCCCGGCAACCGAACCGGCTTCGATCATACCCGGCCACCTGACAAATGCTGGAACGCGCACACCACCTTCTGTAAATGCGCCCTTGCCACCGGTATAAAGGCCGAACGTCGACATGGTCGGAAAGACCTCTAACATGGGGCCATTATCCGCCATGACGATCACAATGGTGTTTTCGTCAATGCCTTCGTCCTTAAGCAGCTGAAACATTTCACCCAGACGCTTGTCCATATATTCCATGCCATCACCATCGGCGCCACCGGACGAATCACTGTTGCGCCCTAAACGATGTGTCCCCGCAACATTCGGCCCGTGCCACCAGTAGTTCAGGAGAAATGGTGCGTCGCTTCGGGCGCTTTTTTGAATAAAGGCCATGGAGCGTTTGTGCACTTCTTCTACAAATCGCAACTGCTCTTCATAGGAATAGTCCTTGTTGAACTGCTTGGCTTTTTCACCCGCTTTGGCTTCAGCCGCCCACGGGATGGTGCTGGGGTTGCGAAACTCCTTATCGACCGTATAGAGTTGATCCTGCTGCGCTTCGGTAAAACCGATGGTCAGGCCGATGTCTTCACCATCTTTGTTGAAAAATTGCGATCCGAACTGGTTGTATATCGTGAATAAGGTCTCATCGTAACCGTTCTGGTGCGGATATGAGCCATCGATATCACCGACATGGTATTTTCCGTAAAAAGCGGTCTTATACCCCTCTTTCTTGAGGATTTCCGCTATCGTGACCTCTTCGTTAGGCATGCCGATAGCGTGCACCGGGAAAACAACCTGGGTCAGTCCGCTGCGAACCGGATGCCGTCCGGTCAGCGTGGCCACACGTGTGGGCGTACAGGACGGCTCTGTATACATTCTGGTCAATGTCATGCCTTCCTGCGCCATCGTGTCGATATTGGGCGTGTCAATGCCGGTCAGCTTGCTGAGCATCGGGTGACCAACGCGACCATAGGCCGCATCATCCCACATGAAATAGATGATATTCGGTTTTTTCCCGTGTTTGGCCTCAAGATCCGCCAGGCGCTTAGCTAATGCTTCGTCCTCGGAAGCCCATTGAGCACCATGTTGTTTGAGGATTTTTTGGTATTCGGCATCATAAACGATCTGATTCTTGGCAAACGCATTTCCGGCAATAAAAAGTGCCAGAATGCAAGCAACGCCTGCGATCAAAAATATCTTGTTTTTCAGCATGCTCATTCTCCTTGTTTGATTTGTTGGTTGCGTTGATGGATGAGTAGTTGTTTCGCCAGGTCGATTCATGGGCCCCTGGCGTTTTTTACCGCCTCGTTTGCTTTTTCCGGCGTGCCGCCATTTATGGCCATTTCCCAATTTCTGGCCAGCAGCTTCATGGCGCCCAGCAGTGCACTGAAATGATCCGATCGAAAGTAATCGTCCAGCAGATACCGTTGCTTCCAATGCTGTTCGAGTAGGATTCCGTTTTCATCCTTTTCGCCCTTCAATAGTCGACTAACTAGACAACCGTCTTCTTTGCGGGTCTGATCGACAATCATCTGGCAGGCATTTAACAATTCTTTCCGCTTAATCATATGCGGGTGGACGGTAATTTCTAATTTTTCCATTTTGGATAGTCCAAGTTTAAGAAAAGACTTTTTTCTCAAAGATATAACAAGAATAATGCCAACCTTGGCAGCTTTCGCCAAAAGTTCATAACCAACTTAAATAATATGGGAATAATTCTTTACAGACTGGTGCGGGATGATGGGGGATCGTGCGAAATCCGTCATATATGACTTTTTAAGTCAAATATGACAGTCAAATATGACAGAATTGGGATCAGGAATGGGTGGCAGGTCGGCGAATACCGTGTTTGCGCATCCGCCCGCGAAGGGTACTTGGATTGATTCTTAGAAGGTCAGCGGCACCCCCTTTCCCGGTGACATTCCAATGTGTTTTTTCAAGAGCCATTAAAATATGTGATTTTTCCATCTCGAAAAGGCTTTGGAATGGCGAATCGGACGGCTCGGGAGTTTTTGCCGGTTGGAGGTTTTTCAATGGGGCGGCCAATTTTAGGGAGTTGCTCTCTGAAAAAATCACCGCCCGTTCAATAACGTTCTCCAGTTCCCTGACATTGCCAGGCCATGAATAGGCCATAAGTTGCTCCATGACTTCTTTGGGTATCTTGCGGATTTGTTTTCCAAGCCTTCGCTGGACCTTGGAAATGATCGCGTCGACGAGCGGGGGAATGTCATCCACACGGTCTCTGAGCGGAGGAAGAGACAAAGGGAGTATATTCAGACGATACCATAGATCCTTTCTGAATCGTCCCCGAAGGACATCCGCTTCGAGATCCCGGTTTGTTGCTGCAATTACGCGGACGTCGGTATGCATTACCCTGGCACTTCCCAGCCGCTCGTACTCCCCATCCTGAAGGACTCTCAGCAGTTTCTTCTGCAATTCCAAGGGCAATTCACCGATTTCATCAAGGAATAGGGTTGCCCCGTCAGCCAGTTCGAATCTTCCGACCCGTTTCTCGACCGCACCGGTGAAGGCGCCTCTTTCATGGCCGAACAGTTCCGATTCGATCAGGTTGGCGGGCAAGGCGGCACAGTCCACTTTGATGAGTGGCCGTTCCTTGCGATTGCTATTATAATGGATGGCCCTGGCGATGAGTTCCTTGCCGGTGCCGGACTCGCCGAGAATGAGAACGGTGGTGTCGGTCGGTGCGATCTGCTCCATGCTATACAGCACATACTTCATCACCTCACTCTCGCCGATGATATGGCTGTAGTCATGGATCAGTTTGATTTCTTCACCCAAATAGGTGCATTCAGCCTCAAGCTGGTTCTTAAGCTTTTTGATTTCCGAATAGGCTTTCCGCAGCCGCAGTTCAGCATCTTTGCGTTCGCTGATGTCGATAGCAAATCCCATTAGTACGGGTTTCTCATCGATCATCGTTCGCACGGCGGTATAGACGTGAGGGACTTTTTTACCACTTTTGGTCACTAGGGTGGCTTCTAAAGTTCCTTCTCCTTCGGCATAGACTTTCTTAATAGCAGCTTCTATGGCCCGGTGTTCCCGCTTGCCGAAAAAATCGGTGGGGAGCATGTTAGGGTATTCATCACCAGAATACTCGGTGATCTCTTCGTGCTTGCGGTTCCAGCGAATCAATTGCGGCCGGTCGTCCCAGATGTAGAAGGTGCCCGGTAGATTGTCCAGTATCTCATCAAGAACCTTTTTTTCTGCCGTTAGGAGTTCGTTTTTTTGGCTAAGGCGTGAGATCTCTCGATTCAGGTTGGCAATCGTATTTTTCAAATTTTTTATCTTAGGTTTTTCTGCTGACTTTTCCATGATTGGCTGTTATTTTTGGGTGAAGTTTGAATGGCAATGCAGGCATTCCAACTTTTCAGACTGTACAGGAACGATGGAGCCATGAAACAGGCAATTATTACCATTTTTGCGATTTGATGAAAAGGGGCCACCAGCATTAATAACCTAATTTAGGCAGGATAAAATGAGAGGCCGGTAATAGAGAAAAATAATTGCGGCAATAATAACCTTTCAAAAGCTAAGTATGTTCTGGCTATCCCACAAAAACGGACCCCATCAATTCGTGTGCTTTCTTGCCAATAGTTGTACATTACAACCTATCGTAATCAAGACATATACGGTTTGCGTATCACAATGATTCAGGATGTTTTTAGACCTGTTTTAGATAACAAAATCATCGCCAGCAGTGTAGGATAACAATATATAGCGGTTGCGTTTCGCAATAAGAAACAAGAAAATGGAATAGAGGTAGAAAGAACGATCTATGCACCTTTGTTATCCCTAAAATAATTGATGTTGGGATTCTGCGTGTTATTTAGGTGTAGTGTCCAGCTCGCCTTGATTAATATGTCTGGAAAATTGACATTTAACCGGAGAAACTGTTAAAAATATTTTACCTTCAACTTTGTGTGTAATATTTACCGATTTAGCGTGTTATAGGCAATGCAAAGTTTTTGCTCTGTTTCAGGTAAAGGGCACTGAAATGACCCCTGATAACGAGTTTAAGAAAATCTACGATAAATATTATCCGAGGATATTCAAATATTTATCAAGAATGGTAGGACCAAATGAGGCTGAGGATATTGCACAGGATGTGTTTAATAAGACAAATAGCGGTCTTGAAGGATTTCAAGGGGAATCCAAACTTTCAACATGGATATATCGTATTGCGACTAACGCTGCGATCGATAAATGCCGGTCTGCAGCATACAAACATGCAACGGAACACATTGCTATTGAAGATGGTGCTGATAGTGATCCCCAATGTGTTCTGGAGGATCATAAGTCCCCTGCCACAGACCAACTTGTGATTCAAAAGGAAATGAGTGAATGTATCAATAAATATATCGACAACCTGCTCCCCGACTACAAGACCGTTATTGTTCTCAGTGAGATAGAAGGCTTGGCAAACAAGGAAATTGCCGAAATTCTTGGCATATCATTAGACAATGTGAAAATTCGACTTCACCGGGCCAGGGCCAAATTGAAATCAGTACTAAATGAAGCATGCGAATTTTATTACACCGATATGAGCACCCTTGCCTGCGATCGAAAACAAGTCCAGATATTGCCTAAAGTCCCCAAATAGATAGACCTGATTCCGATTTCAAAGTCTATCCTTTTCTCATAACGCCCACTTTGAGATCCCCAGTTTATTCATTTCAAAAAAATGGATTGCATGTGTATCCTTTTCATTGGCGATTTCGTCTATGGGATTAGAAAGGATGAAGTGACGGAAAAGCGCATATTTAATTTGGCTATGGGCTTGCACTTCAACCATACAAGGATATCACCCCGGCCGGTCATCATCGCACATTGTCCAAATTGAACTCAATGGTGTGTCCACCGGCCAAAAGCCTTAACATCAGTCGTGGAGGAATAGGAGGCAATGCATATGTATGGTTCAGAATTTACGTGGAATTCTTACTGGTGGATATTTCCGGTCGTTATGATGATTCTGTGTTTTTTCATGATGAGGGGAAGACGGGGTTTCAGGATGTGCTGTTTTGGTCCCCGCGACATTGACAACGATCAAACCAGAAAATCGGAATCCGCAATAGATATACTCGACAAGCGGTATGCTTCGGGTGAGATCGACAAGGAGGAATACGAAGAGAAAAGAAGGACATTAACCGATTCTACGGATTCTGAATAGAGAAGAATTGATGGAGGTGTAATGCCTGTATATTTAGAAGAAATCGATGAATATCCTGAACTTGAAAGCTTTAAATCTGTTTTGATTATCCCTTGCCGATTCTGTCCGGCGGCCAGTATGGCCGTCAGAACAAATCGACCCTATTTTGAGTTCCTGCGGAAGTTTCTAAAAACAGCTCCTTATGAAGAACTCATAGAAACCATCAAATCCAATTTGGAGGAAAAGGGCGTCAAGGCAGATGTTTTTAAGAGCTATTGGCCACATCAGTTTGTCGTTTGCATGTGGACGATACGGCGTCGGAAAAAGCTTTTAAAGCGTGCCAGCCAATATGATGCTTTGGTCGCGCTGGGTTGTGAAGCTGCGGTGGATACGATCTATGATGCGGTCAAACAGACTTCATGTAAGGTATTCCAAGGCATGAGAAGCGAAGGTATTATGAGCATACAACCGCAGTTTCGCCTGCCGTGTAACATATCGCTGGAACTAAACAACGTCACTCCGCTTGTTCATCAGCCGAATCATTACGTGCAGTGGAGCAGCTTATGACTCGGTATAAAATCGAAGTTTTGAAGAAATAAGGTGATCTGTTGTCCAGTGGTATTGCGGAGACAATAATTTGAATACACCCATTTAACATAAAAAGAGGCTTCAGCAAATAAATCCGACAATCCTATCTTCCAATAATAAGTAATTGAGGAGGGATAAGTTATGAAACCGGCACAAAATAAGATGGAAAAGCTGATTTTAGAGGAAAAAACCGAGAATCTTATTGCAATTGGCGCTGCTACGGCATCTAATTGTATACCCTGCTTCGAGCACATCTTTGAGAAAGCAATAAGCTCTGGTATCACATCCGCAGAGATTAAGCGGGCATCGGAGATCGCAGAACAGGTTAAAAAGGGCGCCCATGTTGCACTGGCCAACACGGTCAGTGAACTCATTGGAGATAAAAAGACCATTGATTTGCCATGCCAGCAGATGATGAATAAATCTTGCAACTGCTAACCAGCGTCAAGCATTTATTGCCAAGCGAAATAAGGCTGCTCATAATGAGCCACTCGTATATCATTGCCTAATAACGCTACTTCCCGAAATTGATAAATCATAGCCGCCGTCGGCGCCGCAATGCTGCTATTTCCGATTGGCATGAATAGAACAGGGTGTTCGCTTTCCGGAATTTCTTGGAACATCGGCGCATCATCGCGCATAAATTCAGCCAAGGGAATTCGATGTATCGATGCTACTTCATCGGGATTGGCTTTCAATGTGATATCAGTACATCCCCAAACGACAATAGGTTTGATAATGAACCCTGACCGAGTGCTGTAATCATCCAAACTACCGATAACTCGATCAATATCGAGCGTTAAACCAACCTCCTCCTCTAGTTCTCTTAAAACCGTCTCTTCCGGGCTTTCTCCTGCTTCCATATGGCCTCCGGGCAACGCCCATTGGCCTGTATGTTTTCGCAGATTGGATGACCTTCTGGTCAATATTATTGCCGCATGACCAGTCCATGATTTCGAAAATGGAATCCCATGAATATTTGGATCCTGCTGAATATCCACGATTGTGATTGCCACTGCCGCCTTTATCAATCCTTTATCGGCCCGCTTTCGCTTTGCAAAGCGTTCGAGATTGGCACGAATGTGATTCAACAGGTTTTCATCAAAGGTAAGATCTATCATGGTGCGATGTCATATTCAGCAAAATTAGTTATCGTTACTTTCTTATTCATCATCGTGATATCAATTCGTTACTGAAAGGTAAACAGATCCACCATGGATTCTTTCTTTCTGACAAACATCCTTTTAAAACCCTCAGTGATGTGGGTTCGCACATGATCGAGATGCGCAGTTAAGGCATTTTTCAGACTTACGGCATCTCTATTTTCCAAACTATTGAAAATAGTTGCATGCTCTTTTAATGAACTATCCAAAATCCCCAGCAGCACTAAATTGCGTGTGTACTTTAGAAGCAGCATATCAAACAGTTCCTGAAGCATCTTCAATTGGATGCGGCATTGTGAAATGGAGGCGAGTGTCAAGTGAAATTTCATGTCTGTCATAAGCCGTCTGTAATAATTCTCCTCATCCACTGCAGCATAATAGTCATCCTGAGACTGTTTCAGCCGCTGTAAGGATTCATCGTCAATCGAGTTGATAATTTCCGGAACAAGTGAGACCTCCAATAAAAGCCGAGTGTCATAGATTTCTTTGATTTCTTTCAGGCTTACCTCATTTACGAAATAGCCACGGTTTGGTTCGTGGCTTACAATGTTTTTAAATTCCAGCCATTTCAAAGCATGAATAACCGGTGTAATGCTAACGCCGATCTTATCGGCCAGATCCTGGTATTTAATTTTCTGCCCCGGAATTATTTCATTATAGAAAAGCATCTGTCGAATGCCTTGGTAAGCTTTCTGAGCCAGATCCATCTTTTCCGTTTTTTTTCTCTGTTTTTTCTCAGCCATGAAATCTCCGATTTAAATCTGAATAATCGTTTGCACGATGGGGGTGCTGTGGATATGAAAGCTCATTTTATTTTAGTTTTTATAAACTATTTAATTAAATTGCAAACCCAAATTACCGG
>Ga0316189_10005352_pt1 | contig 12300 bp, 8 predicted proteins | sample LowCovwburrow_MG_FD_204930 | JGI IMG/M metagenome (GOLD analysis project Ga0316189, IMG submission 204930) | Coastal sediment microbial communities from Maine, United States - Lowes Cove worm burrow | ecosystem: Environmental > Aquatic > Marine > Coastal > Sediment | place: USA: Maine... | reverse complement strand
CGTTTATGGTATATAGAGTGACAGCACCGGACTACAGTTGACCCTTTTTCAACAATTGCGCTGACCCACCCAGAAATTGCAGAAGGGTAGGTAAAGAGGGCCAATTCATCGGGCGAATGACCCTTTTTGGGACGTGCATAACTTGGAACTGCAACGTATTTGTCCTGTATTTGATGCCTTTGGCATGTTGCATGTGGAGGCATGCCTGAGACACCAAAATGGCAGTCGTTGTCGGTGGCAACGCTTGCATCAAATAAAAGGCCGGGTATTGATCATTTCTTGGGGTTTTGGCAACAAAAGTGTTGCCACGTGGCAACAAAACCCGATTTCACCCAAGGATGAACCTTCCCGGTTTTACCTACGAAAACCCTACTACATATTCCATCATTGGCCAAGGTCTTTTTCTCATTTTTTACTTTTGATATTCCCCGGAACGGAGCAGGGTCAAGTATTCCCAAAAAACGGATGTCCATTAGTGACCCACTGATGGCAGAAAAATGACCTACCTATTTTGGCGAATATGGGGGATACTTGGACCACCTTTCCACGACTCGTTGTTATTTTCAGGTTGCAGAGGGTCGTCAAATGAGAATGGATCGCACTAGCAGCGCAGTTTTGCGCCACCTAAAAGCGCTCGGATCGGCCTCCACGCTTTTCGACGTTGCGGGTTTGTGGTCTGATGACAAGATCAAAACCCGCCAATGGGATCGGGAAACGGTGATTAGAAGCGTTGCGGCTCTGCGAGCATGGAACACACAAGGAGCCGCAATTTATGTGCGACCGATCCTGCCGCTCGGGGTCGTCCTCCTTGATGACGTGACGCGTGTCACTGTCGAGGCGATGATGGCAGCGGGGTATCCTCCATGCTGCATCGTTGAAACGTCACCTCACAATTTTCAGGCTTGGGTGAAACTCATCGAAAATCAGGAAAAGAAACCGCTTGAAACCCGGCTCGTATCGCGCGCGGTGCGGTTGCTTGTAGACAGGTACGGGGCTGATCCTGGTTCGGCTGACTGGCGTCATTACGGTCGCCTTGGCGGGTTCACAAACCGCAAGCCTAAATATAGGCAAGCCTCTTCACTCTTCCCGTTTGTGAAAGTCCACGAAGCAAGTGGAGTGGTTGCTCCGGCGGGCAGGGAGCACATCTTAGCCGCGCGACGTGATCTAGAAAGGGAAGATGAGGTTAACTCCTCCATCAGGCCGATGGTGCGGATCGACACGGCGGATACAATGCCGGGTGAGCGGGTAGAGGCGGTTCCAAAGCAACCTTTCGGACCTCTTGGAAGCTATCAGCAACGACGGGCTGCGATATTGGCGCGCAACACAGCGGCCCATTGGATTGATAACCCGAATGAAAACATTATCGATTTCTGGATCACGTGCGAACTATTGGCAGCTGGCTGGTCCGATGGTGCCGTGTGTGAGGTTTTGGCGCAACGTCCGGACCTGGACGAAAAGCACCGCGTGGTCGATTACCTGGGACGGACTCTCCGCAAAGCAAAGAAGCATCTTTTTCCCGCCCCTGATGATCGCGGTACCGGAGACTAACACCAGCGGCCAGCTCATCGTCGGCGTAGTCGTCCAGGACCAAGGGGGGGGGCGGCGTGTGTCATGGGGTAACGGTTGGTTTCACAAATAGTTGTGCAGTTTTCTTTCGTTTATGAGGGTCCATTCTCTACAACCTTAGTCATTGGCGGGTCACTTAACCGATGCGCCTATGCCGCTCAAATGGGTCACTAAACCGGTGTCAGGTGGGTCAGACGCAGTCCGGTGCGGTCAAGCAGGTCTGTTCCTGCACTTTTTTTAATCCCCAGACCTGGATTAATGGGCTGTTTGGGGTTCACGAAATGTGGGAACACGCCTTAACGGTAGGGCCGTTGGTTCTAGCCTTTGTTATCCCTGCTCCTTCAGTCCTAAAAAATGAACCGCCCCGTTTCTTAACTGACTGGCGCCAATCCACCGCTTTGAGCCTAGAACCTCGAAATGTGCACCAGAGCCAGCCAACTTTTGCGACAAGGCACTAGCCGACTGCTTCTGGCTTGGACACTTACTTCAAGTCTCAAAAAATCGATGGATTTCGATTCCACATTCATGGGCGCTGAGCAACTTGGCCTCAGGATCGGGGCCATTCCGCCGTTTGGCCTTGGTGCCGATTCGGTGCTTGGGTCTCGGAACTATATAATATAGTTCCGCGATCCTGGTTCGATTGTCCCATTGGCTTGAGGGAAGCACGACATCGTTCCTTGTTCAAGAGCTGATTTTGCCCAAGTGGTGACCAACAATCTGGAAAAGCCGTCAAAGCCGTAGGGAGGAAACGGCTTGAAAACGGGCTGCGAAGGAGGTGAAATGTTTTGCATGCTCTATTCGCCAGGAGGTATGCTAGTGCCAACAGTGGGGAAAGGTGGATATGGATTTTTCAGAAGACGAATTAGAAGCCATGGGCAGCATGAGCAAATACATTGCATCCGTGGTCCGCAATGCCATGGAGGATTTCCACTGCGAGAACCTGAGCGATGACCAGATGAAAACATTGAACCCCATTATTCGCAACGCCATTTTCACCGCCCTTTATGCGGCCAACCTGTGTTCTCAATCAGAGGCAGCCAGTTCTTTCGTGGGTTTTCACAAGCGTTGTATTCCTCGCTACTGGGAAGAACCGCAACTGCTGCGTGACTATCTGGAGACGGAAGAGTTTTTTACTGAAAAACGTGAAAAGGGCATTGATCATATATTGGCCCGCTATAAAGGCAACAACGGCAGCAAAGACAGCGAGGGGAGCTGAGTAGGTTAATGGTGCCATTGCTGGTTGGTTTTCAATACTTCGATCGGCTCTGCTGACGCTTGGCGCCGCCCTGTGCGGGACAACGCTACATTCGAACCGCGCTGCTCCCTGTCATCTGACCAGGTCTCGCCATAATGAGAACTGCTTTGGTTCATTTTGACCCTTTGCCTGGTTTCGGTTATGATATCGCTTTTGCTTGGCAAGGTTCAAAAGCCGAGGGTTCTCTAACCGTTTTGACCTGTTTTTTCCCCGAAAGTTCTCAAGACGCGAAAGAATGAACCCAAGTGGCTTCAAGCAAACTGTCCCCATGCCCTTACTATTGGAGCCGTATCGCCGTGATTCAAGTTCAAATCTTTGACCATCTGAAGAACATAACTTATATCGTTGAGGCACTCGACGGCGGCACTGAGCAAACCCTGGCCCGCTATTTCCAGCTTTGGAAGCCAGGACACCCACTTTTCTTCGGGGCAAAAGAAAGTCAAGAAAATCAGCAAATGGGAATGCCAGGAACCCACCTTTTGGGCCCGGTCAAAGACAGCCTCCTTGGGCAAATTGAAAAAAAACCTGGTCTGGCATCTTCGCATCCCATGCCCTGGCTTATTCTGTGGGTGTCCTGGCTTTTGTTGCCTCCCAAGAAAAGGTGGGTGTCCTGGCTTTTGTCCTGGCTTCACCTTCTGGTATTGCCTCTCAAGAAAGGTGGGTGTCCTGGCTTTTTGAGGTGGTAAGGAAGCCGCAATCCACCAACACACCCGTGCGGTGTGACCGTTCAGGGAGGCTAGCCCAATGGAAACCGCGCCTGGTCTGGCTTTTACAGGACCATTTCAATTTGGGATGGTCGTGGGTTGCGCTTACATATGGCAAAACGTTTAAAAGATAGTCCAATGTGAGCGTCACATAGAACCCTTGGAAAAAAAAGAACGCAATGTGGGGCTTACAGTGTCCCCATTTTTTTATGGGGAGTCCTGTGTGACCCTGAGATCGTCCAAATCTTTACAGAACACTTGAGAGGCAAATCTGCTTATTTTTGAGCTGATTTTCACGGAATTCCCAGAACTCCTGCTTCGCTCCACCCTGTTTGGGCTTGTTCAGGAATTGATTATGGCCAAGGGGTGACCAACAATCTGAACATGCCCTGGTATCTCCTTTTCGGATAAAATCCCTGTGGCCAGATCGGTGCAACGCCTTTTAACATATTCTGACCCGATTAATGCTGAACATATTTGCGGATTAAAACGATAAGGCATGTAACTACACGATGGGGTAAGGCCTGATGTGTTTTTGGAAATTGTCGTTGATTTGCCTATGTCTGCCTATTGAGCTTTATGCTGAAGAAAAAATTGTGAACTTTCGCAGCTACTCTCAACAGCAGGGCCTTTCTCAGGTCTCTGTAACGGCAATTACGCAAGACCACTTAGGGTTTATCTGGGCAGGGACACAAGATGGACTCAACCGGTTCGATGGTACCAGGTTCAAAGTCTTTCGCCACGATCCACAACAACCCCATTCTCTCAGCGATAACTATGTCATCAGCCTGTTTACGGACCGCGATGGCGGACTCTGGATCGGAACGGCAAACGGTGGGCTCAACCGTTATAACCGAACAACCGGAGGTTTCGATCATTTCAGACAGGATCCAAAGGATCCGAATAATTTCCCCAGTAGTACGATCCCGATTATTTACCAAGGTGAAACCGGACCAGTTTGGGTCGGGAGTGGCGCAGGTTTAAGTCGCCATGAACCAGAAACAGATCGTTTTACTCACTTCCCCCATGCTCTCCGAGAGAAGGCCAACGCCAGTTCGAAATTAATTGGCAGCCTTTTGGAAACACGCGACGGTCGAATGTGGGTCGGCTTGAATGGTCTCCAACTGCTTGACCAGGCAACAGGCATCATTCGTTACCCGGCTCTTATTCAGCGCTATCCCCATTTGAAGTCCGCATTCATAAGCAGCATGGAAGAGACCGCACGGGGCCGGCTTTGGATTGGTACCCGATATGGTCTGTACCACTTGAATCTCGAAACCGAAGAATTAAGGAGCTATTTTCAAGGGGGATCTCATGGCCTGGCCAATGACAGTATCACGGACCTTCACTATGATCGCAACGGCCATCTGTGGGTCTCGACCTATGGCGGAGGCCTTTACCAATACGATCCGGAGCGGGACCAATTTGTGTCTTATCGCGACACCAAAGGCAAATCGAATGCACGGAAAAACTACTGCCTTTTCGAGGACAGGGTTGGTCATCTCTGGATAGGTTCCGAATTCTATGGAATAGACGTTTACAACCCAAGCGCCGCCACCTTCAAACACCTGCGCCAAAACCCGGCAGGCACTCAGGGGCTGAGTGCGGATGGGGTCTGGTCGATCAACGAGAATGATCAGGGTCAAGTCTTGATAGGCACTGATCAAGGTCTCGATCTCTACGACCAGAAAAAGGGGGTCATTGAGATAAAAGGCGTGCTCAGCCAAGAACAATTTGCGAAAACGGTGCGCGTCGTATTTACGGATTCGCGTGGCTATTTGTGGTTTGGATTCGCACGCAGTGAGGGTCTCTACCGCCTGAATCCTCGCGATGGTTCCGTGGGGAAAATAGCGTTGGAAACGGTTCTTTCACTGGCCGAGGACGCCAATGGTTTGATTTGGACCGCAGGGTACGGTGGCCTACATTGTATTGATAAAGACTTGTCGATACGCCACCACTATACAGAAAACGATACGCCCAACCGTGGTCTGAACGACAAGGCCCTTACAATAGTGCTGCCCGATGAACACAACGATGGGGTGGTTTGGTCCGGTTCCTGGCACGAGGGGCTTAATCGACTGAATCTGAGTGACGGGACGTTTCGATACATCACCTTCGATCCAGATAATCCCCATGGTTTGAGTCACAAGTTGGTCACCTCCCTGCTTCAGGATCAGCAGGACCCGGACAGGCTCTGGGTGGGAACCGGCAGCGGTCTCAATTACCTGGCCAAGGACGGGGGCAGCAACCGCATTTATCGGACCGAGGACGGACTTTCCAGCAATGTCATCAACAGTGTTCAAGAAGACAGCCAACATCGAATTTGGGCGGCGACCAACAGGGGTCTGTCGCTCTTTGATCCTCAGACAGAAACATTTCGAACCTTTGATCACAGCGATGGGCAGCCCATCACTGAGTTCACCTTTAACGCCAGTTACAAGGACCGAGTTGGCCGGCTCTATTTCGGCGGCGTCAATGGTCTGGTAATCGTGGATCCCACCCAAATCACCCTGGACTCGCATCCCGCGCCGCTTGTTTTGAGCCAGTTTCTCGTGGCGAACAGACCCATGGATCCGGTATCGATTGATAGGGACTCACCACTGGAAGGAACCATAGACAGCATCTCTCAAATCACCCTGGGACACGACGTCTCCATGATCAGCTTCGAGATGGCCTCCTTGGATTATATGGCACCCTTGCGTTGCCGTTATGCCTATTTACTAGAGGGTTATGACAGCGAATGGATCAACACCAGTGCGGAACATCGGCGCGCAACCTACACCCAATTACCAGCGGGTCATTACATCTTCCGCGCACGGGCAACAAATCGGGACGGTGTCTGGTCTTCTGAGAGCATCGGTCTGAAACTGGTGGTACTGCCACCGATATGGCTCAGCCTTTGGGCAATCGCGGCCTATACTCTGGCCTTGTTGGGTTTGGTTATCTGGTACCTGCTTATGCAGAAGCACAAGCTTGAACAATCGCGTAAGATCGCCCAGCAGCAACGCCAATTAGCCGAGAAAGACCGGGCCACCGCCATGCGCCTCCGCGAGCTGGACAAGTTAAAGGATACTTTCCTCGCCAACACGAGTCACGAGTTGCGCACCCCACTTCACGGCATCATTGGCCTGGCCGAGGGCCTGATTCAGGGCGCTGCGGGACCCATCAATCACGACGTGGCCGAGAACCTGTCAATGGTGGTGAGCAGCGGACGCCGATTGAGCAGTCTGGTCAACGACATTCTTGATTTTGCCAAGTTGGAACAGGGTGAGCTTGTCTTGGAAATCAAGGCGGTCGATCTTTACGGACTGACCGAGGTGGTTCTGGCCCTAACTCAGCCATTGGCAAGGGGCAAACAGCTCAAGCTGGTGAACCAAGTCGCCCGTGACCTGCCTGCGGCCAGCGCAGATGAAGACCGGGTGCTGCAAATTCTGCACAATTTGATCGGCAATGCGGTCAAGTTCACCCATGCGGGTGAGGTTGTTGTCACGGCCTGCTTGCAGGAAGATCGGTTAGTGGTCTCGGTCCGCGATAGCGGGATAGGAATCCCGGCAGACAGCCACGAGAAAATATTCCGCGACTTCGAGCAGGCAGATGGGGATGTGGCGCGTGTGTATTCGGGCACGGGACTGGGTCTGGCCATTTCTCAACAACTGGTGATCTTGCAGGGGGGCGAGATCGGCGTTGAATCTGAAGTTGGAAAAGGTTCAGTATTCTGGTTCACCCTGCCGGTTTCCAGCGAGAGGGCGGCGGGCCCGAAACCCATCGGTGTCAGCCGGCTCGGAGACAAAGACTGGTTGGAAACCGAGCCGCGTCCACCTTTTCCGATGTCGGAAGCGGGTTTCCGAATCCTGGTAGTGGATGACGAACCGGTCAATCGTCGCGTTTTGTGTAACCATCTTATTCCACTAGGCTACCAGGTCTTCGAGGCGTCCGACGGTGAGGCTGCCCTGCATTTTCTAGAGCAACACCGTAGTATCGACCTGATTCTGCTGGATGTCATGATGCCAGGTCAGTCCGGTTACCAGGTCTGCAGCGAGCTGCGCAAGACCCGAGCCCTGGAAGAGTTGCCGGTTATTTTCCTGACAGCGCGCAACCAGGTGACCGATCTGGTCAGCGCCTTCGAGGCCGGCGGCAACGACTTCCTCACCAAGCCGGTTGCCCGCGAGGAGTTATTGCCCCGGGTGGAAACCCACCTCAAGTTGTTGGACATCAAGCGCAACTTGGATCAAATGGTTCGCGAACGCACGGATGAGTTGGAGGAGAAGAATAAGCACATCTTGATGAACCAGGACCAGTTGATCTTGCAGGAGAAACTGGCCTCCATGGGCGCCCTTACCGCAGGCATCGCCCACGAGCTCAAGAACCCGCTGAACTTCATCAGTAATTTCGCCTTGATCAATCATGATCTGGTCGCGGAGCTGCGCGATGATTTGATGAGCGAGGAGTCGATCCAACATGAACAGTCCCGCATGCAAATTGAGGAATCGCTGGATTGCCTGACTACCAACACGGGCACCATCCACGAGCACAGTAAGCGGGCCAATCGAATAATTGGGAACATGATGGAGGTAACAGGCGGCAAGAAAGGCGAGCTTCAGCCCACAGATCTGGCCGAACTACTCGACGAAGTTGCACAAATCACCTACTTGGGCCTGATTTCCGAAGAGCATCAATTGCCGGTGAAATGGGAACGAGTTTACGACAAAAACCTGGCTCCGGTAGAGGTGGTCACCCGAGATATGAGTCGTGTCTTCATGAACCTGATTAAAAACGCGCTTGAGGCCTTACAGACCCAAGCCATCAGCGACCCGCAACACCAACCATTCATTCAGCTGAGCACCCACCAGGACAAGCGCGGAACAACGGTCACCATTCGCGATAACGGCACGGGCATCAAAGCAGAAGATCTACCCAACATCTTCACGCCATTTTTCACTACCCGAACCAACCAGGGAAAGAATGTCGGCCTGGGTCTTGCGATCAGCTGGGACATCGTCGCCGGTCACGGCGGCAAACTGGAAGTAGCGACGGAAGAAAGCGCCTATACCAAGATGACCATCCACCTTCCCTTAGCCACACAAGCTGGAAAAGCGATGGCTAAAGAGGTTACTGCAGGGTAGAATAAAAAAATCTCCCAAACACAGGGTCGACTGAACATGCACGACAGCCCCAACCCGAAAACGAGCAAATCCACTCTCATCCTGCGGGCAGAGACCCGTGCCCAGCAGGGCCGGCTGGAACTGCGTTACCACTTAACCTTCGAGGGCCAGGATCATGCTCTGGGTGTTGGCTCAAGAGTGGTACTGCAGAAACCAGATCACCACGCCTTTTTCAAACGCATTCGTCTGGAATTCGAGCGCAATGGTCAGCTAAAGGGAGTGCATGATGCAACCCAACATCTGGCGGACCTGGGTTATCACCTGTTTCTTTCCCTGTTTCCCCCGGAACTGAGGGTCTTGTTATGGGAGGAGAGGAACTCCGATAAGTCCCTGATGATTGTATCCCGGAACTTGGACATTCCTTTTGAGCTATGCAAATTACAAGGCATGCAGGACGACCGCACCCACGTAGGTCCCTATCTGTCTGAGGCATATGATTTCGCCCTTTGGCATCCCGACTATGCATGCCCGCTGTCCTTTCCCATGCGGCGCATGGTTGGTATTTTCCCCAAGGACTCCGACCTGGCCGACATTGATGAAGAACGACAGAGTTTCAGAGCGTTCCATGGCAAAGATCACGAGGTTTCACTCCCGGAAGCACGGACTGAGTTAATCCAATACGCTTTTCGCCTTTTTGTGGGCCTGCAGGTTGACCCAGGCTTTCGCGCCTGGCCTGTTCAGAGTCGCAAGAGACTGCCCAACAGCATGCGTGCAGCGGTTCGTGGTCTGGTTCGACTATTGCCTGTCTCACGCAACGAGGCCCTGTTGCGCATGATCCCCGAGTTAGACAAATGGTCGGGTCGAATGATCGTTGATGCCATTTGTCATGAGGATTACCATGGAATGGCGGATGTACTGGAGGAAGTGCGGCGCCATCCCGACACGCCTGAAAGGGTGGCAAAGCTGATAATCCAGCACGCAAAAAGCAGACAAGCGCCGCGGGAGGACCGGGAATGGCCGAGTGTTTTGAAGATTATCCGACCGCTTTGAGGCCCCGATCTATTTTTTTTCGAGAATATATTATCAAATTCCGTCCAACGCCTCCTTCTATTAACATGGGTTCGTTGCGGACCTAATTCACTGCGGGAGGAGACCATGTCTCTTTTTGATGATCAAGATCTTCACAAAGCCTTCGAATCCTGGAAACAGGGCGACGACGCTTCCCTAGGTACCATCTTCAGCCTCGCCCAAGCAGAGCTGTATTCACGGGCGCGCCGTCAGTGCAGTGGGGAAAACCGGAAGGATGCCCTGTCGCCAGAAGAGCTTGTGAGTGTATTGTTCGAAACCTATCTTGTTTGGAAGAAGCGAGAATTCCCCACCCTCAAATCGTTCTTCAATGCCTTGGAAAAAGGAATGAAAATACTGTTGCGTCAAGATATGCACAAGAAACGCAAGAAACCTCGCCATGTTTCCCTCGATGAACTGCTGTCAAATGATCCGGAAGATGAATAAAATGGAGGCCCCCATGAAAGCGAATCACGAGATCCTGGTCGAGCAAGCCCGGTTTGGAGACAACAATGCGCTGCATCAACTGGAAAAAGGTGTTTTTCGAGAGATCGAGCGCCAGCTTCAGGCAATGCTCGATAGCCAGGACGTAGAGGAGCCGCAAGCATTCTTAGATTGGGCTCGCGAAACCTATGAAACGCTCAACGAATTGGAAGAATTGGACTTGCTATTGGAGGCGAACTTCGAAGGTATGTGCGGACTGGCTTTGCAAGCGATCCTGGCCGAGCTGGAACGTCTCCCCGAGAGACTCAAGAGAAGTAAAGACTGGAGGGCGGTCCGACAGGTCTATGCCTATTTCCAGGAACGTGAGCTGGAGCGTCTCGAAAAAAACAGGGCCATGTGGTTGGCGCCCCGCTTGATACACAAACTCAGAAAACACGATGAAACACTGGCAGGCATTGTTGATCTCAAATTCATGAAGCAAAGAACCTTTGAGCAGATAGAGATCGAAACGGGGTTAACCACCATGCAGATCAGGTATCGTCTTGCCCAGGGGCTCGCCTACATGGGGAAATCTTTGGAAGGCATGAACACGGATCGGGATTTCTTCCCAGGCGGAATGCAGACATAATCGCGACTTTTCAATTGTCCCTCTTCGCCGCGACTCTATTCCCGCTCTGGCTTATCTAGAGTCGCGAAGGCCGGCCATGCCAATACATAGCACACGATTAGGATCCACTGATCGTATGGATCACTCGGATGAGATCTGACCTATGTGGTCCTTTTTATTCAATGCCCGCCACGAAGTCAGGTGCCAGTTCCGGGAAGGCCAGCAGCTTTTCCACGGCGACCAGCCTCGCTTCTCCGTCCTGGCCCATGCCCAATAGCAGAGGGAGCGCCGATTTCGCAATCGCGGGAATGGTCAATCCACTGGCCCATGTCTTGAAGGCTTCCGGCTCCGGTAAAGGCAGGTCTGATGATGTCAGGGCCTCTAGAGCCTGGATCGCCAGGTCATGCCCCAACGGCTCCTCAGACAGGCTAAAAGCGCATTCCAGCAGATTTTTGGCAGCTGAACCCGGTCTGACCTTTTCCAAGGTGCCCAACAAGGCAATTCGGGTAGCATAATCCAGGTCGTTCTCGGAGAAATTGGCAATCAGAATCGCTTCCGACCCGGCATAGGCCAAAACCAGCGCATCCAATATCTGTTGCTGACATTGTTCCCTCGGAATATCGGGCCTTTCTTGGAGATTCTTCCTCAGTAACATTGCGCCCAGAAAAAGCTCCCCACCTTTTACTGGTTCCTGGGTCAGCCAGGCCACCATACGGTCCAAAATCTCATCCACCAACAGAGTACGATGAGAAAGGTAACGCGCTTGTTCCAACACCGCAAAGAAGGCCAGAGTCTTTCCCGTCTCGTGAAGCGGCTTGTCTTCGTTGTGACAACGCCAGGCTTGCAGGGCTTCCTCGACCGCCGGGTCCTCTAGCAGAAGGGTCAGGGTTTGGAAGACCGGGTACCCCGAAATAGGAGAACAGGCATAAGGCGAGTCCATGCCAGACAGGGAATGGGTCAGGTCAGGGAATTGCTGGAACCATTGCTCCATGGCGCGAACGAGTAGGCTCACCTTGCCGTGTCGCGCACTGGCTGCCAGGAACCGCTGCATGGAACGGAGCCGATCCTGGAGCACTTCACCCACATTAACAAGACTCATTCCAAGCGAGGCCACAGACGGCATGGCCTGGTCCCACCAACCGATAAAACTGGCAGGGTCTGAATCAGTGGCAATTGGCGGTAACTCAGACCTGATTTCTGCTGGCAGTCCGTCTGATCCTTCAACCAAAAGACAGGCGGTCAATACGGCACAACGCCCCGCCAAAAAGAACCGTTGTGCTACATTGGCCTTTGTGCTTTCCAGGCGACCAAGCCAGATGGCGGGAACAAAAACGCGAATATTGGTCAAGTGTTTCGCCAGAAACGCCCGACAGCGATTCAGCCAATCCCCCGCGACCAGACATTGGCCGAACTCCTGTAGAAATGGCGGATGCTGTAGATAGGCGACCCCGGCAACCCGTTGCAAATCTGGTGGGAAATGGCCGGCTTGGCCCAGGGAGTTTACCAGTTGCTCTATGTTGTCTATTTCAATGTTTGCCTTGAGCAGGGCGTGGAACA
>Ga0316189_10005351_pt1 | contig 12301 bp, 10 predicted proteins | sample LowCovwburrow_MG_FD_204930 | JGI IMG/M metagenome (GOLD analysis project Ga0316189, IMG submission 204930) | Coastal sediment microbial communities from Maine, United States - Lowes Cove worm burrow | ecosystem: Environmental > Aquatic > Marine > Coastal > Sediment | place: USA: Maine... | reverse complement strand
CACCACCTTGAACCCGCCTGCCGCCAGCACCTTGCGGGCCGCACGCAGGTTCTCGCTGTCGAAATAGGTGTTGAATGTATCACCGAACAGTATCACCGGCGTGCCGTCAATTGGACCTGCGCTGCCGCCATGGCGATAGCTGTCGGACCGCCATTTCGGCAAGCTGCGCTTGCTCGACAGCCCGGCAATGGTTTCACTCAATCCGGCCAGCCCCGGCACCGTGTCACGGGAATTTGCCAGCCAGGGCATGCGGGCGAGATAGGGGGCATAGCGCGGCATGTGAGCCACCAGACGGTCGCGCAAGGACAGTCCCGCCTTCGCCACCCGGGCTGCGGCCACCTCGATCTTCATGCGCGCCATGTCAACACCGGTCGGGCATTCACGCTGGCACGCCTTGCAGCCGACGCACAGTTTCATGGTATCCGCCATGGCATCGCCCGCCAGCGCATCCGGCCCCAGTTGTCCCGATATGGCAAGCCGCAAGGAGTTGGCCCGGCCGCGGGTCAGATGAACCTCATCGCGGGTGACCCGATAGGATGGACACATGGCGCCACCGGCCAGCTTGCGGCAGGCACCATTGTTGTTGCACATCTCGATGGCGCCCTGAAAACCACCGCCGGCGCCGGGCCATTGTGACCAGTCAAGCTCGGTCGCCATCTCCGGCACGGCATAGTCCTGATTGAAGCGGAACAGCGAACGGTCATCCATTTTCGGGGCATCGACGATCTTGCCGGGATTGAACACACCGTCAGGATCAAACGCCTGCTTTACTTCCCGGAAGCTGGCCATCATGCGCGCGCCGAACATTTGTTCATTGAACTCGGAGCGCACAATGCCGTCGCCATGTTCGCCGGAGTGCGAGCCCTTGTACTTGCGCACCAGGTCGAATGCCTCTTCGGCGATGGCGCGCATGGTCTTCACGTCGTGTTCCAGCCGCATGTTGAGCACCGGGCGCACATGCAGGCAACCAACTGAAGCATGGGCATACCAGGTGCCCTTGGTGCCGTGCCTTGAAAAAATATCTGTCAGCCCTGCGGTGTAGGCGGCCAGGTCCTTCAGGTCCACGGCGCAGTCTTCGACGAAGGAGACCGGTTTTCCCTCCTGCTTCATGGACATCATGATGTTGAGGCCGGACTTGCGCACCTCCACCAGGTCCGCCTGCAGGCCCGGCTCATTGACCTCGACCACGCCGCCGAAATGGTCGCCCCGGCGCGACCAGTCAAAGCCCAGATCGCCCATGACCTGGTGCAATTGCTTCAGACGGCGCAGGTTTTCGTTCCAGTCGTCTTCGGCAAAATCAACCAGCAGCAAGGCGTCCGGCTCGCCCTTCACCACCTCTTCGATGGTCGGGCGGAAAATGTCGATGCCGCGGGCCAGCTCGATCATGGTGCGGTCGACCAGTTCAACTGCTACAGGATCAAGTTTGACCAGATGCTGGGCCGCATCCATGGCAGCGTGAAAAGTCGGGAAGTGGCACACGCCCATGGCCTTGCGCACCGGCAGTGGCGACAGTTTGAGCGTGATCTTGTCGGACCAGGCCAGCGTGCCTTCCGATCCCACCAGCAGCGATGACAGGTTTATGGCTGATCCGTTCGGCACCAGCGCATCAATGTTGTAGCCGCCGACACGGCGCATGACTTTTGGAAATTTCTCGGCGATCTCGGCCTGCTCGCGAGCCCCCAGCGCCAGCAGGTCGGACACGAATTCGGGCTCACCGGCAGCGCCCGCCTCGGCGAACCGGGCTTCAGACCCGTCGGCCAGAAACGCGTCGATGGCCAGCACATTGTCGCGCATCATGCCGTAGCGCAGCGAGCGGCCACCGCAGGAATTGTTGCCGGTCATGCCGCCGATGGTGGCGCGTGACGCGGTCGACACATCGATCGGATACCACAGCCCGTGCGGTTTAAGCTGGCGGTTCAACTCGTCCAGCACGATACCCGGCTCGACAACACAGGTACGCGCCTCGACATCGAGTTCGACCAGCCGGTTCAGATGTTTCGATGAGTCAATGACAATGGCATCATTGACCGTCTGGCCGCATTGCGAGGTGCCACCACCACGCGGCAGTACTGAAACACCTTCCTCGCGCGCCAGCGAGATAACGTTGCGCACATCGCTGGAGGTTTGCGGCACAACGACCGCGCGCGGCATGATCTGGTAGATGGAAGCATCGGTTGCATAGCGCCCGCGGGAGAACGCATCATCCATCACCTCGCCCTCAACGCTGTCGCGCAGGCGCCTTGTGAACGGGGATAATGCAACAGTGGTCACGGAATAGGCCTTGACTTAATTTTGAATGCAAAATTAAATATACGCATTCCAAACGAGGTGGCAAGGCCGAACCGGCCTGACAAATTCGATCACCCGAGACGTCAAAGGACTTCATTGCATGCACGCCCCAGGCCGCCATTTTCTGCAGATCCCCGGCCCCACCAATGTGCCGGACCGGGTGCTGCGCGCCATGGATTATCCGACCATGGACCATCGCGGACCGGGCTTTGCCGAAGTCGGGCTGAAGTGCCTGGACGGTATGAAGTCCATCTTCAAGACCGACAGGACCGTGGTGATCTACCCCGCATCGGGCACCGGCGCGTGGGAAGCCGCCCTGGTCAACACACTGTCGCCCGGCGACAAGGTTCTGATGTGTGAAACCGGGCATTTCGCGTCCTTGTGGAGCAAGCTCGCCAAGCGGCTCGGCCTTGAGCCGGTGCTGATCGAAACCGACTGGCGCCGCGGTGCGGTGCCGGAAGCCATCGGCGAGGCGCTGGACGCAGACACCGCACACGACATCAAGGCGGTGTGCGTGGTGCACAATGAAACCTCGACCGGATCGACATCGCGCATGGATGACGTGCGCGCGGCCATGAATGTCACCGGCCACCCTGCCCTCTTGATGGCCGATACGATTTCCTCGCTGGCGTCGATTGACTTCCGCCATGATGAATGGGGTGTCGATGTTACCGTTGCAGGGTCTCAGAAGGGCCTGATGCTGCCGCCAGGCCTGAGCTTCAACGCGGTCAGTGACAAGGCGCTGGAGGCGGCCAAGACCTCCAAGATGCAGAAATCCTACTGGGCCTGGGATGAAATGGCCGGACCCAACAAGACCGGCTATTTCCCCTATACCCCTGCCACCAATCTGCTCTACGGGCTGGCCGAAGCCATCGACATGCTGCACGAGGAAGGCCTCGACAATGTGTTTGCCCGCCACAAGCGTCATTCCGAAGCCACGCGCCGCGCGGTGCAGGCCTGGGGCCTTGAGGTCCTGTGCAACGAGCCAAAAGACTATTCGCACGCGCTGACCGCCGTCCTGCTGCCCGACGGGCACAATGCGGATGAGTTTCGCGCCACCACGTTAAAACATTTCAACATGTCGCTCGGCAACGGCCTGTCACGGCTGGCCGGCAAGGTGTTTCGCATCGGCCATCTTGGTGATTTCAACGATTTGATGTTGATGGGCACCCTGTCGGGTGTTGAGATGGGGCTTGGCGTAGCTAACGTGCCGCACCAGAGCGGCGGGGCACAACGCGCCATGGAGTATTTGAAGACTGCCGCGACAGACGGAAGCAGCGCTGTTGCGGCTGAGTAGACGAAATCACTGCTGCAATTCCTTTAGGGAGGAAACTGAAAATGAAAAACATTATCAAGGTTCTGGCGTTTTCAACCGCACTGGCCGCAATGGCCTCTGCGGCGAGTGCAGAAAAACTGATCCTGAAGTTTGGCCATGTCGGCCAGCCGGGTTCGCTGTTTGCGGCTTCGGTTGACGAGTTTGCCAAACGCGCCAATGCAGCACTCGGCGACAAGGCTGAAGTCCAGGTGTTCGGCTCCTCGCAGCTGGGCAAGGACAAGGAACTGCTGCAGAAACTCAAGCTCGGCCAGATCACCTTCTCGCTGCCGTCATCAGTGATGTCGTCCGTATCGGACACGTTCGGCGTGTTTGAAATGCCCTATATCATCAAGGACCGCGACCACATGAAGCGGGTGCAGGCATCCATGGGCGATACGTTCCAGGCGGCGGCAAAGGCAAAGGGTTACCGGATTTTGAGCTATTATGAAAACGGCTTCCGCCACATCACCAACAACACCAAGCCGATTGAGAAGCCTGAAGATCTGGCCGGCATCAAGCTGCGCACGCCGAAGGGTTCATGGCGCGTCAAGATGTTCAAGCTGTACGGGGCAAACCCGACGCCGATGGCATTTTCCGACGTGTTCACCGCGCTCAAGACCGGCGTGATCGATGGCCAGGAGAACCCCTATGCACAGATCTGGTCGGCCAAGTTCCAGGAAGTGCAGAAATACCTGTCGATCACCGGTCACGTCTACACGCCTGCCTATGTGCTGGTGTCGGATGAACATTTCGGCAAGCTGCCGGATGATGTGCAGAAGACCCTGATGGACGTGGCTGCGGATACGCAGGGCTTTGTCTATGACACTGCCGCCAACCTGGAAACCGAGCTGCTGGAAAACCTGAAAAAGGGCGGCATCACGGTCAACACGGCCGACAAGGCAGCCTTCATCGAGGCGTCCAAGCCGATCTATGACGAGTTCTCAAGCTCGGTCGAGGGCGGCAAGGAACTCATCGAAAAGGTCCAGGCCGAAGCGTCCGGCTCGTAAAACGGGAATTATACCAAAGGAACTGACTATTGACCCATTTGACCGGTTTTTCGCGTTTGCTGGCTAGGCATGCTTCACGCCTTGGTCTGGCTGACCACAAGTGGAGCATAACGACGCCCAGTGGACGCGAAAAATCGGCCTTCGGTGGGCCAAATCCGTCCATCTGGTGCGTTGCGTCGCTTGCCCGATGCACCGCATCGCGCTGCGCACCGCGCCTGCCAGAATGGTCGGATTTGACTCCATCAAAAGGGTCAATAGTCAGTTCCTTTGGTATTACGTCGGGGATGATTTACCCATCCCCGACCTCCCTGATGAAGGCCGGTAACAAATACCGGCCTTCATTTTCTGAACTTCTCAACGATGCTAGGGGCAACCAGCATGACCGGCGTTTTCAGCCGCGGGCTTGGCCGCACACTTGAATGGATCCTGATCACCCTGATGGTGACACTGACCACTTTGGTCATTGTCGCGGTGGTGTACCGCAAGCTCGGCAACTCGCTGTCCTGGTATGACGAGGTTGCCTCCATCCTGCTGTCCTGGATCACCTATTACGGCGCCGCACTGGCTGCACTGAGGCGCAAGCATATCGGCTTTGACTCGGTGCTGCTGGCTATCCGGATGCCGATGCGCATGTGGGCGGTGGCGTTCGGTGAAGTGGTGGTCATCGGCTTCTTCATCCTGATGGCCTGGGCCGGTTTTACGGTGCTGAACGTGTTGCAGGGCGAGACGCTTGACAGCCTGACCTGGATACCGGTGCAACTGACCCAGTCGGTCATCCCCGTCGGCGCCTTGCTATTTATCCTGTGCGAACTGATCAGCCTGCCGGCTTACTGGAGGCAGATCGCCACCGGCAAGTCGTCAGAGCATTAGGGAAATAAAGACCATGGTTGTTCTCGTCATTTTCCTCGTTCTCGTCGCGCTGATCTGCCTCAATGTGCCCATTGCGGTAGCCCTCGCGGTTGCCGGCGTTGTCGGCCTGCTGCTGACCGAAGGGACCAGTTCACTCGTCACCGTCGCGCTCGACATGTATGACGGGTCGACGAAATTCTCGCTGATCGCCATTCCGATGTTCGTGCTGGCCGGCGCCATCATGAACGCGGCCGGCATCACCTACCGGCTGATCAATTTCATTACAGCACTGATCGGCTTCGTGCGCGGCGGCCTGGCCATGGTCAATATCGGCGTGTCGCTGTTCTTTGCGGAAATTTCCGGGTCCGCCGTGGCGGACGTGGCCGCCATGGGCTCGATCATGATCCCGGAAATGAAGAAACGCGGTTACCCTGCGCCATTTGCAGCCGCCGTCACCTCGTCGTCGGCCTCGCTGGCAGTGATCATACCGCCGTCGATCCCGATGATCCTGTACGCCTCGTCGGCCAATACGTCCGTCGAGCAATTGTTCGTGGCCGGTTTCGTGCCCGGATTCCTCGGCGGCTTCGGCCTGATGCTGGTGGCCTACATCTTTGCCCGCAAATACAATTTCCCGGTGGAAGAAGCCTTCAACCTGAAGCGCCTGCGCCAGACCTTCATCGAGGCACTGCCGACCTTCCTGCTGCCGATCATCATTCTGGGCGGCATTTTCGGCGGCTTCGTCACCGCAACAGAAGCAGCCGGCCTTGCCGTGCTGGTGTCCATCGGCATCGGTGTGTGGTACCGCGAAACCAACCTGAAAGAACTTTACAACGCCATGCTGGATGGCGGCATGCAGACGGCGGTAGTCATGGTGCTGGTGGCGGCATCGGTGCTGGTCGGCGGATTCCTGACCCGGGCCCAGGTGCCGCAGGAACTGGCGGCCCAGCTTCTGTCGATCACCGACAACAAGTATGTCATCCTGCTGATCCTCAATATCTTCTTCCTGATCATCGGCTTCTTCCTGCACTCGGCCGCCGCCATCATCCTGGTGGTGCCGATCGTGGTGCCGCTGATTATCCAGGCAGGTATTGATCCGGTGCACTTCGGCCTGGTGGTCACACTCAACCTGGCCATCGGCCAGCAGACCCCGCCGGTGGCGTCGGTACTGATCACCGCGTGTTCCATCGCCAGGGCCAATATCTGGGATGTGACGCGGGTCAATATCTGGTTCATCGCCGTGTTGATGACTGTGCTGTTGATGTGCACCTATATTCCGGCCATACCCATGTTCCTGGTGGAATATTTCTACAGATCGTGAAGGCCTTGAATGACTGACACAGACGACCTGCTCTGGAGTGAAGACAACGGCGTCGGCGTGATCACGCTGAACCGGCCCAGGGCGCGCAATGCGCTGACCTTTGCCATGTATGAAGCCATTCGCGATATCTGCGAAAAGGCTTCCGGCAATGAAGCCTTGCGCGCCGTTATCATCACCGGGTCCGGCGACAAGGCGTTTGCGGCCGGCACCGACATCTCTTCCTTTCGCGATTTCTCCAAACCGCAGGACGCGCTCGACTATGAAGCGCGCGTCGACAAGGTGCTGGCCGCGCTTGAAGCGGTACCGGTGCCGACCATTGCCGCCATATCCGGTGCCTGCACCGGCGGCGGCGCGGCCATTGCCGCATGCTGTGACCTGCGCATCGGGGCGCGCGACATGCGCTTCGGCTTCCCCATCGCCCGCACGCTCGGCAACTGCCTGTCCAACAACAACCTGGCGCGGCTGTCGTCCATGCTGGGCGCCCACCGGGTCAAGGAGATCATCTTCACCTCGCGCCTGATCGAGGCCGACGAGGCCCTCGCGCTTGGGCTCGTCTCTGAGCTGCATGACGACAAGGCCGCCGTGCTGGCGCGCGCCCATGAGCTGGCGGAAACGCTCAAAGGCCATGCACCGCTGACCATGCGCGCCACCAAGGAAGCCCTGCGCCGGTTGCGCATTGGCCATGACGGCGACGATCATGACCTGATCGTTCAGTGCTATATGAGCGAAGATTTCCGCGAAGGCATGGAAGCCTTCCTGGCCAAGCGCAAGCCCGAGTGGAAGGGCAAGTAACCTGACATGAGCGTGCCCAACACAGGTCCCCTCAAGGGCATGAAGGTCATCGAGATGGCGCACATCATGGCAGGTCCCGTCACCGGCCTGATGCTGGCCGACATGGGTGCCGACGTGATCAAGGTGGAACGGCCAAACGGCGATGATACGCGCCGCTTCCTGCCGCCGGACATCGAGGGCGAATCCGCCGCCTTCATGATGATGAACCGCAACAAGCGCGGCATAAGGCTGGACCTCAAGACTGAAGCCGGCAAGGCCGCCCTGATCCGACTCATCGAACAAGCCGACTGCCTGATCGAGAATTACCGCCATGACACCATGGCAAAGCTCGGGCTCGGCTATGACGAGCTCAAAAAGATCAATCCCGGCCTGATCTATTGCGAAATATCCGGCTTTGGCCGCACAGGGCCGTATCGCGAGCGCGGCGGGTTTGACCTGATTGCCCAGGGCATGTCCGGCCTGATGTCGATCACCGGCGAGGCCCCGGGCCGCCCGCCGGTCAAGGTCGGCGCCCCGGTGTCCGACATCACCGCCGGTATTCTGGGCGCCATGGGCTGTGCTGCCGCCTATGCCCACAAGCTGAAGACCGGCGAAGGCCAGAGGGTCGACACATCGCTGTTTGAAGCCGGCATCACCCATACCTACTGGCAGTCGGCGATCTGTTTCGCCACCGGCATTGCCCCCGGTCCCATGGGATCTGCCCATCCACTGAATGCGCCCTATGAAGCGTTCAGGACCGCCGACGGCTGGCTCAACCTGGGCGCGGCCAACCAGACCAACTGGGAACGCATGCTGAAAGTCATCGACGCGGAAGACCTGGCCGAAGACCCGCGCTTTGCGACCAACCGCACCCGCATGGAAAACCGGGCCGACCTGGCCGCCGCCCTGGCGCCTTATTTCACCCCTGAGACCACGCAACACTGGCTGGAGGCGCTGGAGGCAGCCGGCGTTCCCGCCGGTCCCGTGCTCTCCATAGATGAAATGCATGCCGACCCGCAGACCATTGCCCGCGACATGGTGCCGGAGGTGGAGCATCCGGTGGCAGGCACGGTAAAGACCATCGGCGCGCCGGTGAAATTCCACGGTACACCTGGAGGCATCAAGCGCCCTGCCCCGTTGCTGGGAGAACATACGCAAGAGGTGCTGGCGGAGGCCGGGTTTTCGGCGGACGAGATCAAGGCTGTCCTGAAAGATGACTGACTGGAGCGCCGGGCGGGATATATGAAACACCCACTGCCGTCATCCCCGTGAAAACGGGGATCTAATGCCAGATCAGCACATGTATGCGGCGTGGATTGGATTCCCACTTTCGTGGGAATGACGACAATGCGATAAAGGTCAAAGCCCTGTTTACCGGCTCATCCATATTGGCGTGCGGCAATCCACCATGGACGTCCGGTACGGCGGCCGAGACAAAACACCTTCGCTGGGGTGACGAGGGTAACAAACTCCCAGTTTGCAGACTAAACACCCGATGCGCTAAAGCTTATGCGGCTTGGCACCAAACCACGTTGTGATTGGCGCTTGCGTCAACTAACCGTTTTGGCGCTATGCTGTCACCATGACAGACACATTCACCGGCACCTTCACCCAGCAGGAACCCATCCCCGACGCGGCAATCGAGCGCGCTGTCGAGATCATGCGTTCCGGCCGCCTGCACCGTTACAATACCGGGCCCGGCGAACAGTCAGAAACCGCGCTGCTGGAGCAGGAATATGCGACCTATATGGGCGTCGACTACTGCCTGGCCGTCACGTCGGGCGGCTATGCCCTGACCACGGCACTGCGCGCCTTCGGCCTGCAGCCGGGCGAAGCGGTGCTGACCAACGGCTTTACCCTGGCGCCGGTGCCGGGTGCCATTGCCGGTGCCGGCGGGCATCCGGTTCTGGTCGAGGTCACCGAAGACCTGGTCATCGATCTGGATGATTTGCGCAAGAAGATAAAATCCAGCAAGGCGCGGGTGTTGATGCTGTCGCACATGCGCGGGCACATCGCCGACATGAATGCGCTGATGGCTATCTGCAACGAGGCCAATGTCGCGGTGATCGAGGATTGCGCCCACACCATGGGGGCCGAGTGGGCCGGGGTAAAATCCGGGCTGCACGGGATTGCCGCGTGCTATTCCACCCAGACCTACAAGCACATGAACTCCGGCGAAGGTGGCTTTCTGGTCTCCGAGGACGCCGAACTGATGGCGCGGGCCACCATATTGTCGGGCTCCTACATGCTGTATGGCCGCCATCTGGCCTCGCCGCCGGAAGAGGTGTTTCTGAAAATCCGGCTGGAGACGCCCAACTGTTCCGGACGCATGGACAATCTGCGTGCCGCCATCCTGCGCCCGCAGCTGAAACTGCTGGACGAAAACTGCCGGCGCTGGAACGAACAGTATGACGCCATGGCCAGCGAGCTGTCCTACGTGCCCTATGTGCGCCTGCCGCACCGGCCCGACAAGGAACAGTTTGTGGCCAGCTCGTTCCAGTTCAATGTGCCGACCTTCACGCCCGACCAGATCGACAAGCTGCTGAAAACCACGCTGGCGCGCGGGGTCGAGCTGAAATGGTTTGGCGCCGACGAGCCGGTGGCCTTCACTTCGCGCCATGACAGCTGGACCTATGCGGGCAACCAGTCGCTGCCGAAGACTGACAAGGTGCTGTCAACCCTGCTGGACATGCGCCTGCCGCTGACCTTCTCGCTGGACGACTGCCACCTGATCGGCCGCATTATCCGCGAGTGTGTGCTGGCTGCCAGAAACTAGAACGGAACTGAAGGACCAAAGCGCGATCCGAAAAGTGGGAACCGGTTTTCAGACAAATTGCGCGAAACCAAAAATGCGCGATCCGAAAAGTGGGAACCGGTTTTCGGACAAATTGCGCGGCAAGGAAAAAACATGACCCTCAAACGCGTTGCCATGGAATTCGGCATGGGCACCGACCTGCACGGCATGGACTATACCAAGGCGGCGGTGCGCGCCCGGAAGGACGCGCTTTGGCACAACTCGCTGTCCATGGCCGATGCCTTCGGCTTTCCGCGCGATGCCATGCAGGTCGATGTGCTGATCGGCGTGGCGCAGCCTGACAAGGTGGACAAGGCGGAAGTCGCTGCCGTGCTGCCTTATGGCTCGGCAAAAGTCATAGTGGAACACGGCGGCCTCGACATCGAAAAGGACAATGGCGACACCACGGTGATGGCCAATGCGGCAGCAGTCGTCTATTTCGACATCGCGGAAGGAGCGTAGCCCATGGCTGAAAAACGTCTCATCCTGGAAATGGGCACCGGCAACGACCTGTACGGCGAAGACTACACCAAAGCCGCCATCCGCGCGGTGCAGGACTGCCTGCACCATTCGTCGCTGTCGCTGTACAAGTCCCTCGACCTGGACCCGGCAAAGATGGTGGTCAACGTCACCATCGGCGTGCAGAAACCGGACCAGGTGGACACCGGCGCGGTTGCGAAGCAACTGCCCTATGGCACGGTGACTGTTACCGCTGTCAAAGGCGGATTGAACGTGCCGGATGAGGCCAATAGTCAGCTGACCGTGGTAGCCGCAGCGGCGGTTGAGGCGCGGTATGATATTCCGGAGGGGCGGTTTCGGTTGGTGGGGTGAAAGGCCTTCTCTTCACCTGTAATCAACCAAATAACTCTTTGTGGCGTTTGCTGATCCTCAGCCAAACGGATGCGATTTCGGGTACGTCCAGATTGAAATCGTCACGCAGGCAATCAAGCAGCGCCTTGCTTGAACTGAGCACCTGTTCGCTGATGCCTTGTGGCGTAATTGTCTTCTTAACGCAACCACGCAGTATCACGTGGCGGTCGGCGTAGCGGCGTTGGGCCTTCAGCATGCGCCGGAATGATGAATTCTCGTCCGTCTGCAGGGAATTGCTGACAGCATCAAAATAGGTGTCGCCTACCGGGGTCAGCCTGTAGTCAAACGAGGTGGGCTGTGTGTCCGCGAGCTGTTCTGAAAACCGGAAATAGCCGTTGCCTTCCTCTGTCACCGACAGGATGTAGGGCGGCTGGCGGGTGTTTGCCTGGAACAGCGGGATGGGTTCGATCATGCTGCCGCCGAAACCGGTGTCTACCAGTAACGGTTCCTCGCACTCCACCGCTAAGAACATGTGATCGGCGGGTGCGGTGCGGCTTTCGACGTTGTTGCCGACATGGCCGGCCAGGGTCTGGACCTCGAAACCGATTTCCGTCAGGGCCCAGCGGAACAGGGCGTTCAATTCGAAACACCAGCCGCCGCGGTGGTTCTCCACCACCTTGGTGTAGGCGCTTTCGACGTCTGTGGGTACTGGGATGCCCAGTTGCTGGTCGAGATTTTCGAACGGGACGGTCTGCAGTTATGCCTGCATCAGGGCGGCCAGGGTTGCCCTGTCCGGGCGGGGGGTGCCGGTGAAACCTATGCGGTTGAGGTAGTGGTTGAGGTTCATGGGGGGATGTTAGACGGGATGGGGTGGGTGTTTCCAGACTAGCCATTGGTTATGTCGCTTTGTTCTATTCCGCTCACGCAAGCAGCCTTCGGCTGCGCTCCGCTGGGGCGCACTTCGTGCGGCGGCCGGTCGGCCTTGCCTCGGCACTACGTGCCTCGGAGGCGTTTACTGCTATCGTCATTCCCGCGAAAGCGGGAAGGTGGAGTCACGTTTGAAGTGCAACACGGTTGAACATCTGATTGAAGACCTCGTTTGGGGTTTTGTAGTTGAGGCACTTTCTTGGCGCATTGTTGTACCTGTC
>Ga0316189_10005349_pt1 | contig 12307 bp, 7 predicted proteins | sample LowCovwburrow_MG_FD_204930 | JGI IMG/M metagenome (GOLD analysis project Ga0316189, IMG submission 204930) | Coastal sediment microbial communities from Maine, United States - Lowes Cove worm burrow | ecosystem: Environmental > Aquatic > Marine > Coastal > Sediment | place: USA: Maine... | reverse complement strand
GAGCCACCGTAGAGGCCGGGCTCGATACCGACCTTTACCGTGACACCACCGTCGATCGATAACAGGTCGGCGTTGCCAAGGCGGAGTTCTGGCTCGCCATCGAGAACCATAAACGGGTCGACACCAAGGGCGTCTGCCGGCTCAAGGAAAACGTCCAACGCCCCAGCGGGCCTCAACGCGGCAACACCCAGAATGGCGGTTGCCAAGACCGCTGCCACGCCGCCAATGGCCCATGGACTTCGTCTGAGCGCCCTCCAATCCATGGGCATTTATGCTAGTCGATGCATGGACCTGTTGTGGTGGCGCTAACGATGTTAGTCGGTAGGCCATGCATCGACCAGTCTCCTAGAGGTTGGCGAACTGGTCCTCGTCATCGTGGACGGCTGCCTGGCACGCCTGAGCGGAATTGGGTTTCTTGTCTGGGAAACCGGCGAAGAACTGCTCGGACAGTCCTTCAACAATCTGGTTACAGAGCCCGATTTCGTCGTCTACCGGGCAGTCAATCGGATCGGCGACGCCGAACTTAACTCGGTCGGTGGTGTGGGTGGTGCACAGAAAGCTCAGTGTCGATCCGTAGCTGGCGAATACATAGATGCCGACGTGGGCGATATCGCCTTCGTTGAAACAGCGGGAGTAGCCTCTGAGCATCTGGCGAGCCGATGCCTCAAGGCGTTCGGCATAGCCACGGTTCTGGCCTGCCGGGTCGGTGTAGTTGATGGGTGCGCCTGAAGGAAACGAGTTGATCTCGGCTCGGAGATCGGCGAACTGGTCGGTGCCGAAGGCGAGCTGGAGCACTTCCAGCTTGTTGCCACATTGCTGAGACGTGAAAGCGCTCTGGTCGATATTGGTGGTTGGAAGCACATTCGATTTGAGGAACTGCGCCACCAAACTTGTCGGGTCGCCCAAGATCGTTCGAGCCTGCTGGGTTTGGGGGCTCAAGGCATCGGGGCCAAGCGTGGTGTCGGTCGAGGTTTCGGTTTCCTCGTTGGGCTCAGATTCCGCCCCGAGAACGATCTCCTCGGAACCGGCGGGATCGTCGATCGAGCCGCTGGTGTCGGGGTCGGCGGCGTCTGGCCGGGCGCTGGAGTCGGGTCGAAGAAATCCGTACCAGCCGGCGCCTAAGACCGCCAGCAACGCCACCGTGGCGAAGGCCCATCCCGCAATGGTGCTTACGGACCTCGAACTTGTGGTCGATGGTTGGCCGATAGCGTCGGTTGGCTGCGGTCGGGGTTGGGTTTGCGGCTCTGGGACGGGCTCGGACGGGGCGTGGATGGTTTGGCCGGGGTCGGCGTGGATAGTGGTGGCCCCGCTCCGCACGGCCGTCAGTTGCTGGGTGAAGACACTGGCGTCGGCTGGGCGGTGGTTGGGGTCTTTGGCCATTGCCCGCTGAAGGAAACTGTTTAACCCATCGGCGCCGGATATTAGAGGGACCGCGTTGTGTTGGATCCGTTGGTAGTAGGCCGCCATCGAATCGGTGGCGGGGTCGGCAGGCCCGAACGGGGCCCGCCCTGCTACCAGCGTGAACAGGGTCGAAGCCAGTGAGTAGAGGTCCGAGCGGTGGTCGGTTCGGTTGAGGCCACCGGCGAAAAGCTCTGGCGGGGCATGAGCTGGGGTGATAGTGGCCTGAGTGATGGCTTCCGATGCTCCGTAGGAGATCCCGAAATCGGTCAGTTTGGTGGTGTCGTCGGCAACCAGAATGTTGGCCGGTTTGACGTCTCGGTGAAGGACCGACTTGCGGTGGGCGAACTCCAAGGCATCGGCAATCGGCAGGATCAGGTCGATCGCTTCCGGCCACGGAATCGGGCCTCGTCGCTGAATAAGGTCGTCGAGCGAGCCCCCGTCGACGTATTCCATAACGAGGTAGGGGCGACCGTCGGTGGTGGTGCCCGACCGGTAAGGAGTAATGACATGGGCGTGGCCCGACAACTGACCCATCATCTTGGCTTCTCGCCGGAAGTCCTTGGCGCTATCGGCCTCACTCAGATTGATGACTTTGATAGCCACCCGGCGGTGAAAAGCAGCGTCGAACGCCAAATATACGGTAGCAAAACCACCGCTACCGATCTCTCTTAGCTCGACAAAATCCGGTGTGCCCAGATCAACATCAACCGCCACGACCCCGTTGCCCTTCTCTCCCTTGGCAAGGACAACCATCCTATCCGGGCGTTGTCGGCGGGCGTCAATAGCGCATGGTGCTCGGGATTGTCTCGAATATGGCCGGCGGCGAAGGGGCACAACGGGGCAATGGTTTGGCCCCGATCGGACAAGATCCCCAACAAGCCGTCCATCAAGCGGCTGGCGAAGCCCTGACCCCGGTGCCGACCAAAATATCCAGAGTTGGCTTTTACTAGTGTCACTATGGACGATGGCCGTTCGTTGTAGTGGCGAAGGAAGGCTGAAGTTTTGGGAAGGGGCCAATAAGAAAACTGCACCAACACTAATGGTCCGGCTGTCAGCCGACACTGTTGGATTCGCAACCGGGGTGATGCTGAGCGACCTCGACCGGTGGCGCCAACTGATCGACGACGAGTCCACCGGCTCAGCTTTGGCTGATGCCCTGGCCGAACTGGCAAAGGGCCGTGACGTCGACCTGGCCGGTGAGGGCTACAAGCGTGTTCCGAAGCCCTACGCCGAAGATCACCCCCGGGCCGATCTCTTGCGACACAAGGGAATCCAGGCTCGCTGGCCCGAGCCGACTCCAGCCAACGTGACCGATGCCGAATTCGTCGATTTCTGTGTCGAACGGCTGGAGGCGTGCGCCGAGATACATCGCTGGTTCGTAACCTATTTCTAGGAGACTCCTAGGAAACGTCTGGCCTTTGACAGTGCTTCGTCGGGGTGGGCTACCCACAGCGGGCGTCCGAGTTGGCGCACCATCTCGACACCCGGTAATTTTCACCTGTGGCATTGTGGAAAACCAGTGAATTTCGACCCTGGCCGCTAGTTGGGCGTTAGCCAACTAAGCTTGGATTCGACGTTGTTCTTGGTTTGGCGGTCGGGGCGACCGCAGGAGGCGATCCGGTGGACCTAAAGCCGTTAGATACCGGGGGTGAAGCTTCGTTGTTGAACACCGACACACAGGCCGTTTCAGTCCCCGGAACGGCTCGGGTGCTGCAGCTCATCGAGTTCCTCTCGGCTTTCGACGCGCAGAAGAATCCACCGGTCCAAAACATTGCCGACTATCGGTTGTGGTCGTTGCGAGACCGGAGTCTTCCCCATCATCCGGCAGTCAAACTCGACCCCGCAGGGCTGTATTGGCTTGGTGTAGATCTTGTTCAGCTGGATCCAGCACCGAAGCCGCCGGCCAGAGTTGCCACCTACTTTGCCGACTATCCCCAAATTCGGGCCGACCTTCGCCCTCGCCCCAGGGCTCGTGAACTGGATGCACAAGCCGTCGATGGCCCAGAGGTCGATGATGCAGCCGACGCTGCTACCAAACCGATGGTCGTCGATCCCCTACAAACCGAAGCCGAGGTTTGGGTTAGTGAGGTTTGGAAGCCGTGGTCGAAGAAGTGGCTGCTGGACCGCAAGGTCAAAGACCTTCACCGCGATCTGTTTGAACAACGGGATCGTCTTGCGACCGACCGCGATACCTACGAGATCGTCTGGGGATTCGGCCGGTTCCGGCTGACCACCCAATCCGGCGACAAACTCGATCACCCTGTTCTGACCATCCCGGTCGAGGTTGAGCTAGACCAAAAGACCCGTCGGGTGTGCGTCAAACCCGAGGGTGCGTTTGCCCTCGAAACCTTGTTCCTAGCCGGTGTCGACATTCACGACCGGGCTGGATTGCGCACCCTTGACAGCACGATTGCCGATGATCCGGGTTCGGTTGGGGCTTGGGACGAAGAGGCAATGACTGGCCTTCTTAGACGTTACGTCCAACTCGTTGACCACGAAGGTGGCATCCGGGGCGAGATCGAAGCCGACTCAGAGACTGCAACGGTTGAGCCTGGCTGGGTTCTTTATGTCAGGCGCCGTCGGCCGGATTATCAAGGATTCCTCCAAAAACTCAACGATCTTTATCGTAACGGCGCCACGATCCCAAAGCCGTTGCAAGCGGTTGTGGTCGACTCCCCGTCAGCACTGGAGAGTAACGATCGCCAGGACGAAGCGCTGTTGCTGCCTCTGCCATCCAACGAGGAGCAGCGGCGGATTATTCACTTGGCGCAGGACCGCCCTGGGGTAACGGTGCAGGGGCCTCCCGGCACCGGCAAATCACACACCATCGCGAACATAATCAGCCACTACGTGGCTCATGGGCGTCGGGTGCTGGTTGTCGCCGAGAAAGAACAGGCGTTGCAGGTCCTGGCCGACAAGGTGCCGGAAGAGATTCGTGATCTCACCGTTTCGGTCTTGGGCGCTGATGCCGAGGGGCGGAAACGGCTTGAGTCCTCTGTCCGTCGGATCCAGTCGAAAGTCACTTCTCTCGACAAAGCCGAGGCTCGACGTAACATAGAACGCCTTGAGGTACACCTTGATGAGCTAGACCGGTCGATTGCCAAAACTACCGATTGTCTGACAATGGTGCGCCGATCCGAGGTTCTCACCATGCCAGGGGAGTGGCGGGCAGGCGCCAATCCAACACCGGAAGTGGCAGCTCGGTGGATAGCGGAAAATGGCTACGACCTTGGCTACATCATCGATCCGATAACTCCTGAAACTCCAGTGGCGGTAACCGCCGGCGAGTTGACCGAAGCGATTGAATTACTCAAGCGAATTGGGTTAGGTAAGGCATCGGTAGCGGTTCGGCCGATGCCTGATGTAACGCAATTGCCCACGGGTACTGATCTAGCCAACTGGTCGATGACGCTTCGTGAAGCCACCGAAGCCTACGAGGCCATCAAGCCGCTGATAGCCGACCCAGAACGACTTGACGCTGCAACCCCGGAGGTGTTGCAACACGTCGCTGCCGCACTCAAAACCGAGTTGGACTGGTTTGAAGCCAACGCCGAGCCGTGGAAGAACCAAGTTCGCAGCCAGCTCAAAGACCAAGCCCTGTCAGAAACCTGGACCACTTTCGCTCACGAATCACGCACCAAACGTGATGGGTTATTGAAACTTCGCACCCGGCTGGAATCCTATGAGATCCTGGTTCCGAGCTCCCCCGATGAGGCATCGCTAAAGGCCCTTCGGGATGCATCGAAGCGGCTCCACAAAGACGGCAAGCTGGGCTGGTTTTCCAAGGATCTCAAGAAGGTTCTGTCGCACTGCCGGGTTGATGGCCGAGAGCCGGAAACCGGCGACGAAGTAGAGTTGTGCCTCAGCCGAATCGATATGGCTCGACGACGCCGTCAGCTCCGGACCAGTTGGAACACCGCCGCCGGCCGCGTCGGCGGGCCGCAGCTAAGTGAGGTTGGCGGCATAGTGCCTGAAGATGAGATCGGTGTGCACCTTGACGCGCTCGATCGGATTCTTAGTTGGCCCGACCGAATCAGCAACCTGGCATCCCAACTGGCCGTCACTGGTCTCCAGATCGCTGGCCACCCCGAGCCGTCCGATATCAAATCCATACTTGCCGCGGTCGAATCGGTTCCCCGTCGCCACCAGCAATTGGCATTGCAGAACTACCGGACCGATCTTATGGCCTATCTCCGGCGAGGCGAGAGCCAGCCCGGAGCGTCGAGTATTTGGTTGAAATTGGCTGATGCCGCCGAGGCCTGGAACCATTCACGATGGGATCTACTTCGGGCTGAAATAGCCGGATTGGCCGACATCGCCCCGGATGCCACCAAGTTGTTGGATATCTACGGGCGTCTGCGCGATGCCGCCCCTCGATTTGCTCAGAGTCTGGATGACAGCCCCTCCTCGGCCCGGTCGCCGCTTACGTTCGAAGATGCTTGGCAATGGCGTCAACTCCGCACCTGGGTCGAAGCGATCGGTGATGCCGGCGATCCGGCCAAACTTCAGCACGAGCTGGACGAATTGAGCATGCAACACCGCCGCACGGTCACCGATCTGGTGGCCGAACGAGCCTGGTACCGGCTGGCCGAGAACGTGGGTGACCGGGAACGTCAAGCCCTGAACAGCTATCTGCAGGCTGTGAAACGTTATGGGAAAACCGGCGGCAAGTTTGCTGCCCGGTGGCTGGCCGAGATCCGGGCCGCGCTCAACGAAGCCAAAGACGCCGTTCCGGTGTGGATCATGCCAACCCATCGTGCACTCACGAGTTTCCGTCCCGACTCAGAACCCCGATTTGATGTGTTGATCGTCGATGAGGCTTCGCAACTCGGCCTTCATTCCTTGCCACTTCTTGGCTTGGCCCATTCAACGATTGTTGTAGGTGACGACAAACAGACCAGCCCCGACAACGTCGGGCTAGACCGTCAAGCGGTGTTCGATCTCATCGACGACCATTTGGCGGCCATCCCGAAACATAAGACGTTGTTCGACCCCGACGCAAGTCTCTACGATCTGGCCCAACAGAAATTCCCCGACGTGGTAATGCTTTCCGAGCACTTCCGATCGCTCCCCACCATCATCGGTTTCTCCAACACCCATTCCTACAACGGCGACATCGTGCCTCTGCGAGATCGGCTTCCGACCCCCGACTGGCGTCCACTGGGAACGGTGAAAGTGGAGGAGGGTTATCGTCAGGGCGACATCAACGAACCTGAAGCTCAAGCCGTTGTCGACCTGATCGCCGGGCTGTGTGAGAAGCCCGAATACGAAGGGCAGACCATTGGTGTCATCGCCCTGCTGGGTAAACAGCAATCGAAGTTGATCTGGGACAAACTCTACGACACGATCGGCCCTGATGTAATGGCTGACAGGTCGGTTCGATGCGGGGAAGCCGCTAATTTCCAGGGCGACGAGCGAGACGTAATGGTGATCTCAACCGTTGTCGGCATCGACCCCGACCGGCCCGATGCCCGCATCGGTGCCATGACCGGCCGGGCCGCCGAGCGACGGATCAACGTTGCCGCGTCGCGAGCCAAAAATCAGATGTGGGTTGTCCATTCGGTGGAACCGGAACGATTCCCCGACGGCGATTTGCGGGCTGAACTGATCCGACATTGCCGAGAAGAAGGGTCGTCCGAGCTCGAGGTTGAACAAACCGAAGATCGGTGCGAATCGACGTTCGAACGGGACGTGCTACGGGCAATCCGTCGCAAAGGCTTCGAGCGAGTTCGCACCCAATACGCGGTTGGCCGCTACCGCATCGACATTGTGGTTGAGGGCAACGACTCCCGGCTGGCGATCGAATGCGATGGAGATCGTTGGCATGGAGAAGACGTATGGCACCGAGACCGGGCCCGGCAAACGGTGCTCGAACGAGCCGGATGGACCTTCGAACGCATCCGCGGGTCGGCCTTTTACCTAAACCCTGAGCGCTCACTTCTTCCCTTGTGGGCACGGCTTGACGAGCTAGGTATAGGATCGGGCGATGTCTGACTCAAACTCTGAAACTGTTTCCTTCCCAAGTAACGGCAATACCGCCTCCGGCTATCTAGCCATCCCTGAATCAGGTAGTGGCCCAGGCGTGATCGTGGTCCAGGAATGGTGGGGTCTCAACACCCAGATCAAGGGTGTTGCCGACATGCTCGCCGGCAACGGACTGGTAGCGCTTGCCCCCGACCTTTACCACGGCGAACTTGCCGGGCACGACGAGATGGACAAGGCCGGGCAACTGATGACCGACCTGCCACCCGGTCGGGCCGCCCGCGATATGTCGGGGGCGGTTGATTTTCTTGCCGACCATGGAGCGGTCACCGGTGATGGCATCGGTGCAATCGGCTTCTGCATGGGTGGCATGCTCACCTTGATCCTGGCCGCTCAGCGAGGCGACAAGATCAAAGCCGCGGCACCGTTCTACGGCTTCCCCCAGGGAGACGCCACCCCCGATTGGTCGGGGCTCACCGCCGTTGTTCGAGGCCATATGGCCAACCCCGACGATTTCTTCCCCGCCGATGCCGCCAAGGCGCTCGAAGCCGAGCTTGTCGGGCTTGGAAAAGACGTCACCCTCACCGTCCACGATGCCGGTCATGCCTTCATGAACGAAGAGAATCCTCTAGGAACCTTCGAAGAGGGACTAGCCGGTGAGCTGTGGCCCGGCACGATCTCCTTCCTCGTCGACGCCTTGGCTTAAGAGGCCACTCAACGGCTGGAGTCGGCACCACTCAATAGTCGCGCCAAATCGACTCCAGCTGTGGGAGTTGGCGCGCCAACAACTCCAGCCCCAGACCGACCTCGCCTACGAGACTCCTAGTCGGTTACGAACGAGGTGAAAGTGCGGTCGGTGTCGGGTAGACGGGCGTCGTCCGGCAGCTCTTGACGTACATGAGCACACCAGTTGCGGGTGGCTTTAAGCGTCGGCTGTCCGACAACCTCGCCCCGGCGGATCAGGGGAACCTGAAGCCGACGACCGGGCCCGTTCACATCGGTGATTGGAATGTGGGGAGCGGGGATGAGAACATCACGTTCCAGGTTTCCAGCGCTGTCGAGAACCCGGAATGCTGCTTTGCGAGAACCGTAAGTCGCCTTGCCCTCCGAGCGTTTCTGGACCGGCACCATCTCGCCCGAGGCGGTTTCGGTGGCAACAAGTTTGTAGACCATCGCCGCTGTTGGATGGCCGGACCCGTTCGGGATCGCGGTACCAACCAGGTAGGAGTCGATCGGGGCGGCGCTGAGGGCCAGGATCGACCATTCGTTGAGATCGCCCGAGGCCACAATCTTGGTGTCTCGAGCCCCGAGTTCGTTCAAGAGGTGACGAGCCAGTTTCGTTTCAAGGGCCAAGTCGCCGGAGTCAATGCGGATCGCTCCTAGTTTGGGCCCAACAACCTCAAAAGCGGTTCGGATGCCGTTGGCGATGTCGTAGCTGTCGACTAGATAGGTGGTGTCGGGCCCCATCACGTTGAGCTGGGCCTCGAATGCCTCGGCTTCGGTGGGGTATGACATGATGAAGGCGTGGCCAATAGTGCCAACAGTGGGAATCCGGTGGGTACGCCCCGCCTCAAGGTTTGAGGTTGCCGACACCCCGGCCACGTAGGCGGCTCGGGCGGCGGAAACAGCGGCTCCTTCGTGGGTTCGGCGGGCGCCACCTTCCAGGATCGACCGGTCTCCGGCCGCGTCGATCATCCTGGTGACGGCTGAAGCAACGGCCGAATCGTGGTTGTAGATCGAAAGAAGGACCGTTTCCAGCACGAGGGCTTCGGCGAAGGTCGACTCGATGGTGAGAACCGGTGAGCCGGAGAAGTACAGCTCACCTTCCAAGAAGCCCCAGGCATCACCCGAGAATTTGAAATCAGCTAGGAAATCAAGCGTTTCAGATCCAACGATCCCGTTGGATGACAGATACGACAGCTCAGGATCACCAAACCGGAAGTTCTCGATGGCGCTCAGAGCCCGGTAGGTGCCGGCGACGACCCCGTAGCTGCGGCCACGGGGGAGTGAGCGCGCAAACAGCTCAAAGACCGAACGGCGAGATGCCGTTCCGTTCGCAAGACTCAGCTCAAGCATCGTCAGCTCGTAGCGGTCCGTCAGGAGGGAAGTGGTAGCGTCCATTGCTTCGCCTTCTTAGTTCTCGCCCATTGGAACGCCGACGATCGGCACCCGTAGGGGTTTGTTCAAGGATATGTTCATGGACCAGGTTGTTCAGGCATCGGAAGCCAACAAACTCATCTCAATTGCCGATGGTGGCGATCGGGGCCACAGTGGCCTCTGTAACCAGTAGTAGATCTTGAGGGGAAAGCACAATCTCAAGGCCCCGTCTACCACCACTTACGTAGATTGTTTCCAGCTCCCGGGCTGAAGAGTCGACGTAGGTCGCAAGCTTGCGTCTTTGGCCTAAAGGGCTTATGCCACCGGTCACATACCCCGTCACCCGCTCGGCTTCGGCCGAGTCGGCCATTGCTGCGCCTTTAGCCCCGGCCGCCGCCGCCAGCGCTTTCAGGTTGAGTGTGGCCGTTACCGGTACCAAAGCAACCACCATCGAGGTGTTAGCGTTTGACCGGACAGTGGCAATGAGTGTTTTGAACACCTTGTCACCACTGGCGCCGGTGGCTTCAATGGCTTCTGAACCATAAGACTCGGCGGCCGGGTTGGCCACATAGGAGATCAGCCGGTAGTCGACCTTCGCACGATCGAGCAGCTTGGTTGCCGGAGTCACCCTTTGATTGTGTCACCTTTCGGAACGGAAGTGTTGCCGATTCTCGTTGTGTTACCCAGTTTTTTTGCCTGGAGGTCACATCGGCGATTGGATCATTCAACATTGCGGTACGTGTCCCGGCAACCGGAGGGTTTGCCGGGAGGTCCGCCGGTCCGAAGCCAGTAGGGTTGCGAATGACAACTTAAAAGCCGGGGAGCTCGGGATAACCGGGCTGAGAGGACAGCTGCCAGGCTGTCGACCCGCCGAACCTGATCTGGGTAATGCCAGCGAAAGGGAGAATCGATGAGATTCAAACAATGGGCTGTGCCAATGGCCGGACTTCTAGCGCTCGCTTCGTGTGGGAGTAGCGGATCCACTAGCGAAGCGATTGATGCCGGAGCGTTAGCCGATGCCAATACCGACGGAGTGGAAATCACCCTGGTGGCTCACGACTCGTTCTTCGTCAGCGACGAAGTGTTTGAGCAGTTCACCGATGAAACCGGTATCACCGTCAATCTGGTGGCCGGTGGCGATGCCGGCGAAGTGGTTTCCCGTGCAGTCCTCACCGCTGGTGAACCCGAAGCCGACGTCATGTACGGGATCGACAACACCTTCTTGCAGCGAGGGCTCGATGCCAACCTGTTCGTGCCCTATGACTCACCGGCGCTGGAAACGGTTAGCGATGATCTGATTATCGACAACGGTCACAACCTTACACCGATCAATTTTGGTGATGTGTGCGTGAACTATTGGGTTGACGGGGTGCCGAACGGCGAACCTCCTACCTCGCTGCAAGATTTGACCGACCCGACCTATGCCGGTAGTTTCGTGACCGAACACCCTGAGTCGTCATCGCCGGGCTTTGCATTTTTGCTAGCAACCATTTCCGAGTTTGGGGAAGACGGTTGGGAAGACTATTGGCAGCAGTTGGCCGACGGTGGCATCACGATAAGGAGCGGTTGGAGCGAGGCCTACTATGAGGACTTTGCCGCCGGTGGGGGCGATAAGAGCCTGGTCACGTCCTATGCCACCAGCCCTGTGGCCGAAGTGTTGTTCGCTGATCCGCCAGTCGACACGCCCCCGACCGGTGTTGTCACCAACGGTTGTTTCCGCCAGATCGAATTCGCCGGGATTCTGGCCGGGACCGAGCAGCCCGAGGCAGCGGCCAAACTTGTCGACTTCATGCTGAGCGAGACATTCCAGGCCGATATTCCGCTGAACATGTTTGTCTTCCCCGCCAACCAAAACGTCACCCTTCCAACCGAGTTCACCGACTTCGCCCCCAAGGTCGACAACCCCCACACCCTTGATCCGGCCGAGATCGAGGCACATCGTTCCGAGTGGACCGAACGATGGGACGAGATCGTCCTCCGATAGCGGGGTTCGCATTCTCGGTTTTTCTCAACGTGAAACAAGTGCTTTCAACCCCTCCTAGGACGATGGCCGGTCGTCGAAAGGCCAGCATGTCTTCCGACCAGCGTCCTAACCATCAGCGATCCAGTATTGGACCGTTGTTGGCCGGGATGGTGGCGGCCGGGTTCCTGGTTATGTTTGTGGTTTGGCCGCTGGTGGCGGTCCTTGTCAGGAGCCTGGCCGGGGCCGATGTCGAGCGGGTGGTCGACGTGATAACCCGGCCTGCTACCCGTTCGGTTTTAAGTTTCACCTTCGGCCAGGCCCTGGCCTCAACGGTATTGACAATGGTGTTCGGGTTACCGGTTGCCGGGGCGTTGGCTCACTACCGGTTCCCGGGCCGATCCGCGCTTCGAGTGGTGACGGTCGTGCCCTTCGTTTTGCCGACAGTGGTTGTTGCCGCAGCGATAGCGGCCGGTTTCGATCGGATCGGGCTTGAGAGTAACGGGTCGTTGGTGGCTGTTCTGGCCGCTCACGTTTTGTTCAACCTGGCCGTGGTCGTGCGTATTGTCGGAGGGTTCTGGGCTGGGCAGGATCGGCGAATACTGGAAGCGGCCCAGGTCCTGGGCACCGGCCGTCTGGCACTGTTTCGCCGGATCACGTTGCCTCGTCTCACACCGGTTCTCACCGCCGCTTCGGTTGTGGTGTTCTTGTTCAGCTTTACTAGTTTCGGCGTCATTCGGGTTCTCGGTGGTGCCCGAATGGCCACAGTGGAAACCGAAATCTATCGCTATGCCGTCAACCGAACCGAATTCGATGTGGCCGCCATCTTGGCCATGGTGCAACTGGTCGCCGTTGTCGGGTTGTCGG
>Ga0316189_10005348_pt1 | contig 12308 bp, 11 predicted proteins | sample LowCovwburrow_MG_FD_204930 | JGI IMG/M metagenome (GOLD analysis project Ga0316189, IMG submission 204930) | Coastal sediment microbial communities from Maine, United States - Lowes Cove worm burrow | ecosystem: Environmental > Aquatic > Marine > Coastal > Sediment | place: USA: Maine... | reverse complement strand
CACTGGCGTCTAAAATGCTTAGGTGAAAGGCAATGTCGGATTCTAGTGGATCATCTAATCCGGCTTCGGCTTGCTTCATGCGTTCCAACGCTATTGCAATTTTTTCTATCTTTTGATGGTTTTGCCGGTCAGCTGCAAGCCTAGCAGCTGCAGGTTCAATGGCAATACGTAGTTCAGTAAATTCTTTTAGTAGCGCTAAAGACGGATTCGAATCGCGAATCCAGCGCAATACATCAGTATCGAATAAATTCCACTCACTTTCAGGTAAAACTCTTATACCTTGCCTTGCCCTAGAAGTGATAAGCCCTTTGGCAGCCAAGGATTTTACCGCTTCGCGTGCTGCACTGCGGCTGACATCCAATTGTTCACACAATACCGCTTCACTGGGTACTGGGTTGTGTGGCCCATACTTTCCGCCAACGATAGCGCTGCCTAAGGTTTCGGCGACCTGCTGCGTTAGATTCAATCCGCGATTGGCAGGATTCATTAACAACTCCAAACTTTGTGGTAATTGCGGCAATGGTACATAAATATGATAAATGCATCAATTGGAAACATGCAAAGGGCCAAATATGTCATGCAGTTTGAGCTCATCTAGCTGTATGGGCTGAACCGGGCTTTGAGCAACAAGCTAACGTTTATTAAAGAACCGTCTCCCAGCGCAATGGATTATTGATAGAATTAAACAATTGACTGAACGAATGCTGCAAACCTTGCCACCACATTGAGAGTACATCGAAAAATGGCTTGCTAGCTCCAACCCGATTGCTTCGAACCGACAACCAACCCCAGATTAGAGAAAATGGCCAAACTAACAGAATTAACAGAACTAACAGCTGCACAACATAATCAATTACGGGTGCTGCCTAAAAAGGTGTTAGACGTAGTAAAAACTCAACACTTACTTAACTTAAGAGTAAACGAACTAGGCCTGGCCGCCACTTGTTTGCCTATGTTTATTACGCGTGTGGATCAAACCCAAAGCTGGGTCCTTTCGGCGGTAGCGGGTTTAGAGAAGGGCAAAAATTTATTTGTCGGTGATGAGCACTGGGAAGCTATCTATCAACCTTCTTCCATGCAGACCTATCCATTCCATTTGATGAAATCACCAAAGGATGACAAAAAGCTTACCATTGGATTCGATCAGAGTGTTGATGCTTTTTCTGAGCACGAAGGCGAGCCTTTATTTGAAGGGGCTAACAAAGCCAGTCTTTACCTCAGTCGGATTAGCGCCTTGCTTGAAGCGAACATCAAGAATGACATTCAAACCTTCGAGTTTATGCAGCGGCTGGAAGAATTGAATTTGCTTAAAGAGATCAGCGTGCTTGTTGAGTATGAAGGCGGCACTGTCAATACCCTACGCGGGCTCAATACTATCGACGAAGATACTTTGCAGGCTCTATCACTAGAAGATTTTGATAGCCTGAGATCCAAGGGCTACCTAGCGCCGATATATGCATTGTTGTTCTCTGTCTTTCAATTGAATTCATTGATGCAGAAACATAATTCACGCGGTGAAGGCATACCGATAACTCAGATTCAGTTCGAGGTTGCCAAAAGCACTACTTAAGAGTACTACTTAAGAGTACTACTTAAGAGTACTACTTCAAAGTATTGGTTAAAGGGTTTAACAGGCTAGTAGTTTTGATTTTCTTGAGAAAGTAATCAACATAGGCGCGGTCGATCAGATCGTCTGACGAAATACCCAATTGGGTCATCAAAGCTTGAGCCTCAGACTCACCCTCAGCGAGTGAATCCGACTCTCCGAGCACCACTTCCAATTCGATAAAGTTGCCGAGCGTATCAACCTCATCAAAATGGATGCGCGTGCGGCCAAGCAGATAAAGGTAACGAGCCTTTCGCACGACGGCCTGAATACCATAGGCGCTTCTTAAGACTTCTTTCAAGCTGCTTGGATTTGAGCTCTCGGTTATAGTGTACTCAGAGAGTTTTGGGCCTGCCTGATCATTTCGCCGATAGAATATTAACTGTGCATCGGCGTTTGGAAATTCCCTAAGTTTTAAGCGACCTTGTTTAACATTGAAGAATGTATCAATTTGATGAATTTCTTCAACTGGCGTGTCTGACAGCTGCTCTGCAATTTGTTTCTGAGGCTGGAAGTCAGTTGCGTAGGCTTTAATTTCAATGTTGCGTGCCATCTTATTTCCTATAAAAGGAAACTCCCGTCCCCCATCGTTCCTTGAAACCAGGCCAGGTTTGGCTTAGTTTACCGTCGCTTAATTTTGTCTGGGCGATGTCTTCACGAACTGGTAGATAACTACAGAAGGAATCTAGTTCTTTAACATAGCAGTTTAAAAACGCCAAACTCATGTGCTTGTTAATTCGATTTAGAGTCTCGATATCCCAACTCGGCTCGTAGTGGTGGCCTATATCCAAGTCGTCCTGATACGCAACTTGTGGTGCAGGATGGGCGGCGATATTGTGTCTGGCGTTTTGATAAACCATTAACATTGTTTCGGGCGAGCCGGCTTTGTTAAACAGGCTTTTGACGCCGTTCTCAAAACCAACAATATCGTCCAAGCTTCCAGCCACGTATAAGCTGGGCACCTTGATAGAATTAAGTGATTCGGTGGAATGGATGTTGAGTTCACCACCCCAAGGCGAAAATGCCAGCATGGATTTCCAGCGTGGGTCGGTTGATTCACGGCCACCGTTACAGCTATTAAAGACTGGTAATAAGGTTTCACTATGCTCCGCCGGCACACCGACTGCCTGCAATGCTGGAGCTGTAAAAGCGTAGCAGCCCCCTACGGTATTTATCGCACCGTAGCCGCCCATGGAATAAGCAATAATGGCCGCTTTGTCGGTATTAGTAATATTGGCGATTTCGCTGTCATGCTTAGTAAAAAAGTCTAAGACAAATTGCTGATCACGAGCACGATTTCTGAGGGTGCTCAAAAAACCAGCGCCCGGAGCGGCTGAGAAATCGATGTCAGCATTGGTAGAATCAGTATGGTCAATGCCAACCACAATATAGCCATGACTGGCGAGGTGTTCGCCTAAGTAAAACATTATGGTTCTATAGCCCGTATAGCCATGCGATAGGACAATCAATGGGAATTGTTTTGACTCCTTGACAGTAAGCTGGCTTGTTTTCATAGCGATGTTGTCGAGCGGTGCGGCATCCCTATACGCCGTTGCCTGAAGTTCAAATTCCTTATGTGAGCGTGTCAAGTTCTTATAGGTAGATGGTATGGCATTCGGCGCTACAGAGGCGGGATACCATACCTCTAGCGTTAGAGGACGATCTGCAATTGATTTGAAGTCGCTGGCATTCAGTTGTTGCGGGTTAATGGCTTTCAAAGTAGTCACGCCGACCGAATACTCACCAGCCAAAGCTAGTTCGGGGGTAACACTTGGCTGATTGGTGTACAGCTCTTCGGCGGCTTGACTCATGGTGCTGTAGACGTAGATCAGAACCATGGATAACACGGCAGCTCGAGTTGAATGCTTCGCCATAGAATTTACTCAGTAATGTTGATGTTAGCTTGTTTTACTAAACTAAGGCTGCTCTACGAATCAAGAAGATCGCATAGCGTCCAAACGAGAAGTAGGGGTGAACGGGCTTTCTATCAAGCCGGTAAAATCAGTTTTGAATACAAAGAAGTTGCCAGCGCGGGGTTCTTTCTGGCGCTGCTCGGTATCTAAATCTTGGTGCGCGGTGGTTACCAATAATAGGTTCAGGTCCCTGCCACCAAACGCCACACAGGTAACTTGGCTGACAGGCAAATCAAGTGATAGGTCAATGTTTCCATCAGGCTTATACCTTACTACCTTGCTGCCACCCCATTGCGCGTTCCATAGATAACCTTGAGAATCGACTATAGAGCCATCTGGATAACAGTCGTTTTCAGTCTTTGTGAAAACATGGGGCATGGTAAGTTGGCCAGTTTCAGTGTCATAGGAATAACTATTAATCTTTCTGGTCGGTGTGTCGGCATGATAAACAGTCTTTGAGTCGGGGCTCCAGCAAAGGCTATTGGTGATTTGTAGATTGTCAATCGTGGCGCTAATGCTTAAGTTACGATTCAGACGATAGAGCTTGCCCTTGTCCACTGCTATTTCTTTGTCTTCAACCATGCTACCCGCCCAGAACCGACCTTGTCTATCGGTGCGGCCATCGTTAAGACGTGTTCCTGGGTTATCTGTTTCGATCTTCTTGATCCACTCTACTTGGCCAGTCTCGGGTTGATAATAAGCAAACCCGGAAGCAAATGCCGCGATCAAATAAGCTTGTCGCTCGCCATTGATGGCAACCGGCGCAAAGCACGCCAGTCGTTCTGGAGTCTCCCAGCTCTCGAGTTCTTTGCTGATAGGGTCATAGCGAAATAAGCGGCATTGATCTATGTCGGTCCACCACGCTCTTTGCATAAATGAGTCCCAAATAACGCCTTCGCCAAGTTCGTTCTGTACTTTGACTTCGTCTATTAGTTCTATCATGAGTTAATTAGATATTCCTTAAATTTTGTTTAGCCAAGTTTATTGAGTTGACTATTATTTGTGTGCGTTCACTCACTTCTTCGGCGTTTAATCCTGGCGTATATATCTCGCTACCAATTCCGAAGCCATCAATGCCAGCGGCCAGCCACTCAGCGGCATTGTTCGCCCCCACGCCACCAACCGCTAACATTGTAACGTCATCAGGTAGCACCGCAGCTACTGCCTTAGCATGGCCTGCGCCGTAAGTGGCGGCTGGGAACATTTTTAATATTTTGGCGCCGGCTTTATATGCGGCGAACGCTTCCGATGGGGTCGCCCAGCCGGGCGCTGGAAGCATGCCGAGCTTAATGCATTTTTTGATTATGGCGGGGTTAACATTTGGGGTAACGGCGATCTTGGCTCCGGCCTCGGCTACTCTTTTCGCGTCTGTTTTATTAACTAAAGTGCCGCAGCCAATGACGCACTCATCACCTAGCGCATCTGAAAGGTTTTTAATACTGGCAAACGGTTGTGGCGAGTTAAGCGGCACCTCGATAATCCCAACACCGGCTGCGTGAATGGCACAGCCTATTGCAACCACTTCTTCCGGTCGTATGCCTCGTAAAATTGCCACCACCGGCATTTTGTTTAGCCAATAATCAAACTTAGTCTTGGTTCCTTTATGAGTCATATATATATTGATAGATAGCTGAAAAACCAGCGATAGCAACGATCGACGGCTCTACACGCTCAGCCGGGATACCTAGCTGGCTGAGCGCTAAAAGATAGTTTTGGCTGAGTTGAGATTCGCCGATTATTGTCACGCCCAGCGGATCATTCGATGGGTCCTTGGAATACTGTGAATTAAATACTTGATAGGCACCAACTACGTCGGCGGCGATGATTAGCCCAGATAGGTAGGAACTGCTCTGTTCGGCCGTTATTTCCCCCAACACCTGACGACTGCGTACCGAGAATAGGGCATGTAATATATTAGCTTGGCCAAGTTTTTGTGCGGTATTAACGCCCTCAATAAAGCTGGGTTCATCAAATTGGTGTTGTGAATCTTGCGCTATCAAAATACTGTGTTTGCCTAAAATCTCATAGAGCTCACCGGTGAATGCACTTAGAAAAGTCTTAATTTGGTGTTGCTGGCATAAACTCCATTTATTATGTGTGCCAGGCAAGGCGAATAGGCGATCACCTTGTAACCCGGAGTTTAACAATTGCCAGCCAAGCAATTGCAGTTCTTCGCCCCGCATCACATCGGGCAAACCTAGTGGATTGATGGTTTTTAGCCCGCCTAAAACCGAAAAGTCGATACCGCGCGCCGAAAATGAAAAACGGCCATGCGCAATGCGCTCAGCATCAACGGGGCAATCAAGGTAAGGCGCATCTTTCCAGCCAATTGTTGAACCCACCATACCAGACAGAATAACCGGCATATTGCCGTGCTGATCGAACCAATCTTGACTAAGCTTAAAGAATTCAGTTTCAAACTCACTATCTGCTCGATCTCGCCTTTGGAGTTGACCTATGCCGAGCCCGTATCGAGTGTCTATAACACTGGAGCCTTTGCCTGATTGGTATAGGCACAGATACAGTCTAAGGTTACTCGTGCCCCAGTCTCCGGCGATATAATACTGCGAGAGTATCTGTGACACCTAGGTTCGACCTGCATCGATTGTTATGCTTTGGCCAGTGATCATTTTACTGTCATCAGACGATAGAAATAGGGCAAGCTTGGCAACATCATCTGGCAAAATTCGATCTTTGAGCGCAACTAACTTCGACCATTCTTGTTCTGCTTCAGGGGTCAACCATGTCGCTAATTGCCGATCAGTAACCACCCATCCTGGAAGAACCGCGTTGACTCGAATGTTACGCTCACCATAGTCATTTGCTAGTGCTTTGCTCATACCAATTAATCCGGCTTTTGCAGTTACATAGCCGGGCATATCACTTGGGCCTAGAAGCGCATTAATGGAGCTAAAATTGATAATAGAGCCGGATTCCTGCATGGTTGAAACAGCCGTTTGCGCGGCGAAAAAGCTGGCATCTAGATTGACTGCCATGCATTTACGCCAGTCATTCTCGCTCACCTCATCAGGGCTATGACGATTATCGTTGGCCACGTTGTTTACTAAAGTATGTATGGGGCCAAGCTCGGTACTGGCGGCAAGGATTGAAGATTTTAAGGCGCCCAAATCGCTTACATCGACTTCTTGGAACCACGGTTTTATGTGCAAGGTATCATTCAAACGATCGATCAATATATTCGCTGATGCCATGTCAAAATCGACAAATGCTACTTTAGAGCCTTGTCTACAGAATTGTTCAACCAGAGCAGCGCCAATACCAGTAGCGCCACCGGTTATAAAAATAACTCGTTCGTTCAGGCTTGGATAGATCGTTATCTCAGTCATAGACTTAGTGGATTTTACATTTTAAATTATATTATAAATCATATAGATGTTGATTTGCTACGCGCATTTCACTATTGTTTGGTTATTATTTAACTATTAACTAAGCATTGCGCAATAGTGTTCGATTATTGTATGACAACATATACGTTAAGAGTATTCATATCATGAAACCAACTTTAGGAACATGTTATTACCCAGAACATTGGCCAAATGAGCTTTGGGCGGATGATGCACGTCGGATGGTGGATGCGGGTTTGAAGGTAGTAAGAATAGGTGAATTTGCTTGGTCTCGACTTGAGCCCAAGCCTGAACAATTTGACTGGCAGTGGATGGATCAAGCAATAAACACACTTGGAGAAGCAGGTTTAGAATTGGTGCTTGGAACACCGACCGCCACTCCGCCGAGATGGATGCTGGATCGTTATCCAGACATGTTAGCGGTTGACGCGGCTGGGCATAAACGAAAATTTGGTTCTCGGCGGCACTATTGTTTCAGTCATGTGGGTTATAAAGATGAATCCTTGCGAATTGCCAGCCTATTGGCAGAGCGGTATGCGCAATCAGCTCATATCGCGGCATGGCAGATAGACAATGAATATGGTTGCCATGAAACGGTGGTCTCCTACAGTGATTCGGCCCGATTGGGATTTAGGTATTGGCTGCGGGACAAGTACCAATCCATTGAGCAGCTTAATAGTGCTTGGGGCAATGTTTTTTGGTCAATGGAATATTCCAGCTTTGAACAAATTGACTTACCAAACCTGACTGTTACCGAGGCCAACCCAGCGCATGTGCTAGATTTTCGCCGCTTCAGTAGCGATCAAGTTGTTGATTACAATCGCGCTCAGGCAGATGCTATTAGAAAGCATAGTTCAAAGCCGCTAATTCATAATTATATGGGCCGTATTACTGATTTCGATCACTATAAAGTGGGTAAAGATTTAGAAATTGCCAGCTGGGACAGCTACCCCTTGGGCTTTCTTGAAGATAGAAATAGATTAGGCGAAGAGCATAAAATAAAGTACGCTCGCCAAGGTGATCCCGATTTCCAGGCGTTTCACCACGACCTATACCGAGCCGTCGGCAATGGTAGATGGTGGGTGATGGAGCAGCAACCAGGCCCGGTTAATTGGGCGCCGCATAACCCAGCTCCTTTGCCGGGCATGGTGCGGCTTTGGACTTGGGAGGCCATTGCGCACCAGGCTGAAACGGTCTGTTATTTTCGCTGGCGTCAGGCACCGTTTGCACAAGAGCAAATGCATGCCGGCCTATTAAGGCCTGACTCAATAGAAAGTAATTATTTTGGCGAGGTTGTCAGAGTTGCCAGAGAGTTAGGAGAGCTTTGCGAGGACGGTGAGCTGGAAGGTAAAGCGGCAGATGTGGCACTCATGTTTGATTACGAATCGTGTTGGGCATGGGAGACACAGCCGCAGGGCGAGAGCTTCGACTACTTTGAGTTAGTGATGGATTTTTATCGTGAGTTGAGAAAGCTCGGCTTGTCGGTAGATATTGTGTCGCCCAAGGTTGAAGCACTTGGCGAAGCAAAATTATTACTAATACCCGGCATTATGCATTGGACGGAGTCACTGCGTAAAAGCTTGAGCGAGTTTAGAGGAACTGTGTTGATCGGCCCGCGTGCCGGTTCTAAGACCAGCAATTTTTCGATTCCTGATACACTGCCGCCGGCGATACCAAATTTCGATTGTAAGATTAGTTCTGTAGAAAGCCTTCGCGCTGGAACCGAACGGCCGTTAGTTCAGGGAGGTAACATACATTCCTGGGTAGAAACGATGGACCTTAATCACAACAAAGAATCTGATTTCATAGTAGTAGAGCAAACCGAGGCTGGGCAGGCTGTATTGGTTAGCAATGCGAATATCAGTTATCTTGGTGGCTGGCCAGATCAATCTGCCTTAAGCCGTATTCTGCAAAGAGCATGCGGTGAAGCGGGGATCGAGACAGAAACAATGCCAGAAGGTATTCGTAGAAGAGCTAGCGCAAGGTATGGCTTTATTTTCAACTATAATGCTGAGGATATAGATTACGCTGGGCAAATCATTCCAGCTGCGGGTGTAGTATTTGCAAGCAAAATCAAATAGCACTAAACAGTAAAATCCAGCTCTATTTTTTCTGCGCATCCTGCACAATGGCATTTTTTACTTTGGCTACATTTGCCATCATATGTTGTTCCACAATAAGTCTCTGTTGTTCAAAATTGTGCTCCAATTCGTCTCTATCTATATAAATAGCTTGGCCGAGACTGACATGTATGGTTGAAAATGGTTTTGGGAATCGATGCCCATCCCAATTGTTGAGTTTCCATTGTCGGCTTGACTCAATGTGTAATGGAATAATAGGCGCTTTTTGTGAAGCTGAAAACCACAGCAAGCCATTTTGCAATTTATAGCGCGGGCCTCTAGGACCATCTGGCGTTATAGCAATCGAATGGCCATTCCTTAACAAGCCTATTGTTTCGCGAATCACCCTCGGCGACCCAGAAGAGCTCGAGCCTCGGATGGACTTAATGCCAAACAGTTTTGCCATACGGGCAACATATTCGCCGTCTCTGCTTTCACTAACGATCACCGTCACGTCCTTACTGTCGCGTAGCGCCCAACCGGCAATGGTCGAGCAGTTGTGCCACATGCTCAATATAAATGCGCCATCTGAATTGTAGCGCTCCAGATATTCTTCCCTACCGTACCACCGCACTCGACAGGTCATTGTTATCAAACAGATGAGTGTCTTTACCAGATAAGGTAGAACGGTGTATCGCCAGTTGTTTCGTGTCATAAAAACTTACTTACCTAAGCCAGACGCCCTAATCAGAGGTTCCTTAATAAATAAACCCAAATTAAGCACGTCTTTTTCTGTGCAGATGAAAAGCACGTATTGTATTATTTAGAACTACCAAAGAGAAACGATTCAGCCTATTAATTAATAACGACCATGGGGTCCAATGTGGATACAAGTACATCTATCGAGCAGCGGCTTAAGACGCTAATTTCTAAAAAGACCAAATTAAACGAAGAAGACGTCAACGCAGACCTTAATTTTGAAGATAGCGGTCTTGACTCATTTGCGCGCATCGAGCTTATTCTATTGATAGAGGAAGAGTTTGATATTGAATTCTCAGATAGCGAGTCGGCGAGCGTTGCTACCTATACGGATATTGTAAAGCTTGTTGAAGACAAAACGACAGCTTAATCGCGAGCTAGGCATAAATTACCCGTGGCTTGCGGTGGAGAATTTCATTTGAACGCCTAATTGTTAACTTAATAAAGCCTAGTTCCCCTCATGTTGGAATATCAATTTTGAATTATCAGACACTTTTAGAAGTTTTGCAAAGCTATGCCTCGGCCGAGGATGGTCAAAAATCGCTATTTTGCTGGGACGGTAGCGCCCGCGAATATTACCCAATTACTTACCGTGACCTGAGCCGAAGAGCGTTTGGCTTCGGTGCTCAGCTAAGGCAAGCCTGCGCGCCTAAAGCAAATGCTAGCGCAAGCGCAAAAGGTCGCATCGTAATGATTGCCTGTCATTCGCCGTATGCAACTTTGGTGGCCTTTTATGGGGCAATTTCTGTTGGCGCGATTCCTATGATCTTTCCCATGCCGCTATCGTTGGGTAGCCATGAAGCCTTAAGCGAACGAATCAAACACTGGGGTTTTGCCTTCGACAACATAGCTCTATTGGTGTTAGAAGAAGGCCAGACTGAGAAGTTCCATGATGACATTCCTAGGGGAATTTCAGTGGTTCGTATCAACGATCAGCTTAGCTTAGATTGGCCCGGACAAGAATTCCCCGCATCTGATTATAGTCCGTCTGCTAGTGATATTGCATTTTTCCAAACCACCAGTTCATCCACTGGTGACCACAAGGCAGTGTCTATTTCGCATGAAAATATCATTGCCAATGTCACCGGCATACGAGATGCGCAGAACATGGACGCCAATGAACGAATGTCGACCTGGTTGCCATTGTTTCATGACATGGGCTTAGTCGGAACGGTGCTATTTAGTTTTTGTAATGCTTACGACTTACTGATTATGACGCCTACTCAGTTTGTTAAGCGGCCTGCGGTTTGGTTGCGCGGCATGGCGCAGTACAAGAGCACCATCGCCACTGCGCCAAACTTTGGTTTTGATTATTGTTCGCGCTTGGTGTCAGATAAAGACGCAGCCGAACTTGACCTATCAGCCGTTAAACATTTGTTTATCGGTGCTGAACCGATCCGCGTGTCTACTGTAAGTGCCTTCGTTGAAAAATTTAAAGCAAGTGGCATTAGCGCGCAAACCATACGACCCGCGTATGGCCTGGCCGAGTCAACTATTATCACCACAATGACCGACCCGCAGGCAATATCAAACTTTATTTGTTTGGACGCAGATTCTATTGCTATTGGCGAGCCCGTTAAGATTGTGGATGAAATGCGTTTCGATGACTCAAAGATGCAGCATTACGATAGCGCAAAGAGCATCGCCGTTTGCAGCGCTGGTAAAGCAATCGAAGGAATGAAGGTAGATATTTTAGATGCTGCCGGTGAAACTATTAAACAGCAGGGCGTTGCCGGTGAAGTAGCGATCACCGGAACGTCAGTAGCAATGGGGTATGTATCAGCCTCAGATGAGGTAATAGATCGCTTTGCGGCAGGAAGATTAGGCACGGGTGATCTTGGCGTGATCTATGATGATGAGCTTTATATTCTCGAACGTCTAAAGAATATTATTATTCGTAATGGTGAGAATTACCTAGTCAGCGCAATGGAAGAACAGATGGCTGAGTTGTTGAATATTTCCCACGAACACGTAGTGGTATTCGATACTGATATTCACGACCCAGAGAGTGACATAGTTGTTTTAGTCGAGCGTCATGCACCTATTGATGAAGAACAAGTCGATAGACTGTTGGTTAATATGCCTAAGGAAGCATTTCCAGTTAATAAGATATTACTTAGTAAATCCCGTGAGATTGCTCGAACTACCAGCGGAAAAAAGCGTCATTTCTATTGCCGCAAGATGTTCAATAAGAATGAGATTAACTATCAACAGTCGATAGATGTTACGCCGCAGAGAATTATGCGTGCGGTGACTGCCCATAAGCAAGCTAAAGATTCTTCGGTGGAATAGACATGCAGATCTTTGTGCAAGCAGGCTGTAGGCTTACATGCCTTTTGGATGGTCAATCTTACGAAAGGTAACCCGGTAGAGATCTAACCCACCTACCTCAAACATATATGCCATTTGGCGTAGATATTGCACAAAACGTGCTACTTCTTCCTAGACTTTAAGCTCCACGCATCTCTGACGATTGTTTTTCAACCCGGATTATGCATTAGGGATCGTTGCGAGAAGGAAAAGAGCAAAGAAAACAAGGGCTTTCGAAGGATTATTTGGCGATGCCATAGTCACTCTATGGTGAGCGAAATAATTCGAGAAAGTC
>Ga0316189_10005347_pt1 | contig 12310 bp, 10 predicted proteins | sample LowCovwburrow_MG_FD_204930 | JGI IMG/M metagenome (GOLD analysis project Ga0316189, IMG submission 204930) | Coastal sediment microbial communities from Maine, United States - Lowes Cove worm burrow | ecosystem: Environmental > Aquatic > Marine > Coastal > Sediment | place: USA: Maine... | reverse complement strand
GCAAATAAAAGAGGCTCGAAAACGGGCAAGGCAGGAAATGTCCTATGAGGCAATAAGTAACATCAGATGATTTTCTGTAATTTTTCGACTTGGGATTTACGTTTTTTCGGGGCTGCCGGTTCTCTCCGCTGTTATTGGGTTGATAATTTTCGGCTCCTTTTGGAATTGGAAAAAGCGTCTGTTCCAGGCAATAGAAGCCTGAATATTTTCCTTTTTGCATACCGTGGAGACTCTGTTTGCCTCTTCTGCTCCCTGTTGTTGCCCGCTTTATTACCGCTTCAGTTGTTGTATTGCGCAGAGAGGCAGTAGTTTTTTTACCTTTTTTTGTGGAGTAATAGATGGTCAGCCGTATCGTTGAAGTTCTAGAGTCGAAAAGAAATTTTTGTTTTTTTGTAATTTTTTTTCTGGGTGCTAAGTTATGGCTGGTCAGCGCCCATTACCTCATGGCCACGAAATCACCGCATGATGACTTGCTGTTTATTACCCAGGCACATAACCTTTTAAGCGGCAACTGGCTTGTGGCTCGTACAGTCAGTTTGTAATGATTAAGGGGCCTTTTTATCCCATTTTTATTGCGGCTGCTTACTGGTTGAATGTTCCTCTTCTGAGTGCGCAACAAATTTTATACTGGCTTGCCTCTTGCGTGGCTATTTGGGCGATTTATCCGGCTGTTCGGCGGAAGTGGCTGTTGCCGTTGCTTTTTTTGTTTCTATTATTTAATCCATTTTCTTTTAACTATCCTTGGGTTGGCCGTGCATATAGACTCGGTATTTACCCTTCCCTAGGGATACTGGTTTTTTCCTGCATTGCGGGCTTTTCTGTTAGGCTAAATACTTCTTGGAAAAAGGCCTTGATCTGGTCCGTCGCAGCAGGAATATTTTTATCAGCTTTTTGGAATACGCGTGAAGAGTCGGTTTGGATTGTACCCTCCTTGCTGTTGCTTTTTATGCCGATTTTTTTAAGAATATGCTTAGTGAAGCGGTCTCAGGCGTTTGGCCTGCTTGGACTTTCTTTTCTGCCTCTGCTGATATTTTTGAGTGTCAATTATACGCTGAAAACAGTAAACTTGAGACATTACGGTGTGTTTTCTTCAATTGAATTGAAAACCCCTGAATTCAAATCCGCCTACGGTGGACTCCTGCGAATCGAATCAAAATATTGGCGGCAGCATTATCCTGTTGTAAAAGATGTGCGTGAAAAGGCATATGCAGTGAGCCCGTCTTTTCGGGAGCTTAAACCGTATCTTGAAGGCTCGGTCGGTAAAAGTTGGCAGAGTTTGTCCGGCGGCGATGATTTTTCGGCAGCTCATTTTATATGGGCATTTCGAGACTCGGTTGCCTATGCCGGATATGCTGATAAGGGTACAACCGCCCTTAAATTTTATGAAAGAATGGGAGGAGAGATTGATCAGGCATGTGAAACCGGTCGACTTGACTGTCGATCGAGGATTACAGCTCTTATCCCTTCTTGGCATAAGGAATACAACGAATTGATTCTGCCAACTTTTTTTTCAGTCATGAAGCAGCTTATTACCTTTCAGGATTTCTCTGCCAGTACAGACGGAATGATGAGTTTCGGTCCTAGAGAAATCATGATTACATATGAGACTGTTACTCGTGAAAAAATTCTGACCAGCCGTCGTGACCGATTGAGAGCTGATCCAGGGTATCATCGTCAGGTGAACAGGAAAAAAATTGATATCTTAAATAAGATAGGAAAATTTTATCAAACAACAACACCTCCTTGCTTCCTGTTGGCTCTGCTGATGTTTACATTTTCAGTTGTCAGGAGTCTAATATCAAAACAATATTCTTTTTTTACATTATTAGGCGGCGCGGCATTGGCAGGTCTTTTGTCCATTGTATTTATTCTTACATTGCTCACCATAACGTCCTATAGCGAAATTGAACGACCTCTGCATACCGCCTATCCGCTTCTTCTGATTTTTATTATGACGGTATTTGTTGATATAACCCAAAAATCTATTCTGAAATAAAAGATAACGTGTTGGCGTGATGTTAGCATGATAACTACACAGGTAACTATGGAATTATCAATTGTCATTCCCTGTCTCAATGAAGCGGAAACCATAGCAATATGTATTAATAAAGCTTTTGATTTTCTTGACAGGAACAACATTGACGGGGAGGTGATCATAGCTGATAACGGTTCAACTGATGGTTCCCTTGAAATAGCACAAAAAACTCGTGCTCGAATTGTAGCTATTGAGAAAAAGGGGTACGGTTCGGCTTTGAGGGGAGGTATTAACGCATCCACAGGAAAATATATTATTATGGGTGATGCCGATGATACTTATGATTTTTCAGCCCTTATGCCTTTCCTGGAAAAAATGCGGCAAGGTTTTGAAATGGTAGTGGGAAACCGTTTCCTCGGTGGTATCGAAGATGGCGCAATGCCTTTTCTGCATAAGTATTTGGGAAATCCAGTACTCACGGCAATCGGTAGACTTTTTTATAAAAGCTCGTGCAGAGATTTTCATTGCGGCTTGAGAGGATTTTCGCGGGAGGCCGTATTAAGCTTGGAGGCGAGCTGCCCAGGAATGGAATTCGCATCTGAGCTGATTGTCAAGGCTCACCTGAAGGGATTAAAGATAACTGAAGTTCCCACTACTCTTTCAAAGGGAGGCCGAACGCGTTCTCCGCATCTGAACACATGGCGGGACGGTTGGCGTCACCTTCGTTTTTTATTGCTTTATAGTCCGCGTTGGTTATTTTTTTATCCAGGAATAATTATGATGATTTTGGGGGCTGTCACAGGGATTCCTTTGGTTTTCTCTGAGATATCTGTGGGTTCTGTTGTTTTTGATATCCATACACTTTTTTTCTCCTCAATTTTTTTTATACTTGGTTGTCAGACACTGGGATTATCTGCCATTAGCCGTATCTATGCTGCTCAGTCAAATGTTTTGCCGAGAAGTGAAAAAATGCTTAGGTTTATGAATTGGTTTAATCTTGAAAAATTTTTGCTGACCGGCGGATCTGTTTTTTCAGCAGGAGTTTTCAGCTGTTTATATTCTGTGGTGAGTTGGCAACGTTTTTCAAATTTTGGTGATTTTGATCCCCGCATAGGTTTCCGTATATTGATTCCGGCCTTTACATTGATGATTGTCGGTGTTCAGATCATGTTCACGTCTTTCACGGTGGAACTCCTTTCTATGAAAAATGAAGATAGATAGATTGGCTTTCTCTACCTGCCTGCATATGAATGGAGCTGATCTCTTCTCTTTCGCAATTTCTGTATGATGACGAAAAAAGATAGCATCAAGAGGTACTTTCAACCCGAACATGAAACCAAGTTTGTTTTTAATAATACCCTTGCTCCGTCTCTGATTCGCTGGCTGCAATTACGTTGTGTAGCTGATCCTCAGTTTCCGACAGGCATTATTTCAAGTATTTATTACGATACCAAGGATTGGTTGCTGCTGAATGAAAAGTTGAACAGTGATTATTATAAAACCAAATTCAGGGTTCGTTGGTATGAGCCCCTTGGAGAAAAAGAATATCCAGACCTGTCCTTTGTTGAAATTAAATATAAGATAGGTGCAACTCGCGAAAAAATTCGTTTTCAAAGCAAGTACTCCGGCAAGGATCTTGCCGCCAGGGAGTTGACAGATCCTGAGCTGCTGGAGTTGCAACAGCAGGCCCGAAAAAAGGGTGCCGGGATTCCCTTCTCCCTTTACCCGGCTTTTCAAATACGGTACAAACGGTTTAGGTTTCTTGAACCGAAAACCAGATGTCGAATATGTATCGATTATGATATCCAGGCACCAAGGGTCAACGGCCAGATGTTGACCTGTTCAAAACCCCTCGCTGTCCTCAACACCGGGGTTGTTGAGGTGAAAGGAAATATCGCGGAACTCCCGGATACCCTGCACCAACTCACAGCCCTTGGCTGCCGTAAACAGGCATTTTCAAAATACGGCAGCTGCTACTCGACATTAACCGGCATATTTTTTTAATGAACCGGCTCGCATCAAGGATGCGAGGCACTGTAAAGTAAATAAAGAGAATTCTTTAAAGTAGACCGCAGGCACGGGTCAGCAGCCCCGACGTTTTACAACAAGGAGATACCATTGGAAGATCTACTCACAACCCTTTCCGGTTTCGGCAGCAGCAAGATGGAGGAGGTCGGTTTATTTCCGTTCTTTCTCCTGATGATGATTTCGTTTCTCAGCTCTGTCTTTATTTCTTTTTTATACACGAAATTTTACAGTGTGCGGGCCACCGGCAGCCAGGTACATCGAGCCTTTCCGCTCATCGGCATTTCAATCACCGCCATTTTTATCAGTATTCAATTTTCTCTTCCGCTGTCGCTGGGGCTGCTCGGGGCCTTGTCCATTGTTCGTTTCCGTACCCCTATTAAAGAGCCGGAGGAAATCGGTTTCATCATGCTTGTTGTGGCCTCGTCCCTTTGCTGCTCCACCTTTAATATCTCTTTTTTATTTGTTTTATTGACTGTCTGCGTGATTGCGCTGCTGGGGATGCAGTTCTTTCAGCGAATGTTCAAGGGCGACATGAATGACGGGACCATTATCCTGACCTTGTCTTCTGATGAATTTCAGGAGAAGAGCGGGTTTGTTTTTCGCGTTCTCAAGGAGCAGATTCCTCAAGGCAGGATTGACAGCATTACAGATAATAACGGCGAGACAGTTCTCTCCTTTAACTACATCCGTTTGGAGCAGGAGGCGTTTCTGCAGTTACGGGAAGAGCTGAAGTCCGGAGTCGCCTCTGTCCGGGCGAACTTGTTTTATAATAAGCAGGGCGCAATCTAAGCCTTTTCCGGTATGAAAAAGTACGGGGTTATATTTTGCGTCCTTTGTTGTTTTGCCCTTCTTGGCACTGTGCTCGAGAGAGGGGCTTTTTTTGCCGGGCTGAAAAACGCATTGCAGCGTCAGGAAATTCCCGGCTCAATTCTTGACATCGGGAAGATGGGGAAAATCCTGAAAGAAAGAGGGTTGATCAGGACGTTGCCAAAGGAAGAAGTTTCTTCATCAGCGACCTCTCCGGATCTCTCGAAATCGCTTCTTGCGATAGAGCTTGAGATCCCGGTTGATACAGAGTTCCAAGTTTACTGGACAAATAAAAAAGAGCAGAAGTACGCTATAGAACGATGCAGCAGAGTTGCTGTCACTGCCGGGCGAAGGGAATATGTTCTTCCTCTTCCCCGATTGGGTGGAATTCAGCGACTACGCATTGATCCTTCAGGGAAACCGGCTGATATCAGAATACGACGCATCACCCTGTACTCCAATGAGCAAGAGGTCGTGTTATCATCCGATAACGGCCTTGATCTGCTCAAACCGCTTACAGGTATTGATCGGTTGCGCCATGATGCCGATGGAGTATCGTTTACAGCTTTGAATACAGATGCCCAGCTTGAACTGCGACTGGATGCTGTGCGTAAGTCAAAAAAAATAGAGCGGATCGCCTTTCAACGAAAGCGCCGGGATACCCTGTTTCGGCATGTTGCCGATAGCGGGGGAATGCATTCCTTTCCCAGCAGTCAGATTATTACCAAGAAGAATTTTAAAAAGAACTGGCCCGTCATGTCTCTTGTTTTTGATGAGGCGGACCTCTATCATCCTGATACAGGGCTGGTACCTAATAAGGCTTTTAGAGGACGCCAATGGGAACGCCCGGCATCCTGCTCGTATTTTGATGAGACTGGGCACCTGCGTTTTGCCTCAACAGTCGGTGTCAGGATGCATGGCGGAAAACGGATGCAGTTTTACAGCAGTTATCGGCTGTATTTCAGAAAAGAATACGGCTTGTCACGGTTTAGCGAATTCCGTCCCGAAATAGGATTCAGCACAAGGGCGGAGCCGGTCAAACGTTTGGTGGTCCATCATACGGCCTGGCCGGAGGGGGGCTGGTATTTTAATAATACTCTGGCCTATGATATTGCACGGCGTGTAGGCTGTCAGGTGCCGGAAACCAAGCTGACCCTTTTGTATGTGAACGGTGTTGAGCAGGGTATCTATTTCTTCGTGCCTCATATTGGCGAGAGGTTGCTTTACAGTTACTTCGGGCATAATAAATTTGATTTTTATAAGCTTAGAAGTTCAGTTTCCCATGATTCGTTTGCCTTGAATGTCAAATTATGGCGCATTGTTAATAATAAAAATCGTTTGACCATGCAGGGCGTAGGTCGAGATATTGATCTTGACAACTTGGCTCGTCATCTCTTTTCTGTCCTTTTTTGTGGAACCACAGATTGGTACCAGGGGGTAGCAGTCCTGGATACGAGTAAGCCGGACAGTAAGGTGTTTTGGATTAACTGGGATATGGATCAGAGTTTTATCCAGGATGTTTCTTCTCAAGATGTATTAATGACGGAATGGCAACAGCGCAGTTGGAGTCTCGTTTACTCATCAACTCCTGATCGTCTTTATGATGTGCGTCCAAAGCTGTTCAGCCGTCTGCTCCGTGAAGATCCTGCCTATCGTCAGTACGTCCTTACCTTATATCGGGATCTGCTGAACCATCGTCTCAATGCCCGTTTTGCTGAGGAGAGGATACAATATTACACCTCTATGCTGGAGAGTTACGGCAAAAAAGATACGAAGTATATGGGAATGCTGGACGAGTTCATGATGAAACGCCCGGAAGTTATCCGAAAAGAGACGGAAAAATTGTTCAAGCTCGGCCCGAGCCTGCTCTGTCGGATAACAGGGCCTCCCGATGTACGATATGAAATCGACGGATACCGGGAGCCGGCCGGATATCAGGGGTATTATTTCAAGGGCAGTCGAATCAAGGTCAGGGTTGGCGATGCGCCTCATAAGAAAATTTCTTATTGGTTGGTAAACGGAAAAAGGGTTGATGGGATTTCGCTGGACGTTGAGGTGTATGAGAATTTGCTCATTGAACCGATTTTTGAAGGTCATGGTTAATTTTTCAGTTATGTTGCTTTCGATAATGCTGTTTACTTTATCGGAAGGAGAAGCGACAGCAGTGGAAAAAGCAGCAGCGGAGTCACCTCCTGTCTTGCCCCGACCAAATCAGGTATGGAAAGATGCTGTATCCGGCCTTGAGTTTGTCTGGCTGCAAGGAGGGTGTTTTCAACTTGGTAATCGCGATCCCGGCAGGACAGGGTTCTATCATGAAAAACCCCTGCATACCGCCTGTATTGATGGATTCTGGATGGGCAGGTATGAGGTGACCAATGCCCAGTATCGGCAATATAAGCCCGAGCATACCAGCAAAGAAACAGGGGGAAGATCGCTTGATGGCGATGAGCAGCCTGTTGTGTATGTGAGCTGGCATGATGCCAAGGCATATACGGACTGGCTGGCCGGAAAGAGGGGGAATGGGGAAAAATACACCTTCCGTCTCCCCACAGAGGCGGAATGGGAATTCGCCTGTCGGGCCGGGACTGATACGGTCAGATATTGGAATGCCGAAGAAGAGACATGCAGATATGCGAATGTCGCTGATCTCTTTTACCGGATAAAGCGGGTTCATTACCATAATTGTTCTGACGGATTTATTGTCTCCTCCCCGGTAGGCAGTTTTCCTGCCAATCCTGCCGGGCTTCATGATATGCTCGGGAATGTCTGGGAATGGTGTGAGGATCGGTATGGAAAAGATACGTACACTAAGAATCGTGAGGCGAATAAACCGAAAAACCCGCTGTACCAAATCAGGGAAGACGGGGTGGATTACCGGGTCATTCGCGGGGGAAGCTGGCTCAGTGAACCGAATTCTGTCCGGAGTGCCAAACGCTCTCCGTCTCCTCCGGCAAGTCGGTATAATGTACTGGGCTTCAGGGTGATCATGGAGGCTGTACCGAAAGAAAGGCTCCCTGCTCGTTAAACGTTCCGCTGCAAAGCGGCCGCATAATTTTTAAGGACGTAAAGAAAATGAAAGTACTTGTAACAGGCGGTACCGGCTTTACCGGTAAGGCTCTGGTCAAACGGTTGATTGATGAAGGCCACGAGGTCGTCAGCCTGGATTATCAGGAAGGATTAAAAACCGACGAGATCCGCTCCTGGGGCGCCAAGGTGGTCATCGGGACGGTCACGGACCGTGCTGTTGTCGAAGAATGCATGGAAGGTGTTGATATTGTTCAGCATCTTGCCGCAGCTTTCCGGGAGCTGGATGTCCCGAACAGCTATTACGATGAGGTGAACGTGGGGGGGACCAAGGTGGTCCTTGAGACCGCCCGGGCCCATAAGGTGAAAAAATTTGTTTATTGCTCCACCTGCGGTGTGCATGGAAATGTGGATCATCCGCCGGCAGCCGAGGATGCCCCTATCCAGCCCGGTGATTATTACCAGCAGACCAAGTATGATGCTGAGCCTGTTGTCAACGAGTACTGTAAAAAGGGGATGGATACCGTCATCATCCGACCGGCAGCTATCTACGGCCCCGGCGATCCCGAGCGTTTTCAGATGATTTTCAAGCGGGTCAGCAAGGGCAGCTTTCCCATGTTCGGTTCCGGTAAGACCCTGTATCACCCCCTGTATATCGACAATCTTGTGGATGCCCTGATGTTGGCTATGGAGCCGGGCAGGGGTGTGGGAGAGGCTTATCTGATTGCTGATGACGAATATGTCACCATTGAGACCCTGGTCCGTAAGACCGGCACAGCCTTGGGGGTGGAGGTTGATGTGCCCCATTATCCCATTATGCCTCTGGTCGTTGCCGGCCATATCTGCGAAAAGGTCTGCAAGCCCTTTAAGATCACGCCGCCTATCTTTCCGCGCCGGGTGGACTGGTTCCGGCAGAATCGGGCCTTTGATATAAGCAAGGCAAAACGGGATCTCGGTTATGACCCGAAGATTGATCTGGATGAGGGGCTGAAACGTACCGGTGATTGGTACAGAGCGGAAGGGTATATTTAGCCTTGCCGGGTTTCCTCATGGCTGTATCTCCTGTGCTCTCTGCACCGGAAATGCAGCCTCTTCATTTCAAGATGCCGAGTATCTTCATAAAATACTCATAATAACAAAAAAAACACCGGCACCAACCATCCGCGACTTCTGTTCTCCCGCTGCAGAAGGATGGTATTCAAAACGCTCCAAAGCTCAGTCGTCTTGGGAACGCAGTCCTGCTTATAATACCACCAGAAATAGCCGCCCATATAATAATCACCTTTGATATCCAGAGAATAATAGCGCTGCATATATTCGGCCTTTTTGGCCGCATTCACGGTACCGATTTCCCCGAACCCCAGCTTGGCCTTTGGGAAAATGACATGCAGGGCATCAAAAACCTCCTGCCATTCTTCCTGAGTATAAATTTTATCTCCGCAATCATCCTCATAATAACTGAAAAAGACATAATCGAGTCCGTTCCGCATCTCTTCTGAGATATTGGCCTGCACCCAGGTGAACATCTCATTGTCCTCGTTCTCGTAACAGCCCTTATTGTAGTAGAGATTCAGAGCCGCAATGCGTCCAGGGTCTTTTTTGACCGCCTCATAAGCACCCTCTATCTTGGCTACAACTTTTGCTGTTTCGTCGATCCATTCACCGTTGACCCATTTCTTGTTTACCCATTCACCGTTGACCTCATTGCCGATCTCCCAGATATCAACAAGATCATCAAAGCGATTCAGATATTCGTTGGTTCGTTCAATATATTCGGCCACTGAGTAATCCACTACGTATTTACTGTCCAAAATCTCGCCCATAACAAAGGCGGCTGAGGCAATATTCTCCAGTGGTTCCTGATAATCAGAAGGATCCCAGCACTCGTCGCAGGCAGCAACGCATTTATCCACGGGATTCATACACTCATCAAAAACAAAACGCACGGTGGGCTTTACAGCATGACCGGCCAGAGCATCCTTTATTGCATTCTTCTCCGACTCGTTGCTGTACCACGGATCATCAATGGTGACACCGAAGATATATTCTGAACCGGAAGCTGCCTCTTTTACCGGAAAAAACGCGTAAAAGAAGAAAAAGGCAAGCAACGATATGGAAAAATATCGTTGGATTTTCGAGATGTTGCTTGTGCAACTGAAGGAAATTGATTGACGCATCGGATCATCCCCCTTATATCAATAAGTAAATAATTAATTATCGTTTGACACTTTGAGATATCATTCCAAAATAAAATAGTAATAATTCCTATCTTTAAACTTTAGAATACCGACAACCTCCTGTCAAATCGTTTTTAATTACAAACACTCTCCCCTCCTGCTTGAGTGCCTCAGAATCCTTTTAACAACAAACCCAACAAAAATATCATGAAAACACGATGTATTTCTTTGCTCTATATCGTCCTCGTGCTTTTGCAGGGATGCTCCCTGTTCTCACAAAAATCCGCTTTAGTTCCATTAGATCCGGAACAAATTCACGAATATCTCTGGCAGGATGATCAGGACTTCAGGAGTCTGAAGGATGCGGTGAAGCAATCCCTGCGCTATTATCAAGGCTTGCTGGCGCAACATACCTTCAACTATGCGGGAATCACGTATACCGCACGAGAAATGGAAGCGTCTACGCAGCTGTTTCTCGGAATCATTGATGACTATGACGGGGATCAGCGACTCTCAAAAATCCAGGAGAGTTTTCTGTTTTTTGAAAGCAGGAATGCGGACGGAGCCGCTTTCTTTACCGGCTATTATGAACCGCTGCTGCAAGGAAGCCTTGATACGACCCAAGAATTCCCAACCCCTCTCTATGGGATTCCTGATGATTTGATTGACGTAAACCTGGGGCTGTTTTCCGAGGAACTCAAGGGGAAAAAAATTATCGGACGCCTTAAAGAGAACAGACTCGTTCCTTATGACTCCAGGGAAGATATTGTTTATCGCTCCTCATTGCAGGATCGAGTTACTCCTCTCGTCTATGTGCAAAACGACATTGAGCTTTTTTTCCTCCAAATTCAAGGTTCCGGGCTTGTAGAGCTGCGAGACAGCACCTTCAAGCGAGTCAATTACGGAGCGCAAAACGGCCATTCCTATCGTGCGATCGGAGCCCTGTTAAAAACAGAAATACCTTTAGAAGAGATGTCGTTACAGGCCTTGAAGAAATATCTGTATGCGCATCCTGAAAGAGTGCGAGAAATCTTGACGTATAATCCAAGCTATACTTTTTTTCGTGAGGTGGAAGAAGGGCCGCTGGGGAATATCGAAGTGCCGCTCACGCCGGGGAGGTCTATTGCAATGGACCGCAACGTAATTCCACGAGGCAGTTTGGCGTTTATTGCAACTGCGTATCCGCCGATGAACGAGGATGAGCACCTGGAACCACGTCCGTTAAGGCGTTTTGCGGTTGTTCAGGATACAGGGGGAGCAATTCGCGGGCACGGGAGAGCGGATATCTTTTGGGGAAATGGGGAGGAAGCTGAGCTTATCGCCGGGCACATGAAAGAGCATGGGCGAGTCTTTGTCTTGGTTGCCAAAAAGGAGGCCCTGCCTGCTTATTTTTAATCGTTTTTCTGTCTGAAAATCATCAGCATAGCACATCCAAGGAGGGACGCATCATGGGAGACACGTTCGACAACAAGGGCGACGGAGACCAGAACGTCGGTCAGGGCGATGGTGCCATTGGCAAGCAGGAGAAGGTTACGCAGGAGGTGAACGGAGACGGCAACATCTTGTCCGGTACCGGCAATGTCACGGTGAATGGCATTTCCCCGGCGGTCTTTGCCGAGTACGCAGGCAAGCTGGCCGTTACTGATGCTGCCCTTGCCAGCTTCTTTAAGATTATGGAAGAGCAACAGGTTCCGCACAGCGATCTGGACAACAAGCTGCGGGAGATAGCCGGGCAGTACAAGGAACTGCTTCTGCGGCTGGAGACGGTGCAGTCCGAAGACCCGCAGGTGCAGCGACTGAAGGAAGAGGCGGGGCAGGCCATTGAGGTGGGTGATTACGCCAAGGCCGAGGAGCTGCTGAACCAAGCCGAGGCCCGTGATGTGCAGGCGATAGAGCAGCTTGAGGATGCAGCCCGGCAGCGGCGCATATCTGCGGCGGCAACCAATGCCGACCAAGCCCGGTTGCAACGTGTGCAGTTGCGCTATGCCAAGGCTGCCGAGTATTTTAAGAAGGCCGCTGCCCTGCTGCCGGAAGACCGGAAGAAGGACCGGGCATACTACCTGAATGAAGCAGGCTACGACTTCCACCCTATTGCCAAGTACAGCGAGGCCCTGCCCCTGTATGAGCAGAGCTTGGCGATACGTCAGGAGATCGGTGACAAGGCAGGGGAAGGCACGACCCTGAACAACATCAGTCAGATTTACAAGGCGCGGGGCGACTACGTGACGGCCCTCAAGTATCTGGACCAGAGCCTGACCATCATGCAGGAGATCGGTGACAAGGCAGGGGAAGGCACGAC
>Ga0316189_10005345_pt1 | contig 12312 bp, 5 predicted proteins | sample LowCovwburrow_MG_FD_204930 | JGI IMG/M metagenome (GOLD analysis project Ga0316189, IMG submission 204930) | Coastal sediment microbial communities from Maine, United States - Lowes Cove worm burrow | ecosystem: Environmental > Aquatic > Marine > Coastal > Sediment | place: USA: Maine... | reverse complement strand
ACGACCCCAGCGAGCCTCTCCTCAAAGCCAGCCTTCGCGATCGTCGAAGGGCCGCGACGAACGCTGAGAACCGCGGCTAGCGCGGGGCGGTGGACGTTGTAAAGCACGTTACCCGCGCCCTGAACGTAATAGGCTTCGTCGCCGTCGACGCGGGAGAGGACACCGAGATCTTGGAGCAGGAGGGCGGCACGGACCAGGTCGCGTCGGACGTCGCGAGCGAGCATATCGATCACGATCCCTGCGGCGGCGAGTGCAGGTTCCTCGACCGCTAGCAGCTTCATGCGATCGAGCAGGAACTCGATCGTGATCTGCCGCTCGGCGCGCTCGAGGGCGGCCAGCGCCAGGCAGAGGAAAACGTAGCAGCGGCGCGAAAACGGGGTGTCGCGTCCCTTAGAGTCACATGCCGACCGTGTGACATCCTCGAGATCGGGCGGCGTCTTGTATAGGCGGGCGACCTCGCGATTGACGACGAGGCGCCACCCGGTATTACGCCCGAGCCAACCCGAGAGCCAATCGTAGTGCATGCGGATCCAGCGGTACACTGGTGCCCGCGACCCGACGGCCCGGATCATCGGCGTGCGGAGCAGGGAGCGCAGCGCTTGCCGCCGCTCGAACTCGGTTTGGGGATCGGGGGGGTTCATCACGGAGCCTCAAGGAGATCGCGGATCGTTAGGTAGTGATCCATGCCGGAGAAGGTGCCGCCTTCGGTGACGATCGTCGCGGCAACGCCGTCACCTGTCGGCTCGAGGACAATCTCGAGGGAGCCGTCGCTCGAGGTGATCACGATCCCATCGTCAGCGCGCCGCTGCCGGGTCAGAGCCTCCCCCAGCAACTCCTGGAACATGCTGAACTGCAGAACATCGAGGGTACCCAGCTGAGACAGCCGAGTCCGCTCCCCCGTCGCCAATTGAGCGCGCGCAGCCTCGATCTGGGCCGCCTCAGCGGTGGCCACCGCCGTGAGGAGAACTTTCTCCGCGCCGTGGTCCACGACGCTCTCTGGCCGGCCGCGTCGCACGTGGGAGCCGGTCGCCCGCAGACGCGGCGACAGGCGCAGAGGCGGCGCGGAGGACCAGGGCGTGCTTGCTGTCGTTCCGGCGGATTGCCAAAGATCCTGGGTCTCCGTGTCGACCCGCAGGTGACGCGCGGGAGCCAGGCCAAAGGCGGCTCGCCAGAGCTGGTGAGCTTGGGCTCCGCTCTCGGTCTCAGCAAACCATCGCGCGAGGGTGCGGAGGTCCGTGGCACGGTCGCTCTGGGCTACGCGCCGCTCGTGGATCGTCTCGATCGCGCGGAGCAGCGCCGGAATGGCCGAGAGTGCTCGACGGCGGAGGATCTCAGCCTGTGACTGCGTATTGTGCTGGGCGACGAACCAACGCCGTAGACCTTCCCATCGCCGTTGCCAGGCGAGCTCGGCATCCCTACGCTGAGCGTCGGTAACCTTGAGGGAGTCGGTAACCTCGCGCTCGGCTGCCATCGCGTGCATACGACCTAGAAGCTCGGGCGTGAATGCGTCGAGACGCCCCGCGATGTCGGCGGTGGCGATCAAGAGCTGGCCGACGAAACGGTTCAGGTAGTCGATCAGCGAGCGCTTGTAGTCTATGAAGCTGTCGAGCTTGGCATCCCGCAGGTCGATCGCCCGCTGCAGGCTGCCGATGAACGCCTGCGCGCGACTCGTCAGCTCCTCGAAGCGATCGCCGAGGGTACGGAGGCCCAGGTGGATTTTTGCTGCGTCAGGCTCCGGTCCGGACGCCAACGCGAACAACTCGCCGAGGAGACTGCGAATGTCGCTGAGAGCCACTGTCTGCAGCTCGCCGGGCCGCCGCAGCGCGTCGTGGTAGGCGGCGATCGCTTGCTCGGCAGCCTCGCCTTCGACCGACATCTGGTAGAGCCAGCGCGGTCGGTGGAACTCCTCGATCGTGGCCACAGCCGAGGTATCGTGATGCGGTTCGAGATTGCCCCACTCAGAGAGCTGCTGAAGGGCGTGCTCAACCTCCGGAAGCGCGAGGTCCTGGAGGCTGGCGTGTACCTCACCCGGACGCAGATACAAGCCGAAGCTCTCCTTCGCCTCGACGAAGAGACGCATCACCGAGCGGTAGAGTTCAGCCTTCTCCACCGTCACGTACTGAAAAACCCCCAGGCGCTCACTTGTGCTCACTGGGCTTGTCTCCAGTCCCGTAGACGAGGGCTTTCATCAGAAGGGGAATGATATCGCGCCGACGCGCGGGATCAAGCACGTCAAGTAGGTCGCCCCAGATCGCGACCTCCCCAAGCGACCGTGCGGAAATCAACCTCGTAGTGCCTTGAGAACAGAGCCCCTCTGGAGAGGACACAAGCGCCAAGCGTCCTCTTAAGAGGACTGCTCATCTGACTAGACCAGAACCGCGCGGACGTCTACCTTCATCCCTCTGTGCGAAGGGCGATTACAACCAGCAACGCTCTCCTTACCTCACTCAGAGAGAGGAGTTCCGCGTGACTGACGATCTCGATGCGCCAGACGCGCTCGACCGCGACAAAGCTCTGACCCTGGCTGCCGTTGCTGCGATGGCTTGGTGCGCTCGTGGGAGCGACAGCGCGCCACAGGGACCGCAGGTGCTCGAGCGCGTCATGAAAGCCGCGTCCTGGGTTAGCCGGACGCGACGCCACAACGGCCTCCCTGCCATCGGCGTGGCGAACCTGGTCGCTGCGTTCTCGGAACCCGTCGAGGCGTGGCTCCCTGGGGGCGGGTCGTTCGTCCTGATCGAAAACGGACAACTGACACCGATCGGTGAGGACCTCGCTGATGATGCTGGCGGTTGGCCGCTCGCTGAGGTCGAGCAAAACGTGATCCGGGTTGCCATGAACAACCTTCGGGGTCGCATCGACGAGGAGGCAGCCTACACCGCCTTTCGACGCTTCCTCGTTGAGAACGCCCACGCGAAGCTGGTGGACGCGGCGGCCGCACTTCGGCAAGTGGGCATTGACCTTGCGCGGGTCTACCAGCGGGTCCCCGCAAGCACAGTGGCCCACCTGGAGGGTGGAGAAGCGTTCTATCCCTGCCCGCGTTGTGGATGGCCGATGCACATCCAGGGCTCGGCAGTGTCGTGTCACCGTTCGCCTACATGCATCGCTGCTGGCGCGAGGTTCGATCTTGAGAGCTCTCTCGTGGGGCTCGGCAAGCTGACGCCGCCGCCGCCAGTATCACCGGAGGGCGTCGCGGCTTTGCTCCCCGGAATTTGGCGCTTCACCGTCCTACCGGGATTGGAGGAGCTCGCGCTGGAGCGGCTGTTGCGCCAAGTCGAAGGCGTCGAGGTCCGACTCTGGCCCTTCGTTGATGCCTATGACTTGGACGTACGCCGCGGCCCCCATCACTGGCGTATCGACCTGAAGGACCACAGCTCGGTGACCTCGCTCGCGCGGCACCTCAAGGAGCATCCCGTGTCCGAGCCTACATGGATCGTGGTGCCGGAGGCCCGCCGGGAACAGGTTCCTCGTCTAAGGCAGCTCGTGGACCGGGACGCCCAGTACATCTTCGCTGACGTTCGCGAGATCGTCCGGCGCGTCAAGGAGGCCGAGTGACCAGCCCGACCATTCTCGTCACCAATCTCGCCCTCGCCCTCACGATCCGGTTCTTTGCCGACCAACCAACGCTCGGTGACGCTCGGATGCTGATCCACGGGCGAGTCCACCTATGGCCCGGGTGGGAGAGCAACGCTGAGGCTCGCCGGATGGTCGCCCGTTTCCTCGCCGCGCGTCCCGACGACCTAGCCGATGACCGTACGTTCCTTGAACGTGCCCGGACGACTCTTGAGCAGGCCACCGACTTCGCGGCGTCCGAGAACCTGGAGGAGGGTCGGCATGGGTGGTCGACCACGTATGCCCTCGTGCGCGGCGCTCCTCTGGATGGACGCATCGACCAGTGGTTCAGCCAGGTCGAGAAACAGCGACGCAAGTCGTCCGTGGCTCGGGTCGAGCGGCCATCGACGGGAGCGTTAATCTTGGTCGGCGGGGAGCTGAGCTACCGGATTCCACACGCCCATGTACCGAGGTCGCCAGACTCGCCGTCGCTCCTTCGGACCGCACCGAAAGTTCAGGGCGAACTACTCGATAGGGAGGCGCTCGTCGTACTCGCGCGAGCGATCGATGGCGCGGGAACTGCGGGTACGAACCTCTACGAGCGCGTCGGCATAGGTGCCTTCCTCGACAAGTTCATCACCGAGGATGGTGTGCGGGCTGCGATCGGGCCTCCAGGAGTGACGAAGCTAGCGCTCGCCCCCACGGGCACAGGCAAGTCGGTGTTCGCCAGGCTCTTCGCGCTTCACCTCGCGCAGCGCAGCACGCCGGTGACCCTCGTCGTACCGGACATCCAGGCAGTCTGGACCGAGACGCTGCGCTTGCGCACCGCCTCCAAAGCAGCGGGGCTTGGTCTCTCAGTTGTCCCAGTAAGTTCGTGGCGAAATCTGGGGACTCGACTCGGGGCTTACCTCGACCTCCCCCCCGACGAAGATCCCGATGCTGCCTGGGCACTGCGCGCTGTCGGCTACACTTGCCTGCTCAGCGCATATGCTGAGGATGACTCGTCTCCTAGCCTGGGCGAAGAGCCATGCACTAGATTGAAGCAACGAGACTCGCACGGGACGGACCGGAAGGTCGCCTGTCCGTTCGCGGACGAGTGTGGTCGGTTCTCCGCTTTCCGAGATGCCGTGAATGCCGATGTGCTTGTCGTCAACCATCACGCCTTCCTCGGCGGTCGCGTGCCCATCGAGGTGTCAGTTGACGACGGGCAACCCCGCAAGCTCACGACAGCGGAACTCGTCTTGCGCCACTCGGCCATCGTCATCATCGATGAGATTGACTCCCTCCAGAATACGGCGATCGGTGCCAACAGCCGAGGGCTGGTCCTCTCGTCGCGGGGCCGCCTCAGCAAGCCGTACCAGCTGCTCATCGAGGTCGAGCGCCGAAGAGCCGAGAACCGCCCCGACTTCTCCCTGCGATTCGAGCGGGGTCGCTCCGCGCTCGCCCGGATCACGCACGAGGCCGAACGCCTCGCGGAGTTGATCAACCGGAACGAGTTGGACTGGCCAGCCCGGGGCCGTATGACCTGGCGGGAGGCGCACGACGCCTGGCTCGCCTCGTGGTTGTTCGGCGAGGACGATGCCGGCCGGGATCGACTCGGCAAACTCTACGATCCCACTCCCATCAGCGAAGACGAACGCTCAGAAACGCTTCGCCTCGCGCTTCGTCCCCTCGGCCCCGGCCTGGGCGACGGGACGCGTATGGCTGATGTGCAAGCCGCAATCATGCGCGCCCTGGAGAACTGGCCGTTGACAGGGCGTCGCTCGCGTTCACAACAAGAGAACCGCAGTCGTATCGCTCAGCGTCTGATCCTACGGGCGGTCCTCGTCCAATTGGACCAAGCGCTCGAACACCTCCGTCCTCAGCTTCCGGGTCTCGAGCAGCGCGAGATCCGACAAGCGGCCGAACTGCGCGACGACCTCCTCGGCTACGCCCCGTGGCAACCATCGCCGGTGGGACCCCTGGGCCGCCGGATGCACGGCTACGCTTTTGCGGAGCGCCTCGGCGAACAAGGAGCACTCGAAACACGCATCATGTCGGGCGATCCGCACGGCCTCATGCGCGAGCTCGGTGGACTCGTGTCGGACGTTCTGGCCGGCACTCCTCGCGTTGTGCTCGGTCTGTCGGCCACCTGCCGCTTCAGGGGCTCTCCCCGGGCGGATGTGCTCGGTGAGGTGGTGGGCTGGGTGAAGGATGAGGCCAGGAATGTCGCGGTCCACGGAGCAACTGTGGCGGCTCGCATCTCTGGGGTCGGCAGCCATGGCAAGCGTATGGAAGCGTCTAAGGCCGCCGCAGTCGAACTCTGGAACACGACGCTCTCCCACTACCTCCAGCGTGGGCTCGACGACCCAGCAGCCTCCGGGCGAGCACGGGCTCTGCTGGTGACCGGAAGCTATGATGAGGCTGTGGCAGTTGCCGCGGGGCTACGACGTGCGGCAGGTGAAGCCCTGGAGGTCCGCCACCTTGTGTCCGACGCCAACAGCGGAGAGCAGAACCCGGATGCCCTTGCGCGGGCACGCCTGGAGTCCTTCGGCCACATCCCCGCACCCGCCGTGCTCGTTGGGCCGCTAAGCGTGGTTGCGCGAGGCCACAACATCCTCCAACCAAACTCCCAGTTCTCCGCCTTGTCGGGGATCTTCGTCCTCACGCGCCCCGTCCCACCAAGCCACGATGCTGATCGCTTCTTGGCGCATATCGCGTACAACGCACGTCTCCACCCCCCAGAGTGGAGGGGTAGCCCGGGCGCGACCGTCGATGCGGAACGCGCTGCAGCTTGGACACGGCTTCGGGCGCTGCAGAGGAGCGCAGCCACATTCCGGCATATGAATGAAGAGCTTCGGCGCGAACTGATCTGCGATGTGCTTGTTGATCTTGCACAGCTTGCGGGTCGAGCACGCCGGGGGGGCACCCCCGTGGATCTGTTCTTCGTTGACGGTGCCTTTGCCGACGACATCGTACCGTGGACGGGGCTCGTTCGCGATGTGCTCGACTGGTGGCGTGCCGGCGGCTGGTTAGACGAGATGATGGACCTGCATGGTGCTTTTGTCGCCGGCCTGGCCGACTATGCGAGCTTCGACATCACAGACACGAAGCAAAGAGGAGCCTGATGGGCAACAGAATCGAGACTATCCGTACGACGGCCTTCCGGCTCAAGGACGAGCACTTCGGCACCGTGCATGTCTACCGACCCGGCGACAAGTTCGCGCGAGCATGGGGCAACCTCGAACGAAGCTGGCGCGAACGAGGTGGCAGCAGCGACTTTCACAAACTTCCCTACCGGGGACTGACCACGGCCCTCCGTGTCCTGACTGGCGACTTCGTGGCGCTGGAGCGCCGTGCCGGCAACGGACGTGCGTTCATCGTCTCCCGCAAGCCCATCAGCACAACAGACCTCAAGACTGCCATCGGGGCATGGGAGGCCCGCGCGCTCGAAGACACGAGCGGACCAGTATCTTCTGTGATCGGGGATCTGCGGCATGAGGAAGTTCAGGTCGCCGAGCTCATCAAGAGACGCCCTGGCCTCTGCCCAAACCTCGTGGAGGGCTGGGTCTGGGACGTCGGCGTCTGGGAGGTCGCGCACCGCCTCGCAGCTTCACCGATGCAAACAGACAGCGACCCAATTCGGTGGCGTCTCGACTCAGATGCCGCCTTGCTGTCATGGAGCCATCTTCTGCGCATTCCAGACAAGAACGACGCGGCAATGCACAAGCTCACGCTGCACCTGATCACGGTACCGGGTGTGGAGGACCCCGTGCTCTCCATCCAGGCGAGCCTTGTACGCCTCGCACCTGCGTGGAAGTTTACTGGCGGTGCCCGATACGCCTGGGCGCACGTGAACCCCTTGGGTCCCATTCTTCGAGGGAGAGTCAGAAACAAGCGGAATAGCGACGGAGGTTTCTTCACAGAGTGGGCCGATGGGGCGGCTGAAGTGCTTCGTGGCGCAAGCCTCGATCCGCTGCCGGGCCTCGCGGACGACCCCATCCCAACCGGCGCCGTACGCACGGGCTTTGCTCGCCAACCCCGCATCAACCCCTTTGGTCGCGGTGTCGGGACCTGGTTCCACGAGTGCGTCGCACACCACGCTCGAGCATCACTGGGCAGCGCGGGCCCGTTGACGCTCAAGACGCGCCGAGTGCCCAATGGCGTCGCGAAGAAGGCCGCTCGACTCCCTCTCGGATTGGATCAACCGAACGCCGAGATGGCACTTCGCATCGTGGTCGTCTACGCGCTCGCGGAGCAACGCCAGAGGGTTCGCGACGCGCTCGCCAAGGTTCTTTCCGACAAGGCGCACGAACGAGATCAGCCCGCGCTCGACGACCTGAAGACCCGGCTACAGCTTCTGGACGACGGTGACGACCTCGTCGTCGGTCCGCTCGCCATCCGATTCGTCAAGCCCGACGCAGCCGACATGTACCTCCTCCAGCGCAACACCCAGGACGAGATCGAGCGATGGGCCGACCAATGGTTGCCCGACCTCGAGGTTGGGGCTGAAGGCACTGCCGTCATCATCGAGACTGATACTAGCGTGGCCGACAATATCAAGAAGGACGGCCTGGCGGATCCGAAGCCAGTCCTTCGACGCTACCTCGCCTCCAAAGGCATCGCCACGCAGTTCATCACGGGCGCATCCGCACCTGGTCCGAAGAGGGGCCGGACTGCGCAAGATGAAAATGAATTCCGGGAGCACGCCGCGGCGAATGCGGTCTGCGACCTGCTCCGCAGCGCGGGTTTCTTCCTGCGGCCCTTCCCAGAGTTCGGGTGCGGCGATGGGACGCTGGTCGTTGGTATCTACGGAGCACGACTCACCGGCAAGACCACCAGAGCAGGCGCCAGCTACGTCGTGAACCTCGTCGCGGTCTCTCTCGGGCAGCGAGACGCCTGGGGCTTCGTTGACGGCAAGGGCTGGGTGCCGCTCCACGAGGCGACGGCCAGATTCCTGTCCTCCGATCAGCGAAAAAACCGCGACTGCGAGGCAAAGACTCTGGTCGAACGGGCGGTGGAGTCGCTCTATGGTCGCTTTGGGGACCGCAAGGTCATCCTCTTATTCGATGCCTTCGGCTGCCGACGTTTCTGGCCCTGCCTGACCGATAAGTTGAGTAGTGAGCCGGAGCCGTGGATGAGCAACAAGGGCAAGGCCGTCGTACGGGTGCGCACGGCCACGAGCGAGCTCCTCCGTCCCGCAGGGATCGGTGATTGGACCGAGAGTCTGAGACCCGCGACACACACGCCGTTCCGGCTCATGGAGTTGGAGGGCGGAGAGGGGACCGTCCCAACCTACGTCCTGGCGGGTTCCGCAGTGATGAGCCGAGAGATGAGCGCCCGAAAGAGCACTCGGTTTGCCGCCCAGCCAAGGGACTTGAGGAAGGACTGGCACGCCCTCGGCGTCACCGAGCTTCATGTGTTGGACGCCGGGTCGTTCGACAGAGAGGCCCTGCTCCAGCAGATCGGTATCCTCTGTCGCATCGCACCCACATGGGACCGAACCTTGCGCTGGCCGTCTCCACTGCACCTTGCCCGTGCCGTCGTCCGTGACCACCCCCACGGCTACTTCACCGACGGAGACGACGTCGGGGAGATCGAGGATACCAAGCAAATGCGCTTCGATTTCGGAATCTGGTGAGCCGCTCACCGACAACTACCGACGACCGGAAAAACGTACCCGTCAGACGAAGGGCGTCGTGAGGCGGAAGCTCCCCGAGGCGTTGCCGCAGATCGAGATCGAGGTCTTGCCGCCGGAGGACGAGGCCCTGCGGGGGCGCCTCGCCGACAAGAGTCCGGCCGCTGACACGAACTCGGCTGCCCCGTCAGTGTTCGCGGCGTCGGGAAGCCCGAAGTTCCGAAGGAGCCCGCCCCGCGGCCTCGCTCCGCTGCCGCATATCGCCGTCGAGGACAACCGTACGCATCAGGGGAGGAACAACCGCAAAGTGGTCTCGCGAAACCGCGCTCTCCGCTCATCATCGGCCGGTGTCGATCGCCTCATGCTAGGCTCCTTACCGTGTCTACCCGACCGTGCATCTCCGGCATCTGCGCGTTTCTCGCATGCACGGTTTTGCTCGTCGCCTGCTTCGACGGGCTGAACCTTGACGGCGGAGAGTGTGTTGTCGATGCGGACTGTGGGCCGAATCTGCAGTGCAACGCCATCGGCGACAAGATGTGCTGCGGGGACGCCTGCGCGGCGGCCACTTCAACGGCAAGCACGAGCACCTCGACAGGCTCCGGTCCAGTCACGGTGAGTGTCAGCACCTCGACGGCGCGACCTTCGACCTCCTCCGAGACCGCTTCAGCGACGATCGACACGTCGACGACAACCTCCACAAGTGATTCGTCCACGACAGAGGAGCCCGACTGCGATCCGGAGTTGGGCCTCGTCAACGACCAATGCCCTTCTCAAGAGCCATACTGTGCGGACAGCGGTGACTGTGTGGACTGCACACAAATTGACTGCAGCGCACTTGACGAGGACAAGTCGGTCTGCTCGCCTGCAAGTGGTACGTGTGTGGTGTGCACTGAGGAAGACTCCTCCGCGTGCAAAGGCTCAAACCCCGTTTGTGACACACTCGCGGGCGAGTGCACTATCTGCACGGAGCATGCACAGTGTGCTTCTGGAGCGTGTAACAAGTTCGACGGCACATGCTTTCCTCAGAACGCCTTGTGGGTTGACAAGTTGGCTCCGTGCAATGGGGCGACTGGAAGCAAAGAGAAACCATATTGCGAAATTCAAGACGCAGCAGCAACAATCGGAAAGAATGACCCCACCCTAATTTGGGTTGAGCCATCAGCTCCCTATGAAAAAACGGTGTCGATCGAGTCATCCCGAGTCGTCGCGATCCGAAGCACTAGCGACACCAATTCGCGTCTCTCTGTAGAGGGGTTACCTAGCCTGCTCGTCAATCAAGGATCAGTCACTTTCCTCGAGCGGCTCCAAATTGACTACCCCAGCGAGGACAGGGGAGTGGTCTGCAGTGGAGGGAGCCTCTGGGCGGACCACGTGCAGATCCAAGGTCGACACAATCTCGGCGTCGATGCGATGGCAAATTGCCAGATGGTCTTCCGTCGGTCCAAGATCGCGAACAATAGTGGCGGAGGGATCCAGCTCAGCGGCGGAAGTCTACGCCTCGAGAACTCCTTCGTCGTGTCGAATGGAAGCGACTTCTCCGAGATCGGCGGGGTCACGACCAACCAGGGGGCAGAGCTCAATCTTGTTTACAGCTCGGTGATCTCGAACCAGGCTCAGAATGAGCTGAGGCTGTCGATGGGTTGCAGCCCCGACACGAGCGGGACCGTCCGTAACTCGATCATCCTAGGGACGACGGGAGGAGCCGCCTCGTTCGAGTGCGGCGGACTCGAATACGAGTACAATGCCATCGACAATGGAAAGATCGGTGGCACCAACACCTACGTCGAAGGGGGCTTGGATCCAACATGGTTCGTCCAACCGCAAACCGGCGACTTCCACCTCAAAAACGGCAACACCACGTTCAAAGATGTTGCACTCTGGATCAATGGAGATCCCGACTCTGACTACGATGGTGCTCCCCGGCCCTCCGTTGATGGGACCGTCGACTACGCAGGGGCGGATATTCCGCGATAAAGCCCTCCGTCCCATATCCGTCGAGCAGGTCTAGAGTTCCATTTCCCGCCGAGCGTCAGTTCTGTATCCCACGTTCTATGTCACACGGGCGATGGCGAGCATCAGCTGGCTGGGAAACCGCGACGGTTGAGAGCCGCCGCCACGACCAGGCCGCGCAGAAGGCGCTAGTGGTAGGCTGTGGCGCTCCATGCGACCAGCCGACTTCGTAAGAGCGCCGCGACCCTCCGCTCCGCACGCTCCGTTCAACCCCCGCACCCCAGGCGCGGCGGAGGTCGAGGGCCGAGCACGCTCATCGTCTCAGAAATGCGCGGCGGCTTGGACCAACGCAGCGATGGTATCGTAGGTTCATGAGTTCACCTCATCGGCTAGCGGGAGGGCTCTTCGCCTTTGGACTGCTCGCGTTTGTCGGTCTCTCCGAACCTGCACAGGCTGCAGCTCAAACCGCGCCGGACAACGCATGGGTCTCCGAGGGGCTTCAGCGCGCCATGTCGGGGGACTACGAAGGCGCGGTGAAACTCTACGAGTCCGGCCGTCGCGAGCTCCGACGCTCCCGCGCGAAGGTAGGCTCGGTGATCGACTTCCGCCTTGCGTCCTGGAGCCGCGAGATCTACGTGAACAAGGGCACCGCCGAGCAGAGAGCCAGGCGCCACGTGTGCCGCTACCTCAAGCGACGGGGCACAAACGCGCGCGACCGCGCCGAGCTCGAGTCCTGGGTCTCTGAGCATGGATGGTCGTGCGAACAGGCTGCCGCCAAAGCGCCGACGAAAGAGCCCAAACCGGAACCGGAGCTTGAAGCTGAGCCGGAGCCGGAGCGGGAGCCGGAGCCGGAGGAGAATCCATCGGAGCTGGCGTCAGAGACACCGCAGGTCGAAGAGGAACACGGCGAGCGGCCGCCCGGCGAGACGTCCACCGACGAGACGTCCACCGACGAGGCGCCGCCCCATTTGGAGGCCGAGCCTGCCACGGGAGTACCCACGTCAGAGCCAGAACCGGGAGACGAACACGTAGGAGGGTCCCCCGAGGCTTCGTCCCGGCCTGACGGTGACGAGCCTGTGGAGGACTCCAGCAAGGCCGAGAAACCCGCGAGTCGGGAAGACGGAGACCGCAGCGGCAAGAAAGCACGGCGACCGATCCTCCGCGGCCTGAGCTACGCGGGGGTCGGTGTTGGGATC
>Ga0316189_10005344_pt1 | contig 12313 bp, 11 predicted proteins | sample LowCovwburrow_MG_FD_204930 | JGI IMG/M metagenome (GOLD analysis project Ga0316189, IMG submission 204930) | Coastal sediment microbial communities from Maine, United States - Lowes Cove worm burrow | ecosystem: Environmental > Aquatic > Marine > Coastal > Sediment | place: USA: Maine... | reverse complement strand
AAAGTAACCCCTTCCTACCTTTAGATAGTTACTCACCGCTGATCCATTCAATGCAGCAGTTCAGCACAGAGTATTACTCGGCAGCATTGATAATTGTCAACAACCCAAAATGTTCGTCGAATCAGCAATTTTGCGGGTTATTTGACTCAGAATTTCAGATCCCTTGCAGCAGACCTGACGCTGTGTGACATACGTTGAATATCCCTTTTTTAAATGCCGTTTTTCTGAGCCAGTGTAATTTTGTAGTTAAAAATTCTGATTACTGTTGACTATCGGCGATTGTGGCAGGCAGACCATGTGCCTTAGTCAAATTTTCCATATAATTACCCCCCAATAAATAAGTAATAGTGCGTATTGATTTTGCACAAAGCTAGAGCGTCGCTGCGCGATAGCGGTGCCCTATTCAGCCATTATTGACCTGTGCTTTTAGCTAACTTACTGATTTACCGCGCCGCCGCATTTGGCATGAATGGTGCATTTGATTTGTGCGGAGACAGCATTATCTCCAGCGTGTATGACCTCCTCCTTATCCCGGCTTCCTCGCCGGGATTTTTTTGTCGCTTCCACGCACCTGAGGCAACTATCAGAAGACACTTATCCGCTGATCCGAAGCGCGGATCAGCTGCTGAGCCGTCGCATAACGACCCGCACTACTTAGATATATCGATATCCTCTCCGCTGCTGAGGATTTTATCCGTCTGAACATCAAGGTAGTCGAAAAAGCTGTTTGGATACTGCTCGTAGTGCCGCTCACCAACATAGCGGAGCAGTTCCTGGAAGTGATAGGTGTAGAGCAGCCCGTCGATCCGGGTGATCTCCCTGCCCCGGTCAAACAAAACAATTCCAGGACGGTAACTCAAACCCAGTTTTTCCACATATTCCCTGGGTGTGGTTGCGTTTCCTTCCACATCTATCAGGGGGGTGGTAGCGAGGGCGTCGAGTCGCACGAAAGTATAGTTTTCCAGGACTTTATTGATCTCTGGATTACTCAAATGGCCGTCATGCAGTGCGTCGCAAGCATCGTCGCAACGCTCATCCTCTAACAATACCGCTAGAGGCTGGTCCGCAACCGCCCGCAGATCAGTGATCTGTTTCAGTTGGGGATGGTCACGAAAGCGGTACTTCGGGGAATCCTGCCGTTCCTGCAGATAGCCGGTCAGAGAGGTTTTCTGATAGGCCTTCTCATGCACGTAATCCAGTGCCTGTTTAAATGCAGACACGGAGCGATAACCATTTAACCGTGCAACTGGCTTATTCTCGCTGTTCAGAAATACCACCGTCGGGGTTGCCCTCACCTTCAGCAGTTTTGCCAGTTCTTTCTCAGTGACGCTGGTTTCTTCATCGAAAGCGATCTCACGATCACCTTTTATGTTTATCCCAATCACATCAAAATTCTGCTGAATGAAGTCCCGGTAAGGCGCATGCTTGAAATCCTCTTCGATCATCTTGTAACAATAAGGGCAACCGTTGAGATGCATGAACAGGATGACATGTTTTCCGGCTGCTGTGGCTTCATCCACATCTTCGGAAATATCGAGAAAACTCTCCTTGAACCAGTCCGGGTGTTCGGAAACGATACCGCCGGTAAGCTTGCCCTGAGCGGCCAGCGAAATATTTCCGACAGCCATCAGAAAAACAAGCAATAAAAATACCCGGGTAGTGATCGACACAACATGTTTTTGCATAATTTTTGATCTCCGGAGCCTCTAGTACTCCTTCAAGATGATATTGGATTCCATACATCCGTCTAAACTGAACAAAAAGAGAAGGGATAGGAAACTCTGCGGGTTATTTATCATGATTAAGATACCAAACGAAAGACTTGGCACGCAACTCACTGATTTATCACGGACCCTCTGAATTATTCGTACTCCGTCATCAGCGCAGGCCGGGATCCAGTAGCCTATTGATTACTTTAGGATGGACTCCATCCATTGGTTCGTAAACAGTGCTTCCCTGCAGCACTGCTAACGGATCTACGCTGCGCTTCGTCGGGAATGACGAACAAATATAAAGATACCCTAAGTTTTTGCGATAATTTACGGTTTGTTTCGCAAGTGCAATTGGTATCGGGTTTTCAATACCACGCCAAGTATCATCATCCCGCCGACCACGGATAGAAGCACGAAGTTTAGGCTACCCTCCATAAAAAAGAGTGCAGCCTGAAAACTCACACTGAACCAGAAAAATACTACCACGATTACCCATAATTTTTTAAGGCGATCCCCTTCGCGCTCCCATGCCGCCATCCGCCCGGTATCGGCCCCTTTGTTCGTTGAATTTAGATTCAAATTGCATCGTGCGCATGTTTGCTGACCTGCAGTCAGGGGATGACCGCAACCAGGGCAGGAAAGCGCTTCAGTCTCTTTTTTACTCATCTCCAATCGGTGCCTACAAGTTATGCCCTTATTTCCCGGTATAGTTACCTAACCGCCTCACTTTCCCCTTGCCGAAATGCGATCATTTCTAAATAGTTTTTAATAGACATGGCAGTATGACGTATGGAATTCAACGAATCCTGCGTTTCCGCCAGCGGTCTCGCATCTAACAAGCGCTCTACCGTCTCAATGATCTCTCTACTGAGCAGCAGTATGTCTTTACTTTGGTTGGAATACAGTTCCGCTTTGTCCCTGAGTACCTTCCTCAATTCGATTCCCAAATCCTTAAGCTCGGTGGATATCTTGGCCTCCGCTCCGAGCTCAACCATCAGAGTATCTTGGAGTTTGTGGCAGACATCCGCTTCCTGCATCGATTGCTTCCACCAATTGATAAAACGCTTCTTATTGTCCGCCATCGTGTTCACGGACTCAGCCATGGCGTTGACTTCATCCCGGCCAGCGGTTACGAACGGCATACGCTCGACAGGCTCTTCGTAGGCCAGCTTATCCATCAGTTCCCGCATTTTTTTCAGTGGCCGCACTATACGCGTCGTAATCGAAATGGCAAAAAATATTCCCAGCAGCGTGGCCACAGCAACAATCCACAACATGAGGCGGGCGTTCTCCGTGGAAACTTGGTTGATACTCGCCGTGACCTGCCCCATTGCCTGATTGGCCTGCTCTACATTTTCACCGACCAGCAACGCAATCTCGCTAACCGCCTCACGCATGTCATCCGTGAGCATCTGGATATGTCGATTTTGTTCAACCAGGGACAGAAAATCTTTCTGATAATTGTCCAGCAGTAGTTTGAACTGATCTTTTTTATCTAATGAAATCTTGGATGCATCCACCTGAGCATGAATAGTCGCGAGTTCCTGGAGCGCCATCTCTACATATTTACTGTCTCCTCGCAATAGATAATCCTTCTCTCTCCTTCTAAGCTGCAGGATGTTCCGTTCAAGATCCGGCACATAATGTGCCTCGAGAATCGATTCTATCTTATGGGCAGCCTGGCGAAAGGGTCCCTTGCCGCCGTGTATGTCTTCGTTTGCCAGCACGCTGCTTGCGTAGGCCTCAAATGTTTCGCGATATACCTCTATCTTTTCAAGCAGCAGTTCTTTTGTTTTTTCTTCAAGCTCCGAGGCTAAAACCTGGCCCCTGAATTCCTCCGCCAGAGCAAGCACCTGGGTGCGGTAAAGCTCCTCACGTCTGAGCCCGAGATCCTTTTCTCCACGGCGTATCTGAAGAAGCTGAAGATATAAGCGACCGGCCTTGAGGTGTCCTGCCATCGACTCAAGCTCATGCACCGCGTTTCGAAAAGCACCCTGTAGCCCGGAGTTATGATCCAACCCTTTGTCCTGCCATGCGGTTACCAGGGCCTGAAAACGCTGATGATAGACTGTAGTGAGTTTTTCTATCCGGCTTGCTACCGTTTTTGCCTCGGCATCGATGCTACCGAACTGTTCGGTCTCCAAAAGAACTCGCCGTATAGAGTGATCCACCTCCTGCGAAAACTTTTCATCCCGATGGATAAGAAAATCCCTTTCAGATAACTGCCCCTGAAGCATATTGGATTCGATAAACAGCGCCCGATCCTTTTTCGCTCCGTAAACATTCTGCAGTTGTTGATAGTCGGCAAGTGACTGATTCAGGGTGTTATGGTATTGCCAGATCACTCCCAGAAAAAGCAGCCCGACCAGCCCGAAGCCGAAACCTATTTTCTCGCCTATACGGAGTTTGCTGGCCAACATACCCATATTGCATTCCCTAAGATTTTGATTAAATAACCGGTGTGCCCCGGCGAACGTTATCGATTGCAACCACTACATCATCCTTTACGATCCATCCAGAGGCAGCTTCTGTTTGAAGTCACGATCGATACCGTTTCCCGATTAAGCACAATGAAACACTTTCCGCATCTCCTGCTACCGATACTCTATCTGTCGAAGCTTATCCAATCGATCTGAAAGTCGCTCCCAAGCTTCAAAGAGTAGCCCGATAACAATTCGACAAGATTATTATTTCTTGTCTTTTTTCTTCTTTTTCTTTTTTTGCTTAGTCTCATACCCTGATTCTTTTTTGATCTTATCCTTCTTCTTTTTCTTTACAGGAACTGCGACAAAGCGTTCCCATTCCGTATCGTACCAACCCTTCCTTATTCTATCCCGAATCTCATCGTCGCTGACTTGCGACGGTGTGGCCTTCGAGCCCAGTGCTTTGACTGCACGTGCCGCTGAAGTGGAATCCCAAGGCGCTCCGGTGGTTGTGGCTATGGATTTTTTATTCAATTCGCGAGCAATACTCTCATTGGTATAGGGCTTTTGAAGCAACTCTTCCACCACCGCCCTGATCGATTCATAATAACTCCACTGCCGCAAAGGCGCGGTCTCCTTGAGGCCCTCTTCAGCTGGTTCCTTCATGCTTTGTTTGCTGATCGCCTCCTTTTTTGCTTTGACCCGACCGCCTGAGGTGATACTAGCAGAATCCTGAAAATCAAATTTTTTCAGGATTCGGCGCACGGAATATTTGCTCCACGATTTGCCTGACAGAGAGAGCACACCATCGGCATTCAATTGGTCCGCCATCGCCTGCTGGGTAAGCGGCTTATCTTCTTTGTCGCGATAGGCGACAAGCTTCGCAAACACTGCTCTGAGATTTTCAATATCGTCGATCACGTCACAACTCTCCTTCATCACCATCTTTGGATTATTCTTTACGGCCAATCTGATCTCTACAGATGAATCTACCTTTGGAAAAATTTTTTGCTGAGCTTCAGCCAGTCAGCGTCATGCCCATGACTACAGGGGCTGACATTTCTGTCCCGACTTGAGGCTCGCTATACTATCAATTCAGCAATAAATACAGACTTCATTCGCCCCAGGTCTGGTTCCACTACGAAATGATTAAAAATAGATCCTGGCTTCACCACAAAAGCAACACCACTATATGTGGTTACCTGGTGAGTACTATAACCCGCGAATGATTGATTTTGCACGTAAAATTCCCTATGCACGCCCCGTCAATCCGTATCAGTTTCTCTCCAGGGGAAACAAAATAAAGCCTGCCGTCTGATCTGACGACCCCGTCTTTAACGGTTTGACAAAAGATCAAAGAATTACCTACCGCTGCCGACCCAGCCATCCGGGACATAGCCGTCCGGCTGTCTCCCCGGAAAGGCGAATGATGGTAGATTCCTGTAATCCGGTAAGCCGGGGGGTTCCAAGTCTCTTCCCGTTGACGTTTCCCGCATGGCCCACTAGGCCATCTTCTGTGGCCCCCACCAAAACCACATATAAAAACCTCTTTCCGGGACTTTTTCATTGGCTGTAATGATACAAAAGGGATCGATCTGCAGACGACCGGGGCTTGAAGATAAACGATCAACGCAATCTTTCACCACCGGCTAATTTCACCCATGAACAACGATCTTGTATCTTATTGTTTTATTGGTAATTTTATTGCATTTTTAGCCCTTGAAAAAGGTCTGTTTCGGGACTATATAAAAGGTAGGACGAATGGAGAAAAGGAGAGCTGTCATGAAAACCAGAGATAAAGATATCATCACAAAAGAAGCGAAATCAGAACACGAAGTTATGCATCCATTTGAAGAGATGGATCGCATGTTTGATGCGCTGTTTCACCGGGGGTGGCTGCGGTCGTTCCCCGAGGTATTCCCTGATTGGAGACTGTTCGGAGAGCGGGATTTTGATCTGAGGGCGCCACGGGTCGATATGATCGACAGGGAAAAGGAGATTCTGTTACGCGCCGAGCTGCCCGGGGTGGAGAAGAAGGACCTTGAAGTCAATCTCAGGGGAAACACCGTGACGATTAAGGGAAAAACTCGTCACAAGGAAGAGGAGCGCAAGGACGACTATTACCGATCCGAAATCAGGCACGGTTCCTTCAGCCGAACGATCGACCTGCCGGAAGGGGTCGCCGAGGAAGATGTGAAGGCAGACTTCAAGGATGGCGTGCTTGAGGTGCGGCTGCCGAAGGCAGAGAAGTCAGCGCAGCGGAAAATCGCGGTTGAATGATGCGGCGTATCGACCGTGCGCAAGGTGAGTGTTCGGGGCAGGGCCACGAGGAGGGTGGTCCTGTCGTCGTGAGAGATAGAAGCGAAATACTTGTCCAGAAAAGGCAAAATGTGTTCGTTTGTCCGCAATCAGGCTTTTTGAGAGCCGGGTGTATATCCGTTCGTTGCGAATCAATAAATTGATAGCATTGAGATTCGGTAAAAGCTGCAATTGCCCCGGGAGAGGGAGTCTTAGCATCATGCCATACGGCTACCGCATTACCCTGGTATAACGGCGCAACAGCACCTTGGTAACCTCTATCGCGCTCATCACCATGAGGCCCATGGCGGAGATGAGCATCAGGTCTTGCAACGAGGGAATGGCAATACCGAAGGCCTCTCTGACCGCGGGAATTTGAACAAGGAGAGCGATCAATACCAGTTCCCAGACCAAGGCAATGACCAGCCACTTGTGTGGCGGGACCGCAAAGATACTGTATGTCAGTGACCGGCAGTTGAGGGCGATAACGAATTCGACGCCGATAAACATGAAAAACAGCATGGTCCGAGCATGCTCCCAATCGTCCAGATGGGAAAAGAAGATCCAATAGTAGACGGGCACCTGTATCGCCACCGCCAGTATCAGGAAGGATTTTACGTCCCAACTGAACGCACCCTCGCGCGGCGACCTGGGAGGGCGATCCATAATGTCGGGATCTGGCGGGGAGATACCGAGTGCCAACGCGGGCAACCCATCGGTAGCCAGGTTGAGGTAGAGAATTGCGGCGGGCAGCAGCGGGAGATAGTCAGGCCCCAGCATCAGCACGATACCGCCAATGACTATGACCTCGGCGATATTCGATTCCAGCAGGTACACCAGGTATTTTTTAATGTTATCGTAAATCCAGCGCCCCTGTTCGATGGCGGTTACAATGGTGGCGAAGTTATCGTCTGCGAGGATCATATCTGCCGCTTCCCGGGCAACGTCCGTCCCGGCAATCCCCATCGCCACTCCGATATCGGCCTGTTTCAGTGCAGGTGCATCGTTGATGCCGTCACCGGTCATGGCCACCACATGACCCCTCGCCTTCCATGCCCTGACTATCTTGAGTTTGTCCATCGGCGAGACGCGGGCATATACGGAGACACGCTCTACGACCTGTTCAAGCTCTGCCTCCGACATCCTCGACAGCTCCTCACCATCGACGACCTGATCTCCATCCCGGTAAATACCGATTTCACGAGCGATTGCCGTTGCCGTTAACCGGTGATCACCGGTAATCATCACGGTGCGAATCCCCACCTGAATACAGGTCTCCACCGCCTTCGAGGCCTCACTACGGGGTGGATCCATCATTCCGACGAGGCCCAGGAAAACCATGTCAGTCTCCAGAGTTTCTTCGTCACCCGGTATGAGATCGCCGGATTCGCGGTAGGCTAAAGCGAGTACTCGAAGCGCCTTGCCTGCCATCTGCTCATTGCGATCGAGGATGAACCTTCGGTCATCCGCTGTCAGTTCCCGTATCGCCTCACCCTCGGCAATCGAGGTACAGCGCGCCAACACGACCTCGGGGGCACCTTTCATAAAACTGATAACACCCCCTTCATCGGAAGGATGCTGTGTTGTCATACACTTGCGCTCGGAATCAAACGGGACTTCACCGACTCTTGGGTATTTCGCCCGGCTGTCGCCGACCTGGATTCCGGCTTTCGCGGCAACGACCAGCAAGGCACCCTCTGTAGGATCGCCTCGAATAATCCACTGATCCTCCTCATGGACCAGGTCCGAGTCATTGCAGAGCAGGCCTGCCTGAAGCAGTTGTCCCAAAGCACCGCCATTGCCTGCCCCCGAAGGTATCCGCAGTTCGCCTTCCGGCGCGTAACCGACGCCGGTTACCTCTACCTCCTGCCTCCCGCATAGAATGTGGCGAACCGTCATCTCACCCCGAGTGAGGGTACCCGTTTTATCGCAACAGATTACGGTGGTACAACCGAGGGTCTCCACTGCAGGCATTCGTTTTACCAGGGCATTTTTTTTTGCCATGGATCGCATGCCAATAGCGAGGGCGCCGGTCACGATAGCCGCCAGCGCCTCAGGTACCGCGGCGACGGCGAGAGCAACTGCGAACAGGGTCATGGTAAGCACGAAATCCAGGTCCAGCGTACCGGTGACGGCGCCCCGGATCACGCTGATCCCCGCCACAAGCCCGCATACGGAAAAGGCGATGACAGCCAGCCATTTACTGATCTCGGCGGTGCGTTTCTCCAGCGGCGTTTTCCCCAACTCCACGGTCGCCACTTCACCCGCAATGCGACCGAATTCGCTTTCCATACCCGTGCCCGTCACCACCCCCCTGCCCCTTCCGTAGGTGACAGTCGTTCCGCTGAAAACGGTGTTCGCGCGTTCAGGGAGCGGCGCATCCTCGGTAACAACCTCAGAGTGTTTGCCCACCGGCTCGGACTCGCCGGTCAATGGCGCCTCATCACAGCGCAAGGAACTGATTTCGAACAGCCGTATATCGGCACAGGCCCGATCTCCGGCCTCCAACAGCACTATGTCACCAGGCACAAGCTGAATAGAGGGTATCTCTATCTGGCAGCCGTCGCGCAGCACCCGTGTCGTGGGAGAGAGCATGCGCCGCAGCGCATCGACCGCGCGCTCTGCACGGTATTCCTGAACAAACCCCAGCAGCGCGGAAAACAGGACAATAACGAGGATGATTACAGCATCGAGAAACTCACCGACAACCCCTGACAGCGCGGCGGCGCCCAACAGCACGAGAATCATAACATTGCGAAACTGGCCGATCAGTAGCATCAGAGGTGAACTTTCCTCTGACTGGTCCAGTTCATTGAAGCCGTAAACCTCCAGTCGCTGCTGTATTTCGTTCTGGCTCAATCCGGTTGCAGCATCAACCCGGTGTTCCCGCAGGACCGTCTCCGCCTCCATACTGTGCCACGAGTTTTTCTCCATCACTGAGCGGCCTCTTCTTTCACTACCTTTTTGAACCCCAGGTGCTAGTACTCTGTCAAGGTAATAAATTAGGATTCAGAGCCACCCCAATGGGTCAAGACAAGGCGCAGTCCGAAGGGAATGGCATGCCCTTTTCAAGGACTGCAACGCAGGATTGGCGCATTTGGGCGGCTCCCTACGGGCCAGCCGGGAAGCGGCCATCTGCGTTGTTGCGCTCGTTTGAATTAGCATCGGCTAGTCCTGCACTCGCGCGCCTAGCATCTGACCGCTTCCCGACTGGCTGCAATCCTAAGTTATTACCTTGACGGAGTACTAGTTCCGCCTATCACTGTGAAAACACCCGTTTTGCGCGGATTTCTACTTCGACGGCTGAGAGTTTCGCCCTGGCTCATGCTTAGTATACAATTTTCATCTCATTTCTATAGTGGCTATTTTTTCCACCGTTGGCCCTGTCCGGGCGACAAACCTCCACAGCTGGTATGCGGAAACGAAAGCGATCGAAAACCATGTTTTTCCATCTCCGTATCGAAGATTTGGGCAAGGAGAGACATGAAAAAGCGCTGTTCCTGGTGCGGTACTGACCCCCTTTATATGGCATACCATGATGATGATTGGGGAGTACCCCTGCATGACGACCGAAAGCTTTTTGAAATGCTGGTGCTCGAAGGTGCGCAAGCTGGCCTGAGCTGGCTGACCGTTTTGAGGAAGAGAGAAAATTACCGTACTGCCTTCAATGCATTCGATGCCAAAAAGATCGCGGGTTACGGAAAGACAGAAACCGAGCGTCTGCTCGCCGACCCGGGAATTATCCGCAATCGACTCAAAATAGAATCGGCTATTCGCAACGCCCGGGGATTTCTCGCCGCCCAGGAGGAGTTTGGGACATTCAACCAGTTCATCTGGCGCTATGTGGATTATAGTCCCAGGCAGAATTCCTGGAAGTCGTTGGAAAATGTACCGACACATACCAGGGAATCTGACATGATGAGTAAAGACCTGAAGAAAAGGGGGTTCAGTTTTGTCGGAACCACCATCTGCTACGCATTCATGCAGGCCGTAGGCATGGTGAACGACCATACGGTCGACTGCTTCAGGCACGGGCCAATCAAAAAACTCGGCCCAACTGGAACGGGGAGATAGCGTTATTTGCTTCCTAATTCGACTTTCCCACTGGAATCCACCCTTCCAACCAAACAGTCTGATGGCTCGACTACCCGGCAGGATTGTGGTTTGATCCTGAGTTATCATTTTTATCGGACAGGACTCACGACATGGCGCATCCTTTGTTCCAACCCTTCACCCTGAAAAAGCTGCGGCTGAAAAATCGTCTGATCATGGCCCCCATGACCAGATGCCGGGCGGGGGACGGAGATGTTCCTACCTCCTTGATGGCTGAATACTACGCTCAGCGCGCTACTGCCGGCCTGATCGTAACCGAGGGAACTCCGGTATCGCCACAGGGCAGAGGCTACCTTTGGACACCTGGTATTTACACACCTGACCAGATCGAAGGATGGCGTGGTGTCACCGATGCCGTACATACGGCAGCCGGCTTGATTTTTGCCCAGATCTGGCATGTGGGACGTGTCTCTCATGTCTCCCTACAACCCGACGGAGCAAGCCCCCTAGGCCCAACTGACCAGCTTCCGAAAGAGACCCAGACCTTTGCCTATGACGATCAGGGCCATCCGGGCTATGTCCCTGCGAGCCAGCCTCATGCCCTCAGCGGTGATGAGATTCATACGATCGTTGCGCAGTTTGCGCAAGCCGCTGAAAACGCTGCCACGGCTGGATTTGACGGTGTTGAGGTGCACGGCGCCAACGGCTACCTGTTCGATCAGTTCCTCAATGCAGGCATAAACAACCGCCAGGACGATTACGGTGGCACCCCGGAAAATCGATGCCGCTTGCTTCTAGAGGCCGTCGACGCCGCTGCCGATAGTATCGGCGCAGACCGGGTCGGGGTGCGCATCTCCCCCAATGGGCGTTTCAACGGTATGCCGGAAGACCCGGAGATGACGGCGACCCTGCTCCATCTCGCCCGGGAGCTCGATCGGCGAGCCATCGCCTACCTGCACCTGAACGACCAGCGGACCTTCGGTGAGGCCATGATCCCGGATCAGTTCCTGGCTAAACTTCGCCACACCTTTTCCGGAGCAATCATCATCTGCGGCGGCTATGATGTCGACCGGGCACAACAGGTGATCGACTCTGGCCTGGTGGATCTGGTCGCCTTTGGCACACTTTACATCGCCAACCCGGACCTCCCCGCGCGTATGGCCCAAGGCTGGCCACTCAACGATGCGGACCAGAACACCTTCTACGGCGGCGGGGCCGAGGGCTATACCGACTACCCGCTCTATACTGAAAGCGACTAGGTTTTCGCGTTCGGAAAGCAGCGATAGATTATACTGTTGGGGAGCATCCGCATGGAGTCCCCGCCTCATTCCGGATAGACGGCCCCCCATAATGATTCATGCGATCACCTTTGACGATATTCTGTTAGTGCCGGCTTACAATCACTGGGAATCACGGCGGGTTGTCGATATCTCAATGCGCGACAGAACCGGTAAGCTGGCACTCGAGCTGCCGATTATGAGTTCCAACATGGATACCATCACTGAGGTTTCGATGGCCAACTTCATGGGGGGGCATGGTGGCATAGGTGCAATACACCGCTTCATGCCTATCGATCGTAATCTGGCCATATGGCGGGAGTGCGAATATCCCACCTTCGTCTCCATCGGCTGTTCAACCGATGACCTACAGCGGGCCGAGGCGCTGCGGGATGCGGGAGCCATGCTGTTCTGCATCGATGTAGCTCATGCTCATGCCAAGTATGTTGGCCGAACCCTGAAGCATGTGCGGGAGATGCTGGGAAAAGAGGCCTGCATCATGGCCGGCAACGTTGCAACCTACGCCGGCGCCGATTACCTCGCCTCCTGC
>Ga0316189_10005343_pt1 | contig 12313 bp, 11 predicted proteins | sample LowCovwburrow_MG_FD_204930 | JGI IMG/M metagenome (GOLD analysis project Ga0316189, IMG submission 204930) | Coastal sediment microbial communities from Maine, United States - Lowes Cove worm burrow | ecosystem: Environmental > Aquatic > Marine > Coastal > Sediment | place: USA: Maine... | reverse complement strand
CGTGAATAAACGCTAAAAAGACAAGGACCTCGTTAGCACATGGATTTGGCGAAACGCATCGAAAAAATGATTGCCCCCACGGTCGAAGACTTGGGGTTTGATCTCGTGCGCGTGATGGTCAAAGGCTCGAAAGAGCCCTTGTTGCAAATTATGGCGGAACGGGCCGATGGCACCGGATTTGACGTCGAAGACTGCGCCACTGTTAGCCGCGCGGTCTCGGCGATATTAGATGTCGAAGACCCCATTAAAAACGAGTTCACGCTTGAAGTCAGTTCACCGGGCATCGATCGCCCCCTGACTCAACCCAAACATTTCGAAGCTTGGTCCGGGTTTGATGCAAAAGTCGAACTGGCCAATGGCTTAGAAGATGGACGAAAACGCTTTACCGGACGCCTTTTGGGTGTGGGTGAAGACGAAACTATTTTAATTGAGAATGAGGCAGGCGATACCATCGCCCTACCTTTTGATGATATTTATCGTGCGAAGCTTTTACTGACCGACGAATTGATCGCGGCTGTAACCATGGAGCCAACTACATGACCGACAATTTTCAAACCACGGGTGTGCATGTGCGTCCCGAACTTCTTTCCGTAGCAGACACCGTTGCCCGCGATAAAGGCATCGATCGTGACGAAGTTCTGGAAGCCATGGAAGAAGCAATTCAACGTGCTGGTCGTTCTAAGTACGGCCAAGAACATGACATTCGTGCTCACATTGACCGCAATACCGGTGAAATCGCGCTGGCGCGTTACATCGAAGTGGTCACAGATGAAGATCTGGAAAACGAATTTACACAAATGACGCTGGTGCGCGCGCAACGTAAAAAAGAAGACGTGCAGCTGGGCGAATTTATTGTTGATCCCTTGCCTCCGATTGATTTTGGCCGCATTGCCGCGCAAACCGCGAAACAAGTAATTGTGCAAAAAGTTCGCGATGCTGAACGCAAACGTCAGTTCGCTGAATTTAAAGATCGCGTTGGCGAAGTCATCAACGGCACCGTCAAGCGTATCGAATACGGCAACGTGATTGTTGATTTGGGTCGTGGTGAAGCCTTATTACGCCGCGATGAAACAATTCCCCGCGAACACTTTAACACCGGGGACCGCGTTCGTGCGCTCATCTTGGACGTTCGTGAAGAAACCCGTGGCCCGCAAATCTTCTTGTCGCGCACCCATCCTGACTTTATGTCCAAATTGTTTGTTCAAGAAGTGCCAGAAATTTATGACGGCATTATTGAAATCATGGCGGCGGCTCGTGACCCGGGCTCTCGTGCGAAAATTGCCGTGATCAGTCATGACAGTTCGATCGACCCTGTTGGTCCGTGTATCGGTATGCGCGGGTCTCGTGTTCAGGCCGTTGTCGGGGAACTGCAAGGTGAAAAAATCGACATCATCCAACACTCATCCGATCAAGCGACATTCATCGTGAACGCTTTGGCCCCGGCCGAAGTCATGAAGGTGATCTTGGATGAAGAAAAGAACGTCATCGAAGTCGTGGTTCCTGATGATCAATTGTCCTTGGCCATTGGCCGTCGCGGTCAAAACGTCCGCTTGGCGTCGCAATTGTCAGGTTGGAACATCGACATTCTGACCGAAGCAGAAGAATCCGAACGTCGTCAACAAGACTTCATTGCGCGCACCAAAATGTTCGTCGAAGCGTTGGATGTTGATGATGTAATCGCACACCTGTTGGTGACCGAAGGCTTCACAACCATCGAAGAAGTCGCATTCGTTCCGGTCGAAGAATTGGCGACCATCGAAGGCTTTGACGAAGATGTGGCCGAAGAACTGCGCGAACGCGCACGGACATACTTGGAAAGCCGCGATGAAATCTTAAATGACAAACGCCGCAAACTCGATGTTCAAGATGACATGCTTGAAGTCGAAGGCCTCGTCTTGGAAATGGTTGTGGCTTTGGGCGAACAAGAAATTAAATGTCGTGATGACTTAGCTGACCTTGCGGGTGACGAATTGGTGGAAATGCTGCCTTTGTTTAAGCTTTCCATGGATCAAGCAAACGCGATCATTATGGCGGCTCGCGCCCATTGGTTCGCCGATGAAGAAGCTCCAGCCGAAGACGCTGAAGCGGCGAGCGAAGGGTCTTAAGTGAGGCCTAAAGGATAGGCTTATGACAAAGACGGCTGAACGTAAATGTATCGCTTCTGGTGAAGTGAAACAAAAACAAGACATGCTGCGCTTTGTTGTTGGTCCAGACGATCAGGTGGTGTTCGATGCCAAAGGCAAACTACCCGGAAGGGGTTTGTGGTTGAGCGCCAAGCTGGATATGCTAGAAATTGCCACGGCGAAAAATAAATTCGCCAAGGCAGCCCGAGCCAAAGTTCGGGTCGCAGACAATTTGGCGGATGAAGTGGTCCGTCAGTTGCGCACGGGATGTTTAAACCGCGTTGGTTTGGCACGCCGTGCTGGGGTGTTAACGCAAGGATATGAAAAAGTCCGTGCGGCCTTAAAGACGAAACCCAAAGGGGTGTTGCTGGAAGCCAGTGACGGAGCCTTGGATGGGCGAGAAAAAATTACGCGTTTGGCTCCTGATGTTTCAGTCGCCGCGCTTTTCACGGCCGAGGAACTCGGCCAAGCCATCGGCCGCGATAATGCGGTGCACGCGCTCATCGAGCCGGGCAAGATGGCAGATGCATTTTTATGTGATGCTCGCAAACTTGCGGGTGTTACGAACCGACCTCTTGATGGCATGTTGCCAGATGGTGCGGCGGAAAATTGAGCAAGGCTCAAGAGCGGAGTGACATGAGCGATACGAAAGACACTGAAAAAAAACCGATGACGTTAAAGCGTCCCGGTAAGCTCGAGCTGAACAAGACTGTTGATGCCGGTACGGTTAAACAGAGCTTTTCGCATGGCCGATCCAAATTGGTTACGGTCGAAGTGAAAAAGAAACGTTCTTTTGCTCAAGACTCCTCTGGCAAAATGTCTCAAGTGAGCCAAGCCAACAAAACAAATGAGGCTTTCAAGTCTCAGGCTCCTGCGACAGCCCCATCACCCAAAGATGACAACCTGACCGATAGCGAACGCCAAGCGCGTGCGAAGGCCTTAGAAGGCGCTAAGATCCGTCAAGTTGAAGACGATAAGCGCAAGGTCGAAGAAGATAAAATCGCGACGGAGCAAGCTGAAAAGAAAGCTCAAGAAGACGCCGCAGCAAAAGCCGAAGCCGATCGTGTCGCCGCTCAAGAAGCTGCGGCAAAGAAAGAGGCTGACAAAGGTGCAACGGCGGCTCAAACGCCAAAAGCTGTTCAACCAGCGCCAGTTGATCTGCCGAAAACGGGCTTGAAACGCGTTGATCACCCAGCTGCGGGTCAGGCTTTGCCAGACCCCGAACGGGCGCGCGAAGATGCTAAGAAAGCTAAGAAACCGAAAAAGGCCAAAGGCGGCGGCGACAAAGCTCAACCGGCTCGTCCTTCGCGTGGCGACAAACGTCGTCGTGGCGGTAAGCTGACGATTTCATCCGCGCTGGCTGGAAATGAAGAACGCCAACGCTCGCTGGCTTCGGTCAAGCGCAAGCGTGAAAAAGAAAAACAACAACAGCAACAACTGCGCGCTGCGGGCAAAAAGATTGTTCGTGACGTTGTCGTTCCGGAAACCATCACCGTTAAAGAACTTGCTAACCGTATGGCGGAACGCGGTGTTGATGTTATTCGCGAACTGATGAAAATGGGCGTGATGGCAACGGTTAACCAAGTGATTGACGCCGATACCGCTGAACTTGTCGTGGCTGAATTTGGCCACAACATGCAACGTGTGTCTGATGCAGACGTCGAAACGGATTTGTCGGCTGTTGAAGATAGCGATGAAGCCTTGCAATCGCGTCCGCCAGTTGTCACCGTTATGGGTCACGTTGATCACGGTAAAACATCTCTTTTGGATGCCTTGCGCACCACCGATGTTGCCGATGGTGAAGCGGGTGGTATCACCCAGCACATCGGTGCCTATCAGGTGACCATGGAAGACGGTGCGAAGATCACTTTCGTTGATACTCCGGGTCACGCAGCGTTTACCGACATGCGTGCGCGTGGTGCCAAAGTCACCGACATCGTGATTTTGGTGGTGGCTGCTGATGATAGCGTTATGCCGCAAACCATCGAAGCTATTCACCATGCCAAAGCCGCCGAAGTGCCGATCATTGTTGCCATTAACAAATGTGACAAGCCTGCGGCAGATGCCAATAAAGTGCGCACCGAATTGCTGCAACACGACATTGTTGTGGAAGAAATGGGCGGCGATGTTTTGGCCGTTGAAGTTTCCGCAAAAGCGCGCACCGGCCTTGAAAAGCTGGAAGAAGCGATCTTGTTGCAATCTGAAATCTTGGATTTGAAAGCCAACCCGGATGCTCCGGCTTCGGGTGTTATTGTCGAAGCCAAAATGGAACAAGGCCGCGGTTCGGTCGCCACCACCTTGGTGCAACGTGGTACGCTGCGCAAAGGCGACATCTTTGTTGCCGGTTCCGAATGGGGCCGTGTGCGGGTGTTGGTTGACGATCATGGCAACCAGGTTGACGAAGCCATTCCGGGCATGCCCATCGAAGTGTTGGGCCTAAACGGCACACCGGACGCGGGTGATGAAGTCGTGGTGGTTGCTGATGAAGCCAAGGCGCGTGAAATTACCGAATACCGTAATCGCAAAAAACGCGATTTGGCTTCTGTTGCTGGGGGTCGTGGCACCCTTGAACAAATGTTTGAAAAAATCAAAGAAGGCGAAGCCGAAGAATTGCCCGTGGTGCTCAAAGCCGACGTGCATGGTTCCTTGGAAGCCATTACATCGGCCTTGGATAAAATGGGGACCGACGAAGTCAAAGCCCGTGTTCTGCATGGCGCGGTCGGCGGTATCAATGAATCTGACGTGGTTCTGGCCCGTGCTTCTGGCGGCTTTATCATTGGCTTTAACGTGCGTGCAAACGCTCAGGCCCGTGATCTTGCCAAGCGTGATGGCGTGGACATTCGTTATTATTCGATCATCTATGATGTCACCGACGACATGCGCAACGCGCTTTCGGGTATGTTGGCACCAACGTTGAAAGAAGAGTTCTTGGGCTATGCCGAAGTTCGCGAAGTCTTCAACGTGTCCAAAGTGGGCAAAGTTGCGGGTTGCATGATCACAAGTGGCTTGGTCAAGCGCGGATCAAAAGTTCGCTTGCTGCGTGACGATGTGGTGATCCACGAAGGTGAACTCAGTCAATTGAAACGCTTTAAAGATGACGCCAAAGAAGTCAAAGAAGGCATGGAATGCGGTATGTCATTCGCCAACTATGACGATCTTAAACAAGGCGACATGATCGAGTGCTTCAACGTGATCGAAGTCGCGCGTCAGCTCGAAGAATAAGCTTAGACTTTAAGGCTGTTACTATGGCTCGTCATGGTCAACATATTTCATCAAAAGGCCCCAGCCAACGCCAGTTGCGCGTTGGTGAAGAGGTGCGTCACGCGCTTGTGCAAGTCCTCGAACGCAACGATCTGCGCGATCCGGTGTTGTCGACAACGTCCGTGACGGTGACCGAAGTCAGCGTGAGTCCCGATCTAAAAAACGCCACCTGCTTTGTCATGCCCTTGGGCGGCGGCGATAAAGAGGCCGTGCACGAAGTGATTGTCGCGTTGGCAAGGGCGGCAAAGTTCCTACGCTACGAAATCGCCCATTCCACCCAGCTCAAACACACTCCCGCGCTACGTTTCCTGCACGACACCAGTTTCGACGAAGCCGGACACATCGACGAACTCCTGCACCGCCCAGAAGTCCTCCGCGACCTCGTCAAAAACGACGACGAAGGCGACGAGGAAGAATAAATATGGGTCGGCGTAAAAAAGGCCAACCCGTTCACGGCTGGATGATTATTGATAAACCTAAAGGCATGAGCTCATCACAGGTGGTGGGCAAGGTGCGTTGGTTGCTGGATGCGCAGAAGGCTGGGCACGGCGGGACCCTTGATCCGTTGGCCACCGGGATTTTGCCGATTGCTTTGGGCGAGGCCACCAAGACCATGTCTTTTGTCATGGATGGGGCGAAGACTTATCGCTGTTGGGTGCGTTTTGGCAGCTCGACCACCACCGACGACGCCGAAGGTGAGGTGGTTGATACCTCTGATGTGCGTCCCACGGCTGAGGACATTCAAGCCGTTTTGTCCGAGTTTGAAGGCGAGATCACGCAAATCCCCCCGGTCTATTCCGCCATTAAAATTGATGGAAAACGCGCATACAAGCGTGCGCGTGCCAATGAAGACGTCGAAATGCCGTCCCGCGTGGTGCAGATCGATTCCGTGACGTTGATCGAAATGCTTGAGCCGGACCTGGCTGTGATCGACGTTGACTGTGGAAAAGGCACGTATATCAGGGCCTTAGCCCGAGATTTGGCGGTGCGATTGGGGACTTTCGGTCATGTCCATGATTTGCGCCGGACCAAGGTCGGACCATTTGGTGAAAACGTTGCGATTTCGCTGGATTCCTTGGAAACCTTGGGGCATAGTGCGCGCCTTGAAGTCGTGCTTCCGATCATGACTGCGCTGGACGACATCCCGGCGCTAGCCTTATCGGAAGTGGAGGCTGGGAAAATGCGACAGGGAATGTCTGCTCCCGCTGTGACGGTTTTGAAAAGAACCCCCGACGTGTCGGTGGCTTTTGGACAAACGGTGATGGCCATGGACAAAGATACCCCGGTGGCCCTGGCTAGGATCGAAGGCGGAGAAATTCGTCCGGTCCGTGTTTTAAATCTCTAAATAGAGGAGATCCCGATGTCGATTACTGCAGAGCGCAAACAAGAGCTCATTAAAGAATATGCCGTCAAAGACGGTGATACCGGTTCCCCAGAGGTCCAAGTTGCTGTTCTTTCCGAACGCATCACAAACCTTACAGAACATCTCAAAACGCACAAAAAAGATCACCACTCTCGTCGTGGTCTGTTGGTCATGGTTGGTCAGCGTCGTCGTTTGTTGGATTATGCGAAAGCAAAATCCCAGACACGCTATGAAGACCTGATCAAGCGTCTCGGTCTCCGCCGATAAGGCGATCCCGCCCGAACCCTCATCTGAGAGTTCGGGCGGTGGCTTTTTTGCCCTTGTGCATTCGTTGAATGTGCATCCGGTAGGAAAGCCGATTTTGTTTTAGACCCGAACCCCGGATGGCTGGGGCGGGTGATGACAGAAAGCATTGAATGCTTAAAATCTGTCGACGAATGTTTGAAGGAAAGACATAGAATGTTTAAAGAATTCAGAAAAGAAATTGAATGGGCAGGTCGCACACTGGTTCTCGAAACCGGTAAGATTGCTCGCCAAGCCAGCGGTGCCGTGATGGCAACGTATGGCGAAACGAAAGTGTTGTGTACCGTTGTTGCCGCGAACCACGAACGTGCGGGCATCGATTTTTTCCCCCTTTCGGTTCACTACGTTGAAAAAACATATGCTGCGGGACGTATCCCCGGTGGCTTTTTCAAACGCGAAGGTCGCCCTTCTGAAAAAGAAACGCTGACGTCTCGTTTGATTGATCGCCCGATCCGTCCGTTGTTTGCCAAAGGCTACAAAAACGAAGTGCAAGTGATTTGTACCGTGATGCAACACGACATGGAAAACGATCCAGACATGGTTGCTATGGTTGGTTCATCTGCGGCGCTTTGCTGTTCTGGCGCTCCGTTCATGGGCCCTGTCGGTGGGGCTCGTGTTGGCCGTATTGATGGTGAGTTCGTTTTGAACCCAGCAATCGACGACATGGAAAACTCTGATTTGGATCTGGTTGTTGCGGGGACCAAAGAAGGCGTTTTGATGGTTGAATCCGAAGCTTCCGAGCTGAGCGAACAAACCATGTTGGATGCTGTGAGCTTTGGTCACGATGGGTTCCAACCTGTCATCGACGCCATCATCGAATTGGCGGAACACGCGGCTCGCGAACCTCAAGAATTGGCATCTGCGCCCGAAGGCAGCGACGACGTTGCCGCTAAGGTTAAAGAACTCGCCGAAGCTGGTTTGCGTGATGCTTACGCCATTTCCGACAAAATGGATCGTCAAGCGGCTGTAGCGGCGACAAAGTCTGCGGCTAAAGAAGCCATTGCTAGCGAATTTGATGCGGGCCTTTTGGACCAAGTTTTGGAAGGTGCGTTTAAATCTTTGGAAAAGAACATCGTTCGTCACTCCATCTTGGACACGGGCATTCGTATCGATGGTCGTGACACCAAAACGGTTCGTCCAATTATGACCGAAGTTGGCGTGTTGCCACGTTCGCACGGTTCATCCTTGTTCACCCGTGGCGAAACCCAAGCGATTGCGGTTGCCACGTTGGGCACAGGTTCTGACGAACAAATCATTGACGCGCTCGAAGGTTCATATCGTTCGCACTTCATGCTGCATTACAACTTCCCTCCGTATTCTGTTGGTGAAGCGGGTCGCTTTGGCGGCACGGGTCGTCGTGAAGTCGGTCACGGTAAGTTGGCTTGGCGTGCTGTGCATCCAATGATGCCGTCTAAAGAAGATTTCCCTTACACCATTCGCGTGGTGTCAGAAATTACGGAATCCAACGGTTCGTCTTCCATGGCGACGGTTTGTTCCACGTCTTTGGCGATGATGGACGCGGGTGTTCCTTTGAAACGTCCTGTTGCGGGTATCGCTATGGGCTTGATCAAAGAAGACCAAGGCGTTGCCGTTCTGTCTGATATCCTTGGTGATGAAGATCATCTTGGCGACATGGACTTTAAGGTTGCGGGTACGTCCGAAGGCATCACGTCTTTGCAAATGGACATCAAGATTACGTCCATCACCAAAGACATCATGGAAACAGCACTCGACCAAGCGAAAGAAGGTCGTTTGCATATCCTTGATGAAATGGCGAAAGCTATTGGTGGCGCACGTGAAGGTGTGGCTGCGACGGCGCCTCGCATCGAAACGCTACAAATCAAGAAAGACAAAATCCGCGACGTTATCGGTGCGGGTGGTAAGGTTATTCGCGAAATTTGCGAAACAACCGGCGCCAAAATTGATTTGGACGATGACGGCACCGTGAAGGTTGCTGCTGTTGACGAAGAAGCGATGCAAGCTGCGATCACTTGGATCAAAAACATCACATCAGAGCCTGAAGTTGGCGTGATCTACACCGGTAAGGTTGTTAAGATTATGGACTTCGGTGCATTCGTGAACTTCATGGGTCCACGTGATGGTCTGGTTCATATTTCCGAACTGGCGAATTATCGCGTCGCTAAAGTTTCCGATATCGTTGAAGAAGGCCAAGAAGTTAAAGTTAAACTGATTGGTATCGATGATCGCGGAAAAGTGAAATTGTCCATGAAGATTGTCGACCAAGAAACTGGTGAAGAAATTCAGCCAGAAAAAAAGGAAGACTAAGCCTATAATCGAATGGGGCAGCCAGACCGTCTGGTTGCCCCACCGATTAATGTATTAATATCCCCAATGGGGACCGATTTAAGGTTTCGGAGGTTTCGTGAAAGCTCTCAATTCATTTAACATGTCCGGTGCGGATGTTTTGCCCCTCGTCGAAGGTGGCAAAGGGGTCGCGATTTCAAATGGCTTAACCGCGGGCGCTTGGGCCAAAGCGGGTGGGATTGGGACGTTTTCCTGCGTAAACCCAGATTCTTACGACAAAGACGGAAACTTTATTCCGCAAACCTATCAAGGCAAGACGCGTTCCGAACGATTTGAAGAGCTTAAAGCCTACGCCATCCAAGGCGGTATCGAACAAGCGCGCATCGCCCACGAAACACGCGAAGGTAACGGTCGCATTCACATGAACGTGTTGTGGGAAGCCGGCGGAACGGTGCCGATTTTGCACGGCGTTTTGGACGAAGTTTCCGACCTGATCCACGGCGTCACCTGTGGTGCGGGTATGCCCTATGGCGTTGCCGAAATTGTCGCCAAATATGGCGTTCATTATTATCCCATCGTGTCCAGTGGCCGTGCGTTTAACGCGCTTTGGCGCCGCTCGTATAAAAATTATGCCGAACAAATGGGCGGCGTGGTTTACGAAGATCCTTGGTTGGCAGGTGGTCACAATGGCCTGTCCAATGCCGAAAAATTCGACGAACCCCAAGACCCTTATGGACGTGTCTTGGAATTGCGTAAGGTTATGCGCAAGTATGGTCTCGACAATACCCCGATCATTATGGCGGGTGGCGTGTGGTTCTTGCGCGACTGGGCCGACTGGATCGATAACGATGAATTGGGTCCGATTGCCTTTCAATTTGGCACCCGTCCGTTGCTGACCCAAGAAAGCCCGATTTTGGACGCTTGGAAAGACCGCCTGTTGAATTTAAAAGAAGACGACGTGGTGTTGCAGCAATTCAGCCCCACGGGTTTTTATTCATCGGCCATTCGCAACGATTTCATGCAAGGCCTGATCGCACGTTCCGAACGTCAAGTTGAATACCGTGCCAAGCCCGGCGACGAAGATTTCACGGCCGAACTTCCGTTGGGTCCACGTGGTCGCCCGGTTTATCTGCAACCCCAAGACCTTTCCAAAGCTCAAGGCTGGGTCGATGCTGGCTTTACAGAAGGCCTGAAAACACCCGATTCAACATTGGTGTTTGAAACGCCTGAACGGTCTCAACGTGTGGTGAAAAGCCAAGGCGATTGCATGTGCTGCTTGTCGCAGTGCCGCTTTTCCAACTGGGCCGATAACGAAGAAGGCACCACGGGCAAGCGCGCCGATCCACGTTCGTTCTGTATCCAAACCGCTTTGCAAAAAGCCGCTCACGGTGGCGATTTAGAAGACAGCCTGATGTTTGCGGGTCACAATGCGTTCAAGTTTGGCCAAGACCCTTTTTATAAGGATGGCTTCATTCCAACCGTGAAACAGCTGGTTGAACGTATTACGACAGGAGATTGATGGACGGGTACGCAAATAATTGTGCTTTGAAAGTTATATCAAGCTATGGTTAAATTTAAAGTAATTAGATTCGCAAAAGCGAACGTTCTCTGAAACCCGAGGGATTTTACGTATGAGACCTTACACAAAAGTTATAGATCAGTTGCGAACAGCTGGTTTGCGCCCGACACGACAACGCTTGGCCCTTGCCAAACTGTTGTTTGAAAACGGCCCCCGCCACGTGACTGCGGAGATGGTTCGCTCTGATGCGCAGGATGCTTCTATTCGCGTATCACTGGCCACGGTTTACAACACTTTGCACCAATTTACCGAAGCCGGTTTGTTGCGTGAAATCGTTGTTGATCCTGCCCGATCTTATTTTGACACCACAACCAAAGAACACGGACACTTCTATCACGAAGACACGGGTCTTTTAGAAGATATGGATGGCGATGTGCAACTTACGAACATGCCGCGCTTGCCAGAAGGTGCTGTAATCAACGGCGTCGATGTGATCGTGCGTATTAAAGCTGCATAAACTTGAATGAAATCAAACGACTAAAAATACATGCAGAATAATTCCATGTACAGGTTGACGAGGGTCAATCATGGTTTATATTTGTGGTAAATTGAGGATGGATCGCAAGATTTCGATCCCTAAGCTATAAATTTCAGACTGGGCGACTGAGCTGAATTATTCGTATAGAGGAGACCCTTCATGGGCTTGAAAAACAGCAAAACCGAAGACAACCTGAAAGCCGCGTTTGCGGGTGAATCTCAAGCAAATCGCCGTTATTTGTACTTTGCTCAAAAAGCAGACATCGAAGGTTACAACGATGTTGCGACCGTATTTCGCTCCACCGCCGAAGGTGAAACAGGCCACGCTCACGGTCACTTGGAATTTCTTGAAGAAACAGGTGATCCCGCAACGGGTCTGCCCATCGGCGGCACAGATTTAAACCTAAAAGCGTCCATCGAAGGCGAAACGCACGAATACACCGACATGTATCCGGGTATGGCCAAAACGGCTCGCGAAGAAGGCTTCGATGAAATTGCGGATTGGTTCGAAACACTGGCAAAAGCGGAAAAGTCCCACGCTGGTCGTTTCCAGAAAGCTCTCGATAACTTGGACTAATTTTCCAAGCTGTTATGTGATATCGCGCGGGGGGCTTTCTGAGGAAGGCTCCCCGTGTTTTTGTTTAAAGCACAGGTTAGATGTGCGTGAAGATGTGAGGATTGGGAATGCGTGAAGGTGGCTTAAGTGCTCCAACCCGTCATACCCTAAAGTGGCGTGACGATGCGTTCACGGATGAAGGCAAGCTGTTTGACGAGCTCGAACGGGTGTTTGATCTGTGCCACGGTTGTCGGCGTTGCTTTAACCTCTGTGATAGTTTCCCCCGCCTTTTCGATTTGATTGATGATTCACAAACGGGCGAACTCGATTCCGTGAAAAAGGCCGATTATTGGTCCGTCGTGAATGCCTGCACCTTGTGTGATATG
>Ga0316189_10005342_pt1 | contig 12314 bp, 10 predicted proteins | sample LowCovwburrow_MG_FD_204930 | JGI IMG/M metagenome (GOLD analysis project Ga0316189, IMG submission 204930) | Coastal sediment microbial communities from Maine, United States - Lowes Cove worm burrow | ecosystem: Environmental > Aquatic > Marine > Coastal > Sediment | place: USA: Maine... | reverse complement strand
AAATAATTACAAAATCATTAGTCCCCATGCAGTAATAAAAGCACTCAATACTGCCACCAAGGTTGCTGACCAACTCTTCAACAATATTCTTCCGGCTTGTTCCGCCTTCTTTGATCAACCCCCTGATACCATCTATTGTGTACGATCCCTGAATAAGATATTTGTTCATGAGAATGTTGGTTTAAGGTGAAATGTGAAATAGCTGGAGGGTATTTAAGTTACGAAATTCCGGAGTAGATTTCAAAGCAAGATAAAGCTCCTATTTTGGGAAAGATTATATTATTATCACACCTATTCCGACATTCAAACTCAAACGGTCATCATTCAGGTATCTCAATCTCCTCACCCCAGATGTATTTGCCAAACCATTGCCAGTTGTGCCACATGGCTACCAGGCGTTCTTTTGGTTTGGTGATACCATGGCCGAAACCTTTGTAGATAATGAGCTCGGTTTCAACGCCCACATCTTGCAGTCCCTGAAATAACTCATAGCCATTGGGTGTAGGGACTCGCTTATCAAACTCACCATGCTGGATGAGGGTAGGTGTTTTGGCATTGTTGATATTGGTCATTGGTGAAGTCTTTTCGTAGATCTCCTTATTTGACCAGGGAGTTGCTTTCAAGTATTGCCGAGTGAACGGATGAATGTCTGTGTTTACATAATAGGTCATCCAATTGGAAATTCCTGCCCCAACAGAAATCGCTTTGAATTTATCTGAATTGGTGGTGAGGAAAGCAGAAATGTAGCCTCCCTGACTCCAGCCCATAGCGCCAATCTTTTCACTGTCAACTATCCCCTGTTTTTCTAAATATTTAACACCTGATAATACGTCCCACATATCCCCGACGCCAAGATTCTCGACGTTTAATGACCGGAAAGCCTCACCATATCCGGCGGAGCCACGGTAATTGGGCCTTAAGACAAGGGCTCCTTTATTAAGCCATTGAACAATAGGATATACGTATGCAGGAGTAGGTTGAGGAGACGAAATGCCAGTTGGGCCACCATGGATTACGATTAAAAGCGGATACTTCTTATTGGGATCATAATCCATTGGTTTGTGCAACACACCTTCAATAGTTGATCCATCTTCACTTGGCCAGGAGATCACTTCACTTTGAGCCACTTTCATGGAATTGATTTGTTCGGAGCTTTTAGTGATTTGCTTCAATGTAGACATTGGGTAGGAGGTGGTGTATAATTCTGCCAGTGAGCTATCATTTGAACCTGAAAACACCAATTTGGTAGCATCCCTGGAGAAACTGTATGACCAAACACGGGATGGGTTGTTAGATTGAATGTCCACTTTGCCATTCCGGGGATCAATCCGTAGAAGAGCCCGAAGTGTTTTTTGCCAGGCTATCCCGAATATTCCCTTTTCATTCCACGAAACTCGATTGATCTCCTCGTCAAAATCTGTCGCTAATTGTTTTTCTTTTTGACCATCGATATCGACCCTGAATAGCTTTGTGTTTTTGTAAAAATTTGAAGAGGTATTGTTCAGGCTGGATTCGTACAAAATGGACTTGCTATTTGGGGACCAGGCAAGAAGCCCATCGGGGCCTGTATTTGCGACAATCGATTTATAGATTTTGGTTTCGAAATTATAAATGGAGATGTCTCTTTTCATAAAGGAGATCAGAATAGGGTCAGGTTGATGTTCAAAGGCTATCATTTTGCCATCCGGGCTCCATTCAAACCCATTGACTGAAAATTCAACACTATCCATCAGCAATTTGGGTTTAATGCTTTCCATAAATACCGAATCTTCCTTTTCCTGTGGCAACAAATCTCGTCCCACCAGATCAGGATCAAAGTCAACGATCCATAGTTGGTTCAAACTGTATTCCTGGTCCTCTATGGCAAACCCACCATATTTCTCCTTCCTGGACTCAGTTTCCTTAGAGCGGTCTTCTGATTGTCTATAAGCAATCTTCTTGCTATCTGGTGACCATCGAAAATCCGCGACGTTACTCTTGCTCTTTGTCAATTGAAAGGAGGCTCCACCTTCTGCCAGCATCACCTGGATTTGTGATTTATCTCCACTATCAGAAATAAATGCAATCCATTTACCATCGGGCGACCATCGGGGGTTTGTACTGCTTTTCTTAGGGTTATTGGTCAGTTGAAATGGCGATACACCGTCACGGGACAGCCAAATCTCCGTATCGAATCTATTCTCTTCCCAATCGGTAGAGTGCCCTTGATAAAGTACATGTCTGCCATCGGGAGAAATCATCGGGTTGGATAGCCCTTTGAGAGAAATGATTTCTTCGAAGGAAGGTTCTTTTTTATCCTGTGAAAAAGTGACTTCTGTAGCCAGAAATACTAATAAAGCAAGAGAGGTTGATCTTATCATTTTGAGCAGTTTTGGGTATTAGTTTGTAATATATGACAGTATGAGATTATTTGCTGCTATTGATTTATGAAGGGTTTTATAGAGTACCTAAATTGACACTTAAAAAATCGAAAGATTGTGAGTTGGTTTGATCATTATTAGTACAATCACATTTTGGTTTGGTTAGACACGTGTTGAATAATATATTCAACTGTTTTCCAATCCTGATGTTTTTGATTACAAGTTGTTGGAAAACCATAATTTTAACTCCAGACAAAAACCGAAATCAGAAATCAATTAATCCATGACACAAAACCTGTAGCTTAATATAATGTTCTGGCAACCTTTCCTCCTCAGTCTACAGCTGGCGTTACTAACGACAATGTGCCTACTTGTGGTGGGGTTCATTTTGGTGTTTGTGATTACGAATTATCAGTTCCGCTTGAAAAATCTACTCAAAAGTGTGGTGACGCTGCCATTGGTGTTACCGCCTTCTGTTTTGGGATATTATTTGTTAATCAGTTTTCAACAGGATGCTTTTTTAGGAAAATGGTTTGGGGCATTGTTTGACATTCAACTGGCTTTCAGTTTCGAAGGGATTTTGCTAGGCTCAATAATTTTTAGCCTTCCCTTTATGGTCAACCCGGTGGTGTCGGCGCTGGAGACTTTGCCCGCATCGCTTCGGGAGGCATCATTCACTTTGGGAAAATCAGGATTCACTACCTACACTAAGGTTTTGCTACCGAATATTAAACCGGCCATCATCACTGCCATCATCATGACTTTTGCCCATACCATCGGGGAGTTTGGGGTCATCCTGATGATTGGTGGCAATATCCCCGGTGAAACCAGGGTCGCTTCACTGGCTATTTATCATGAATTGGAAGCGTTGAATTACGATATTGCTGACAGTTACTCACTGATCCTGCTGGTTTTTTCATTAAGTGTGTTGCTCATAGTTTATTTCTTTCAGAAAAGGTTCAAAACTGATTTTACATGATAGAGGTCCGTTTTGAAAAAGCATTAAGTGGTCAGTCGGGAAGGCTGGACCTTAAGATTGACCTTGGCCTTGAAAAGGGTGGGTTTTACGCACTAATGGGAGAGTCTGGAGCTGGCAAGACCAGCATCCTAAAAATCATTGCAGGGCTCATGCGGCCAGACGGGGGCTTCATTCGCTATCATGATCATATTTGGTATGATGATAGATCGAAAGTTTTCGTGAAACCCCAAATGCGTAAAGTTGGCTTTGTGTTCCAGGATTATGCGCTCTTTCCGAATATGACGGTAGAGCAGAATCTTTCATATGCATTGGCCGATTCAATTGAAAACGGGTTGCTCAATGAAATACTGGAATTAATGGATCTCAAGTCCTTGGTGAAGAGCAAGCCACAACAGCTTTCTGGAGGGCAGCAGCAGCGGGTGGCGCTGGCCAGGGCAATCCTGCGAAAGCCAGAAATCGTTTTGCTGGATGAGCCTTTGTCTGCCCTGGATCGGAAACTTCGGAAAAAACTGCAAAATGACCTGGAATCGCTTCATAAGCATTATGGGTTTACCACCCTTATGGTCACGCATGATGAAAGTGAAGTCACCCGGTTGGCGGATGAGGTTTTTATTCTTGAAAAAGGCGAGATTTTGAGAAAGGGTCCACCCCTGGAAATATTAAATCCCGCAATTTCATTGGAGATAGTTGAAGGTGAGATTTTAAGCATTAACGTGGATTCTGAAGAGCTGGTTATTTCCCAGCCTAACGGAATTTTTAAATTAAGCGTTGGTTCACATAAATTAGAAGGTCTGTCTATTGGACAGCACATTAAACTAACATCAAAAGACTGGAGTATCAATGAGTGATCGTCGTAAATTTATGAAAAAAGCAGGGCTGGCTTCCTTAGGGGCAATTGCAGCCAGTGAAGTGGTTTTTGGTAAAAATCTGCCGGATGGACTTGAGCTAATTGGCCTGCAACAGGATCAGGATTTGCCTCAAGGAGTAGATCCCGAGATGACCCTGCTCAATGATTTGCCCTGGAACATTGAAGCCAAGGCGCATCTACTTGATGATGCAATCACGCCGGCAGACAAATTCTTCATTCGCAACAATGGTATCCCACCGGTAAATCCTGATCCTGAAACCTGGCAACTGACCATCGAAGGGGAATCGGCGGAAAACCCTAAAACTTATTCCATTGCCGACCTTAAATCAAAATTCAAAACCTATAGTTACCAATTGGTGGTCGAGTGCGGCGGAAACGGCCGTAATGAATTCAATCCGCCGGCCAAAGGCAACCAATGGAGCATTGGGGCGGTGGCTTGTGCCAAGTGGACAGGAGTGAGGCTAAAGGACGTGTTGGAGGATGTCGGTATCAAAGACGATGCAGTTTATGTCGGTTATTATGGTGGAGACACTCATTTGAATAAGGACCCGAACAAAGTTGTAATCAGCAGGGGAGTGCCCTTGAAAAAAGCGATGGAAGATGAAGCGCTGATTGCCTGGGCGATGAATGATGAAGACATTCCTTTGATGCATGGTTATCCCCTTCGGATGGTGATCGGTGGATGGCCGGGTTCTACCTCAGGGAAATGGCTGAACCGCATTGTCATCAGGAATAAAGAACACGATGGCCCTAAAATGGGTGGAACATCATACAGGGTTCCATGCGAATCAGTTCCTCCCGGTTCAAAAGTCACTGATGATAATATGTGCATTATCGAATCGATGCCGGTGAAGTCGCTGTTGACTTACCCCAAGTCAGGGGCAATGATTAAAGAGGGGAGGACGCTTGAAATTCGGGGTCACGCCTGGGCAGGAGACTACTCAGTTTCTAAAATGGAGGTGTCCATTGATTTCGGGAGTACCTGGCAAACATGTGAATTGCAAAATCCTGTTAACCGGTTGGCTTGGCAGCGGTGGACTGCAAAAATCGATTTTCCGCAAAAAGGCTATTACGAGGTTTGGGCCAAAGCTTCCGACGAAAACGGTATATCACAACCCATGGTGGTGCCCGGCTGGAATCCCAAAGGTTACCTCAATAATGCTTGTCACCGAATAGCCATTAAAGTATTATGAGGATTTTTACATTGGCATTATTGGGTTGGATAGTTATTGGCTGTGCCATCAAGGAAAAGCCTTCACCTGTCACGGAAAAGCAAATTGCAGATTTTAAAAATGAGGCAAGGGCTGTATTGCCCGAGGGACAAGCTAAAGAATTGGTCGTTGACAATTGTGTGCATTGTCACAGTTACAAACTTGTTACTCAAAATAGCGCTACCCGCGAGGGCTGGCAAAGTACGATTGCCTGGATGCAGGAAACTCAGGGCCTCTGGCCACTTGGCCCGGCTGAAGACGAGATACTTGATTATTTGGCAGAACATTTTGCTCCTGAGAGTAAGGGTAGGAGGGTGCCACTAACAGATGTGGAGTGGTATGAGTTGGGGGAGTGATGGTTGAAAGGTTGAAAGGTTGAAAAACAACTACGAGGAACAAGAAACAAGGAACAAGAAAAACAAGAAACCCTTATCCCGGACAGAGTAAACACTGGTACCGGTTCACTACAATTTGCCACCCTTTTTTCAGCATATACTCAATCACCAATTTTCCTTTACCACCTCCTGGTAATTTGCAATCATCGATCAGCACAACACTTTGAGGGTGCAGTTGTTCTTCAACTGCTTGAAATTCCTTCAAATGATGTTCCTGGCTAAGCTGTTGCTGGTTTTTATCTTTTTTATCGTAATCGAAGCTATCTAAATAGAGAAAATCAATTTGTTGTTGAAAAGAATAAAGGAAAGCGATTGAGTCATCATTAATGAATTCAACGTGTTCTTTCAATTCAAGCTGTAGTACCGCTTTTTGAGCAAATGCAATTGCCTCAAGGTCAGAGTCGATGGAATAAATGTAGGCATCATTTTGTTTGGCCCAACTTCCAAAGACGATGGTTGATGCGCCGTCGGTTTTCGTGTTTTTCAATCCATTACGGGCTGTTCCTGTTTCCACCAGAATTTTAGCCTTTCGTTCGTCTAATAATTCAAGCGTCCTTCGGAAAGTATTTCGTCGCTTACCAAAATCGTAGTTTTTAGGGAGGAGGGGGTAAAGGGATTTTTTGAAGACCATTGAAGTGATTTAGCAATAAAAATACAGTATCGAGACTAATAGTCACACCAATGATAATTGTGAGTTTTACCCAGTTCATAATTCGACATTCAGTGTTCGATATTTGGTGTTATTTAAAAGAATGTCGAATATCAAATGTCGAACACTGAACACCGAAGTAGGAGAACGTCATTATTTGAAAATCATTTCGGGCATTTCAGTTCATCAAATTGAGGGGGTTAATAATGCAACTTTATCATCCACTCTTCTGATGCAGATCATGTATCCAGCAGCCGCTAAATGCAAGTTTTGTGTGAGTTAAATCAAAACAACATTGATCATGAAACTGTACACTACACTCCTGACCATTTTATTATCGGCCACCCTTTCATATTCTCAAACTTATAAGCCTTATGTGCTTGGGGCTGAGTCATCGAAAAGCCTCTTAGAGACCAAATCCCAGGTAAAAGGAAACTTGAAAGCACAAGGATTCAATATTTTGGGTGAGTACTTACCTGCAAATGATGCATCCCGTTGGGTAATTATAGTAAGCTCTGACGAGATGGTGCAAGCCGTTACCTCAATAGGAGAACTCACCGGCTTTGCAGCATCACTTCGCATTGGATTAACTCAAGAAAATGATAAAATCCTGATTTCTTATACAAATCCATATTATTGGGGAAGCGCTTATTTCAGAAAGGATTTCTATAAAGTAAAAGGCTACTACGATGACATTAATGAGAAATTGATAAAGGCGGTCAGTCAAACAGGAACCAGTAAAGGAATCCCATTTGGATCTGAAAAAGGAATCGAAGCTGAGGATCTCCATGATTATCGGTACATGTTTGGAATGCCCCGAATGGATGACACTGTTTTACTGGCAGAATTCAGCAGTTTCGAAGAGGCCTGTGCCTCCATTGATAAGAATCTGAGTTTGGGCCTGCCAAATATTCAAAAGGTGTATTCTACTCAGGTTCCTGGAAAAAAACTCAAACTTTACGGGATTGCCCTTAATGGTGAAAAAGGCGAGGAGCGCTTTCTGCCCATCATTGATATTGGCGACCCAAAGCATACAGCATTCCTGCCTTATGAATTTTTGGTAATGGGAAATGAAGTGCACATGCTGCATGGCCGGTACAGAATTGCCCTATCTTTTCCTGATTTAAAAATGATGACTTTCACAAAAATCATGTCAACCCCGGGCGACATAAAAGACCTTATGAAAAGTGTGATCATGGATGTGTCAAGTGGCTTGTAAGCAAATGAATGGGTGCTCTTAGACAGCAGGTTACTGAGAGCGCCCATTCATGTTGCGCTTTATGTTTTCAGCTATTAAAATCCATTAGATTAGATAATTGTATTATGATGAAAACATCATTGTCCATTTTGATAATATTTATTGCTTTGAATTCATTGTTTTCGCAAGAAAAAATTAAAAACAATTCTGATTCTATAATTTTTAATGAACCCAATTTTGGTCAAAAGCCACCTGGCACAATAATTTTTCCAGTTTTAAGAGGATCCTATCTTGGACAAAAACCTCCAGGAATGCGAGCTGAAATTTTTGCACCAAATATTATTTCAACTCCTTTTGATGAAGCAATATGCAGTTTCACACCTGATGGAAAAGAAGTTTTCTTTAGAATCCTGGGTCCGCCACGTGGTGGTATTTATTTTATGAAAGAAGTTGACGGAAAGTGGTCAGAACCTCAAATCGCTTCTTTCTTAGGCAACTATGATGCAAAATGTAATTTATCTCCCGATGGTAATAAAATAGTTTTTAGTAGTGGGATGCCTCTCGAAAGAAAGGGAAAATCACTTGATCATTGGGAAATATGGTTTGTAGAAAGAATAAAGGATGGTTGGGGAGTACCAGTTAACCTGGGCCATCCAGTTAACTCGCAAGAGTATTCATTAATATGCCCGACTATTGCAAATTCAGGAAATATATATTTTTATTCAGCCACAAAATCAGGTGGTTTAGGGAAAGGTGATATTTGGATGTCAGAATTTAAAAATGGGCAATACTCACATCTCATTAATTTAGGAACCCCTGTAAATACCGAATTTTGGGAGAATGATCCTTTTATTGCCCCTGATGAGAGTTATTTAATCTTCCAATCTACCCGGGAAGGTACACATGAATCGGGCGATCTTTTTATTAGTTTCAAGGATAAAAATGGAAAATGGACCGAACCAATAAATATGGGAGAAACCGTAAATGCTTCATATTCTGGAGAAGGTAATCCTATGGTTAGTCCTGATGGTAAATATTTTTTCTTTTCAGGTGGAAAAATTAATTACAAGAAATATATCGATGAGCCAATTAGCTATAGAGATAAAATGCAGATATTAAATAACCCAGGAAATATGAGTGAAGATATATTCTGGATTGATGCTAAAATAATTGAAGACTTAAAACCAATGGAATTGAAATAATACATTTGGTAACAAGAAAGTATAGGCAAATCCCAGGTAAATGAAAATCTGAAAGACCTCCTGAAAAGCGTGACCATGGATGTGCCGAGTGGTTTATAGACATTAGCCCGGCTTTCAAAGCTCCATAGATGCTTGCTCAATTTGCGTCTACTGTTTTTAGCTATATAAAAATCCATTAGATTAGATTATTATATAATGGGGATAATCGGAACTTTTGTGCTGATTACCCAAATGTTACCACCAATTATCTTCGGAATGCCAAAATCGCTTCTAATTCTAATTTTTGTTCCGCTAGTATTTAGTTGTCATCAGAACTTTGATGCAATACAAGGAAGGGTTTGGTATCCTATGAAGATCGAAAGCAACGACTACACAACATCGTTGGGATTATATGCTTTTGAATTTGGAAGTGACGCAACCCTCACAACATACACTCTTGGAACACAACACAACGTTTCGTCAACTTATAATAGAACTGGAAACGAGATAACATTTAACCCAGATCAAGACTCGCTTAAGGTGACTTTTACTGTTTCAGAGAACGATCTTATAATCCATTTTGACACGGCCACAACTGTATATTATACTGATGAACTAAATGGAGATGAGGAAGACCTGACGGAAAAATTGGATCGAATTTTAGTCTCAAAATCATGGCAACTTAATTCCGACCTATTTGAATTTCATGAATGGTTAGAGAAGGGATTGATAAAGTATGAATTACACAAAGAAGTAAACAACGCTAGTATTCATTTTAATACCGATAACTATTACAATCAACACGAAGATTTTGCTTGGGGGTCTAACTACTTCAACGGAATAAATTTCTTGGTATTTGGTAACACAACTGGATACATTGAAAATCAATTCATCATCATTGAATCTGTCACAGATACCTTGATTAGTGGTTATAAATTTGATAGAGATGGACAACTACAAAACATTCAATTGTCAGCTGAAGTTAATCGAGATTTAAAGCCAGAAATAATTGGTGCCTGGGACATAAGTTCTTATGAGGAAATTCCAAGTGAGTTTAACGAACTCTGGGGGACTTTTGGAACTGAAGAAGGGATTAATGTATCCGATCTTGATAACATGACTCTATCCTTTAGATTCAACCCTGACAGTAGCTTTCAATTCTCATCAAGCATTGGAATTATTTCTAAAGGCAAATGGCATTCGGACAAATCTGGAAAGGTCATTTATTTAACAGCCGAATATAAAGATCATGATGGCCCACATTTTCGAACCACGCATTTGAGTGTTATTTCATTGAATGACACAGAACTTATTATCCACAAGAAGGAAGATATAATTCAAGCAAACGAAGGTGAATTCGAACGAAAGGAGTATATCGAAATGTATAAAAAGGTGGTAACAGGCGCTAAAAATCCATAGGCTAATGAGCTACTTGCAAAGAGGGATTGAATCCGATACTTTTAAGGAAATTAACAGACGGCAAGCCTCCGGATTTTAGCTTGACGTTAGGCACAATAATGGAATGACCAAAGCAAAAATTCTACAGGAGCTATGTGCCATAGACCTTTCTAGGATATCTTTTCCAAAACTGATGGATATCCTTTTAAACCAAATCAGTTCATTTCCCTTACTTGAAATCGATATTAAGAAAGGTTCAGTAATCGAACGGGGTAGAATTAATGAAGCTGAAAGTCTTTACATGTCCGAGAGAGAAATAACCATAAGAGATGACTTTCAAAATATCAAACATTTCGGAAGAGCCCATATTCCTTTTCGACCAGTGTTTTATGGTTCCATGATTAGTGATGATCTCGAATATCCTCGATATACAATACTAACTGAACTTAGTGAGAGGTTTAGAAAAGGAGAAGACTTTGAGATCGCTTTCACAGTTGGACGATGGCGTGTTAAAAGGGATTTTGTAGCGTGTTCATTCTTATACAGTGACCAATACCAAGAAATAGAACGAATTAATAAGTTGATAAGAGAATGGAATAAAAAATTGGATGAAAATAAGGACTTGGATAGAGACGAACTAAAAAGAATTGGGATGCTGATATCTGATGAATTTGCAAAAAGTGAGATTAGATCGAATGATGACTACAAAATATCGGCTGCAATGTCCGAAATTATTTACAAGGCCGGAAAGGCAGATGCTATTCTGTACCCAGGAGTAAGAAGCGATTATAAAGGACTAAACATAGCAATTAAAGGAGGTAGTGTTATAGATCTGCTGGAGTTAGAAAAAGTGGCATTATTTAAAGCAAATATTATTAATAAGAAAGGAGACCTGAATATGACGGCAATTGCAGAAGGTCTTGGACCCTTTAATACCGAATTCAAATGGATACCTGTGAACAACTGAACAAACTTATGTGCCTAACATCAGGCAAGCGTAATGCCTGTCCTTTCTTTCTCAAACTTCAGCGGTAATCTATTATTTTTAATCCCATAAGGAACTGAACAGGCACCTACGCTTGCTCATGTTCGTTGTTGTAATTGTTTTGCAGTAACAAACCCAAGATTCAATACTCCATCACCGCTCCGGCAATGGCCGCCGTCATCATGGTAGCCAGTGTGGCAGCGGCCAAAGCTGACAGGCCTAATTTGGATAGATCAGCCTGGCGTTCCGGGGCCATCCCACCTATGCCGCCCAATTGGATGGCAATGGAAGCGAAATTGGCAAAACCGCAAATGGCAAATGTGCTAATCAGTGTAGCCTTTGGGCTAAGCAGGCCACTGGCTTTCATTTCGGCCAGGCTTACATAGGCTACAAACTCATTGATCACCGTTTTTTGACCTAACAGGCTGCCGACATTAATGGTCTCATGCCAGTCTACCCCAATGAGGAAGGCAAAGATGCGGAAGAGCTGTCCCAACAGGTACTGAAGGGAAAATCCATCAAAGGCGCCATTTGTAGAGGCAATCACGTATTGGTTCAAGCCGGTCCAGCTACCGATGCCGTCTACCAGTATCCAGTTGACCGCGTAAATCACTGCTATAAAAGCCAACAACATTGCACCTATGTTCAAGGCTAGTTTCATTCCAACGGAAGCACCACGAGCCAGGGCATCGATCAGGTTATCTCCCATGGATTCTTTACTGACCTGAAGACTGGAGTCAATCTTTTCAGGTTCCATTTCCGGCAGAAATATTTTGGCCATTACAATAGCAGCCGGGGCATTCATGATAGAGGCTGTCAAAAGCCAGGTGGCAAACTGTGCCTGCTGTTGGGGATCACTGCCACCTAAAAAAGCGACGTAAGCTCCCAATACACTTCCTGCAATGGTGGCCATTCCGCCGGTCATCAGGCACATCAATTCCGAAGAGGTCATCCCTTTAATGAATGGGCGTACCAACATTGGCGCTTCAGTTTGACCAAGAATGATATTGCCAGCAGCAGACAGGCTCTCCGCTCCAGACAATCTCATGGTGCGGGTCATAACCCAGGCAAAACTGAAAACTACTTTTTG
>Ga0316189_10005341_pt1 | contig 12315 bp, 16 predicted proteins | sample LowCovwburrow_MG_FD_204930 | JGI IMG/M metagenome (GOLD analysis project Ga0316189, IMG submission 204930) | Coastal sediment microbial communities from Maine, United States - Lowes Cove worm burrow | ecosystem: Environmental > Aquatic > Marine > Coastal > Sediment | place: USA: Maine... | reverse complement strand
ATGGTGTTTAGCTATGGCCTGGACTACGTAATAGACCACGGAGGGAACCACGATGATTGGAGGGACTTATGACACCTGAAGGACGAATCAAAGCCAAGTTCAAAAAGAGGTTAGAGAAGTACAAACCCCACGTTTGGGGGTGGATGCCAGTGTCTAGGGGCTACGGAGTCCACGGCATACCCGACTGGATTGGGTGTGCGTATGGATGCTTCATCGCTGTTGAGTTCAAAGCAGGTACTGCAGAACCTACGAAGCACCAAGCACTCAAGCATCTTGAAATACGTGAAGCCAAGGGTACGGTGTTCGTTGTAAGAGACGACGAATCTATGGACGAAGTATTTGTAGAGATTGAAGGATGGAAACTTGCATACAAAGCTATTGTAGGGTGAAACAACTCAGACTACATACTAAATCGAAGTCAGTGCTGATAGCTGCTGGCAATAGAATCAATTCACGGCTTACGCCTACACTCAGGCACAAGCCAGTCACTTTGGGGGCGGGGGACTACATAGCCTACCCACACGATACCGCCACGTTCCTGTTGATGCGCTCTATGCGTATCCCCTGCCCCCATCCTGTTACCACTCAGTTCGATTGGCCAGGACCATACACACCGATGCGGCACCAGATAGCTATGACTGCTCACATCGTCAGTAAGAAGCGCACGTTTACCTGGGGCGACATCGGGGTAGGCAAGACAGCATCCGCTATATGGGCTGACTCCTACCTACGCTCAAAGAGACAAGTCAAACGTACAATGGTGGTAGCTCCACTGTCTACGCTCCAGTCCACTTGGCGTAATGAGTACTTCAAACTGTGTACTCGTACCAACGTAGGCGTGGTAACTGGCGGGAGACAGAAGAAGATAGCTACTATACAGGCCAAGCCTGACGTGCTGGTCATCAACCACGACGCACTCAGGCACCTGGAAGACTACCTGTTCGAGTACGACGCTGACTTCTTTATAGTGGACGAGCATACGAAGCTCAAAAACTGGACTGCTGAGAGAACCAAAGCATTCCGCAGAATCATCGACGGTAACGACGTGTGGATGACAATGATGTCCGGTGAACCTATGCCACAATCTCCAATGGACCTGCACGCACCTAGTAAGCTGGTGTGTAAGTCAGCTGTTCCGAACTCAAAGAGATCCTGGCAGAATAAGACAATGATACAACGGGGTCCGTACAAATGGATACCTAAGCCTGACGTGGAGAAGTTGATAGCGGGAATGATTGATGACTACGTTATCCGTATCAATCGTGATGACTGCCTGGACCTACCATCCACACAGTACGACACTGCTCAGTGCGAGCCGTCTCCCGAGTTGATAAAGATACAGAAGCAACTGGAGGCTCAAGCTGTGGCAGACATCGACGGAGGCACCATTGTGGCAGCTAACGAGGGCGTCCATATGATAAAGATGCTGCAAGCTGCGTGTGGTGCCGTAAGGGTCACTGATGGTGTACGTGACGTCAAGTGTGAGAGCAAGTTCAGTGCGCTCGACGATATACTGGCAAGCAGTAGAGGACCAGTGCTGGTGTATTCACCGTACATAGCTCCACTGGATGCGCTGGAGAGACACATAAAGACGAAGAAAATAGACGGCGTGGCTGTGAAGTACGCCAGGGTTGACGGGTCTACAGCGTTGTCGAAGAGAACGGATGCGTTTAGGCAGGTGCAGGACAATGAGATCAAAGTTCTGTTGGCCAATCCCGCAGCGATGTCTCACGGCGTAACACTGACTGCTAGCAACACGGTAGTCTGGTGGGGTCTGCCTTATTCCAACGAGACCTACGGGCAGGCTAACGGCAGGATAATACGTAAGGGTCAGGACCGTAAGACATACATCACACACCTCCTGAGTCTACCAGTCGAGCGCTACGTGTTGAAATCACTACGAGAGAAAAGAAGGCTTCAGGGCTTGCTATTGGAGCTAGTTGACAAACCTTCTACGATGGTATAAAATGTACCATAACTATAGTAAACAATCATACAAAGGACAAATGATGGAACTGAATGACCTGCTCTTAGAGCATACAAAACTAATAGATAAATTAGAAGTACTCGATGCGAAGTACGCAGCTGCGATACAGCCTACCAAGGACAAGCTCAAAAAGATCAAGGCTGAAGCTGAGAAGATGTTCGCTGACTCAAACCAGAAGACTGCCACTGCAAACGACGGCACCAACATCCACTGGAAAGATGTAAGCAAGTACAAAGTAGTAGACAAAGAGGCATACTTTGATTTCGCAATGGAGCAGGAAGAAGGCGCTGAGTTCTTTACAGCTGCTGTGCCTAAGAAGTATATTGATGATTTCACCACGGAAACTGGTTCGGTCCCTCCTGGACTCGAACATAATTCAAGTAGCATAATCGTAATCAAAAGGAGTAACAAATGAGTAATCTTATCCCACTAAACAAAAGCCCCAAGTACCTCGCCAAGATGTCTGATGCCCTGGCGCAAATCAATGATTCATTCGCATCCGGCATCGAAGTAGGTAAGGACTTCCTGGCCAAGCTATCTATAAAAGGTGGTAAGTTCTCTATCCCTGTAGACGGTGAGCGTGAGATCATCCGTAATGGCACCGGTAAGAAGGCCAAGCCAGCTATGGACGTCAATGTCGTTGTAATGGCAGCTCGTGATGGCCTGAGCAAAGCATACTATGATGTAGACTACGACCCTGATGACCCCGCCGGACCAGTATGTCAGTCTGATGGTGGTGTTATCCCTGACCCAAGAAGCTCGGACATACAGTGCGTGTCTTGTACTGTCTGTGACTTCAACAAGTTTGGTAGCGGCAAGGGTAAAGGCAAGGCGTGTACAGACCGTAAAGAGCTAGTGGTAGCTCTGATGGTAGACGACGAGCTTGCCACAGATGACGACGAGAACATCATAGTGTACAACTTGTCCATCCCTCCAACGTCACTGAAGAACTGGAAGACATTCATCAAAAGTGTTACAGAACTCAACGCTCCAGTGCCTGCTGTGGTAACAGCAGTCAGCCAGTGTGGTGAGGACAGCTACCCTGAGATAGACTTTGAGGCTGTTGGCTATGTGCCAGAGGATGTACTGAAGCAGATACTTGCCAGGGTCGGTGAGGATGATGTGCAGGACTTCCTGGAGACTGAGGACATATCTGCTGACGCGGATGCTGATGAGCCTGCACCAAAGAAGCTAGCCCCTAAGAAAGCCAAGAAAGCCAAGCCCCCTGTTGAAGTGGTTGAGGACGAAGTTGAGACTATCATCGAAGAGATAGCCGAAGAAGCAACTGTCGTTGACGACGATGACGAAGAGGATGGAGACCTGGACCTTGAGTGGGAAGATGACGACGAGTAATGACGCTGTAGTACTAGCCACACTTGCGGAGGAGGCAAGTGTGGCGTTTACTACGCTCACAGACACACTCGGCGTGACCCGTCAAACATTCAAACGGTGGCGGGACACAGGTAACTACTCAATGTACGCAAGGATAGCTATGATAGATATGATAGACACATTACAGGCACTCATAGAGTCCAAGCAATTACCTGCTCCTGGAGAGAGCAAGTTTGAACAGTACTTCGTGGGTGGCCAGAAGTTTATGCGCGAGTTCAAGGCACGTAATGGCTGATCTCCTCACACACGTATGGACTGACGCAGGTAACTACTGCGTATCATTCAAGAACGGCTTCTTTGAAAGGTGGTACACCAACGTCAAGGATGCTATAGGGTTCTCTAAATGGTGTGATGTCAGGAAGATGGACGTGTGGTTCTCCCCTGCGGTATTCGGGGATGAGACACGAATGACTAAGACCGGTAAGGAAGTGCTAGCACGAAGACAGACAAATGTAAAGTACATCAACTCTCTGTTCTTCGACCTGGACTGTGGTGAAGAGAAGTTCAAAAAGGGTGAAGGCTATCTGAATCAAAAGGCAGCGTTTGCCAGTCTCAAAGGGTTCACCAAGGAGTTCGACATCCCCAAGCCTACGGTAGTATCAAGTGGCAACGGGCTGCACGTCTATTGGTTACTGGATAACCCACTCACACACTCAGACTTCAAGCACGCAGCGAATGACCTTTCCGATAAGTTCATTGAGTTCGGTGGTATACTTGACACAATACCTACTAAGAACTCTTGCACCAAGCTGAGGTTCCCAGGTACTCGTAACTTCAAAGACCGTCATAACCCTAAAGCTGTGAAGACGCTGCTGGAGTCAGACGTCATATCAATCGACGATCTTGGCATTGATCTTGCCTACGCACCTCCAGTTGGTTTCAAGATAGACACATCGTTCACTGTACCTACGGATTACATAAAGGTATTGGCTGACGATGTGGCTGAGAGATGCGAAGTGGTGCAGCACGCCAAGGACGTAAAGGGAGACCTGATCGAGTACGAGCGGTATGCACTGATACAATTACTTCGGCATACCGATGGAGGTGAAGCTACAGTACACAAATGGTTCACTGGCAGGGACTCGGTAACACCAGAGGAACTACAGTCGAAGATGGACCAGCTAGACGCTAAGGATATAGGTCCAACCACCTGCGAGAAAATGAATGACCTGTTCCCACATCGTTGTGGCAAGTGCAGCTACTTCGGTAGAATAACAACTCCACTGCAGACACTCAAACCTTTGCAGCCACTAGATGAGCCAAAGGACGACGCAGCGCCAGTGTATCCCACGAGGTTTGGGAGCTGGGCAATAAGTAAGACGGGAGTGTACCTGGATAATGGTGATGACGAACCGGAGCAAGTTCTAAACGCAGCTATGCACATTGATAAAGTAGGGCGTGTAGACTATGACGACGCTGTTGCCACAATATCCTTCTGGTCGCAGATGGGTACGAAACATACAACTGAGATGTCACTAACAATACTACGATCACCTCAGATGATGTCGGAGTGGTTGCTCAGTAAAGGAATCACTGGCTTTGCGCCAGGTAAGGAGAGACTTGTAATGAAGTACTTGCACGAGTATGCAGATTTTTTGGCCAGCAAAACTGAGCTGGATAACATCACACGGCAACTTGGATGGGGTAGCAGAGGTCAATTCTACTATGGTAAGACTATGTACTCCGACAAAAAAGCTGAGAAAGTGAGGGTTAGCCAGAACGTACCTATCAAGATGGTGAAGGGTACAGAGCCTGCAGGTACGTTGGCTGAATGGAAGAAAGGTATGGACTTGATAACCAAGCACGACCTGAAGGCTATGCAGTTCACAGTGCTGGCAGCTATGGCGTCACCATTCCTGGAGCTTATCAATGTGCAGGGTGCAGTGGTATCACTAGCAGGTCCGTCAGGTACTGGCAAATCTACAGCTATGAAGCTGGCGCTGTCTGTATTCGGAGACCCTGAAGCATTCTCTCTGGCACCTGACGCCACGTTCAACGCTGCTGATGGGTACTTACGTGCAGCCAATAGCTTCCCCATAGGGATAGACGAGGTATCCGGCAGGCATATGAAGACATTGCAGGGGCTAGTGTACAAAGCTGCTAACGGCAAAGCCAAAGAACGTATGACCCAGGACGCTGAACTCAAGGACCAGTTCACCTGGAAGCTGGTAACCTTGATGACAACTAATGACCCGTTGATGGACCAGACTTTGAAAGTACTGCCTGAAGCAGAGCGTAAGCGTGTTGTCGAGATCCCAATGGAGAAGGAATTACCGTGGGAGATTGGTGGTGCGCTGAGTGATATCTTCACAGCTAACTACGGAGTGGCAGGCCACCGGTTCATAAAAGGTCTGGTGCGTAACCGGCCACAGCTTGAGAAGCTTGCAGACAAGATGCGTAAGACCTACCATCAAGACGCAAGTATCCCTGACTCCAGTCGTTTTGGAGTGTGGCTGTGCGCTGCGGCATTCGCTGCAGGCACCTTGGCAACCAAGCTAGGGCTGATAGACTTTGACGTCAAAGCTGCCGTAAGCCACGCGCTAGATACTATGCGGGCTACAGCTGCCAGTGCGGTATCACCCACCAACACCATAGTGGATGCTATCGACAAGTACATCAACACGAACCACGGCAAGATAGCCATACTTGACCACAAGATATGGGTCAATGCTGACGAGCTTGCAAGGGCTCCAATAGCTGCTGTGATAGTACGTGCCAAGGATAGGATAGCTATCCCTGTATCACGGTTCAATGCTTTTTTAGATGAAGAGAACATACCTCTCTCGTATCTCAGGATTTACCGAGCGAGGCACAATATTAGAAGTGCTGCCCAACTTATGATGTGTAAGACTATGGGCGGTGGACAAGAACGCTGCATATTTATACCGTATGCTTCAAACAACGAGGAAACTTTATGAGTACAAAATCTACAGAACCAGTACTAACATCGAAAAAGATCCACCCTGACGCAGACTCAAAACTTGTAACTGCGGCATTCGCTGAGATCAATCGACGGCTACCTCCTGGCAGTCCCCAACAGGTCGCACTCCAGCACCCGTTACACCGTATCACTGTGAACGCTTCAGACTTGAAGATACTGAAATGGTCGCCAGAGGACGACGATATGACACCTGAATACGTGAACGTCACGTTTGAGTTTGAGAGTGGCCAGTCAGATGCCAAGGCTTTCGGCACACCTTATTGGAGGTACGCAGGGTACAGTCAGTTGTTCTACACAAAGCCCGTAGAGCCTGGCCACCAGATTACTGACTCTATACTGCCTTCGCAGAACAAGAAGCCACGTAGTAAGGGCAAGCCCCAACCCTTCAAGGATAACCTAGAAGCGAATACCAGCTTCGAGGTTGACTGAAGCTTCTCCTGTCCGTAGATCGTAGGCTGCTCCAGCTGATAAGCTGCCGTAGTCCATCTGTCTACCGTAACTCGCTGTTACACCGCCAGTAGTATCGGCGTTTAGTAGCAGCGAGTTTTTTACTTTTTTGCTTGTTCGACCTTGGCCCTTACTAAATCACTGGCACCTTGGGGCGTGGCCAAATGTTTCATAGACTTAGGCAGTGGACCTGCGACAGCAGCTTTGATGACACTGCTCACAGCTGCACGATGCGCCTCTTCCTTGGCTTTCTCATCGTCGTCAGACTTGCGGATGTGTGTCTCTCCAAGGTGCAGCGCGATCATAAGAGCCTCAGTGGTACGAGCCTGGACACTCTTCTCATCCAAGCCCACGTTGTATTTCCTGGCAACGGCCATCACCACAGCTGTGATGAGTGTACCGAGTAATGCCATCAAATGTGGTAGTAACTCCTCCATTACTTCTCCTTCTTAGTCTTTACTGCCGAGTACTCAGCGTTGAAATTCTTGTCAGATAGTATTATAGCCTCTCCGGTCTCCTTCACCACGACCCAACTACCTATACGTATCTGTGCGCCATCAGGTAGACCAGTGAAATCAGAGAACGCTGCGTGCTGAGGACTTAGCAGACATCGGTTCCCCGCAGGGTACACGATGATGTGTGATGCTTCAGTCTCACTAGCGTTGACATACTCTTCTTTGATTACGTCTTTGATAGGTTTGCCCAGGTACTGTACGGCTTTTACTGTAGTGGTTTTAGTATACTTTTTCATTTTGTCTCTCTATTATTTTAGTTGGAAGTGTCCAAGGTCTGCAAACCCTGTATCAAATACTGACCCATCAGAATCCCAGTCATTTCCCCAGGTGATAGGTATATCTAACTCTTTACTCGCTGCTTCAAACAGTCCAGCCATCCTGCCGAACATAGCAAATACTTGCTGACCTACCACCTTTTGTGATTTGTGTGTGCTGGCTGCGATTCCCCAGATCTGTGTAGGGTGCCCAGTGATCCTGCCTATACCTGGAACATATGGTACGGCATCAAGTGCTTGTGATGGGTTCTTGTTATGGTAGCTATCCGGATACACTACTTTACTGGCACCGTCACGGTTCAAGCGGTTCTGCAACCGCTCACCTCTGTAGCCATAAACAATCCCGAAATCCATTACACCGTAGCCTAAAGCTCTTGTGGCCACAGCTACCAGCAATGGTTCGCAGGTAGTTAGGCACGCTGTCGATGACTTTCCGAAACTATACATTGTTGCACCTTACCCCAAGACCTTTGATCTGGCCCGCCAGCTTTTCTATGTGGAGTGAGTTCTCGTGAATCCGTTCACCAAGATTCGCCTGAGATGTAGCTAGCTTATCCAGCACATTTATATACCCCTCATTTGTACTTATGTTTGATGCCACCATTTTTAGCATCATCTCACGCAGTATGTAGAGCGCTCCAGACCCTAACCCAAGCTGTACAACAATTTCAACGATAGCTTCAGCGCCCATTACATATTCCTCCGTCTGCGGTTATGGCCTATCTTCTGGCCGTTGCTTACCATCATCCCACCGGACTGACGCCCAAACTCCCCAAGGTTTTGATGCCCTCCTGTAGATACTCCGGTGTCTCCACCAGCTGCTGTTACCACATAGGTGAAGTCTAGTACAGGCGCGTTTGCGACCTCTCCATTGGATATATCCATCCGAGGCCACGTTGATAGAGGGTCGTTATTCGCTCTGTCCCTCTCCAAGATATACCCAACATTGAACTTATCATTCTCAGGTATCGCAGCCAATCCTGCAGCGTTGAGTGGCAGCACCTGCGAACCTAGCGTACTATCTATTTCGGTACTGACCAAGGCAACTGTGCCGAATTGTGGGCGCCCATAATCAGTTGTTGCTATATTATCGGGGTTAGCTGGCATACCTGCAACTATTGTAGCGTTATCTTGCGAGCCGTTCCACTCGTACACAGTAGCCATATAGACAGTTATAGTACCGCTTGTCACAGAATCAAAACCAACAGTAATATCAAAGTACATATGCGTTCGGCTTATTTCGTAACCAAACGCACCGCCACGGAATCCGGCTTCGGCTCTATCACGGCTTGCATGGTTTTGTAGTGTGGTCAACGCTCCATTATAATTCCACGCAGCTAACCAGTTGGCATTTACAGCTGTAGCACCTGCCCCAATTGTAGTAGCGGCACATTGTAACCACGCGTCTGTAGCACTTATAGCTTCAGGCCCAAAGGTCGCATCCGTATACACAATACCCTCCATCCCTGATATATCAGGAATGGTTTTTACTAGATAGGTTTTACCCGCGTCCTGTATAACTTCAGCTTGTATGTCTTGCGCTCTTAGTGAATCATCCCAAATTGCATAACCTTGTACATATTGATCAAATGCTTCTTGGGTGGTGCTTTCTATCTCAAAGCGTAGCTGTGTGTTACCTTTTGATAGATCAGTAAATCTCACCAGTTTTTGCATTTTGGTGCGCAGGGGTACTATAACCAAATCTACGCCAGGTCCAAACGCTCCAATGTATTCGATCTGACCCCACCCGCCAATACCGCCAAGTACTAAAACACCTTGTACGGCGTCACAGTCGGGCCTAAACTTTACCGGATGACCTGAGTCATAAATATAAGACCATGTAAGCCAGTCCGAATCGCGCCCAAAGTATTCCGGGATGGTTGTTATGTCATCACCATAAAGCACTTGCCACCCGCCATCTATTACTAACGGCGTTTTATCTACCTTCCTTGGGTAAGAGCTTTTACCATCGCCTAGCTCCAAAACATTGTTGTAGTGATAGTTTTTTTTGGCTTTGTACTTGTACTTCTTCTTGCCCTCGACGACAGGTTCTTCAGGGTCGAAGACTGCCCCGTGTGTGGTGCGCTTCTCCTTTAGCTCAATCACGGTACTATACCAAGTGATATGGTACAGCTACAAGTGGGTCGGTACCAACCTTGAGGTAGTAGATCTCGTTCAGGTTCTCTACGGTCATCACATACGAGTCGCCTGGGTAGATAGGTATGATGCAGTTGGTAGCCACAATGCCTACGTGAGCTATGTTCGCTGCAGTCGCGCTGTCGTTGATAAGTTCTACGCGATTACACTTGATGTCTGTCGCTGTGAACTGTGTGCCAGTCCCGTCAGTATCAGCAACTGTGACAGCTAAAGGATCGCCCATTCTTGAATTTGCCATCGTATCTCCTAATAAGTTTTGATGTGTTTATCTATTATCGGTATCACAATTACATTATCCCCTGTTCCAGGGAATCCTGCATTGGAGTACGCGTACCAAATTTGGTTCATATTGCTTACGTGAAGATGAAGCAGCACTTGCCCGAACACAGGTGTAAATATTGTTGGTGGTGTAACCAAGTCATCTATGGTCTGATACCCTATCCGAACTTGGTTCGCAGGGTCACTGTCAAAAACAATCTCCACCTCGTCTACAGGTAAACTTGTTGTGGTGAACTGTACCGGAGCAGCTTCAGCAGCAGCCCAGCTCGCACCTGTGTAGGCATTAGCAGATAATATCTGGTGAGGTAATCTAGGCATCAATTTCTATCCGTATGTTCATACCAGTCTAATATATGTGTCAGCTCATTACCCGCCGCGCGTGACGTTATTCTAAACAGATATTTAGTATTCCTTTTTAGTATAAACTCTGATATATCACGAGACTCTCCGCCGCTGTTTTTGCCGCTGCCTAGCCTACTGCTAAGCAAGAGTGTGCCCACCCCTGTTATTGTTGGGGTATGTGTAGCCACAGCTCCGGGTGTATTAGCGCTGTTGCGGTTTCTATTCGTTGGGGTTATTGCTGTCCCATCGGCAGACGTGGTTGTGTCTTCATACATTAACGCCTCAAATTCACCTGTGCCTACGGCAGAATATACCATATGCGTATATTTAGTTGTGTCTGGTGTCACTATCAAAACGTCGGCACTAGATCCACTACCTACGCTATTAAATATCATTGACACTACATAAGCACTACCGCCATGGATTTCATGATGAGCATATGAGACTGTCTGAATTGAATTTGTGGAATCGTCAAGCTGTAATGGCGCTAGTACCGTATCACTTACACGCCCGAATAATGCAGCGGCTACAACTTGGCCGTTTGTCCCGTCAAGGTTGCCTATTGAATCCGCTAGAGTGTGAATATTAGAAGTAAGCCCACTTGATTCGTCTTCTATGTTTACTTTTTTGAAGTTCGTCATAATATTATCCAGTTAGCACCGGTTGATTGAATTGTCACAGCTTCCCATTGTGCAAGCAGTATAGTCAAATCACCATTGAAAGTTTCAGAGCCATTGCCGTCCAAAGTAATAACCCCAGTGCCACTGTTGTTTATTTGGTACATTCTCTCTGCAATACCTACCGCTGTAGGAGCCGTTACTGTAAATGTGTTTGCTGTGCAGTCAATCGTGTAATCAGTAGCAAGTATGGTGTATGTAGCATCTACAGCAACATAAGGCATTGATAGCTTGGTTGTTTCAACCTCTGCTTTTGTGTATGTCTCAGTCTTGTTGTAGACTTCAGTCTTTGAATATGTCTCAGTCTTGTTGTAGACTTCGGACTTTAGGTAATGACTGGTGTTAGGATCGTTGACACCGTGACGCGCTGCGGTATTGGCTACCACCTGTGGTGTAAGCACAGAGTTATTTTGGAGTAGGTCAAGGTTGCTACTCTTGTGGTCTTTACTCAAAGGCTCCAGCACTAACTCGTCTGTGGTAGACTTTGTGTAGTACACTTGGTCCATATTTGAAACTGACAAAAGCACACGCATACCAGGGTACACAGGTATGATGCACTTGCCTGCTACCGGAGGCGTGCCTGCTGGATGCTCATAACCTATATAAGCTGTCGCAGTGCTGGAAGAGTTAAATACCCTCACCTCTTCTACAGGTGCGAACACCGCAGAGAATTGTGTGGGTGAGGCTTGTATGCCTGTAACCACAACAGGTTTGAGGGTAATGCTAGGCATTAGGTGAACCAGACCTTCCTGAGATTTCCTATTGCTAGCTGCAGGTCTGTCCCCCCATTCTTCTGGCCTCTCGCACCAATAAATATTCTCGGTACAGGTAAGGGTGTGGACGCTGAGTCCTTCAATAAGTCAGCAGCTATAGTCAGCGTACCGTTCACAAGCGCTAGATCACCTGCCTCAGTGGATTTCGGCGTCCCGCCCAAATTTACCTTCATAAGATCAGCTGCCACTAATGTTGCAGACTGCGCCCACGCAATTGCCTCTGCCTCAGTGGATGTAGCACCTGTTGCGTCTGTTTGTACTCTTGTGCTAAGGTTCAACTGATTGCCCGCAGCGCTCATAAGCGATTGATCCCATGATATTTCCGCTATACAGTAACAGTGAGGGTCGCCTGCGCCGGAGCCTACAGGTATCTCGTTACCACCTCCTGTACTCAACATACGTATACCCCAAGCCCCTACCGCCTGGGCTGTCTGTACATTTATATCGTCAGTTGTATCGCCAAGCGACGCAAGTGACGCTGTGGTTGCTGTCGCAGCTGTTATAGTAGGTACGCTGCTACCGTCTGACCC
>Ga0316189_10005340_pt1 | contig 12317 bp, 12 predicted proteins | sample LowCovwburrow_MG_FD_204930 | JGI IMG/M metagenome (GOLD analysis project Ga0316189, IMG submission 204930) | Coastal sediment microbial communities from Maine, United States - Lowes Cove worm burrow | ecosystem: Environmental > Aquatic > Marine > Coastal > Sediment | place: USA: Maine... | reverse complement strand
TCATCAGTTCGTCGACGAGCCGTGCCTGCAATGCGCGCTCGGCCTCGGCCAGCTGTTTCTTGTCGTTTATGCCCATCACTTCTGTCCAGTTGTCAGCTTTGATGCCTTTTACGTTGATGCCCTGGGCGACAGCCATGGCCACCACATCCGTCAGATAATACTCGCCCTGCGCATTGTCGTTGCCAAGATCGTTGAGCCAGGATCGGAGCTTGCCGCCGGGGCAAACCATCACCCCGGTGTTGATCTCTGAGATGGCCAACTCGGCCTCCGACGCGTCTTTTTGCTCGACGATGCCGGTTACCGTGTCACCATCGCGGACGATGCGCCCATAGCCGGTGGGATCGTTCATGTCCACGCTCAGGACAGCGACGTCGTCGGACCCGGTTTGCTCGAGCAGCCGGGACAAGCTTGCGGCAGTCAGCAGCGGCACATCGCCAAACAGGATCAGGATCTGATTTTTGTCCGGGGTTTCCGCCATCGCCTGCTGTACGGCATGGCCTGTACCGAGCTGCTCTGCCTGCAGAGCCCAACGCAAAGCGTCGTCGCCGATCGCCGCCGGAACGGCCTCTCCACCGTGACCATAGACCACGCAGACATCGTCAGCGGCCAGTGCGCTTGCTGTCGCGAGCACATGAGCAAGCAACGGGCGTCCGGCCAGTGGTTGCAAGACTTTGGGCAGGTCAGAGCGCATTCGTGTGCCCTGGCCTGCCGCGAGAATAATGACGCTTAGAGGCAAGTTCCGTTTCCCCAAATAGTTGACGCGGAATGATACCGCAAGACAGGTGGCGCTGGCGCGCCGTGAGTATGGCAAACAATGCTAGTCTTGCCGTTCGGCAAAATAATTAGAAGAGCCTATGTCGACAGAGAACATCATCTTCACTGGCGTTGCCATCTACATGCTCATGATGCTGGGCGTTGGCTACTACGCGTCGACCAAGGCGAAAACCGTCTCCGAGTTCATGGTCGCCGGCCGCGGGCTGAGCTTGCCCGTTCTATCAATGACCGTCATGGCGACCTGGTTCGGTGGTGCGATGATGCTCGGCGGAGCTGGCGCCGCCTTCGACCATGGCATGCTTGGCGTGATTGCGGATCCCTGGGGCGGTGCGCTTGCGCTGTTCCTGATAGGCCTGTTTTTCGCCCGCCTGTTCCGGCGACTTCGCATCATTACGGTCGCCGACTTCATGGAGCAGCGCTTCGGCAGGGTCGCCAGTGTCGCTATCACGATCACGACGGTCGTTTCCAATATCATGTGGGTAGCAGGCATGCTCGTGGCGTTTGGCGTGATTTTCGATTCCCTGACGAACATTCCTTTCGAGACCGGCATCGTCATCGGTGCCGTTATCGTCTTCACCTACACCATGCTCGGCGGCATGTGGGCCGTTGCGCTGACCGACTTCGTGCAGATGATCATTATTATCACTGGGCTCATCATCCTGATGACCGTGGTACTAATCGATGTGGGCGGCTGGGGCGCTATCGCACCGCAATTGCCCGAGACGACGTTTCGGATGCTGCCACTCGAAAATACTGGTGAAGAGTGGCTCAACTATTTCCGCGCCTGGACGATTATCGGCCTTGTCGACATATCGGCGCAGACGCTGTTCCAACGCATTGCCGCGGCCAAAAACGAGCGCGTTGCCCAGTACTCGTTTTACGTCGGGGGCGTCGGCTACCTGATGTTTGGCATGGTTGCGGTCTTTCTCGGCATTATCGGCAGCGTCACGATGCCGGACATCGCCAATCCCGAGTTTATTGTCCCCGAGCTCGCCAAGGCACACCTGCATCCGGTCGCCATCGCTATTTTCGTTGGCGCAATGCTGGCCGCCATCATGAGTTCGGCCGACAGTGCTTTGCTGGCGGCGGCGAGCATCGTTGCGAAAAATTCGTTGCCGTACTTCAAGCGCAATCCGTCGCCTCGCCTCACCTTGCTTATCACGCGCCTTGCGATTCCGTTTTTTGGTGGCATCGCTATTCTCATCGCGCTCAGGATTCAGGTGGTGTTCGACCTGATGGTCGACGCAAATATCCTCGGGCTTGCGGTTATCATCGTGCCATTCATTCTTGGCGTGTGGTGGACGAAGGCTAACCGAGCAGGTGCATTGTCGGGTATGGCCGCCGGCCTGATCACGTGGTTGACGACGATGAACCTGTGGCCCGATCTGCCATCAGATTTTATGGGCCTTGCCGCATGCCTCCTCGTGATGCTGGTAGTGACACCGCTGACGCAAAAGATTGATCCGCCGCGCGAGCTGAGGGACGAGGAAGGCAACCCGATTGAGATGGGAGGTCGCCTCGGTACTTTGTAAGGTACCTGTTCTAAGACAGGAGTCAGTGCCCTGGCAGAGACAGGGGTCAGAGCCCTCAAGACAGGGGTCCAAGACAGGGGTCAGAGCCCTAGGGCTCTGACCCCTTTTTTCGTTATACCCGAGCGAAACAGGTGTTTCCCTTTTCCCTCTCGCGGCCGAGTATGCGCGTATGCCAAGGCTCCCCAGAATCTCGCTGCCGGGTGTACCGATGCACGTGGTGCAACGCGGCATTAACAGGCGGCCATGTTTTCGTGATCACAAAGATTTCCTGGCATACCTGGACGCACTTGGAGACTCATCAGGAAGATATCAGGTTGATGTCCACGCCTACGTGTTGATGACGAATCATGTCCACCTCTTGGTCACGCCGGGCACCCCTGATGGGGCTTCCAGAATGATGCAGCAGCTGGGTCGAAGATACGTGCAGTATTTCAATCGTGCTCATAACCGGACGGGAACGTTGTGGGAGGGCCGCTTTAAGTCGTCACTCATTCTATCCGACAGGTACTTGCTCGCGTGCTATCGGTACATTGAGCTAAACCCGGTAAGAGCAGGAATAGTCTCGTCCGCAGATCGCTATCCGTGGTCGAGTTTTCGCGCAAACGGCCTGGGGCACATGAATCCGCTGCTGCGCCCCCATTCGCTTTGGCTCGAGCTAGGTATTAGCGCGGAAGCCAGGCGATCCGCCTACTTGCGCCTGTTCTCTCACTCGGAGGGCGTTGCCAGCGATGACATGATAAGGGCGGCGGTGCGCAGAAACTCGCCAATCGAATAGGGGGGGTCAGAGCCCTAGGGCTCTGACCCCTAAAGCTTAAAGCTAAAGCACTAAAGTGGTTAGCGCCTGCCCTTGAGCTTTTGCGCAGCGCGGTAGCGGGCGCGGGCTTCTTCGAGTTCCTGCTGGGCGCGCGCGAGGTCAGTTTCTTCCGAGGCACCCCTGAGCGCTTCTTCCGCTTCCCGTTGCGCAGCAAGTGCGGCGGCTTCATCGAGCTGATCGCCGCGCAGGGCAGTGTCGGCAAGTATCGTTACCGAATGTGGCTGCACTTCGAGCATGCCGCCGGTGATGTAAAAAGACTCTTCCTCACCTTCTTCGTTCTGCACTCGAACCTCGCCTGGCTTCAATGCCGTCAACAACGGTGCGTGGCGAGGTGCAATACCCACCTCACCCATTTTTGCAGGCGCGAACACCATCGTGGCGGTGCTCGAATGGATTTCGCCTTCTGCGGATACGATGTCGACGAGAATGGTAGCCATATGCTTGTCTCAGGTTCTTACTGGTACTTCGGCGCGTTCTCGACAGCTTCGTCGATTGTGCCGACCATGTAAAACGCCTGCTCCGGAATGTGATCGTAGTCACCGTTGACGATGCCGTTAAAGCCACGAATCGTCTCAGCCAGCGACACGTACTTGCCCGGTGAGTTCGTGAAGACCTCGGCAACGAAGAACGGCTGCGACAGGAATTTCTGAATCTTGCGCGCGCGGTTAACGATCTGCTTGTCTTCTTCGGACAGCTCGTCCATGCCCAGGATGGCGATGATGTCCTGCAGCTCTTTGTAGCGCTGCAACACGGCCTGTACGCCACGTGCGCAGTCGTAGTGCTCCTGGCCAATAATGAGCGGATCGAGGATTCGCGATGTTGAGTCGAGCGGGTCAACTGCAGGATAGATGCCCAGCTCCGCAATGTTACGTGACAGTACGAGCGTCGCATCCAGGTGAGCAAAGGTGGTTGCCGGCGACGGGTCGGTCAAGTCATCAGCAGGTACATATACGGCCTGGAATGACGTGATAGAGCCGGTCTTTGTAGACGCGATGCGTTCCTGGAGAATGCCCATTTCCTCAGCCAGTGTTGGCTGGTAGCCAACGGCTGACGGCATGCGGCCAAGGAGTGCGGATACTTCGGTTCCGGCCAGTGTGTAACGGTAGATGTTGTCGATAAACATCAGGACGTCACGGCCCTCATCGCGGAACGCCTCGGCCATCGTCAGGCCAGTCAGCGCCACGCGCAGGCGGTTACCGGGAGGCTCGTTCATCTGGCCGTAAACCAGCGACACCTTATCGATAACCTTGGAATCGGTCATCTCGTGGTAGAAGTCATTACCTTCACGAGTACGCTCACCTACACCAGCGAATACTGAGTAACCTGAGTGCTCGTGAGCAATGTTACGAATCAGCTCCATCAGGGTAACGGTCTTGCCGACGCCGGCACCGCCAAACAGGCCAACCTTGCCGCCCTTGGAGATCGGCATGATCAGGTCGATGACCTTAATGCCCGTTTCCAGAAGTTCGGTGGTCGCTGCCTGCTCTTCGTAAGTCGGAGCAGTGCGGTGAATCGGCATGTGTGTTTCCGCGCCGATAGGGCCCGCATTATCAATTGGCTTGCCCAGTACATCCATGATGCGACCCAGCGTCTTCTCGCCAACAGGCACAGTAATTGCTGAACCCGTATTGCTGACAGCCATGCCGCGCTTCAGGCCTTCTGAAGAGCCCATAGCGATCGTGCGCACAACGCCATCGCCCAGCTGCTGCTGAACTTCGAGCGTGATTTCCGCATCATCAATAATCAATGCGTCGTAGATCTTCGGGATTTGACCTGCGGGGAACTGAACGTCCACAACAGCGCCAATAACCTGCACAGTAGTTCCGGTGCTCATCTCTTTTCCTTAGCCTAGTAGAGCGAAGCTATCGCTCATTAATTACCTAAATCCTGTCTATCCAGACACGGCGGCAGCGCCGCCGACTATTTCTGAAATTTCCTGCGTGATCGCAGCCTGACGTGCTTTGTTGTACTGCAACTGCAACCCATCGATGATGTCGCCAGCGTTATCCGTTGCCGACTTCATCGCTACCATTTTTGCCGCCATCTCACAGGCGAAATTCTCAACCGCGCCCCGGTATACCTGGGACTCGATGTAACGCATCAACACGTCGTCGAGCAACTCGCCAGCATCAGGCTCGTAGATATAGTCCCAGTGTGCCTGCAGATCGTCGTCGTCCGCGCCTACACCACTGGCGGGCAGCAGTTGCGCGACAACCGGCGTTTGCGTCATTGAGTTGATGAACTCATTGTGGACGACGAACAAGCGGTCGATTTTTCCTTCGCTGTACGAGTCCAGCATGATCTTGATCGAACCAATCAGGTCATTGACCGCCGGCTTGTCACCCAGGTGAGTTGCCGTGCCGACGACGCTGCCACCCAGGCGACGGAAAAATGCGACTGCCTTGGCACCGACCAGCGCCAGGTCGACCTCAACGCTCTCATCGCGGCGTTTCGCGATCTCGCCGATCATGGTCTTGAACAGGTTCGCGTTAAGGCCGCCGCAGAGACCACGGTCGGTTGAAATTACGATGTAGCCGACGCGCCTGACCTCGCGCTCCGTCAGGAACGGGTGCTTGTAGTCAGGGTTTGCGTGCGCCAGGTGACCAACAACCCGACGAATGCGCTCCGCATAGGGGCGTGAGGCCTCCATCTGCTGCTGGGCCTTGCGAATCTTGCTCGCCGCGACTTTTTCCATCGCGCTCGTGATCTTCTGCATGTTCTTTACAGAAGCAATCTTCGAGCGTATTTCCTTTTCGCCGGGCATGACCTAGTACGCGCCTTTCTCAGCGAACTCGTCGCAGATTGCCTTGAGGGTCGCTGCGATGTCGTCGTTGTAATCACCAGAGGCGTTGATCGACTCCAGCGTGTCGCCATGATTCGCTTTGGCGTAATCGTGCAGTGCTTCCTCGAACGCGAGAACCTTGCCGACCTCAACCTTATCGAGATAGCCCTCGTTCACTGCGTACAGCGACAGCGCCATATCGGCAACCGACAACGGTGAGTACTGCTTCTGTTTCATGAGCTCGGTTACGCGCTCACCGCGCTCCAGCTGGTGACGCGTAGCCGCATCGAGATCAGACGCAAACTGCGCAAACGCCGCAAGCTCACGGTACTGTGCGAGCGCAAGGCGGACACCACCGCCGAGCTTCTTGATGATCTTCGTCTGTGCCGCACCGCCCACACGAGATACCGACAAGCCGGCGTTGATTGCCGGGCGGATACCTGCGTTGAAGAGGTCGGTCTCGAGGAAGATCTGGCCGTCGGTAATCGAAATTACGTTGGTTGGTACGAACGCGGATACGTCGCCGGCCTGCGTCTCAATGATCGGCAGTGCCGTCAATGACCCGGTCTTGCCCTTGATCTTGCCGCCGGACACTTTTTCGATGTGGTCAGCATTGACGCGCGAGGCACGCTCGAGCAAACGCGAATGCAGGTAGAAAACGTCACCCGGATACGCTTCGCGACCCGGCGGACGACGCAGCAGCAATGACACCTGGCGATAGGCCCAGGCCTGCTTCGTCAGATCGTCAAAAATGATAAGCGCGTCTTCGCCGTTGTCGAGGAAATACTCGCCCATCGAGGTGCCAGAGTACGGAGCAATGTACTGCATCGCCGGGCTATCAGCCGCGGTTGCTGCAACAACGATGGTGTGTTCCATCGCGCCCTCTTCTTCGAGCTTGCGGACAACGCCAGCAACCGAGGAAGCCTTTTGGCCGATGGCAACGTAGATGCACTTGATGCCTGTGCCACGCTGGTTGATGACCGTGTCGATCGCAACGGCCGTCTTGCCGGTCTGGCGGTCACCAATGATCAGCTCGCGCTGACCGCGACCGATCGGCACCATCGAGTCGATGGATTTCAGCCCCGTCTGCACGGGCTGGTCGACTGACTGGCGTTCGATTACGCCCGGTGCGACTTTTTCGATCGGCGCGCTCAGGTCGGTTTCGATCGGTCCCTTGCCATCAATCGGCATACCCAGCGCATCAACGACGCGGCCGAGCATTGCAGGACCGATAGGCACCTCGAGGATACGACCGGTGGTCTTGACCGTGTCGCCTTCTGAAATGTGCTTGTAGTCACCGAGGACAACCGAGCCAACCGAATCCTGCTCGAGATTCAGCGCCATGCCGAAGGTGTTCTGTGGGAACTCGAGCATTTCGCCATAGCGAGCATCGGTCAAGCCGTGGATACGAACGATACCGTCCGTTACGCCGATAACCGTGCCCACATCGCGCGACTCCGCGGATGCTTCGAAGTTCTCGATACGCTCTTTAATCAGCTGGCTGATTTCAGAAGCTTTGAGTGCCATTTTGTCTTCCTCTTTATGTCCGGGGTCAGAGCCCTTGGGCTCTGACCCCTTATAATGTCTTGCTACTTGGTCAGTGCAGTTGCGAGACCTTCAAGTCTCGCCCGCAACGACCCATCAATTACGACATCGCCGGCGCGAATAACGGCGCCACCGATCAGATTTTCGTCTACTTCCGTCTCGATATTCACATCGCGGCCAAGCCGCTCGCGGAGTGCCTTCGAGATCGTGTCCTGCTGTTTCTTGCTAATCGCACTTGCCGACGTCACGGTCACATCGACGACGTTCTCCACCACGGCCTTCATTGCCTCAAAGTGCTCTGCGATCTCAGGCAAAACGGCAACTCGCCGATACTCGAGCAGCAGCTTCAGAAAGTTTGTGCCCTTCTTGTCTTTGCCACCAAGCACGCTGGCGCCCGCCTTGTCGAACAGACCCGTCAGGAACTCGAGGCGTTGGCCGTTATTGAACGCCGGATCGCCGAGATACTCGGCAACCTGGCCGTCAGCCATGAACTGGCTGGCGACATCAAGCGCCTCTGACCACGTGGCAAGATCCCCGGATTCGTTAGCGAGGTCGAATACGGCTTGCGCATAGGGCCGGGCGATAGTGTTGTTGTCTGCCATTGTCGTGTATCGCCTTTACAGCTCGCCTGCCAGCTTGCCGAGGATGTCCTCGTGCTGCTTGTCGTCGATCTCACGGCGCAGGATCTTCTCGGCGCTCGCAATAGCGATAGCGGATACCTGCCCGCGCAGCTCTTCACGAGCACGATTGGATTCCTGCTCGATCTCGACCTTGGCGGCGGTCAGCTGGCGCTCGCGCTCCTTAACGCCATCGTTCTTGCCGTCAGCCACGATCTCGTTTGCACGCGCATGCGCCTGGTCCAGAATGCTGGTTGCCTGCTTGCGCGCGTCGGAGACGATTTCATCAGCCTCGACCTTCGCCGCTTCAAGCGCGTGCTGTCCCTTGTCGGCAGCAGCGAGGCCGTCGGCGATTTTTTGCTGTCGGTCTTCGATGGCTTCCAGCAACGGCGGCCAGATGAACTTCATGCAGAACCAGACAAACACGATCATCGCGATCGTCTGGCCGAGCAAGGTTCCGATATTAATATCCACTTGGTACTCCTAAAACATCGTTGTCGCGCTCATTGTCCCCCTTGTGGGGAGACGCGCAGCGCTCCTACGACTCTTCGGTCGTTCTATTAACCGCCAGTTGCGTTTTGCAGCTGAGCAATGAACGGATTGGCGAACGCGAAGAACAACGCGATACCAACACCAATCATCGCAACGGCGTCGAGCAGTGCCACGACCAGGAACATTTTCGTCTGCAGCATCGGAGCCAGCTCCGGCTGACGTGCAGCACCCTCAAGGAAGCGACCGCCAAGAAGGCCCATGCCAATGCCAACGCCGAGGGCGCCAAGGCCGATCAGAAGTGCGACAGCAATCGCCGTGAAGCCAATAACAGTTTCCATCAGTTTCTCCTACCCAGGATCAAGTCCCGTTTGTTGATTTAAATCGAAAAAAAGCTAGTGTGATTCCGACGCAAGGCTTAAATAAACGATGGTCAGCATCATGAAAATAAAGGCCTGAAGCGTAACGATCAGGATGTGGAACACGGCCCAGCCGAAGTGCAGCGGCAGCTGATACCAGCCAATGAGCGCGATCAGGATGAATATGAGCTCGCCGGCAAACATGTTGCCGAAAAGTCGTAACGACAGTGAAAGCGGCTTGGCCAGCAGGGCAACGCTTTCGAGAATGAAGTTAAACGAGATAATAAAGGGCGCGAAAATAACGCCCGGAAACTTAAACGACGGGGCTATCGGGTGCAGCGTCAGCTCAGCGATGAACCCTGTAACGCCCTTGTTCTTGATCGTGTAAAAAATGATCAGCACGAAGACGGAGAGCGACATACCGAAAGTCACGTTGACGTCCGTTGTCGGCACGACCTTCATATAAGGGATGCCAACGGCACCTGCGGCCAGCGGTATCCAGTCGACGGGAATCAGATCCATCAGGTTCATCAGGAATACCCAGACGAAGATCGTCAGCGCGAGCGGCGCAATCAGGCGACTCTTGCCGTGAAACGTGTCCTTAACGGAGCTATCAACAAAGTCGACGACGATCTCGGCAAACGCCTGGAATCGGCCCGGCTTGTCAGCAGACGTTTTCTTGGCAACACCGCGAAACAGGACAACAAAAACCAGGCCCAGCAGCACGGACCAGAACATCGAGTCGACATTCATCGCCCAGAAATTCCCTGCACAGTCATTCCACACCCACTCGCCGACCTCGTCTTTACAGACCTGGAGGTTTTGCAGGTGATGTTGAATGTAGTCGCCGGAGCCTACTTCGCCGTGTCCGCCTTCAGTCGCCATTCCTGTTTCTCGTCGTCTCTTCCGTTTCTTGTCCGTCGCGCAGTAGCAGACCGACGACGGTCATTAACTGCGCGGCAATAAAGCCTGCAAACAGCGCCGCCGCTGATAGTGGCCGCACCATGGCAAAAACGATGCTGAACATCAGCACGGTTAACGCCAGTTTTCCGAGTTCACCAATGTATGCTGCCCGGATCAGGGCGCCTGCCCCTGGGTCCCGGCGTGGTACTACGAGCCGCAGCGCCAGAAATGCATTCGGAATTACGCAGGTCAGGCTGCCAAGCAGCGCCGAGTAACCCGCAACATGTCCGTAAAGGCCCCATAGTGCAACGGCGAGGACCGCCCCGATTCCGATTTGGCCGACCAGCACCTTGAGCATTTTTTACTTGCCTCCGGCACTAAAAACGCCACGTCCATCGGGGCATCCGGCGGGTTGTGGCGCTTGTCTTGATTTCGGTTCCAGGCGGGCCTGTAGTAAGCGTGCGCATTATAGTGTCGGGCACCCGCCATAGCAACCGATGCAGGCGTCGATTTTGGCGCTGTTTTGCCCTGTTTTTCCCTGTATTTACTGCGATTTTTGGCAATGCGACTTAACGCACATATGAGGGCCGAAATCGGCGGTATAAAAGGAGCCATTCAGGAGCCCAAATGTTACTTATTGCCAGCGAATCATCGAAAAGCGCCGAGACGGTCAAAGACATCGTCCGGGAGCTGAGCCTGACGCTGACGGTCTTCGCCAGCACGGCAACGCTTGCCGAGCTCATGGCCGGCCGTATGCGCCGCATCGTTTTGCTGGCCGAGAAGGATGTTACCGAGGGCGTTGTTGCCACCCTGCGCGATGCCGAGAGCAATGCCCAGTTCGGCGTCATCGTTGCGGCTGACCGGCGGCGTCTCAAGGACAGCGCAAAGGTGGCGACTCTCGAGCAGTTGGCGAAGCTCGACAATCTTGAGTGGGTGGGCCCGGACTTCGATTTCGATACGCTGAGTGCGGCTGCCCGCGCCTGCCGGCAGCGAATGCTGCGGTTGTCCCGAGAGGACCTCGACGAAGCTATCCGGGAGCGCCAGTTCATCGTCAAGTACCAGCCAAAAGTCGAGCGCAGCTCCAACAAACAGTGGCACGCCCGGGAAGCAGAGGCACTGATCCGCTGGCGCCACCCCAAGCATGGCCTCATGGGCCCACTGGAGTTTTTGCCCGAAATCGAGGAGTTCGGGCTCATGGGCCAGCTGACCGAGCTCGTACTGCATGAGGTTGCCGCCCAACTGGTTCGCTGGAAGAACAAGGGGCTCGACTTTCGTGCCTGCGTCAACCTGGCACCGAGCCAGCTGAACGACATCAAGGCCCCTGCCAGATTTGCGTCCCTGGTTGGCAAGTATGGGCTGGACAGCTCCAGCTTTACGTTTGAAGTCGCGGAGCAGGATCTCAGCGACCCCGATGCACCGCACCTGCAGACGCTGCGGGCCTTGCGAGAAACCGGTTTTCGCCTTTGCCTCGACGACTTCCGCGTGGCCGCCGCCTCTTTGGGCGCGCTCGATCAGCTGCCATTCGATGAGATCAAGATTCACGCGTCTGCGCTCAAGCGGGCGCAAAACGACCCGGTCAGGATGAAGGTGCTCGCTGCGATCATCGGGCTCGCACATAACCTTGGCATGACCGTCTGCGCCGAAGGCATCGAGGACTCAGGAACCTTCGATTTCCTTAAAACGATCAATTGCGACAAGATGCAGGGCTTCCTGATTTCCGAAGCGGTGATGCCGAAGCTCCTGCGCAGGGTCTACGGCCCGGGAAGCAGCGAAGAGGTCGCGTAGGAGCGGTGCTTGTCACCGCGAAACGTTCTTTTATTTGATGTGTTTCAGGATGCCGTCGAGCTCATCAAGACTGTTGTAGCTGATAACCACCTTGCCTGAGCCCTTCTTCGTGTGATTGACGCGCACCTTCGCGCCGATCTTCTCGGACACCTCTATCTCCAGCCGACGGATGTCGGCGTTACCGGAATCGGCCGGCTTTGTTGCCTTGGTGCCGTTCTTGTCGAGCATGCTGCGCACAAGGCGCTCGGTTTCGCGGACCGACAGGCCTTTCTTGACGACCTGGCGGGCCGCATCCAGTTGCTGCACTGCATTGCTGATAGCAAGCAGCGCGCGGGCATGGCCCATCTCGAGCTGGCGCGCCTCCAGCATCGGCTTCACCTTGTCCGACAGTTCCTGCAAGCGCAGCAGGTTGCTGACGGCGGCGCGCGATCGGCCAACCGCCTCGGCCGCTTCAGCGTGCGTCAGGTCGAATTCGCGAATAAGCCGGTCCAGTGCGCGCGCCTCTTCCAGTGGATTCAGGTTCTCGCGCTGAATGTTCTCAATGAGGGCCATGGCGATGGCGGCCTCATCGGGAATCTCCCTGACGATGGCAGGAATTTCCTGCAGCCCGGCCATCTGCGCCGCGCGCCAGCGGCGTTCACCCGCCACGATTTCGTATTTCTGTGTGCCTGTGCCGGCAATACGGCGGACAACAATCGGTTGCACAACACCCTGCGC
>Ga0316189_10005339_pt1 | contig 12318 bp, 11 predicted proteins | sample LowCovwburrow_MG_FD_204930 | JGI IMG/M metagenome (GOLD analysis project Ga0316189, IMG submission 204930) | Coastal sediment microbial communities from Maine, United States - Lowes Cove worm burrow | ecosystem: Environmental > Aquatic > Marine > Coastal > Sediment | place: USA: Maine... | reverse complement strand
TATTGAAAATTAATTATGGATATCTGTAAATCAGAATGTTAAATAAACTCCTGATTCTTTCGATCTTAAATATTCAGGACGTTTCAATCTCAAATCAACTTTAGGTTTGTGTTAGTATTAATCCTTAAAAAAATAAGGTTATGAAAACACAAATGAAATTAACATATAGATTTTTTACCGTGCTTTTAATAGTTTCGTTGATGATGGGCTGTTCAAAAGACAGTGATCTTGGGCCGCAAGGGCCTAAGGGCGAACCGGGCGATGATGGGCAAGACGGTGCAGATGGAGTAGATGGTCAAAATAGAGCAGACGGGCAAAACGGCGCAACCGGCACTGCCAATGTCATTTATTCGGACTGGATTCCTTCCGACTTTCCAGAAACAATCGATAGCCGGTTTGAGCAATGGAACATGTTTGCTCCAAAGTTGACCCAAGAGGTACATGATAACGGGGTAGTATTGGTATTTTCTACCAATAACTTTGATATTGGCTCTCCCCTTCTCAATGGTGACTATCGGTATATCATAATCCCTGGCGGCATACCCTCGAACACTGGCCCAGTAATCAGTTCGAAGGCAGAAGTTTTGGATTATACTAAAATGAGCTACGAAGAAATAGCCGAGCATTTTAATATTCCCGATTAGCTATGAAAATAAGCTCATAAAGGGAATTCTTTACTAGCTCAAAATAGCATCCTTCCCCTAACCAAGGTGCAAAGGTTGCCCCTTATCTAATCTTAAAATATAACAGTTATGAAATCTCCAAATGTAAACGCATCTCTTTTTCCGGAGGAAGGAAATGCCATTGTCTACCACCCGACCCCAGCGTGGACTTCAAAAGATGACAAGCGGGCACAAATTTCCGATAAAATCGAAGTATTAAATAAAAAATTGATAATACTAACATGGATAAAGGTCATAATTAGCTATACCGTTAACGGAATAAAAGTGTCGATGCAGTTCTTGCCTAAAGCAGGGAATCCTCCAAAAGTTATTAAAATTGCGGCATCAACTTCAAAATCTTTGCAGAATGGCAGAGGATACATTGAAGATGGCGGTGTCATCTATATCAGTGGCAAGGTGCCTAAAGAGTTGAACTTTGAATTGTTTTTTGAAGGTTTTACCGATCCCTTTTCCATTTCAAAAGAGTTGAAACCTATTTCAGAGGCTTTTCATCTACCGTTTAAAACTTCAGACCTAAGAAAAGATGAATATTGGAGTGGCGGAAGTACACATGGTAGCGGAGGCAGTCAAGTGTTCGCCTAAGATCTTGGAGTAAATGGCTACTCAAATGGAAGTTGGAGCGGAAATTTGCCCGGAAAGGACGGTACAGAAAACAAACATAAAAGGGTATGGGGCAAAAGCTCTATGGCATGGCTTCGGGAACAATCGTCGGCTTTGACAATGATGAGCCTAATAAGCCGGGGGTAAAGGTCGAAACACAGAATGTAGGAGGTAATTATTTTAAGATAAGCCATGGAGATATAGTCGCCAAGTACTCGCACATGCAAAAAGGTTCATTAAATCCTGAGCTTCTAACTATCGGTGCCTCGGTCGCTAAGGGACAATTTCTCGGACTAGTAGGAAATTCGGGAAATTCAGGCGGGCCGTACCTTCATTTACATAAAACTAAAAAAACTGACGGAGGGTTTCGACCCTTATTGTTCGAAAATGGCTATGTGATAGGAACCAAAAATTATGAGGAGCCCTATTCTAATGTAAATTGGTCTACCCTGAAAAAGCAAGGTATTCCAGGATTTGCAGGAGACAAATCTCTTATTTACCCGGGCAGAAAACATCCGTATTGTAAGTATTCAAAAAATCTTAAGCAAATCGGGAAGCATGGTATTCCGGAAAGCAAATACCAAGCTGAAGTAGATAAAATAACAACTTGTGGTTTCTACCCGTATTGGATCGACGCCTATGACGTAAAAGGCAAGACGTTCTTTAACGTCATTTTTCGCCCCGGTACCGGAGCTGCTTGGAAAACCCGACACGGAATGAGCAGTAATGGCTACCAGAAACGATTTGACAAGTTCAAAAAGGCAGGCTATCGGTTGACCTTGGTCGATAGTTATATCAGCAAGGGCAAGGTACGCGGCCATTTGGATAAAATCACCAGGGCCTTCGATTCACACATATCATGACGCTCCTACAAATTGGCACGGAGATAAGTTAAAAGAATTGACTGCCAAGGGTTGGGTTCCCGTGAATGTTTCTTGCGTTTCAATAGGTGGTAAAAGAAAGGTAGCTGCACTTTATGAAGAGAAAAATGTGGGCAGCTTTAAGTTAAAAAGCCTGATGACCTTGGGCCAATACCAAGACCTGTTCGATAAATACAAAGTAGACGGGTATGAATTGGTATATGTCAACGGCTATACCCATAACGACCAACCAAGCTTGAGTGGTATTTGGTATAAGAACCCCCTGTTCAACATCTATTCCGCAAAACATAATTCGACAAGTGCGGCATACCAGAAAGAATAGATGAAGAAGAAAGCAGGCGCTTGGTTAACGGGTTGCATAACGGGTTATGAAAACGGCAGTTCGAAGTTTGCAGCTTTATGGACGAAATAAACATAGCCCTAGCTTAATGATAGTGCTTTATCAGGTTCTGGGACAAACGATTGGTTGGGTCTCGTTATGAAATTTCCCCGACCTATTTTTAAAGGCTCCCTTTTTAAAAAGGGAGCCTTTTATTTTAACAAAAAATACAAAATATGAAGTTTTTATAAATAGAGTTTCAACAGGCCCAACAACTTGCTTAAAATGGGTCTAAATACTAGACTAATAGTGCGCAAAGTTTGTTAAAACCGAGCCTATGCCCTAATTTTGTAAACAGTCTTTAAATTAACCACAACCCATATATAATGAGCGGATTGATAAAATCTTCGATAGCCCGAAAAGTGGTCATGGCCCTATCGGGTCTTTTTTTGGTATTTTTTCTAGGGCAGCATTTTGTAATCAACGTTACCTCGGTCATTGCCCCTGATACTTTTAACTCGTGGTCTCATTTTATGGGGTACAACGGTTTGGTGCAGTTTATTTTGCAACCTATTTTAATAGCAGGAGTCATTGTACATTTTGTTATGGGCATTGTTCTAGAACTACAGAATAACAAGGCCAGGGCAATCAAGTACAAGAAGTTCAACGGTGGGGCCAATGCTTCTTGGGTATCTCGAAATATGATTATTACAGGCCTAGTAGTTCTTGCTTTTTTGGGACTGCACATGTATGATTTTTGGATTCATGAAATGGATTACAAATACATAACAGGCGGCCCTGAAGACCCTACCCGATATTACGAGGAGACGGTTCATAAATTCGAGCCATTTTTACGAACCATTATCTATGTGATTTCCTTTGTATTGTTATCGCTACACTTGTGGCATGGCTTTGCGTCTTCTTTTCAAACAATGGGGTTAAACAATAAATACTCACCCGCCATTCAGACCTTTACCAAAATATATGCGGTAGCTATTCCCTTGGGATTCATTTTTATCGCGCTATTCCATCATTTTAACCCAATAACACAGTAAATATGGGCATATTGGATTCTAAAGTACCCGCAGGGCCGTTGGCCGATAAATGGACCAATCATAAGAACCATATCGAATTGGTCAACCCCGCGAATAAACGAAATATCGATATTATCGTGGTAGGTACAGGCCTCGCAGGAGGATCGGCAGCGGCGACATTGGCCGAACTTGGCTATAATGTAAAAACGTTCTGCTATCAAGATTCACCGAGAAGGGCACATTCTATTGCAGCGCAGGGCGGTGTAAATGCCGCTAAAAACTATCAGGGTGATGGTGACAGCGTTTACCGACTTTTTTACGATACCGTTAAAGGGGGCGACTACCGTTCGCGAGAAGCGAACGTTTACCGTCTGGCCCAGGTTTCTACTAACATTATCGATCAATGCGTAGCCCAAGGTGTACCTTTTGCAAGAGAATATGGCGGATTGTTGGACAATCGATCATTTGGAGGCGTATTGGTTTCAAGAACCTTCTATGCGAAAGGTCAGACCGGGCAACAGTTACTTCTAGGGGCCTATGCTGCCATGAACCGACAGATTCAACGTGGAAAGATAAAATCGTACACCCGTCATGAAATGCTTGATATGGTATTGGTCGACGGGAAAGCCCGTGGTATTATCGCACGAGACCTGGTCACTGGGGAAATTGAACGCCATTCGGCTCATGCCGTGGTATTGGCCACAGGCGGTTATGGAAATTTATTCTTCCTTTCAACCTATTGTATGGGTGCTAATGTCATGGCCGCATGGCGCGCGCACCGTAGGGGAGCTTTTTTCGCAAATCCCTGTTTTACACAAATCCATCCGACATGCATTCCCGTTTCGGGAGACCACCAATCGAAACTGACCTTGATGTCTGAGTCGTTGCGCAACGATGGTCGTATTTGGGTACCCAAGCGATTAGACGATGCTAAAGCGATTCGTGAAGGCAAATTGAAGCCTATACAACTCAAAGAGGAAGATCGCGATTACTATCTCGAAAGAAGGTATCCCGCATTTGGAAATCTTGTCCCAAGGGATGTTGCGTCTAGAGCGGCAAAAGAACGTTGCGATGCAGGTTTTGGGGTAAACAAAACTGGGGAGGCCGTTTACCTAGATTTCGCTGCGGCGATTTATCGTTATGGCAAAGAGGAAGCCTTGACCCATGGAATGAAAGGTGCCGATGATAAAGAAATTATCAAGCTTGGCAAACAAGTTATCGAAAATAAATATGGAAACCTTTTTCAGATGTACGAGAAAATCGTAGATGAAAATCCGTACGAGACACCGATGATGATCTATCCCGCAGTACATTATACCATGGGCGGACTTTGGGTAGATTACAACTTACAAACCACCATACCCGGATGTTATGCTGCAGGAGAAGCCAACTTTAGTGATCACGGTGCAAACCGTTTAGGGGCTTCAGCCCTGATGCAAGGATTGGCCGATGGGTACTTTGTGCTGCCGTATACGATTGGTGATTACTTATCGCAAGATATTCGAACGGGAGCCATCTCAACCGATTCTCCAGAATTTGATGCGGCTGAGGCCGATACCCGTGCTCGATTGGAAAAACTGATGTCAGGCAAAGGTTTGCATTCAGTGGATTATTATCATAAGAAACTCGGTAAAATCATGTGGAACAAATGTGGTATGAGTCGCAATGCCAAGGAACTACAGGAAGCCATCGATGAGATTGCAGAATTACGTGCCGATTTCTGGGAAAACGTTCGTGTTCCAGGGACTGCTGTCAGTAAAAATCAAGAATTGGAAAAAGCAGGTCGTGTGGCCGATTTTTTAGAGTTGGGCGAACTATTTGCAAAGGATGCCCTGACACGAAATGAATCGTGTGGTGGACATTTCAGGGATGAATACCAAACCCCTGAAGGGGAAGCCCTCCGTGACGATGAGAACTTTAAGTTCGTTTCGGCTTGGGAGTACAAAGGAGAACCGAAGGAAGCCGTTCTTCACAAAGAAAATCTGGTATACGAGAATATTGAGTTGAAAACCAGAAGCTATAAATAAGTTTATAGTTGTTAGTTCACAGTTGATGCCAAGCCCAACAACTAGCTACTAACAACCAACAACAATACAAAAGCTATGAAATTACACTTAAAAATCTGGCGTCAAAAAGATGCCAACTCTAAAGGACAAATGGTTGACTATCCCTTGAACGGGATTGAAAAAGACATGTCTTTTTTAGAGATGTTGGATGTCTTAAACGAGCAGTTAATCAACAATGGCGAAGAACCTATCGAGTTCGATCACGATTGTAGGGAGGGTATCTGCGGTACCTGTTCTTTGATGATCAATGGCCGCGCCCACGGGCCCGATACCCGAATTACGGCTTGTCAGTTGCATATGCGCAGTTTTAGCGATGGTGACACTATCGTTATCGAGCCATGGCGTGCCAAAGCCTTCCCCGTTATTAAAGATTTGATTGTAGATAGAAGTGCCTTCGATAGGATACAACAAGCCGGGGGATATATTTCGGTAAACACCTCTGGTAATCCTGTGGATGCGAACGCTATCCCGATTGAAAAAGATATGGCCGACAAAGCGTTTAATGCGGCAACCTGTATTGGTTGCGGAGCTTGCGTAGCCGCTTGTAAAAATGCAAGTGCAATGTTGTTCACATCGGCAAAAGTGTCGCAATTCGCCCTACTACCACAAGGGCGCGTAGAAGCTACTGAACGCGTGCAAAGCATGGTGCGCCAAATGGATATTGAAGGATTCGGAAACTGCACCAATACCGGTGCCTGTGAAGTAGAATGCCCTAAAGGAATTTCCTTGGAAAACATTGCCCGTATGAACCGGGAGTACTTAAGTGCGACGGTGCAAGGGTAATTTAATGCTCCCTTTAGCGCAGCCAAAGTACTCGGACTGACAACAAAATCCGAAACTCCAATCTATGGAGTTTGGGATTTTTTCGTTATTTTAAAGTATGCCGAAAGACTACTCCCCAGAACGCATCAAGGTTCCTCGTTTTAACGAAGCGTCAGGCTTCTATACTACTGCGAAGCGGTCGAAAATAATGAGCAAGATTCGTGGCAAGAACACTAAGCCCGAACTCGCTTTTCGAAAAGCTTTGTACGCCAAAGGTTATCGCTATCGTATCGATTACAAGAAACTCATTGGCAAACCCGATATCGTCCTAAAAAAATACAGGACCATTATTTTTATAGATGGGGAATATTGGCACGGGCATAATTGGGCGGTTCGCAAACCCAAAGTCAAGACCAACCGTGAATTTTGGATTGCCAAAATTGAACGCAACATACAACGTGACCGTGAAGTAAACGAAGAACTGGAACGTTTAGACTACAAAGTTTTTCGGTTTTGGGAAAACGAAATCAAGAATGAACTAGAAGGCTGCCTTACCAAAGTCATCAACCACCTTAGTTCTGTTGAAGGGCATTAAAAAGCCTTTGGGCACAGTTTATTTAAGAAACCTTTAACCTTTAAATCCCCTTATTTAATAAGGGTTTAACGGAATTTTGTATTCTTTTTCTTATGTTAATAATGAAATAATTTAGTAATCATTAAAACAATAACACACATGAAAAGGATAGCAATTTTAGCTACAAATGGATTTGAAGAAAGTGAATTAAAATCTCCAAAAGAAGCCATGGAAAAAGAAGGCTTTCAAGTAGATATCGTAAGTCCCGAATCAGGGGAAATCAAAGGATGGGCCAATGGTAATTGGTCAAATTCCTATAAAGTCGACAGAACTTTAAGCGAAGTCAAAGCAGAAGAATACAATGCTCTGATGTTACCGGGCGGGGTAATTAATCCCGACCAGCTACGGAGAAATGAAGATGCGTTACTATTCGTACGCGATTTCTTTAAGCAAGAAAAGCCCGTGGCGGCTATATGCCATGCACCACAGATTTTAATTAGTGCAGACGTGGTAAAAGGACGAAAGCTGACATCGTTCAGTTCAATAAAAGATGATTTAATAAATGCCGGAGCGAACTGGGTAGACCGAGAAGTAGTGGTAGACCAAGGATTCGTAACGAGCAGAAATCCGAACGATTTACCTGCTTTTAATTCCAAATTAATCGAGGAAATAAAAGAAGGTAAGCATGAAGAACAACATGCATAACTGATACGATTTACTAAATCTGGGAATCCCGACCATTAGGCCGGGATTTTTTCATGAGGCTTCGTTTTAAATTAACAGGTCGTACATCGAAAAAAACTGCACTTCGTATTTTTCACAACAATCTATGGTAAGTTCACAACATAAATTTAGTGAAAGTCGAAAACCGACGTAGATTTACAGTGTAATTAAGTGATTGTGTTGACCTCAAATCAAACTCGAACTTAGCCAACAAAAAAGTGCTAGATCCCAAATCAGTACTTGACCTATAAAAGCTAGAGAATGTCTTCCGATCCCCATCGGAATCAAAATTTCAGAGTAACCTACTTATCAAAAAAAAAGCCCCAATTATGGGGCATTTTTTTTGTTAATCAATCTTGAATTCAGCTTTCTCACTTGAACCATTTCCCGCTAGAATTATGACATAGTCGCCCTTGGGCAAATACGTTTTCCCATCTTTGGCTTCTTTAAGTTTCGTCTTATTTTTCTTTAAATAAGCCGCCTTTCCGGCTTTGGAAAAGGCCATATCGTAAGAGAGCACATTAAGGCCTTTGTCAGCTTCCAACTCCGTAGTACTCACAACTACATTATCGGCCGTTTGTATTTCGGCTATATACGAACTGGGTTTTCCGCTATAAAAAATAACATCTAGCCCAGGTGTACTTGCTTTACTCCAAGGGTTCGGCTTGTTGCCCCAATTTTTGGAATACTTGGTATTGTTCAATTCAAAAATGACCAAATCTTTGGCTAAGGTCTCCGGAGTCATTCGTTGTAAAGGAGCAATATCGGCCTTGTAAATACTTCTGCCGTGCGTGCCCACTAAAAGATGTTTGGCCTCAGGCTGTATGACCAAATCGTGAACGGCCACGTTCGGTAATCCATTTTGAAACACTTCCCATGATTTGCCTTGATTAAAGGAAACGTATAGGCCGTTATCCGTACCGACGAAAAGGAGATTTTTATTCTCAGGGTCTTCTAAAATTACGTTTATAGACGAGGTAGGAATGTTGTTCGAAATGCTTGTCCACGTATTTCCATAATCATCACTTTTAAAAATGTAGGGCGTAAAATCGTCCCATCGGTAACCATTCAAACTTACGTAAACCCGTTCCTTTTTATGCTGAGAGGCCGTAACACGACTTACCCACATATCTTTGGGTAATGAATTGGAGATAGTATTCCAACTTCCACCACCGTTCTTTGAAATATGTACCAACCCATCATCACTTCCGGTATAGAGCAATCCGAATTTAAAGGGCGATTCAGAAATCGAGGTCAAAGTACCATACGCCACGTTTCCTTTTTTTCCACCGTGGGTCAAGTCATCAGAAATCGTTTCCCAATCATCGCCTTGGTTCATCGACCGGTGCAGTTTATTGCTTCCCAAATACAGAATATCTTGATTATGCGTAGAGAGCAATATGGGTGTTTGCCAGTTGAACCGAAACGGTTTTTTACCAAGGTCATGTTTGGGTTGTACGTACTTCTTTTCCTTTTTTTCCTTATTCAGGCGATAGTAATTTCCAAATTGAAAACCCGTATAGACCACATTGTGGTTACGGCTATCGATTCGTATCTGCATGCCGTCGCCGCCCATTATCGAATTCCAAGGGTATGCTCCTGTTTGGTGCCATCCGCTATTTTCTTTGGCATTGTAAGGCCCTTCCCAAACACCATTGTCCTGTAATCCGCCATAGACATGGTAGGGCTCTTGATTGTCAACGTTTATAGCATAAAATTGTCCCACGGTAGGTGAATTATTCTTGATCCAATGTGCTCCGTCGTCATATGAAATATTCACTCCACCGTCATTACCGTTGATCAAGTGTCCAGGCATTTTCGGGTTGATCCAAAGCGCGTGATGATCGGCATGCACATTATCGCCGTTGATTGAAGTATACGTTTTTCCGCCATCATCGGATTTAATAATCGGTACACCGCCCAAGTAAATTTTGTTGACATTATTCGGGTCGACATGAATTTCACCAAAATAATAGCCATAGCTATAGAAAAGGGCATCGATATAGGCTTCGTTCTGTTTCGACCAACTGTTGCCGCCGTCGTTACTGCGATATACTTCGGCCCCGATAATCGGGGTATCAAAAAGCATTGAATTAGCATCCTCTAGGTATTTGGCCAAGTCAATGGGTTTTGCGGCATCACTTCGGATTATTTGCTTTACATTTTCAGCACGGTATTTTTCATGAAACCCATTTGTTTTGAGAAAGTCGTTAAGTTTCTTGTCCTCCAGCCTTAAGAAATCGTCTTTGGACAACGATTTAAAATCATCTTTGGTAAGTACGTCTGAATCTTTTTCATCTTCTTCCGATTTATCGCGTCGATCTTGGTTGTCATGAACTACGTAAACGATATTTTCGTCAAAGACGGCCAGACCGATACGGCCTACCCATAGACCAGTAGGGAGACCGCTTCCTTCGTTGGAGATTTTTTCCCAAGAAGTACCTGCATCAGTACTTTTGTAGATTCCGGAACCACTTCCGCTACTCAAAAAATCCCAAGCTTTTCGGTCTTTTTCCCAAGAAGCGGCATACATGATATTAAAATTGTTCGGTACATGGGCCAAATCGATGATTCCCGCTTCCGGATTTATAAAAAGCGTTTTTTGCCATGTCTTTCCGCCGTTAGAAGTTTTGTAGATACCACGTTCTTCATTCGACGAATATAGGTGTCCCGTCGCTCCCACAACGACTTCATCAGCATTGTGCGGATTGATGAGAATGCGCCCGATATGGTGCGAATCGGTCAAGCCCATATTCTGCCAAGTTTTCCCCTTGTCAGTCGATTTCAAAATACCTATACCGGCATACGACGAGCGTGAAGCATTGTTTTCTCCGGTGCCTACCCAAATAATCCCGTTTTTCCAATCAACGGCGATATCGCCAATGTTTTGTGTTTCGGCATTGTCCATTATTGGAGTAAAAGAAGTACCGTTATTGGTGGTATACCATAATCCTCCCGAAGCATATGCCACATAGAACTCCACCGGGTTATCAGGGTTAACATCCAAATCGACCACGCGACCGCTCATCACTGATGGTCCGATATTTTTTAACGGAAGGTGCTTCACAAGCGAACTGCTTTCCATTCGCTGTTTTTGTTGTAGGGCGGTTGCCACCTGTTGCGCAGTTGTGGGTACGACTTGGCCATACCCTATTGAAAAACAGATGAGCAAAGCCAATAAAGGTAAGCACCTCATAAATTTTGTGGGTTTGGGATTTTTCTAGGGAAAGTTAATAAAACAGTACCTTAATATAAAATGTAAACGGTGTTATAAATGACGGTTAATCTACAATTTGCAAACTTGTCATAGCCTGCCAGCAACTAGAAAATAAATTTAAAAAATATCAAGTGGATAAATTTTGGCATATAAAACTACATTATAAATAAAAATTACATTAATTTAATACCAATAACCAATAAAATCATAACCAATGGAAGAGTACCTACCATTAATCATTCAGTTAGTATCCGGTGCCCTCGGAGGCAACGTAGCCGGAAAATTATTAAAAAACCTATCTTTAGGAACTGTCGGAAACTCGATAGTGGGTATTCTAGGTGGCGGCCTTGGCGGCCAGCTTTTAGGTATGCTGGGCATGGGTGTAGGAGCCGATGCCGGGGCAATGGACCTATCCAGTATTTTGGGTAGCGTAGCCAGTGGCGGTGTAGGTGGCGGCGTGTTGATGGCTATAATCGGCGTTATCAAGAAGGCCATGGCTAAATAGTAAGGTAACATAACCAACTCCAATTGAGAAAGAGGCCTAGTAATGGGTCTCTTTTTTTGTCTCCTCCTCGCTAGCCTTATCCTGGAAAGGTAATTTGTTTCCATTCTCCTGAGGGAATAGGTTGGACTTTTTCTTATTTTTGGGTAAAATCAAATACCAGACATGAAGTACGAACAGATTCCGAGCACCTTATTCAAAAAGAACCGTAAAAAATTTATGGCCCAAATGCGGACCAAAAGTATTGCGGTTTTCAACTCAAACGATATTTACCCCATAAGTGCCGATAGTGTACTGCCTTTTGAACAGCATCGCGATATTTTTTACCTGAGCGGGGCCGATCAAGAAGAGACACGATTACTTCTTTTTCCCGATGCTATGGATAAAAAACATCGGGAAATCTTGTTCGTTCGTGAGACCAACGCCCATATTGCTGTATGGGAAGGTGCTAAACTGACCAAGGAAAAAGCGACCGAAGTGTCAGGTATTGAAACTATTTATTGGCTGAGCGATTTCGATAAAGTCTTTTTTGATTTGATGACAGAAGCCGAAACCATTTATTTTAATACGAACGAACATTACCGGCAGGCCGTCGAAACACAGACGCGAGAAGATCGCTTTATTTTGGACTGTCAAAAGAAATTTCCGGCACACCAAGTGGCCAAGAGCAATCCAATCTTACAAGAGATACGAGGCCTAAAAGAACCTGAAGAAATCGACTTGATGCAAAAGGCCTGCAACATTACCGAGAAGGGTTTTCGAAGGCTACTTGAATTCGTTAAACCAGGGGTTTGGGAATATGAGATCGAAGCTGAGCTCTTGCATGAGTTTGTACGCAATCGTTCAAAGGGTTTTGCCTACCCACCAATTATCGCCGCGGGAAACAATGCTAACGTACTTCATTATTTAGAGAACAATAAACAATGTCAAGACGGTGAAATGATTCTGATGGATGTC
>Ga0316189_10005338_pt1 | contig 12318 bp, 11 predicted proteins | sample LowCovwburrow_MG_FD_204930 | JGI IMG/M metagenome (GOLD analysis project Ga0316189, IMG submission 204930) | Coastal sediment microbial communities from Maine, United States - Lowes Cove worm burrow | ecosystem: Environmental > Aquatic > Marine > Coastal > Sediment | place: USA: Maine... | reverse complement strand
CATATACACGGCATTACCTGGGATGATGTCAGCGAAAGTCCGACCTTCGCAGAAATGTGGCCTGAGCTGGAAGCGCTGATTGAGAGCAGTGATTTTCTGGTAGCCCATAATGCCCCGTTTGATCGGGGTGTGCTGAAAAAGTGCTGTGCGGCTTACGGCATTGCCGTTCCTGACAAACGCTTCGGCTGTACTGTCAAAGCGGCGCGTCGGGCCTGGAAGCATTTGCCGTCCCATAAACTTAACATCGTCAGTGCATACCTGAATATCCCTTTACAACATCATGATGCCCTGTCAGATGCCGAGGCCTGTGCCAGAATCGCCATTGAGGCGATGCGCTTGGGGGTAGAGGTCTGATTTTGCCAATGCAGGATGCCGAACACTCAACCGTTCGAACAACTGAGCAACGCCTGGGTAACCGTTGCCCCGGTTGTGACAGCTGCGCTGGAGAGAGTGAAACTGCCTTGACTGGTCAGGTATTGGGTCAGGGCGGCAGCCGGGACCGTTTGGGCGATGCGTTTCAGGGTGCACGAGCAGGTGCTCTGTGTTGCGCTTTTCGCCCCTGTGCACCAGTCCATGAATTGTTGTTGCTCTGTATCTGAATAGGTTTCTATCGCCTGTGCAGGGTGGCTCTGAGAGGTGAGAATGACGATCACAAGTACCGCGATGACTTTGATCAGGTTTTGTAGGTGTTTTTTCATGTCGTGTGACCTCTTAACGTTGATAGCCGAAGTTTATCATAACCCAAATTGGCGCAGCGTACGCAGAGATTTGTATTCCTATTGAATTTCCGTTTCAATCTGATTGATCAATGGGTCGCCTCGCTGGAGTTTGGCGATATTATCAAACACCAGTTGGCGCAGGCGTTGTTTGCCTGGTCCCCCGGCGTTGGCAATATGCGGTGTCAGCACCACATTATCAGCCCCCCATAAAACCTTGCTTTCCTTTGGCAACATCTCACTCTCCTTCAGGTAGACGTCGAGGCCGGCTCCGGCGATGGTGCCCTCAGTAAGAGCGGTGCTAAGAGCCCTTTCATCGACCACGGCGCCGCGTGAAATATTGATGACATAGGCGCTTGGTTTCATTTGCGCCAGTTCATTTGCCCCAATCAGGTTATGGGTTTGATCCGTCAAGGGGACACAGGGTGCGATAATGTCTGCTTCGCCCAAGACCTCTGAAAAATTATCAAGGGGAACGAACTTCTCGACCCACGGGTCATTTGTCAGGGATTTTCTGGAAACCGCAATCACCCGCATATCAAAGGCATGAGCCTTTCGGGCCAATTCCTGACCAATCGAGCCGTAACCGACAATCACGATGGTTTTGCCTTCAACGGATATCACCTTGTCGCGCATCTCTTGTTGCCGCCATGCCCGGTTTTGTCGGTTACGCTCAAATTCCGGAATGCGGTGAAACAGTGACAGGATTTGGGTGAAAGCATGTTCAGCAACCGTGCGTCCTTTCAAACCAGCCGCATTGCTTAACAGGATACCAGAGGGGAGACCGGCATCGAAGAAACGATCCATACCAATTGAAGAGGATTGAATCCATCGCAGGGCATGAGCATTTTCAATAATCAAGGATGCCATCGTGGGTGTGTAATCCGTGCCTGTAATAACCAGGCCTTCGGCATCTGAAATCTGCTTTACAAAATGATCATTTTCATAGGTGCGTACAAAGGTACAGCCTGGCGCTTCCGGTTCTTCGGTTAAAAACAGATTATCGGTCCAAGGAACGACATAGACAATTTTCATAATGATGAAATCCTTTAGATCGATGAACTCAAGATATCAGCCGACAGAATATGCAGCAACTATGTCGTCGTGAGATGAGAAATACAGGATCACCGAGCAGGGGAAAGGGTTAATACACCGACTCAGATTCTTGCGGCGGCTCGTACCAGTGATTTGAACGGTTCGGCTCAGGTGGCGCCGCAGGTTCGCTGGTGTCGGGTGGCTCAAACCAATGATCCGTATTGATCTGCTGACTGTTTGCAGCAGATTTTCGCCTCTTCTTGGCGGGGTTCCGGTTAATCGGAATCGATCCCCTAAACTGCTCAAGCAGGGACTTAACATGGTTCAGATTCTTATTGGTGACATAAGCCTGTTTAACGGCTTTCTTGCGGTCATAAACTCTCAACGCATCCCGGAAGGCTAGGGCTGCAGCTTCAAGCCGTTGACTGTCACGCGTTTCCTTGCCGATCATAAACAGGGTGCTGCCGAGGTTGTTTTGGGTACGGGCCCAGAACATCGGTTTGCGGTTTGGATTGGTGATGCTGATAATCGCCGAATAGGCACTGGCAGCGGTTGCCAGTGATTCAAGACTTGGTCCCAGCCGCCCATAGGCCTGAGCGGCCTGAGCGAACTGCATCATTGTATCTGTCCAGTGTTTCGGACTGAGCTGATAGCTAAAGACTTTCAGGGCATTTCTGAAACTGACCAGAGAGCGCTTTATCAGCTCACTATCACCGTCTTCGTCGCCAAACTGATAGAGCAGTGTGCCGATCCGGCTATTCAGTCCGGCCCAGACACGGGGGTGGGTGCTATGGGTATAGATGGTCATGGCAGCCGCGAGGGCATCGCGGGCCGGATCCAATTGCCCCATGTTCATACGGGTGATCCCAAGGCTGCGTTGAGCCCGCGCCCAGTCGAGTGGATTGGTAACCATGTCCAGCATTGAAAGGACTTCAGTGAACATCTCTTCAGCCCGAATTAAATAGGAGCTGTCAGTTTCACCTACCTGAGCCCCGTTCAGGAAGGCCATGCCAATACTCTGGCAGGCGCGGGCCTTTTGCAGTGGCGTGAAGGTTTCCGGGAACTGGTGGGTGGTCTGTTCTATTAAATCAAGCCCGGCTTTCATGGCGGGTCCGAATGTTGCCCACTTGGACGATTTCACCGGGATCACCACCGAGGCCAATGTGACGGCTTGCAACAGTAGCTTGTCACCCTCCGCAACTGGCGTGGCTATGTTGAAGGTATACTCTGGGGAAATCTGAATGTTCTCGTATGCCCCATTCGCGTTGACCGGAATAAATTTGAGATCCATTACTGAGCCGCCGAACACTGGGGTGCATAGGATCATGATTTCACCGCGCCCATCAACCAGCACTTCGCGCACCTGCTCTTCAAGCAAAAAGGCTTCTTGTTCGGTTTCTGCGTAGGGGGCAAAGGGCAGGGGTGTTTCAATCACCCGAACCTGAAATAACGGATTGAATTTAAGTGCATTGGCAATGTCATCCAGAACCGCTTTATAGTCTCCCGGTACAGTGCAGGTTAATCTGATTTCAAGGACACGGCTGGCTTGTCGACCCGCAAGCAGTCCAAACAATTCCGGGTTTATGGCTCTCAACTCTGCGATTGATATTCTCGATGAGTCGGGGCGGAACTGCTTTATGATTCTCGATAGAATTCCAGGGCTTTGGGGCTTTGGAGTTGTTCGGCCTTCTTTCTCGATTTTTTTTGCAATCGCCAGAAGGGAACTGGACGCAGCCTCTTTCTTCCCGTTTCCCTCAGTCGCTAACGCAGGCTTTTGCATAGCGGATGGGAGAGAGGAATTGTCAGCATCTCTGCTGAAAGCATATTTGGCAGTCTGTTTGCCCGACATTGCCCAGTATTTCACTCCGACTGGTTGATTCGTATTCTCGCAGGCTTATTGTTCCAAAAAAGAGTGAACAAAATGATAACACCGTTTGAATTTCAGTCGATTAAGGCTAATGTTTTCAATTGAGTATTGCGGTTGTTGAGAGGATATAAAGTGACAAATCTGACCTGGATTGAGATTACGCCAAAGCAACTGAAACGGCATCACGGCAACTTGTTATAGCCGCTCTGATGATTGAGGAAGACTTCAGCCGTTGTGTAAAATGGGCAGGAAACTGGGATAAGCCACGCTCTCGCGTGTCCAATGCTAACCTGTAAATGGGATTATCAAATTATTGCGGGAATGGCTTTTCCATTGGCGTAAAAAGTTGCTATGGTCAGCTTGTTCAGATAATCATTCGGCCCCAATGCCAAATGAAACCGGAGATATGAAGTGATAACTGTTGAATGGCGAGAAGAGTTCAATACGGGTGTTCCCTCTGTCGATTTTGAACATCAGGAACTGGTTGGCGTGCTTAACCAACTCTTGCTAGCAATCCAGAGTGGTGGAAGTGATGCCCAGACTCAGGAAATGATTTCAAATCTCTACGGTCGTTTCTCAGGACATTTTGCCCTCGAAGAAACGATTATGAAGCGATATGACTATGATGAATTTGAACTTCATAAAGAAGACCATGAAGACCTTCTGGATCAGATCAGAGACCTGATGGAATCTCACGCTGGTGGGGACTTTTCAGGTAAGGCAGAGTTGTTTGCTGAAAATATGTATGACTGGTTTGCTAATCATTTTCAGACCAAAGATTCCCGGCTGCATAGAATGATTCCCGAAGCCTGAACGTATTCCGGCGGTGCCTGCGGGCTATGTCATCAGTTTTCCAAACGGTCGGGTCTCAGACCCTATGATTTTCATGCTACCGCTTAATAACTGCACTCCAAAGACTTGAGGGCAGCTTGATCAATAATCGAAATATTGCGGGTATGCTTGATCTTCGCAATGATCCCTTTATCGCGAAAACGTCGCATGGTCCGGCTTACCGTTTCCGGCGTCATACCAAGGTACTCTCCGATCTCATTCTGGTTCATAATCAGTTGAACCATATCTGGAGATTCTCCAATGATTTCATTTCGCCGGGACATTGTAGAGAGGAACGAAGCCAATCTTTCATCAGCCGTTTTGCGGCCCAACAATAAAAGTTGGTCTTGAATTACGGCAAGTTCACTGCGAGCGATCTTCAACAATTTGTTTCCCATTTTTGGGTAGTCCGACAGTAGTTTTTCTAAATCAACTCGTCTGAAACGACAAATCTGAACATCGGTAATTGCTTCTGCTGAACTGGAATAGAATTGGGAATCTGCAAGGCCCAGAAAATCACCAACCGAAATGAAGCCTGTGATTTGGCTTCGACCATCAGGAAGGAGTTTGTAGAGCTTCAAAGTACCTGACGTAACATTAAAAATGTACTCTGCATTTTCACCCTCGCTGAAAATAGGATCCCCAGCTCTGTAGGTGACTTCAGTCATAATTGAGTTGAGTTGTTCCAACTCATCTCCTTCAAGGACAGAACAGACGAATTTATCTCTGACTTTGCAGGCAGCACATGGTGATAAATGAGATGACCGGCTATATTCAGTATAGTAACCGTGTGAATAATCTTGGGAACTGGAAGTGGACATACAGGGCCTCATGAACTGAATTATCGTTACTGTAAAGGCATAAATCCGAAACTTTGGAATCTTTCTATCTAGAAGAATGATACTTATGCATTGCAATTGGAGAGGGCGAAATTAGGTTTTATACTTAAGTAGTAGTACTTATAAATATGATGTCACTCTTGTTCACACGTTGAGCCGCGACAGGATTACTCAGACGAGCGGGATTTTGCTCTGTTGTTATTAGCATTGGTTAAGGAACTGATTAGCTGATTGTATTGGATCGGTTTTTTGAGAAGGCCAACCGCACCTTCCCGAAGGACACGGTCTTTGGTGCGTTTTCCCGCCGTACTGGTGATAACAATGACCGGAATGGAAAGCTTCCTTTTTGACAACTCGCTAAGGACGTCGTGGCCGTTCATACCGGGCATATTAAGATCAAGTAACAGGCAGCCCTGTTTTTCCGGTTGGTAATTATCAAGAAAGTCTTCGGCCTTGTCGAATACTTCTACAGGCTGTCCCTCAGACTCCAGTAAGGCCTTCAAGCCATTACGGACGCCTTCATCATCGTCGATTACATATACGGTAGTATTCATCAGGGCAGCCAAAATCATCTCCGACTAGCTGGGCTTCAATTTTTGTATATAAAAACGCGAGATACCCCGGTCATTGATAAACGATAAGGATAATTTTTTATAATTGGTGAAGATAAGCGATAAGTGTAGTTTTTGTAATTAGTTAATATACGTAGTCAGGAGAGGTTAACTGGAGGGATCAATGCCAATATCCATTGCCATTCGGACAAGATGGGCCAGGTTACGGGCTCCTGTCTTGTTGAAAATTCTGGCGCGGTGCACTTCAACAGTACGAATACTGATCCCCAATTGGAAGGCGACAACCTTGTTGGGGTGCCCTTGTATCAACTTTTCAAGAACCTGATACTCTCTGATTGTCAGGCTTTCGACTCTGGCTTTGGCCTCTTCCAGAGATTGTAGTTCTTTAGAGTTTTTCTCATCGATCTCCAGGGCACGATGGATACAGTCGAGAATGACATCATCCTTGAAAGGCTTTTCAATGAAATCGAGAGCCCCTGCTTTGAGCGATTTTACCGCAACCGGTACATCTGCATGTCCGGTAATGATGATGATCTGAAGGCTCGTACCTTGTTCAATCAATCTTTGCTGTAACTCAAGCCCATTCATATCCGGCATCTGGACATCCAGCAACAGACATCCCGTCTTTATGTTTTCCGAACTGTTCAGAAAATCAAGCGCAGTAGGAAATGTCTCGACAGCTAGATCAACCGACTCGAGCAAGGCACGCATGGAATCACGGATAGTTGCATCGTCATCAACAATATAGATTTTAGGCTCTGTTGTCATGGTTCAGGGGTATCTGAGAATACAGGCAATGTGAAGTAAAATTTTGTCCCGCCACCGGGCCTTTTCTCAGACCACAGCTTGCCTTCATGCTCTTCAATGATGGTTCGGCAAATCGAAAGACCGATACCCATGCCGTTCGCTTTAGTCGTATTAAAGGGCATAAACAGGTTTCCTAGTATTTCAGGCGAGATTCCGTCGCCAGTATCTTCAACTATAACCTCAACCGCCTCGCCATCACTTGACGTGCTGATTGTGAGCTCTCGAAGTTTAACATCCATTAAAGCTTCATGGCTGTTTCGCAGCAGGTTCACGATGACCTGTTGGATTTGAACTTTGTCTCCAAGAACCAGCGGCAGGTTTCGTGCGAGTTTACTGCGGACCTTGATGCCCCTTTTTTCAGCATCAAACAGGGCCAAGTCTCTGGATTCTATAATTATCGTATTAATATTCAAAGGGGCTGGCTCTGTTTCACCTTTGGAAATAAAGCTGCGTAGTTTGGAAATAAGTTGTGAAGCCCGGTCTGCCTGACTTACAGCTTTCTCAAGATTTTCATACACCTTGTCATGACCCTCTGCGCCTTTGTTTTCAAGGGTCCGGCGGGCGGCTTGAATATATATCCCTATGGCGGTCAGTGGCTGGTTGATTTCATGAGCCAGCGATGTCGACATTTGCCCCATATCACTGAGCCGTGAAACATGACGCAATTCAGCTCGGCGATCGCGCAGTTCCTTTTGGGTTTTTATCCAGGAGGAAATCAGGAAGACCGTAATCCAGATACCAAAAAGAGATAGTCCCCGGTTGGTCAAAACAACCCATAGAGTCCCGCCAGGAGGGGACAGGAAGAACCCCAGAATCACCAGGATGGTTGCCACTTCGCCGAGGATATATAGGTGTTTGACGTTCGGATACCAAACCCCCATTAACACCAGGGCGACATAAGGAGCACCACCAGCAACCCCCAAAGGCAGCATCAGATCAAAGGTGAAAATCACTAAGGCAAGTGTGGCACTAAGGGCTATGAGTTTCATCGGAAAGGGGAACCAACGACGTTACCATCAAATCTGCGACAGAAGAAAAGGGGTTCTGATAACAGGGGTTTGCTGAGGAATCGCATCGACGGATAGTTGTCTGTACAATTTATTCTCGTGTTCATAACATACTATGTCATATCGCCAACAACAGCTCAATAGAACCATCCATATAAGTACAAATAGATACTTAAATTTGTTCTTGTTATGTTCTATAAATTTCCGGTAAGATGAATGGAGTTATGACTTCCGATCATTTCTTGTCTCTGTTGGTTGTAACTGACATCAGTAGGATGTAAAGTCCGCGTGGTTTCATGAAAAGACCATCCTGTCGGGTGGCCAATAAATTCGTTAAGGAGTCCAGATGGCTGGTTCAGTAAACAAGGTTATTCTTGTCGGAAATCTCGGGCGTGACCCAGAGGTTCGATTTGCGCAGAGTGGTGGCAAGATCGTCAATATGTCGATTGCGACATCTGAAACGTGGAAAGATAAAAGTTCCGGCGAGCGTCGAGAAAAAACAGAGTGGCATCGGGTCGTTATCTTTGATGAACGGATTGCCGATGTGGCCGAACGCTTCCTTAAAAAGGGCTCAAAAGTTTATCTTGAGGGGTCTCTTCAAACCCGCAAATGGACTGGAAATGACGGTATAGAGAAATATACCACGGAAGTCGTGCTGCAACGCTTCTCCGGTGTGTTGACCATGCTCGATAGCGCCGGAGGCGGTGGCGGCGGGCAGAACCAGTCCGGTGATCCAGGCTGGGGCAGTTCTGAGCCTTCAGGCGGTGGTTTCAGTGGAGATAGTGGTTCCGGATCAGGTGGTGGTGCTCCATCTGGCGGCGATCTGGATGACGAAATTCCTTTCTAGTCCAGAGCCATCGATATCCTTTATCAAGAAAGCACGTCCAGATAGGCGTGTTTTTTCTTGGGACCCTTCACATATACATAACTGTCGGTGCATGATAGGTCTATCTGACAGTGATAAAGAAGGCTGCCACCACCTTGTAAATTTAGTGAGACACAATGAATTCTGCCACAGATACCTCTGTTCATAATATTGGGCAGGTAAAACGAAACGTGAGCATCCTGGCTGTATGTCAGGCCCTGGCGATGTCAGGAACATCGCTGGTAATGACGGTTACCGCCCTTGCCGGGTTAATGCTGGCCGATGACAAGTCTCTCGCAACGCTTCCCCTAGCTGTTCAGTTTTTGGGGACAATGGCGATGACCTTTCCGGCTTCGATGTTTATGGGGCGGGTTGGTCGCAGGTTGGGGTTTTCCCTCGGTCAGGTCATCGGTATTTGCGGTGCCGGGCTTTCCAGCTACGCCATCTTCGAACAATCTTTCTGGATTTTTGTCGTCGGCAGTTTTTTGTTGGGATCACATAACGCATTTTGGCAATACTTCCGCTTCGCCGCGGCCGATCATGCCCCGGTCGACCTTAGAAGTCGGGCAATATCCTATGTATTAGCTGGTGGTGTGGTTGCCGCATTTGCGGGGCCCCAACTGTCCAAAATCAGTGTTGATCTGTTTGAACCTGTCCTGTTTGCGGGTGGTTATGTTGCCATCATCGGCCTGAACATCGCCTCGATTGTATTGCTTCAGTTCATTGATATGCCAAAACCGGTCGTCGCGAAAATCGAGATAAAAGGCAGGCCGCTCAAGGAAATCGCCAGGCAGCCATTGTTCCAGATTGCTGTGTTATCAGCACTGATCGGCTATTCCCTAATGAATCTGGTGATGTCCGCTACACCGCTGGCGATGCAAGTCTGTGGATTTGGCTTTAACGATTCGACCACGGTTATTCAGTGGCACGTTCTGGCGATGTTTGCGCCGAGTTTCTTTACCGGCGACATTATTCGTCATTTTGGGGCGTTGAAGGTGATCATGGCTGGAATTGTTTTGTTCATGATTTCAATGGTGATTAATATTTCGGGGATTGAATTTTATCATTTCCTGTCCGGGTTAGTGTTATTAGGCCTGGGTTGGAATTTTATGTTTATTGGCGGGACGTCCCTATTGACCGAATGTTATAACCCTGAAGAAAGATCAAAAGTTCAGGCGCTAAATGATTTTATGGTGTTTGCCGCTGTTGCCTTCTCCAGCTTCAGTTCGGGATTGTTGCACAATGCCTTTGGCTGGACGATTGTAAATTTGTGGATGATCCTGCCCCTGTCGATCGTTATTCTGTTTATTATCAGATACAAGTGGATTCAGAGACGCGGGTCTGCTGTTGTCGTGGGGTCTGAATGACGGGTTTTGAGAGAGGACTCAAACTCGCCGTATTTGACTGCGATGGTACGTTGGTCGATTCCCAGCACTCGATTATATCCGGGATGCGTCACTCCTTTGCTACAGAGGGGTTGGAATGCCCGGATGATGAATCAATCAGGCGGATTGTTGGTCTTTCGTTAGAGGCCGCTACAATGAAGCTTCTGCCGGGGCAATCTCCAGAGGTGTACGCGCGACTGACCACGGGTTATTCGGATTTTTGGAAACAAATGCGGTCCAGCGGAACAGTTGATGAGCCGCTTTACCCAGGGGTTATAGAAACTCTGGCTGAACTGGAACAACAGGGATGGTTGCTCGGCGTTGCCACCGGTAAGTCGCGCCGCGGACTTGAGGCGACGCTAGAAAAATTTGGTATCTCCGATTTTTTTATCACCCTGCAAACGGCGGACCAGGCCCGGGGCAAGCCGGACCCGGATATGCTCCATAAAGCAATGGCAGAAACCGGTGTTGATGCCGCCTCAACGGTGATGATTGGCGACACGACATACGATATTGTAATGTCTGTTAATGCAGGAGTGCTACCAATTGGCGTCAACTGGGGGTATCATCAACGGGAAGAGTTGATAAGCTCTGGTGCAATAGACGTTGTCGACGACTATCAAGAATTAAAAACCCTTCTGAACAAGCTGGTGGAGAAAAGACAATGGGCCGCGGTATCAAAATCATTTCAATAGTTGGTGTTGTGCTGATCGCAGTGGTAGTTGCTGGTGTAGCTATCCTGAAATCAATAGATTTTAATGAATACAAAGGTTTGATTGCTGAGCAAGTCAAGGACGCGACCGGCCGTGATCTTGTGATCAACGGCGACCTTAATCTGGAACTGTCACTCAATCCGGCAGTTGCCGTCGAAGGAGTCTCTTTCTCCAACGCGGAGTGGGGCAGTCAAAAAGAGATGATGACGGTCAAGCGTTTTGCCGCCGAAGTCTCTCTTATGCCATTGCTGTCCAGTCAGGTCGTGGTCAAGCGGGTGATCCTTGAAGGGGTTGAACTGATTGCCGAGACCGACAAGAAGGGTCGAGGTAACTGGGAATTTGGTGGGGCACCCAAGACAGAAGAACAACCCGCCGAGGCCAGTGAAGCCACCCTGCCAGTGGTTCACAGTGTCCGGGTTCGGGATTTGAAAGTTACCTATAAAGACGGTGTTACGGGTGAGCAGTATTCACTCGGTGTTGATACGGTTGATCTGAAATCAGATGGGGGTGACTCGCCCCTGATGCTGAACGTTGCCGGTAATATTAACGGTGAAGCGTTCAGTGTTGATGGTCAGGTCGGTAGCCTGGCGGCTATTGCGGGTGGCGATATGTTCCCGTTGAAACTGGATATTGCAGCTCTGGCAACCAAAATTGGCCTGGATGGCAAAGCCGGCACACCCGGTGGTGTGCCAAAGGCTGATATTGGTGTGTCTCTGACAGCGGCTCAAATCACCGATACTCTGGCTGCCCTCGGCAGACTTGCCCCGGCAGCCAAAGGAATTGAACTCCCCGTCACGGGCGCTCTCAGCGTGAAAACCCGCCTTGGGCTGGATGGTCCGCAGAAAGTATCGCTGGCTGATCTGGATGTTTCTCTGGGCCAGCTTGCTCTTAAAGGGCGATTATCTGCCAACCTCTCCGGTAAGGTACCAGAGATTGATGCGGCGTTTAATGTCGACACGCTTAATCTGGATGAATTGCTACCCAAAGCTAAAGACGGGGCTGCTCCCGCACCTGCCAAGGCGTCAACAGATGGCCGGGTATTCCCGGGTGATCCACTGCCACTGGATGGCCTGAAAGCGGTCAATGCCAAGATCAAGTTTGATGCCAAAAAGATCATTGTTCAGAAAATGGATATAACCAATACAACGGTGACCATAAACTTGAAAGACGGCAATCTGTCAGTGAAACCTCTCTCGGCAATGGTTGCCGGTGGCAAGATTGACGGGGACGTGAACCTTGACGGATCTCGTTCAACGCCATCTTTGAAGGCCAAGATCAATGTCAAACAGCTTGATTATGGTATTGCCCTTGCGTCTCAGGGGATGGACGATATTGCTGAGGGCAAGGTTGATGTGATCGTTAATGTTACCGGCGCGGGAAAATCTGTGCGTCAATTGATGGCGAGCCTCAATGGCAAGTCACGGATCGTCACCCAGAACGGCGAGTTGAAGAGCGGGGCGTTGAACATCATCTCAACTGATCTGGTCAATGTATTTGACAGTAATGATGACAAGAAAATCATCTGCGGTGTTGTCGACTTTGATATTACTAAAGGCCAGGCCGCTGCACGGGCAATTGTTGTTGAAACGGGTGGTTTCTCGGTTGTCGGTACAGGCGGTGCCAATTTGGCCGATGAAACCTTGAAACTTCGAGTCGATCCACGTGCCAAGAAGACCAATCT
>Ga0316189_10005336_pt1 | contig 12319 bp, 9 predicted proteins | sample LowCovwburrow_MG_FD_204930 | JGI IMG/M metagenome (GOLD analysis project Ga0316189, IMG submission 204930) | Coastal sediment microbial communities from Maine, United States - Lowes Cove worm burrow | ecosystem: Environmental > Aquatic > Marine > Coastal > Sediment | place: USA: Maine... | reverse complement strand
GGGAAGCGGTGTGGCTGGATACCGCGCGGGATCCCTGGGCGCTTTTGCCGGCCTTTAGCACAATCACCGGCTTGCCGCACCGGCTGGCGGCTTGGACAAAGGCCCGGCCCTCGTTTTTTTCAAACCCTTCCACATAAAAGGCGATAACGTGGGTGGCGATATCCTGAGAGAGGTAATTGAGCAAATCAAGCTCGCGAACGACGGCCTTGTTGCCGATGCTCACCGCCAGGGACAGTCCCACATTCTGACCGGCAAATTTAACCATCTGATCAACCAGCACACCACCGCTCTGGCTGACGATAGCCACACTGCCCTCATCCGGCCGGATAAGGCGCTGTCCCGGCAGGAAAAAGGTGTCGAATTGGCGGGGGACATAGATCCCGAGACAATTGGGGCCAATGAATGGGAGATCGGTCTCACCGGCGATGTCCACCAGACGTTGCTGCAAATCGGTGCGTCCGACCTCGGCAAATCCGCCCGAAATTATGGTGGCGCCGCCGACGTTGGCCTTTGCGCAACGCAACAGGATCGCGGGCACAAATTCCGCCCGTGCAGCAATCACCGCTAGGTCGACCTTGTCAGGTATATCGGCCACATCCGGATAAATGGTCTCGCGATGAATCTCGCCGCCCTTGGGATTAACCGGATAGACCTTCACAGAATATCGCAAGCGCAGCTTGCTGTATATAACGTTGGCAGGATGGCGGTCGTTGCTTCGGGACACGCCGATGACGGCAATGGCTTCGGGTGAAAACAGTGGTTTTAGGTCCACCGAGGTCCTCCTAGCAGGTGATAACGATTTCGGCACAAAAGTGCGCCAAATCAGCAGCCACCAGCAGAGCTGGGGATATGAGGATGGCCTCCGGAAGGGGCCCAGGCCGCCTCTGCTGGTGGCCGCTGATTTTCCGTTTAAAAAATTTTACATATGTCCTTAAGTTTGTGAATCTTAAAACAACGGCGTATCTGCCAGCATACTACGTAAATGTAATTGGTCAATAAAAATTATGTCATCAATAAATTTGCAATTTTGCCAAATCTATTGTAACTCCATCCATAAGCCACCCTGCCTTGGCGGGATGAGAAGTGAAAAGGCTCTACCATTACCGCATGATCACGGATCGTTGATCCAAAGCTTAATGATGCCGGCGGCTTATGAATGGAGTTACCATATATTTAAAATCATATATAAAATTGAGAGGTTATCATGGAATATGACATAATCCCGGACGATGAAGCCCTGAGTAAATGTACTTGGTGTCACAGCCATATCAATGACCAGATGGAAGTCTTAGGCTTAGGCGCGAAGCTAAGGCCGGAACTTGACTTATCTGAATATGAAAGCCATTGCATTCAGATAGGCCTGGTTTCAGAAGAAAAGCCGCTCTATATGATGGTAACCACCCAAGGCTCGGAAGCCAAAATTAATGGAAATGACGGCATGTTTTTAGTTTGTTCTGAAGAATGTGGTAAAAAATTAAAAAGCAGTTTAGAAAATGAAATCTCATTAGGTAAGATGTTTGAAACAGTTCAGTATGGGTAAGGTTCATGCCAATACGGAGGAGAAAATGACGACGGAAAGAATCTACAACTTCAATCCGGGACCGGCAGCCCTGCCCCTTGTGGTGCTCGAAGAGATCCGGGATAATTTTCTTAACTTTAAAGAATCCGGTATGTCCATCACCGAGATCAGTCACCGCTCCAAGGAATTTGACGACGTCATCAACGATGCAGTGGCCCGAACCAAACGGTTGCTGAACCTGGGCGACAGCTTTCAGGTGCTTTTTATCCAGGGAGGCGCCAGCATGCAATTTTGCATGATCCCCATGAATTTTCTGCCCCCGGGCAAGTCAGCGGATTATGTCGATACAGGCACCTGGTCCACCAAGGCAATCAAAGAAGCCCAAATCCAGGGCAAATCCATTAAGGTCGTGGCTTCTTCGGCAGATAAAAATTATTGCTACATCCCGCAAAACATAGCGTTTAACAATAAGGCCGACTTCGTCCATCTGACCTCCAATAACACGATCAAGGGAACCCAATGGGCTGAGTTTCCGGATACCAAAGAGGTGCCCATATTTTGCGATATGTCCTCCGACATCATGAGCAGACCGTTGGATGCCGCAAAATTCGGCCTCATTTATGCCGGTGCCCAAAAAAATGCCGGGCCCGCCGGTGTATGTCTGGTAATCATCCGCAACGATATGCTGGACCTGGTGCCCAATTCAATACCGACCATGTTAAGGTATACCACCTATTCCGCAAAAAACTCCCTATATAATACCCCGCCGAGTTTCGCAGTTTACACCGTCCAACTCGTATTGAAGTGGCTGGAAGAAAGCGTTGGCGGCCTTGAAAAAATGGCAACTTTGAACCGCAAAAAAGCTCAGTTACTTTACCGTCTCCTTGACAACAGTTCTTTCTACCGGGCAACGGCCCGACCCGACAGCCGTTCGCTGATGAATGTCACCTTCCGCATGCCCAATGAGGAGCTGGAAGAACGATTTATCCGCGAAGGACTTGAAAACGGTCTCGGCGGCCTCAAGGGTCATCGCTCGGTGGGCGGTTGCCGGGCCTCATTATACAATGCGGTGTCATTGGATGCCGTAGAAGTTCTCACCGATTTTATGGCGACGTTTGAAAAGAAATATGGATAAGCGTTTGTCGCTAAAATTAAACCCCCGCCCCTAGTTGATCTTCAAGTTTTTAAGAACTTAGCCGATATTATTTCCGAACGGCAAATCCGGAAACGCCGATTGCAACGAAGTGTAAATCCCGAACTATCGGGGAATTCATATTGAATATTTAATCATGCGAGGGAAAGGAACGCCGAAATGAAACAGAAAATCAAGAAGTACCTGCTCATTGGTCTGGCAGCAACTGTCTTTTATTTTATTTTAAGCAACCATTATATTGTTGATGGACGCGACGTCTACCTGTTAAAAAAGACATCGCTGCATTTGCATGAGACTTTTGTCAGCATAAGCAACGAAAGGCCCGAAACCATTTTAAGAAACGATGTCTTACGGGATGCTGGTATTGGAGATCTTTTCGTGGATCTGGAGATAATGACCGAGGAAGAAAAGAACCTGCTCGAAAGTAAATACGACGCTGAAGATTAATTCGGACTCTTTTTTAGACACCCGACCCGGTGAGCTCTCCCTATCATCTTCATTTGCAGCTGTTTTAGCTGCCCTCCCCCTCTAAAGCACTGAAAAAGATTTATTGGTGCATCACAGGCACAGGTTCCTTTTTTTTCGGCAAACCTACCACCGTCCCCCGGTATAAAAACATATTTGCACTTATGCTCGGCACCCCCCCCGAGCCACTAACCCCCTCTTATATGAAACTACATGATGCAGGAAAAACCCATATGAGATTCCGCCAGGCCGATTAACGAACCGCAGAATATCGAATGACGAATTGTTGATGTCGCTCTCCGAGGCGTAGGCGATACAACCCCTACGAGCCGGAGGCTACGCTTTATCTATTTTATTACCGGCGAACCACAGAAATTAAAGACGCAGAGTAGCTGCCGGCTCTTGTAATCACTTCGGCCGAGAAGACTTACTCCGTTTTATATTAAACAGACAGAATACATTCATTCGACATTTGTCATTCGTCAATCGTCATTCGTCAGCCGCCGGAACTGTCGATAGCGTTTAGTTCCAACGTTATCGGCCGGTCCTCTTCACTTTTCCCGGTAAAACGAATCGGTCCGGGGCTTCGGTAATGGTCATCGTCAGGGGTGGCTGCCAGCCATTTTTCCCGTTGGGCTTGGACAACCCGAAAAGCAACCGAATTCACATCCACGATACTCTTTTCAATTACCAGAGCCAACTTACCTTTGCGCTCTTCAAGGTGCATCAGCGGCGCAATCGGAATCCCGATGGGTTCCCATTTAGAAAAATCCATATCCAGATTTTTGATGGCCGCCATCTGACCCGTGGCCCCGTTGGCGATCAGGCTGAACGCGGTGAGCCCCAGATTATAGGTATAGATACAATCGAATCGGGTAGGATCATTTCCTCTGCCGTCATAACCATAAAAATGAAGCTGGTTTTTAAAGCTCGGCATTGATTTTTTAAATATTTTTCCAACTGCTTCCGGAATTTTCTCGCCGGCTTTTATCAATCCCTGTTCTTTTAGAGCCTGATTTAGAGTTTTTAGGGAGATTACAGCGGATTTCACCAGCAGGTGCGCTTCGGTTCTGTAATTTTTAAACAGCACCGGACCGTAGTGATCCGGATCGAGTCCGGCGGTTGTCATGATTTTTCGAAAATAGTCTTTTTGAATGCCGATTTTATATCGGCCCTCTTCTTTTAAGATATTCAAATAGTCTTTAACGAGTCCCAGAAGAACTTTTTCGGTTTCGACTTGAGAAAACTGAAAATTGCCGTGGCTGTCTCTTTCCATCAGCAGCCCCTCCTGGAAAAAAGACGGAATATCACTGAAAAGATCATCATCTCGGGTATTCCACAGCCGAAAGGAAGTATCATCACGGGAACGCTGGGCCAGCCGACGTAAATACTCCAGTTTATCTTCAAGACGCAGGAACGTCGAATGAAAATCCTTGTCATGGGTCTTATTGTAGTCAGCAATAATGGTGTTCAACTTGATGATGAACACCTGAATCTCATTGACAAATTCCAGGACGCCTTCAGGAATGACAATGACGCCGTAATTTTTCCCCACCGCAGCCCGCCGGACAATGGCCTCGCAGATAATCCGGGAAAGATGGCGCAGGGTCATGCCATAAGCATTATAGTCTCTTGTACCATCTGCTTGGGATTTCTCAAGCCGGACTTTATCCGTATAGTCAGCAAGATCTTCTCCGATCAGGGTCATGTTGGCATGGGTTTGCAACGCAACTTCGAGTGCCAGGTGGCTGGCCACTCTTCCCATAACCTTACAAATATGCCAGTATTTAATATCTGAGCTACTGTCCGTGCACAGGTTGCCGATGGCGTTGGCAAAAGCACGGGCCGCCGTGTGAAACCCGAATGACATGGCGCACAGCACGTTTCCATCGACATCTCTAACCTGAATATCGCCATCAATGGTTTTGGGAACTCCCAGAATTTGAACGCCGTCCGCCATCAATTCCTGGGCCAGAAAGGCGGCATTGGTGTTGGAATCATCTCCGCCGACGACCACCAGTGCATCCAACTCCAGGCGTCGGCAGGTTTCCCGGGACAGCGCTATCTTCTCTTTGCTATCGATTTTGGTTCGGCCGGTTTTGATCATGGTGAACCCGCCCAGGTTTCGATACCGGTTTACCAGATCATCGTTAAGCTCAACAGCTTCATTTTCTATGATCCCGTCAGGCCCCACCAGAAATCCGTATATTTTTGAATCCGAATTGGCTTTTTTAGCGGCGTCATGCAACCCGGCAATCACGTTATGCCCCCCGGGCGAGGGCCCTCCCGAAAAAACGATGCCGATATTACGTTTTTTCCCATATTGCCGGGCGACGTCATCGTCCACCGAATCTTTGCCTTCAATCAGCTGAACCTTGTTCGTGATGATACCGGGCAGCAGTTTTTCGGCTTGCCTGTCCAGCTCAAATCGATAGCGGTCGGTCTCCTGCAGGATCGTATAAGGATGGGAGAACACCTCACATTGCGAAGGTGAATATGCCCTTCTTTCGAACATCTCGGCGTTGATGTCGTCAGTGGCCTTTTTGACCGTGGGATGGTTTAAAATCTCTTCTAAACTGATGGCGTCTTTCCCGGGCATATCATCCTCCGTCTGTATTTTGAAAGATTAGATTGAATATCGAATAATGAACAGGTAACCCCGAATTTCATTCCTCAACATTCTACATGCAGTTTCAGTTATATTAATACCTGTCCGCAGAACCTAAAGTCAAGTTGATTCATTCCAGACCTTACAATCCACTACTGAAAAAATGTAAGAATTGCAATTTTTGATAAAAAATATTTGACACTTTGTAGAATTCGGGGTTTACTTCCATTGACAGGTCATCAAATTATTCTGAAATCGCAAAATAAAGTAAAACATCTAATTTTTATGGTCTCAACTTTAGCCGTGTTCGGGGGTCGGTGTAAGAAATTATAAATAAGGGGGGGGGGAATGAAGTTTGCTGTAATGCTCATTTGCGTATTTTTTATTAGTGCTCCAGAACAAACAGCCCAGACCACCAATTTCGATGACATTTTCTACGATAACTGTCTCATTAACACACAGCCGGAGTCAGCTTTACTAACCCATGATCACAGCGGGACGAAACAATTTGATTATTTTGACGATAAGTGGACCGTTCTCGCAAGTACCAGTCACCGCCCCAGGTCCACCAGGGCTGAAATCTCTGATATCGACAGCAGCAGAAATGGTGGATTGGAGGCCGGCCCGAACCCAATTCTTACTTATTTTGACAAAGTAGTCTCCTGGATAAAAGATACCTATCGTTCCCGGGTTGCAGAAAACAATTATGGCTCTACCCGACTGCTCCTATTGAGTTTTGGATTGATCGGACTTGTAGGAATCAGAAGGAAGCTCAAGAAAAGACGGTCTGCTCAAATCTCAAGCGAAAATGAGCATTGGATCTTAGGAAAAAATAAAAAGGATTGGATTCTAAGAAAAAATTGAACCTCTTGCCGGCTACGACGCAACTAATGCCGGGCGGCGCTTCCATACCTGGGTCTCTTTTTCAAACGCATGGGCAAGTTGTAGCACTCCCAAATCATCGTTGTGTCGACCCACAATCTGGATGCCGACGGGCAGGCCTTGCGGCGTAAAGCCGCATGGTATAGATATGGCCGGCAGACCGGTGACCGTAATAAAATAGCAACTTCTCATCCAGTCGATATAGGTATTCATCTTTACGCCGTCTATCTCCTCAATCCACGGATGTCTGATGTCGAAAGGCGGCACCTGGGTCACCGGGCATATCAGAAATTCATAGGTTTCCATAAATTTGCGGACACGGTGGTAGAGTTCGGTTCGTTTGATTTCGGCCCGCCCGATTTGGGGCCCCGTGATCTTCCGGCCTTCTTCGACATTCCAGATGACAGTGTCTTTCATCAGATGACGGTGTTTTTTTAGCAACCTGCCATAATTCAATTCGAACTTCCAGGCGCGCCATACCTTGAAAATTTCGTCGGCATTGCTGAAATCGGGGTGGCCCTCTTCTACAATGCAGCCGATATCATCAAAAACATGACGCTGGCCTGCCAAGACCTGGGTGACCCTCGAATCCACCGGCAGTTCGCCCAGATTACTGCTCCAGGCCAGTTTTACGTTTTTAAAATCGCGATCCAGGGGACTCGAGAACAAACTGCCCGGTTCCGCGATGGAAATCGGTGAGCGCGGATCCGGTCCGGCTATGACACTCAGCATCAACGCGACATCCTGGACGGTACGGGCCATCGGCCCCTGCACTGAGATCGGATACCATCCCGTAAGCGTGGGCCATACGGGGACCCTACCCGGGGACGTCCGGAATCCCACCACGTTGCAGAAACTTGCCGGATTGCGAAGCGAACCGCCTATGTCACTGCCATCCGCAACCGGCAGCATTCCGCAGGCCAGGGCCACGGCTGCACCGCCACTGCTTCCGCCGCAGGTTTTGGTGGTGTCGTAAGGATTTAAGGTTTCACCGAAGACTTTATTAAAGGTCTGGGACCCGGCCCCGAATTCGGGCGTGTTGGTCTTGCCGATGGTAATCACCCCTGCGTTTTTGAGACGCTCCACAATGAGCCCGTCGTGATCGGGAATCTGATCCTTAAAAATCGGGGAACCGAGGGTGGTACGCAAATTCTTGGTCGGCACCAGGTCTTTGTGGGCCATGGGCAGTCCGTGCAACAGCCCCACCTTTCGGCCTTGTGCGATGGCTTCGTCGGCGGCTTGGGCTTCGGCAAGTGCCTGTTCAGAAGGGATTTGCGTGACGACGGCATTAACCAGAGGGTTAATATGTTCGATCCGGGACAGATGAGCAGTCATTACTTCCCGGCAAGACAGTTCCTTGTTCCGGATCTTACGAATGATATCCGTGGCTGACATGAAGTTAATTTCAGACATACACTACCTCTTCAGGAGCGATCGTTGCCCTTTTGGCTTTGGCGAAAGGCCTCCGTTTTCTTTCCGAAGCCCGGTAAGAATTTGTTTTTTTGAGCGGGAATATAAGATATTTTCGTATTGCATGTCAATGCATCTGAAGCCGATGAAGTGGCTGAGGTCACTTTAAAGAATTTATAACGTCCCATGCAAGCTTACCTGTCGGACAATATGACATGGTCGTGATTGTGGATGCACCATACCCTGAAACTGCAAAAAAAATCCTTCTCACAACAAATTCTGGGAGAACTGTAAGCTCGGAAACCATTCCAGCCTTTACTTAAGCGTAATATTGGAAAGTAATATCCGAGCTACCGTAGATTGCAGTTTAACAATGCAGGGTCAGCAATGGCCTTGCTTTTTCTTCAGAATCACTGATCTATGTTGAGTTTGTTGATTGGCAAGGTTACATTGCATGCAATAAAATTCAGCGATTGACAGCTCTTAAAACCGTGTGATATGCGATTTGTATCACCATGCACTTCGATGGCTGTCGAATTACAGAGTATGGCAAGAAATCTACCGCCGGGAGTCTGTCAAATTTAAGGCAAATTTAGAGCATATCTTCAATCCAGACGGGATTCAGAGAATCTCAAACAAAGACGTTGTCTCTATTGATATGATGTAAAAAGTTGGTGGCGTAAGAAGGTCATCAGATGCTCTGTATCGGTGCTTGATCATTTCTAACTGTTTTAAAAGGAGGTCAAAATGCAAAAACCAAGACTGATTCTGTGGGTTATTCCGTTGTTATTATTAACCTTTTATTCAACTGGGTTCAGCAAAACGGACGTCCCCGAGGAAAAACAAACAACTTTGGGACTTTATATGACTGCCCTGGAGGCCTTTTCAAAATGGCATGTAGATCCAAATAGTGTCAAAATCTTAGATGTAAGAACACGGGCCGAATATATATTTGTCGGTCACGCGCCTATGGCTGTTAATATTCCGATTTTATTTTTTAAAAATGAATTTGACACGGAAAAGAACAAGCCGCTGATGCCGTTGAACGAAAATTTTGTCGCAGAGGTCAAAAAGAAATTCAAGGAAACCGACACGATTTTGGTCATGTGCCGCTCCGGAGGCAGAAGCGCGTATGCCGTCAATCTCCTGGCCGAAACCGGTTTCAAGAATGTTTACAGTATCGTTGATGGATTCGAAGGGGACAAACTTGATATCGAGGGAAGCTATTATAAAGGAAAACGGCTCGTTAACGGGTGGAAAAACTCTGGGGCTCCATGGACCTACCAGCTTGATTCAGAATTGTTGTACCTTCCCTGATATCGGCATCGAATGTATCGGCCAGGACCTGGTGCTAGGGCCGGGCTTCAGCCACACGCTCTGCTCGGCGACAGCCAGCACCTGGCTGCATCTGAGCCGTTCGATCATTTTGGTTTCGGCAATCGGCTCAATATGACATCTTATCTACCGAAATGTGAGTTCTAAATTAATCCTGACAAATATGTATACTCTTAACAAAGTTGGAATTATCAGGGACCACCAAAATTTGTGATATCATAATTTCCAGATTTCAAGGCCGAAGTGTTGCTTTCCGCTATTATTTTCGTACATATCAACCTCTTAAAATCCCTGCGATATACTTTTGAAACATGTAATTTCAGTCGAGTTGGATTAAATTTGATATAATCTCTATCCTGAGCAGATTAATTTTCCACCATTCTCTAAAGCTCTCTCTACCTGCTTTTCCTTTTTACTTAATCTCCATAACTTTATGGTAATATTTTGACGATTTCCGCTTGTTTTAAAGATAATAACAATTCCCAATAACTCTAAATATTTGAAAATACACTATCTTTTCTTCTTCTTTTTTTTGCACGTTTTTTGCAGCAGATCAGCTTTAACTGGAATTATCGACAGTGGCTATTGAGGAGAGGTCCACTATCTCCAGAATCTAAGAAAGGAGGAATTTATAATAAGTCCTGGTGATAGAATCGGACATGCTTTGGTAAAGCCTACTACAGAAGCAGAATTGGTTAGAGTGATGAATGTATCTGAAACTGAATGTGAAGCTGGGATTTGGTCATACTGGCTCAAATTTATCTAAGGAGGTTGTATATATGAAAACTATTATCGGATTAATCATTTCAACCACATTGGTTATTGGTTGTGCAGCAACTGAACCTAACAAAAGTCCTGTAGTCAACAACACAGCTACTGAGTCAGGTGATACAATTTGGAAATCAAGTAACTTTGACGGCAAAGTTCATATTGACAAATCCTTCAAATTTTTAGGTTCAAGGAGCAGGAACAATCAGCGATCTATTAGGACAGACTATGTTTTCCAGAAAGATGATAACATTTTTTTATATATTGCTGATTGGAAACACAGAAGAACTTGGACATTTCCCAAAGATAATGACGGTCTTCTTGGTAAAAGTGGTGACCCCAATAATCCTGCTCTTTTAGCATATGAACCTTTTAAGTATTCCGTTTGGAAGAAGACCAGTGAAAAATCACAAAAGATGCTTAAGGAATTCGGAATCAATATGCCGAATTGTTATGCAGCAGCTGAGAAAAACAAGATGTCTTCATCCAGAGGGTCCGTAGTCTGGGTGATGTATACCGAAAAAACCAACTGTGACTACGACAATACGGAAGACGTTCTTGAGAGATTCAACAAAAACGTATCTATGTAGCAATCACATAAAATGTAATGAGCAAATAACCCTTTATTTAAGTGAATGGGCAGGGTCAGTATTGGCTCTGCCCTCTTAACGTAAGATAACCCCGCCCAATAAAAAAAACTTAGCTCGCTTACCCCGCAATTTAAAAAAAATACCCCGCCGGTTTTTATAAAATACATACCCCCGCCACATCTAGTACTGCAAATTTTTCTATCCCACACGCTCTGAGATTTCCATTTCTCAACTATTTTCGCACTGGCAGACATGGACAGCCCAGTTTCCTCATTTTGAAAAAATGGCTGAAATGAGTGAAGTCAAATAAAAAAAATGTTTCATATATTCTATGGGTTATGGCTGTTAGAAATATGCATATTATAAGTTCTTGAAAATATGTATAATTGTGATATTATCACAGCGAATATGAGGTACATGTATGAGCCGTAGGGATTTAGAGCAAGCATGTTCCAGACAAATTATTTAAGGGGGTAATATGCTCCAGATGGGTTTGACTATACTAGTACTATGAAAGAATTGTAGTAGTACAAGGAGATCAGACGGATATACCAGTCCGCTTATACGCACATTATTATGTCTCTAATAAACATTACAAATTTGTAACAAATCCTGTAACATGCTGTTTTCATATTAGATATTCATTTCCAGATTCATCATCGATATACCCAATAAAAACAATTAGATAGGTCCATTGAGGACATAAGGTGTTTTATGCCCTTTAGAGGCTTTTTTTCGTAACCTATAATAGCATGGTTCAGTGACGACGTTTTATCGAACCTCAAGCCGATATATTTTCTTTACAAGAAAAAAGGAGGAGTTAAAATGACGTTATCTAATGAGACCAAGAAGGAAATGGCGGCATACCAATCGGGCCCGTTTGAAGATCTGACAATACAGGAGGCTTTGACAATCATCGCTGTCTACGCTGCTCAAATGGATCCTAAAAAATGCCAAGACGATGTTAAACGAATTGTAGCCACCGCCGAACGCCTTCCGGAGTTTGTCGCGAAAAAAGAAAGCATATTTTCCTTTGTAAATAAATTTATAAACTCGATGCAAGCGATCGACTCACAGAAAGCAGTGGAGATTGCAGCCAATGGATTAACTACGGAGCTGCGCAAAACAGCCTTTAAACTAGCAGCTGAGGTTGCATTGCCGGATAAGGTATTAACCGATAAAAAAAAGTCGGTTCTTGACAGCCTCGAAACCAAGCTGTCGATTAGCAGCGAATTTGCCCAAAAAACGATTGAAAAGTTTATCGCATGAACGGGATTGATAGAGATACAAAATGCCCTAAGATAAGGAGTTATATGCTGGCGATATCTGCTAGGCATATGACAAAATTGAGCTGCTGAAATTTACATATACTGTAAAACGTATCGTAAATGAGCCTCAATTTCATTTAGCTGCTATCTATATGCCATGATACCAGTAGTCTAAATTTCAAGATACTCAAACAGTATCTAAACGGCAACAATATAATCAAGACACAATAATCAATCATTTATATCAGCAGATGCAATATAAACTTTGGTATGTGCCTCTGTTTTCGACGTGAACCGCACAGTGCGGAGGGATTATTTGTT
>Ga0316189_10005335_pt1 | contig 12320 bp, 10 predicted proteins | sample LowCovwburrow_MG_FD_204930 | JGI IMG/M metagenome (GOLD analysis project Ga0316189, IMG submission 204930) | Coastal sediment microbial communities from Maine, United States - Lowes Cove worm burrow | ecosystem: Environmental > Aquatic > Marine > Coastal > Sediment | place: USA: Maine... | reverse complement strand
CCGGGGAACAACGGAGTAGGATTTTGCATGACCAATTGTACCAATTTAACGCCATTCTTGCCGTTGTTTTTCCATGCTGCAGTGGCTTATCTTAGTGCCATTCGGGTCAGACCCCAATTAAATCTGAAATGTTTATTCAGGTGTCAGTTTGTGCTTGCTGGATAATGCGGATACAGTTTACTTGATTCGATCATTATTCAGGCTTCATAAAATAAGTATACTGCCACCTTCATTGTTAGTATGTTCCAATCTTGTTTGCTGGAGCTGGCCCGCCTGCTTGCCGGGACGATGCTGTCGCGTACCGTGCGTATTGCAGCGATGTTGTCACACGAGACAAGCAGTTATTATACCGGCAGATGTGTTGAGCGAACTAATCGTGAACCTTGGCAACCTGGAGTTCATTTATAGAATCTCTACTACAGTCCGCCTGTCGATACCATGTCTGATCCAGCCTTTCCCATCTCCCTGCTCACCATCGAAGTGATGATCCCGTGGGCCCGTTCCCTGAAGGACAAGCGCAGCGCTGTGCGCGGTCTGAAGGATCGACTACGCTCCCGTTTCAACGCCTCGGTTGCCGAAGTGGCCTATCAGGATAAATGGCAACGGGCGATAATAGCTGTCTGTATGATTGGTGGTGACAAACGACAGCTGGAATCGAACATGAGCAAGGTCCGTCAGTTGTGCGAAGAGGCCCAGGACTTGCAGATTGCCGATATACATCAGCAATGGTTGTAAGAAAAATGCCGGGGTCGCTGGTTCAGGTCCAGCCGTAGCCATTGTTCATTTTGAGCAACTTACACAGCCAGTCATGGTCCGGTTTCAGGTGTTCGGGATACAGCCAATTATCGTATAGAGGGAAATTATGAATATTGATCGTGAAAGAATTCTGAGCGAACTGGAAAGCCATATCAGCCGTACTGCGCAGGTCATGCGCCAGGCTGCCATGTCTGACCATGCTGCATTGCATGATAATGCAGAGATCTGGCTGGAATCCATGGAGACCGATATCAGGCTCCTGCGCAGGCTATTTGAGGATTTTGACCTGGTTGAGAAGCTGAATGATGAGTCATGAAAGTTACGATGATAGTTGCTGCGCTACCCGGCTGCCGATGCGCGCGGAATTCAAGGCGAATTCAAGGTGTGAATTCAAGGTGTGAATTCAAGGTGTCAGAGTACTTGAAGCACGTACCGCATACCTGATCAATACTTCAATATAAACAATATCTTGCGTAGGTCTGACCCCCGTAAAGCCTGATATGAACGGTGCTTGCTTCGGTGGGAGGGGGTATTAAGTGCTATTAGTTCCTGACACCTTTTTCCTGGTTGTTCTCACGGATCCGCTTCAACGTATTATCAAAAAGGCTATCAACTCCTGTTGCCATTTATTGCTCGGCCCGGGTCTGGTTCTGGCGACAGGCAGCCAGTTCCTGTTCTGAGTCCTGTAGTCTGATGTTCGTGTTGTCCAGCTGGATTTTAAGTTCGCTCAGCACGCTATGCAGCATCGCCACCTCTGAGTCAACTGCATCGGGTTGCTGTTTGGATCTTTTGATCTCTGGCTGCGTCTGCTGTATAGCCTGCTGCACGGCTTGTTGTTCGGACGTTGTGGTTTCTGGCTGCTCCTGCTGCACGTCCTGCGGAGCGGTCTGCATCCCGGCATGCTGCAGTGTGGTCTGCTGACTTTCCAGCCGGGTCTTGATTTCGGTTAGCACGTTCTTGAGTATGTCTGCCTGTGCTATGGCTGTGCCGAGTTGCTCGCTGGAAAGGGTGTTCCCGGACTGTGCCTGCTGCAGGGCCTGCGTGGCAGCCAGCACATCAGCTTGCACTGTCGCGAGCTGCTTGTCCCGGCTGTCCAGATCGCTGCGCAGTCGTTCATGCTCTGCAGTCAGGATCTGGTTTTGCTGCTGATCGTTAGTGATTTGCTGGCTTTGTTGTTGCTGTGCGGCGTTGCAGGTTTCCAGTTTTCCCTGCAGTTCTGCTACCTGCGCTTGCAAGGCCTGTTGCTCTCCGGTGATGGCGGCCACTTTTTCTTTGAGCGCATGTTCTGCTTCACGGCTATGCTGAAGCTTGAGCTGTAACTGCTCAAGCGTTACCTGGACTCTGTCGAGTTCCGTACTTTTCGCTGTCAGTTGCTCCTGTGTCTGTTTGCTTTCAGGGCTGACCGGATTTTTTGCTGTCAATTGCTCCTGCGTCTGCTTGCTTTCAGCGCTGACCGGATTATTTGCTGGTGCGGCGGGAACAGTCCGATATTGTGTTTGCGGCGGGTAGTAAGGACGCCTCTGACCGAAACCTGCCGGGCGCGCAGGCCACTGTGACGGTTGTTGCCAGCGTTGCGCATACCCACCCCGGCGGGGAAGCGTTCGATAGCGGTCCAGGGCAGGTGCCTGCACAGCAGGTACGGCAGACTCGCCCGGTGTTGTTTCATCCGACCAGGCATGTCCTGTCACGATGCCGATCGATGTGGCTGTAACGAGTGCCGCAAGAGATGATATTATTTTCATTATTTACTCCGTATTGAATCAACAGCTTGTATGTTATTTGCGGTGCGTACAGCGCACCTTGCATTTTTTCTTCAGGATCGACAAATAGTATCCAGCCTGTTTTTTTACCTGTTTTATTCAGGGATTTCAACTTCCGGTAACGGGGGGATGCTGTCGATACGTTCAGGTGGAGGATCAGTCACCAGCCGGTTTTGTCTTTCCATGAGTAAACAGGGTCAGATCCCGACTTCCCTTTTTGCTTGTAATCCAGATTTGATCTGACATGTGCTGAAACTACTCCCCCGGTTCTCGCATGGTATCGCCGAGCAGCGTGTGGCCGCTGATCTGCGTGATGACCGGCTTGCCATCTTCCAGTGCATACAGGGCATGTTCACGGTATTTGCTGACCATTCTTGTGCCGCGAAGGGAAAGGGTCTCGGTTATAGTGGAATACGACTGTCCGCTCGAGCCGTCCGGCATGATGTGAATTGACGTATCATAGCGCTGGTAAGCGTATTCTTCCAGCGTGGGCCAGCCCTCTTCAATTAGCTCCAGGTACTTTTTCTTGTCGATGCGTACCTTGGCTGTATATTTATCTTTATGGACAAACTCGATAATCCTCTGGAAGGTTTCACTCAGGTACTCGCCGATGCCTGCTGTGTCTCGATTCTTTGTTGCCGCATCCGTCATATCGACAATCTGCTGGATGTGTTCCCTGGTGATAGGCTCAGCTGCCTGTGCCTGGAATGAAAACAAAACGATGAGTACTGTGCCGGTTAATAGTCTGTTCATATTATTATGTCCTGCGTTGCCTGCACGGTTGGCATCGGTGTTGGTGCTGGAGGCAGTTTCCCGGGTAGCGGGGATGCATTTACGAGGTCAGCCTTTGTCTACAGTATTGTCGACGCTTCCGGATCTGTCAAAGTGGTCTTGCGAATCAGGTGTCAGAGCGCGATTAACCTTAATATAAGTAGAAAATATGCACTGACACCATTTATTATTGAACATTGAAATCCGGGAACAGAAAATGCAGAAAAATACTCGAATTGCACTACTGATTGATTGCGACAATGTCAGTTCCAGCTCAATAGAGGGCGTGCTGGAGGAGTTGGCGAAGTATGGAACAGTGAATGTACGTCATGCACATGGGGACTGGAAGAGTACTCACTTGACCGGCTGGATTGAGAAGCTTCACCCGCATGCAATAAGACCCGTTCAGCAATTCGCATATACGACCGGTAAAAATGCCACTGACTCGGCCATGATCATTGATGCCATGGACTTGTTGTATAGCAACACGGTTGATGCCTACGCACTGATGACCAGTGACAGTGATTTCACTCCCCTGGTTATGCGGATTCTCGAGAGTGGCATGCCTGTCTACGGGTTTGGGCAAAAGAAAACGCCATTACCCTTCGTTCATGCATGCTCCCAGTTTATATACACAGAAAATCTGCAAGCAGAGTCTGAAGATCACAGTGGCAATACTGTTGCGGTGACAAAACGATCTCGTAAAGAAATCAGGGGCGATGCCGCGCTGGTAAAGCTCCTCAGGACATCGGTAGAGCAAACATCAGAAGATGATGGCTGGGCGCACCTCAGCAAGGTCGGCAGCTATATCTCCAACAACAGTTCATTTTCGCCAGTAAACTATGGCTACAAGAAGCTCAGCGACCTGATAAAGGCGAGTGAGTTGTTTGAGGTCGAGGTGAGAAACGGCAACAAATCCATATATATTAAAGATGCCCGGTAATTACCGTGTAATAGTGTTTTTAAATTGTGATCTGTCCCGGACGGCATCAGGACCCTATGTGCCCTGAACATATATTTTTACAGCTTCCGTGACTGACAAAAGCAGGCAACCAGCCGATTCCGGTCTGCGTAACAAGCGATTCGCCTGGGCCATCCGCCTGTCTGTCATCCTGCTTATCATGCTGGCAGGAAGCTGGTTCATGACCGGCATGCCCGGCAGTTCCTGGTTGGGTCCGCTGCCGCCGCTGACAGCTAAAGAACAGCAGATCCATGACAACCTCAAGCGCCATGTGGTCGCGCTGGCGGATGAAATTGGTGAGCGCAGCGTCTGGCGCCCGCAGTCAATGGATGCCGCTGCCGCTTATATCCGCACGGCATTTGCAGCGGTGGGATACGAGGTCAGGGTCCAGTCCTTTCTCAGTCGTGGTGAGAGCGTTAGCAATATCGAGGTGGTCTTGCCGGGTAATACGGCAGCAAATGAAATCATTGTCGTCGGGGCACATTACGATTCAGTGGACGCTAGCCCGGGGGCTGATGATAATGCCTCGGGCGTGGCGGCCCTGCTGGAGCTTGCCCGCCTGCTTGCCGGGTCGACGCTGCCGCGCACCGTGCACTTCGTGGCTTTTGCCAATGAGGAAGCACCGTTCTTCTATGGTGATGAGATGGGCAGTAAGCTGTATGCCGCCCGTGCACAGGCGCAGGGCAAACGCATCGAGGCCATGCTGTCACTGGAAACGATCGGTTATTACACCGATGAGCCGGGTAGCCAGCGCTATCCGTTTCCGTTCAGCCTGTTCTATCCGGATAGCGGCAACTTCATTGGCTTCGTCGGTGATCTTGGCTCCCGGTCGCTGGTGCGCCGGGCGCTCGGGGCGTTTCGTGCCTCGACACCCTTTCCCGCGGAAGGTGTGGCGGCACCGAGCGGGATAGAGGGTATACACTGGTCGGATCACTGGGCCTTCCGGGAGGCAGGCTACCCTGCCATTATGGTTACGGATACGGCACCGTTTCGTTATCCGCACTACCATGCCGCGACCGATACGCCGGAGCAGCTTGATTACAGCGGTTTTGCCCGGGTGACGGGCGGGTTGGCGGAGGTTATTGAGGCGCTTGCCTCGGAGTAGAAACAGCTGTCAGAGCGCGATTAACTCTGAATATAAGCAGGAAATATGCGCTGACAACATTTACTATGATGTATGTTTGCAGGCTGCTTATGAATAAATAATAAAAAGGATATCACTCATGTCTTGTTTTCCAGTTTTACGCCGGGCTTTGCATGTGTTTGCAGCTGGCGCCATTCAATTGCTTTCATCCGCGGCGAATGCCGAACCGGTAACAGTCACCGTCGATAAAGAACAGCAAAAATATCAAATGCGAATCAATGGCGAGCCATTCACGGTAAAGGGCGTTGGCTTGAGTTACCGAAGCGATTATCAGATAAGGGCCCTGAAAAAGGCTGGCGGTAACGCCTACCGTACCTGGGGAGTGCGAACGCTGGACCGCGAACTGGCCTTGGCCAGGGAACTGGGGCTGATGATTGCAGTAGGCCTTGCAACCGGCAAGCAGTTACAGGGTTTTGATTACGATGACGAGGTGGCGGTGGCGAAGCAATACGCCGAAATGACCGCGATCATCGACAAGTACAAGGATCACCCAAACGTATTGTGTTGGGTTCTTGCCAATGAGCCTGATTTATTCATCGATGAACAGGGTAATCGGGCCAGGGCAAATCCCCGGGTTTACGATGCCCTGGGTGAAATTACCGACTATATCCATAAAGTGGATCCCAACCACCCGGTAACCATTGCGTTTGCAGGCGCACACAAGTATCCCATCAAAACAGCGCTGGCGCGTATTCCACAACTCGATATTGTGTCGGTGCAGCTCTACGGTAGTCTTGGCAGCCTCGACGAAATGATTACAGGACTCGACATTGATAAACCCTTTATGGTCACCGAATTCGGTCCGAGAGGGCATTGGGAGAATCCAGACACGGAGTGGGGACGCGAAATCGAAGAACCCGGTGCGATCAAGGCAGAGGGGATGGCAGCGCGCATGAACGAGGCGATTATAAACGACCGAACGGGTAAGGTCGTTGGCTCGTTCGCCTTTCTCTGGGGGCAAAAACAGGAGCGCACGCCTACCTGGTATGGAATGTTTAATGCCTCGGGCGAGCAGACCGCACGCATTGACGAATTGACAAAAATATGGACCGGCAGTTACCCCGACAACAGGGCGCCTTTATCGTACGCGATTACGATAAACGATCATGAAGCCGAATCAAGTGTCTATCTAAAACCGCAACAAAGGGCGCGAGCGAAAGTGGTTGTCAGCGACCCTGATGCTGATGAACTAACCACCGAGTGGCGCTTTATGGATGAAGTACGTATGCGCAGCCAGGGTGGTCATCACGAAGACACACCGGCAGAGTTTGCGGTGAATATTCTCACCACTCGACAGCTGGAAGAGGGTGTTGAAATTGAATTTACCGCGCCCGCGCATGACGGTGAATACCGATTGTTTTCCTACAGCTATGATGGCCATAACCATGTAGCGAATGCCAATATTCCGTTCAAGGTCGGGGATAAATCAGTACAGAAACAGGTGTCAGCGCATAATTAACCCTAATGTATGTAGATAATTTGCACTGATAGCCTTTATTACCTGGATAACAATCATATGAACCCGATACCCTTCACTAATCAATACCTGACGCTCGGTGATGCGTTTTATGTAAAGACCAGGCCTTCACCGGTTGCAGCGCCTGCATGGATTGAATTCAACGAGGCCCTCGCTAATGAAATGGGGTTATCTGCAGAGGAGTTGAGCACACCGGATGGCGTAAATATTTTTGCGGGCAATGTTATTCCCGAGGGTGCCGAGCCACTGGCCATGGCCTATGCGGGTCACCAGTTTGGCAACTTTGTGCCGCAGCTGGGTGATGGTCGTGCGATTCTACTGGGCGATATGACAGGCGCGGACGGTATTTGCCTTGATATTCAATTGAAAGGCTCCGGCCGCACCTTTTATTCGCGTAACGGCGATGGCCGTGCTGCACTGGGCCCTGTGCTCCGTGAGTACCTGGTCAGTGAGGCGATGGCAAAGCTGGGTGTGCCGACGACGCGGGCCCTGGCGGCGGTGACGACAGGTGAGCAGGTTGCGAGAGAGCAATTATTGCCCGGTGGAATTATTACGCGCGTCGCGACCAGTTTTGTACGCGTGGGTAGCTTCGAGTATTTTTCTGCCAGGAAGGATGTGGCATCAATAAGGAAGCTCGCAGATTATGTGATTGAACGCAATTATCCACAGCTGCGTGATTCAGGGCAGCCCTACGTGGCTTTATTGCAGGCCGTTGTTGACGGCCAGGCCGCATTGATTGCCAGCTGGATGCAGTTGGGTTTTATTCATGGCGTGATGAATACCGATAACATGTCAATCGCCGCTGAGACGATTGATTACGGGCCGTGTGCGTTCATGGACGCCTATGATCATGACCGTGTCTATAGCGCCATCGACCGAAACGGGCGCTATGCCTATAGCAATCAACCCTCCATCGGCTTATGGAATTTGACCCGCCTTGCTGAAACACTCTTGCCATTGCTGGCAGAGAGTTCTGATGCGGCCGTAGAGCTTGCGCAATCCGTGTTGAAAACCTATGCACAGACTTATCATCAGGCATGGCTGACGGGTATGCGCGCGAAATGTGGCTTGTCGAACCTCGCGGGCACGTCAACGTCGGATAATGACCAGCTGCTTATCGAGGCGTTATTCAACATGATGGCAGCCAATAACGCCGACTTTACCCTGGTGTTTCATTATTTATCACAATTGAGTGCACAACCCTCAGAGAAAGATAACGACATACGGCACCTGTTTGACGACCCTGCACAGTTTGATGACTGGGCCGTTAAATGGCGCGAGCGTGCAGGCGAGGAGATGCTGTCCGACAAGGTGCGACAGGCAAGCATGCAGTCCGTCAACCCGGTCTACATTCCCCGCAATCACCAGATAGAAGCCGCGATCCGCGCCGCAGAAGATCAGGGTGATTTTTCGCTGTTCCATGCGCTGCACGAGGTATTGCAACGCCCGTTCACCTGGCAGCAAGGCAAGGGTCGCTATATGCAGCCACCTGAACCGGATGAGGTGGTCAGGCAGACATTTTGCGGGACCTGAGTACCAAGAGGGAATAATAACAGGCAGACGACGTTTTCTGACTGGGCAATCAATACTGGATCACGGTAATTGTGGTCTGTTCCGAATGGTGCTTACTTAAGCAGTTTCATAAATATATGAAGTACAATTGGCCACGGAAGGACACGGAAAAACACGGAAAAATAAATTGTCTGACCGGAAACGGTTCCGTGTCCTTCCGTGTATTTCCGTGGCAGGGTTCTTGAGTAAGTGCCATTCTGGTCTGTCCCCGCTTTCCCCTTTATCCTTGTCTACATCGAATCGGCGAGCAGCTCCGCCAGGTAGTCCAGCCAGTTGTGTGGTAACGGTTCGGTCAGTTCTACCGAGCGTTTCATGTCGGGCCGGAACAACTGTTCTTTGAGGGCGTTCACCGCACCTGTATCCGAGGTGGCCAGGTTGAGTTCCGTGTTGATGCGCAAACTCAGGTTGTCAAAGTTTGCCGAACCGAGGCAGGCCCAGTCATCGTAAATCGCTGCCTTGACATGTGACATCCCGGGATAAATGTACACGCGAATGCCGTTTTTCAGCATGGCGTTGGCGGCAATGATGTTGCTGCGGTTGATTATGCTGTAGTCGATTTCGTAAGGAATAATGACGCGCACATCAACACCGCGGCGTCGGGCCCTGGCGAGCTCGTATATGATTGTGTCGCTGGTCAGGTAGGCATTTTGCAGCAGTATCTCGCGTTTGGACTCGCGGATCGCCTTTACCTGGGCGCGCAGGATCTGGGAATCTCCCGGCCTGGTATAGAGCACCCGTACCGGGTAGTTTTCGCCGTTGTCCACCTGCTTCACTGGATGTTGTTTCCAGAAGAGTCTGCGCAGCCCGCCCATAAATTTTCCTGTGGTCCAGGTTCTCTCGAACTCATTGAGTATCTCGTTTACCACCGGTCCTTCGACTTCAACCATCAGGTCGTGCCAGTTGTAACGGTACTCGCGTCCGATATTCATGCCGCCGATGAAGGCGGTCTTCTCATCGATAATGATGGACTTGGTGTGGTCTCCGGTGAACCAGGGATTTGCCAGCATGTGTACCTTTACGTTCGAACCGGCTTGCAGGTAGTTTGCGATCGACAACGGCGTAATATGATCCTCCGGCAGGGATTCAGGCCTGGCTGCCGAGGCACCGATGGTGCCGAGTCCGTCGAGAATGACCCGGATGTCGATTGCTTCCGCGCGCTGCTTGAGAATGTCGGCAAACCAGATTGCATAGTCATCGTTGTCGAAGATATACAGTCGCAGCAGTACCGACTTCTGTGCCTGGTTGATGAGTTCGATCAGCCGCGGGAAGAACTGCTTGCCATCTACGTGATAAGCCAGCTTGCCCGTGGATGCCCTGGTTCCGGTAATACTGTCGAGTTGCTGTTCCCATTCCTGCAGGTCCATTCCGGGGCCGGTATTCAGTGGTGGCACAGGCGTTCCCTGCAGCACCAGCAGGGGAGTGGGGCGCAGTACGTCATAGACAGTTGTGCCGGCCAGCGTGAACAGCCGCATAAGCGATGCCAGGGGATGCGCCACGAAGGAGCGCACCTGGCCGGTAACCGTGTGTGATACGGTTCGCGATGTCTTCATGACTCTCGAGGAAGCAAGACCACCCGCTGCCTTCTGGTTGTATTGCAGCGGCAACACTGTGCCACTGCTACCCTCGGCGTATACGAAGGGGTAGCCCCAGGCCTCTGTGTCCCCGGTCTCGAACACCACCGGCCGGCCAGGGTCGCCGCTCTCGGCAAGCAGTCCCCTGAGTACCTGGCCCATCTTCGCCAGCAGTTCATCGGTATCAAAACTGTTCACCGTGTGCACACTGTCGGGTTTGTACTCTATGGGAACGGAATTCAGTATGTCCCGGTCATCGTAGTAAACAAACAGTTCATGATGACGAAGAATGTCTACGACGACACCGCAATGACAATCTGCCGGGGTCAGCGCGGCCAGGGTTACGTACAGCAGCTCGTTCCAGCTCCATGCATCCATCACTTCGGGAACACGGGTGCAATGTTCTGTTGCCGGCCAGTCTGCGGCTGGCAGGTATGTCATGATGCGAAACGGAAACTGTGTCGCTGGAAAGGGTGTGCCGGGTTCCTGTCCGGGCGAGGCCAGCTCTGTGGCTGTATAGTGAATTTCCCCGTCCAGCCTGAAAGCAAGCTGCAGACGTGTCCCGTTCAGGCAGGTAGCGGTTTCCGTCAGGACCGCAGCATCCAGGTCTGCCGGGGCAGGGATATTGTCGCGAGCATCCTGCTCCTGCAGGGGTTGCATGCCCGAGCAGGATAGCAGCGCAGCCGCTATTGCCAGTGCAGTAAAAAAGTATCGAATCAATGGTGGCAGATTCCATTGATGTTTCATAACGTCCGATCAATCATGCCTGACCCCGGTATAGCAGCAAAATGATTTGGACCGGGCGGTGTTCAAGCTTGATGACTCGGCGCATAGCCGGTCAAAGGCATCCGGTGATTTCTGCATAGAGTTGTACAGGTTTATTGGATTTCCTGTTCTTCCCTGTTATCTGCCATTGCCCACGGTGGATTGCTGGGTACCTGCGGCGCAGAATTCAGTATCTCGGCGAGATCCGCGCTGTCAGGCGAGACAGGAATCGGGATGCCCCGGGCTTCGTCTGCGACTTTTCTTGCCTTGTCCCAGTTAACCGCATCAGACCCCGCCGCTTTTGTTGCTACTGCCTGCTCCAGCGGCTTGAGACTTTTGCCCCAGCGTTTGGCATCCTCGGCAAGCGGCGGGTGGGCTTCCAGGTAAAGTTGCTGGTTGCGCCACCCGGCCAGGTAGGGCTGGTTCACGATTGTTACCCGTGTTCCCCAGGGGACCTCAGGAAACAGACTGGCAATGTCCTCCGGATAGAGTCGCACGCAACCGTGGCTGACCCGAATACCGACTCCCCAGGGTTGATTGGTGCCATGGATGAGGTAGCTCGGGAGACTCAGACGCATGGCGAACTCCCCCAGGGGATTATCGGGTCCGGGTGGTACTACAGGGGGTAACGGGTCGCCCTTGTCGGCATGTTCCCGGCGTATTGATGCGGGTACGGTCCAGGCGGGCTGCACGATCTTCTCTGTAATATGTGAAGTACCCAGAGGGGTTTGCCAGCCTTCACGGCCAATGCCGATAGGGTGTGTGATTACCCTGGGTGGCTCATCTGCCGCGGGCCCGGGATAGTAAAAAAGTCGCATGGCGGCCAGGTTCAGAACCAGGCCCTCGCGCGGTGCATCCGGAAGCACGAACTCTGTGGGTAGCACTACCTGTGTGCCCTCGCCGGGCAGCCATGGGTCTACGCCGGGATTTGCGGCGACTATTTCCTCGTAACCCAGGTCGTAGCGACGCGCGATATCGGATAGTGTGTCTTCTTGGCGTGCGCTGGCAATTTGCACAGTGCCTACCACATCTGTTCCTTCAGGTGGCAACAGAAAACTGTCGCTGGGGACGGCTGGCTGCGCTGATCTTGTCCAGGGCGAGCGCCAGTCAGAAAAGGTGCTACAACCGGACAGGTAAATGCTGGCGCATAAAATTGCATTCAAGGCGAGCCATGAAGCGCCGTTGCGATATGTCGTCAAGGAATTCATCGTGCCAAGGATGGATGCTAACAACCTTGTGCGTCAAGTGACTGTGACCCCGGGTCGTGGGGTAATCCTCCGGCTGGAGCGATGGGCTATTCGCGCATGCGATGCGCTCCTGCAAATTCAGGACATGCTTTACAGGGCGGTTAGCGGGCAGGCCGCAGCTGCGCGATGGCCACCGCTGGTGACCCGGGTTGCAATGTCATCAGGTCGGCGGAGAATTCCTCGATGTCGGCGTTGATGCTGGCCAGTTCGTTTTTCGCCTGTGCAGAGGAGGCTTTTTTGTAACCGGCATAGAGCAGTCCGCCTGGCAGGATGACGGTGAGGATCGTGTCGCCGCT
>Ga0316189_10005334_pt1 | contig 12321 bp, 6 predicted proteins | sample LowCovwburrow_MG_FD_204930 | JGI IMG/M metagenome (GOLD analysis project Ga0316189, IMG submission 204930) | Coastal sediment microbial communities from Maine, United States - Lowes Cove worm burrow | ecosystem: Environmental > Aquatic > Marine > Coastal > Sediment | place: USA: Maine... | reverse complement strand
TCTTTACCTATGTGCGCCGACCACCGCGTTACCTGGTGGTTGGCGGCGACCTGAGCTGGCTGGCCGCGTACAACGATCATGAAGCAGAAATTGAAGTAACTACTCCGGAGGCATTTGCGGGGATTGAGGGTCTCCTCGATTTCGACGTGGTGATCCTCAGCGCTGTTGGCGCCCAGAAATTCGGGGAGGGCCAACTGGAAAGATTGGCTGAAGCCGTAACCACATCTGGCATTGGCTTAATGGTCATCAACGGCGACCACGCGGGTAACCCCGAAGAGCACAAGACCCTGCTTTCCAGTTTCGAGGGCACCCCAATTGAAGACCTGCTGCCGGTGAGTACGAGGCCGCGTACCACCAAGGAAGAGAAGCCGCCGCGCAGCATTGTGTTCCTGATAGATGTTTCTGGATCCATGGGTAAATGGGGTCTGGCTAAGGTTAAACAAATCGCCACAAATTTAATCGGGAACGATATGACAGAACGGGACCGACTCACGATCATTACTTTCAGCGATAGCCACCGGATTGTCCTGCCCTGGCAAAAAATGAATGGCCTTGGCAAGCAAAAGGCGGAAGCGGTAATCGGTGGCCTGGCGGCGCGTGGGAGGACCAACCCCGCCAGCGCATTGCAAGAATTGGCCGACCAGAAACTGTATCCCTGTGGCATTGTCTTTTTTACCGATGGTGGGTTTACCGACATCAGAGATCAATTGTCGGGGCGGTCGGAATGTGAGATCACAACGCTTGCCACAACAGAAACACCCCTTGGTCCGGACTCGGGCTTGCTCAAGATTCTCAAAGAATATCAGCAAATTCACGAGGAGACTGAGGCGACGAGTGTCAAGCTGAAGTATTTCGATCCGCAGCCACGTAAAAAGTTCTTCGAGAACAAAGCTTTTGATCTCCACGCGGCCGAGGTCACAGATTTTGTCGGCAGGGATCGTTTGCTGGTACCCAACCTGGAGCTAGGCGGCAGCGCGGTCACCTACACCAAGCCAAACGCTGCCGTGATTGCGGTTCGCCCCGATCTGGCTGACCCCATTCTGGTCTACCGCAAAGCTGGGGAAGGTTTGGTGGCCGCATTCACCAGTTCCTTTAATGAGCGCTGGTGGAACACTGAAGAGGGGCGTAAGGGCATCGATTCTTGGGTGGAGCGCCTCTCGCCCTTTACCGCGCGCGATCGGTATCACTTCAAAATCACTCAGGATGGTTCGGCGCTGCTTCTTTCCGTTTCACTGCAAGACGCTGAGCGGGGTATTCCCGCCGTGGACCGACTGGAGGTTGAATTGGGTTACTCTGGCCTGAGGAAATCTGTCACGCTGCAGAACGACCCGGTTTCACCCTCCAGCTTCTCGGGCCGGCTGCAGTTACCCGCAACAGATCAGCCCTTGACTGGTTTCTTGGAAATCCGGGAATTCGGTTTGGACTCCTTGAGCCGCCCGCAACGCATTCCGCTCAAGATCCCGCTGCGGCAGCAGCGAGCAGCAGTTGCGGGTAAGGAAGCCTACAGCTTTGGGCTGGATGCCGCGACCCTGCGCTTCCTACGTGATGAAAGCGGGGTTGGTGAAAATGATCCCCTCTTCGGTGCGCATGTGACCAGGCCACTGGGCCACCCGATCTGGGATCGGTTCGCACTCGCGAGTCTGGTCCTCTATATCCTGGCTGTTGCATTACAAAGGTGGGACTCATGAGTGACAGGATTGCCGAGATTCGCAGGGAGGAATTGCAACACCTTGTGCCCATGTTCGAACACCTTGGCCTGATCTTACTGGAGAAGGTTCTGCCTGGGGCCCATGATGGCACACCCGATTTAAGGCTTACCCTGGCGCAATTACAGGAGCTGCTGGAACCGCTTTTTAATTCATCGGGTTTTTGGCTGGATGCCCCTTTGGCTCAGGTCAGTACCAAAGAAGGCTTGCGCCGGCTGAGACAGTATTGGCCAATGACCGCTCCCCGAGACCGCGCCAGACTGCTCTTTTACTTCCTTGGCGCAATAAGCGGGGGCAGTCGTGGTCGTAAGAATTGGGCACGACAAGGTTTGCGAAAGCTGCAATTGCAGTCCGTGGGAAAAAAGGGGGCTCAACTTTGGTCCCATCTGGCGGCTGATGCCTTTAAGGTTTATTTGGAGGGCGATGAACCCGGCCTACCGCCTGCCTTGCTTTGGGAGCCCATTGTTTCCACCGCCTGGGATTCTTGTGGTTTCCACAAACAGGTCTTGCATATCATGCGTCGTTTCATTTTGGAACGCGTGCTTCTGCCGGGTGAAGACCGTTTTATTCCCTTGATTAACAACCCCACTTTTTGGGCCTTGATTGCACTGACCTCTATCCATGAGGACGAAACCCCGGGTTCTGGCGACAAGCGAGCACTTGGCTTTTTCTTTTCACTGAGGAACGTTGCCGCACAAAAGGCCAATACCGCCAACTGGGCCTCGTATTGGGACCAGTGGGTGTTGCTGCGCGCATTAAAAAGTTCTTCCTCGCAAGAGGTGGGGCCCACGGCCGAACTGCGCGAGAGTTTGTCTGATTTACCCTTGCGAAACGACCATGATGCTCATCCGCGAATCGACCTGGCCCACCCGGATTGGGCTGCGGACATGCCCTCCTGGCATGGGCTGCTCTCAGGTCTTTAACCACCAGGCACAACAGGAGAACGCCTATGTTTCCAGATGACCAACTTAGCAAATTCCTCTTGGATCGACATTGCGAAACGCTCACGCAATTGTTGGCAATCGAAAAGTCGCTTAATGCCAGGTTCTACAAGATGGAAAAAGCTGTCAAATCGGTGATCCTTGCCGCTGCTGCGGGCGAACCCCTGCTTCTTGTGGGAACGCCAGGAACCGCCAAATCACTGCTGATTCGAGAATTCTGTAATCTGCTGGGCATGGAGCTTAAACGCAAGAAAGGTGACGAGTTGAATGAGGACTATTTCGAGTACTTGCTCACATCTTTTACCGAACCCGGCGAACTATTTGGTCATCTCGATGTCTCTCGTCTGCAGCAAGGCGGCAAATACCAACGCGTGGAGGAAGGCATGATGCAAAAGGCCCGTGTTGTTTACCTGGACGAGGTGTTTAATGCTTCGAGTGCGGTACTTAACTCTATTCTCTCGGTGCTCAACGAGGGCTATCTCCATTCCTATGGCGGTGTCATCGACATGAAGATGATATGCCTTTTTGGCGCCACCAATACGTTCAAAAACACCCAAGAGCTAAAAGCCTTCAGCGATCGTTTCGTGATGCGCTGTTGGCTGGACAACGTCTCGTCCACCGAATTGGGGCCGTTGCTAGAGAGCGGCTGGCTGGAAACCTTTGGGGCAAATACACCCCCGCGATATCCAAAGTTACTTAACGACTTGAAAACTTTTCGCGAGGACATAGGAAATGCGACAAAAGCGAAAACCCTCAAACCGGACCCGAATCACAAATTGATCGGTGGCCTGAGTGTTATCGTGGAAGATCTTCGCCGGAATGGTTTTTCGGAAATGTCTAACAGGCGTCTGGTCAAGATGTCCCGCATCATGTTGATCCATGCCCTGTTGCGCGCGGTAAAGGAAGGACACCGAGCGCCAACCATGGGCTATGCCGAGCTTGAGCTGATCCGCGACTACTTTGTGGATCAACAGAACGATCAACTGACATACTTTTTTGAGACTATGAGGGGACATTGGCAACACGAGAACCCTACGGGCTAACACTGATTTCAGACAAATATTGGCCTGAGCTGGTGGAGGACTCTTTTGCGGGCCGAGGTACCGAGGCGACTCGCCTGGCGGACAGTCTCCTGTTCCGCTTTCACGACCGGCATGTGGGCATTACGCCCGATCTGGCCCTCGGGCTGGCCGAGGTGATTCTGGACGCAACGTCCCGGTCGCCGAACCCCTGGCGGATGATGGAGCGACGTCTCGAAAAAGAACTCGACGACCGCCAGGGTCGCCAGGTGCTGTCTAAATCGCGAAACTACAGTTTTTTGTTGCGCACCGACATTGCCTACGTTGTCCTGCAAATTGCCCTCCCCCTGATGGCCGAGGCATGCCGGCTTGCAAAGGCCGGCTGGATTTTTTGTAAGGGTGGGCCGCAATACCCGTTTCGAAAGCAAGCCTACAAAGACTACCAGCAAGCCCTGTCTTTAAGGTTAGGAGAATTGATGACCCAAGACCCCCGGCTAGAGCTTTTCTGGAAAGAGCGAGCCCTGACCCTTGCTTCCCAGGCCTATGGTTCCGAGAGGTCGCAGCCGCTTATGCCTTTGGTTGCCGAGGAGGATTTTGCCGTAATGTGGCGTTTGAAGGCCGCGCCTAAGAATGAACATGCCCGTTTCAAGAATATAAACAAGTTCCAGCTGCCCGTTGAAATGCGCAAAACAAGACGCCTCAATGAGGGGGGCATTGACGGCATTCATGTTACCCGTCGCGAAGAAGATTTTAGTCAGATCCTGGTCAGCGAGTTGGCGAATCCGCCTATACTTTTCTACCAGCGTCTCCTCAACGACGGCTTTTTTGCCTTCAGAAGGCCAATTTTGAAGGAACGCAAGCGCGACCTGTTGATCGCCGCACTTTTTATAGATGTGGCGAATCAAGATTCCATTCGGCGGGTGGCCCAAACTTGTTGGTGCGAAGCGCTCGCCCAATTCTCGCAGGTTTTAACCCTAAAAGGCCTGCACAACACGGAGTTCCGCTGGATAGATTGTGTGAAGGACAAAGGCATGTCTGGCCTGAGTATTTTCCCGGAGCGGGGCGCGGGGCCTCCTTCCGCCACCAAGAAGAATAAACGCCACGGTCTTTTAATTCCTCAAGGGTGGATGCCAGACTTCCTGGAAATGTTTCCGGAATACACGCGCGTAACGCCTGGCAACGACACATCTAAAGACGAACTTGCGATCAATGCATGGAAACAACAAAAGGATCACCCCCGTTGGGAACCCTTTGACGAAGAGGATGGCATTGAATACGAGGAACGCCTGAGGCTGGACCGCTTCACCCATGTCCACCTGATGCTCTTCCAACCCGGACCCAAAGAGGGCGAACCAACCAATGAAGCGGCAGATCAGGCCTGCCTGCAGGGTCACGTCTTCTTCCAAGATCATGCAAGCGCCAACCTCAGCATTACCTATTTCCCCAGGCAGCTTACTTTCAGCGAGGGTTGGCACTGGAAAGCTCCGGGCAGACACCTGAAAACACTTCAATCCAATTCCCCCAACCACAAGCTGGAGCAACTGGCCTCCAGCCTTACAGGCTGCTGGCTGGAACAATGGCAAGGTGAACTCGATGCCACTTAATGTACAGAACCCAATCTCCATGCATTTTCTCAAAGAATTAAACCAGCACGAGCTGATGGACCTTTTGCTCAGAGTGGCAGACCAGTTCGGTGCCAAGCTTCTGGCCAACTCACATGTAACCATGGACCAAGGGGAGCTCTACACTCTTTATGTGCCGATGCAAGAAGACGAAGAACTCATGGAAAAATGCCTGATTGCCCCTTACTACCAGATGGGAAATAGGATCAAACCCCCTGTGGCCCATCGATTGCCGCGGGCAGCGGTGCGGGTTGCCCAAATGGTCCCCCGCCTGTTGTTTCCCGAGATGAGTCCTGATGAGGGGGCATTGCTTTCAAATAGTCAATTCCTCCTGATTGGTCCGAGCAACAAAACCGTTCCCATGGTCTACTACCAATTGGCCCGGCATGCCACCCATACGAGAATCGCCTACGGCAAAGACAAAGATCTGCAGGTCTATTATCATTTGCGCAATGAACACGCCTACGGATCTTTCCAGGCAGCTAGAAACGATCCCCTTATCGGAGACCTGGTGTTTCTTTCCGGATGGTCGCCGGGCGAAGGAAGCGGCCTACTCTTCCTGCCAGAGCCAAAGGCGTGGGGCCAGGCAGACCAGCGTTATGACGAGGGTCTCTTGAATGCCTTTTACCGTTTTATCAGGACCGTACCGGAACTGTTCGGCATCGACCCGAACAAGAACCTGATGGCAGCCATAACGGTTTCCAAACAGCCCGGGTATTTTCAAATCAACTGCGTCTCTCTGGCCAGGCTAAACTTCCGAAATCAACTGGAAATGCTGCCGCAGGAAATGCTGAATGCGAAGGTCTCTCTCGTCAAACCCATGGCCAGTGAAGCCGCCTGCGACCAGCTTCAAAAAGAGATGAAAAGGGAGCATTGGGCCTATTACAAGATCCATCTCATGCCAATTAGGGGTGGCACCTACGACAAGAGCGAACTGCGCAACCTGAACCATGAGATGCAAAAATTGAAGCAAAAGATCCGTCTCTTGGAAAAGCGCAAGGAACGGAAACCGGTTTTATTGCGTTATGAACACGTGGATTTCCATATCATGGTTGCGTTCCTGCGCAACTTCGACAAGGCATCTTTGCACGACGGTACCATTCGCTATACCTTTCAAGGCGTGCTGAACAGTCGCCTGGGAAAGGACAGGCCGCTTCACTACCTGTGGGTGGAACCGGAAGCGGAAACCAGTATCACCAACCCCGAACTGCTTTTTGCCATCAGTGGGCCACGCACACGAATCTTCAGCTTGGACCCGTTCTGGGACCAAGAGTATAGCCAACACACAAAGGCGTGCCTGTTTGTTCCCCAAAACACAGCACTGCATCCGACCATTCACCCCGATGAGGTGGAGCACATCGACAGTTACCTGGCCCACCTTCTCCGTGGTGCGCCTTTCGAGGATCTAGAGCAGCCCTTGGTTATTTTCGAAGGGGTTGGGCAAACCGATCAGCTGGAGATTACTCTGCTGGATCGCGCCTGGATGGTGCCGCCGAAGGTTTGCATGGGCTGGCTCAACGATTGTCTGGTGCTGACAAATGTAGAAATGAAGGAAGTCATCAAAGAATCGGGCGCCCTGTTTAACTATATTCAGGTGGCCGAATACCTGGAGAACCAGGAAAGGCGCGTCATTGAGCGCTTTGAACGAAGCGCGGAAATCTTTAAAGAAGACCGCGATGATGCCTTTGCAGCACTCTGCAAGGACTTCCATGAGCTGCTCGAGGAAAAATTGACAACGGCGGGCGAACAGGCCGAACGCATCACCGAATTGCTGCCCAAATTGGAAGCCTTTGTTGGCCAGGCCAAGCAATTGGAGAAACTGGAGAACACCTCCCAAAATTGGCACAATGTCAATGACAGGCTTCTCGGTGAACTCTCGGAGAAGGTGAGAGAGGCGAATGCAAATGTAGACAAGGGCATTCAGGCCTCTGCAAACGCCCGGTTTCAGGTGGAGGGCAGGATCAATGCAGAGGTGGTCAAACTGCTCAACTTGCGCGAGAAGCTTAAAAAATTCTTCTTCAAATCATTGTGGCCTTTCTAGGAGTGTTGCATGATCAATGATCAAAGAATCGATGAAATGATTCAAAACGGCGAAGAAATGAACCGAGATGTGACCACGGGGCTCCGCTGCATCCACGTTATGCGCCAGATGGTAGGCTATCCGCTCAAAAGAGCCTATAAGGCCATGGACAAACGCATTCGCAAGGAGCGGCCCAAAGCGCGCCTTTTTCGCTTGGGCTGGCTGCGCCTTAAATTGCAAGGAATGACATGGTGGTCATGGTTCCATCCGCTTGGAATGGTCTATCGTCTGGGCAATCTGTTCCTCATTTTAGCAAGTGCTGCTTTGATTTTTTCCTGGGTGGGTCTGACCCTCTATGTGGGTTACAAGGTAATTGTGTTCTTGTTCTGGGCAATTGGCCAGGCCCTCCAGGCAATCAGCAACCCGTCGTTGCTACAGCCAGGACCAGGCTTTGGAGGCCTATCGTGAAAAAGTTGTATCGGTCTCACCTTACACGCCTTTGGCCTCGGTTCGATGGTAGCGAACGTAGCAAACGGGTGAAAGATCGCCAACTGATTGTCGGTTTGGTGCTTGTTTGCACCGTGGTTCTGTTCGCCGCGCTCTTTTTCTTTCGTCGAACCTGGCTTTATGGCGTGCACGACTATGTCTGGCTGCCGATTAAGGGAACGGTCTACACCTGGTGCCACCCTTGGAGCCTCATCTGGTGTGTCTACGCAATTCTGCTCTACCTGTTCCTCATGACAAGCTTTCTCTTGTCGCGTTCTTTTCTGCGACGCATTCACCTGAGGGTGATCCATATGTTTCTGGAAAGTTCCGGTATGACGTCCCTCATGATGAGCTGGTCTCGATTTGTAATGATCTTCGGGGTTGTTCCGCGTATGTCGCTGCTCGCCTTGAATAGGAAAAGGAAACGACTTATCGCCAGGCTTCTGGGCAACCCCATCCAGAAGCCATTGATGCGTCGCTGTAAAAAGCTGGTAGAGTTGACCCGAATGGGCATGGTCTGGATGCGCATGTGTTCCAAAGGTAAAGAAGGCAATGTGCAGGCCCTGTTGCTTTGGCGGGAAACGTTGATGCTGCTGCAAAGTTTCCGCCCCAACGTTGCAGCAGATAAGCGCGCAAAGCTGTCGGGCCTACAGGCCGAAATGGTGGCGGAAGGGCTCGACGATTTTCTGAGCCTGTTGGGATGTGCGGCGAGCCAACTGGCGGTGGCGGACGACAATGCTTTCAGCGAACCTGTCCTGGCCTACGAGTGGTTGCTGCTTTTGGCGGATGACGGTCTGGCCGTGAAGCTGGGCGCAAGCGATCAAAAGCGGGCGACCCAGCTCTTTGAGGAACGCATGTTGAAACAGCTGCCCCTACGCCGCAACGACATGGCGGTTCGCAAAACCATTCTTCAACTCAATTGGGACAGTGCGCCATCTGGCTTGATTGCCGCCTTTCAGCTGCCGCAAAAACAGGCGGCCCTATGGGGTCGTTTCGCCATGGACCTGGTGCTCTCTTTTTCCGAGATGCGTGGCGATCCCTCATTCGCTCAGGCTTGGTTTAAGACGGTTGAAGCATTGGATCTGCTTCTCTCACTCGACGAAAAATCGGATCCTGAAGCCAGAACCTTCATCCAGGACATGCTCACCCCCGACAATTATCGTCGGCTGGCCGCATTGGAGGCCGTGTTCATGAATATTCGCTTTAAACAATGGCATCGTTCGTCCTTGGTCACCGAGGAGGTGCTAGGGACGCCGGACCTGGCTTGGATCCAAACACGAACCAGCAATCTGTTGGAAGCCGCCGGACCGGAGATGCGCCCGCTTTTACAATTCAAGGACGGCCCCCATGAATAAGAAACGAAGTCTTGCAGCCAGGTCCGATGCCGAACTACACAGCGAGCGGCCCCGTTTTTACGAACGGATTGACCTGGCCTTGGTTGCCCTGTTCCTTATTTTAAGTCTCTCGCTTCTTGTCGTCATTGCATCCGTCGTCGCCGAACGCAATGCGGCTGGCACGTTTGAACGGGATTTTTTGGATTACCTGCCAGACCAGCGGCTGTTGACCAACATCCGTGATGATCTGGCTAGCGCCCCCTTGCTTGATGCGGTCTGGCACCAACCGATCGGCGAAGTGATTCTTTCGCAAAAGGGCGGTCGTCTGCATCGGTACGAGCCCGCACGGCGCCTATGGCGGGACATGGAACCCTTTAGCAGCAAGGATCTGCGAAACGTTGATCTAACATCACTGCGTTCGGGTTACGGTGACCCTCGCGGCCTGCTGGCAGACGGTGCGCGGAAATTAAATATGGTTTGGGCGAAAACGGGTGCCAACGGCCTGGTTCGCTTCTATCAGGGCAATTGGCAAGTGGTGGTGAGTGACAGTCTGTTCTTCGGCTTGGACGATAACAAGGTGCAACACGAGCTGCTCAGCGCGGTTGCCATCTCTGACAATCGCGACCTGCTGGCCTTGGGGACCACAGCCCAGGGAATCGGCATGTATCGGGTCGCCGACCGACGCTGGTTCTCGCCCGGTCGCCAGATTTCAGGCAGCCCCCATGTCATTGAACAAATTGTCTGGTGGCGAGATCGCTTCTGGATCGACGGAAGCAACGGGCTCTACCAACTGGTTCCGAGCGCTGGAGGTGCCGAGGTTACCCGCCTGTGGTCTGGCGATATTCTGGATATGGATTGTGAGGGCGAGGAGGCACTCTGGGTTCTGATGCGCGGTGATTGTCAGGAGACGGGCGCCAGCTGCCTGCAAATGCAGCGCTTCACGAAACCCGACTCAGATCCCGAGATCCTCTTTAATGAACAGAATCACTACGATGAACTGGATCTGTCTCAACAATTCCACGCGCTTTATCAGGCCCCATTTCTCTATCTGGCCGGCAGGGCAGGCCTCTTTTGCTACGATACCCGGACCCATTCCTGGTCTGACTTGCTCAAGGATAGGGTTCCACACAAAGAGGTCACGGCTGCCCTGGGCCTGCCATCCCACGATGGTTTTTTTCTGGGCGGAGAGGGCTGGCTTGGCTGCTTGATCGATGGACTTTTTACGCCCCTATCCCTGAAACACGCCGACGACACGCTTAAGAGTCTGACGCCTGGGACGGACGATGAGGTGTTGGCCCTTACCCAAAATGGCGATGCCCTGGCACTGAACCTTGATGGCAATAACCGCCCCATGGCCCGAATTCTTTTTAAAGGCAATGGCTCCAACCTCAAGCCCGCCCAAATGAAGAAGGCCATCGCCTTGGACAACGATATCCTCTTTACCGCCAGCAGCGGGGCCATGCTGCACAATACGGAGAAGCGAACCTATACGAATTTTCTGAAGGCTCCTTCCTGGCTCACCGAGGACAATCTCCAGTTTGTGCGTTCCGCAAATATGTTTTATTCGGTGCAGTTCGATGGCAATAGTGGCCTGGCTCATCAGCTGCCCTGGAACGACCTCGTTACCGGTAACTTTGTCACGGCAAAGGCCACCGCCAATCTGCCGCCAGCGCGTACGCCCATGCGAGAATGGGCCGGAGGCGGAATTGCCTACGTCAGCGCCGCCCAAGAAGCGGTTTTTGTGGATGCGAGGAAGCAGCAACCCATCGAGAAAATTGGCTCCGCCCTCAACCTGAAATCCTCCCCGTCGCCAACCGACGTTGTTGTTTTGGGTGATCATCTCTATTTGAGCGCGGACCTGCGCAGGGGTAACCGGATTCGTGGCCTGTTGTTGGATTATGACCTCAACAGTCGGCAGTGGCTGAAGACGATGGAATTCAAGGATGGCCCGGTCTCGCAATTGGAAAAACACGGGACGACCTTTTTTGGGCGAACAAAAAACGACAGCCTGATTACCCTGAAGGATACGCGTATTCATGCCGTCCCCTTTTCCAGGCCCCTGTATGACTGGAAAGATGCCATCGGTCTTAAAAGCAGCCTTTATATTGCAACAAACGGAACAATCGATTTGTATGATACGGTTAAGCGAGAACGAATAAAGAAAATCGACCTCCGTAATGGGACCGGTCCCGTGGACCTTCGCGGTGTGGTGGAAGGCCAACCACTCTCACTTGCCACCACCCGGTTGGGTAACCAAAAGCCGGTCAAGATGGCCTATTGGGGCGAGCGACCCATGACCGGAAGCGGAAAGCCGGTAGAAGATATCTCTGTTGGTGCTGGCCATATTTGGACGCTTCGCGAGAGCGGAGGCAAGCGTTTTATGGAAGGCCACCTGCTCAAGAACCCCACCGGCAAGAAAAATGAGTGTCTCTTCCGCAATCCCCACCCAGGCAAGGGAACCTTGGTAAGAGATGCCCGCAAAATTGACCAACAATGGATTGCGATTACAACCAACAAAGGCCTTAAGTATTACAATTCATCATATCGCTCCTGGTATTCTTCGACCGGGATATCCGCAGGAAAAGGCCGCGTCTTTCGATTCAAGAGCCACCTTCTGCTGGTGGATCATTCGGGCAATAAAGACACGCCACACGTTCTCAGGCGGGTACCCGTCGGCAAAATAAACTGGCCGAAAAGTTGCGAAACCCGTCTCGTCGAAACACCGCTCACGCTCGTCGCCTCGGCCAAAGCCTATGCCGTTGACGAGAACAACGGTGAGGTTGTTTGGATCGACGCGAACGGTGGGGTTCAACGTTTTGTTGACGACCCCAAAGACGGCAGCATTATTCCGGTCCTGGCCGCAGCCAACACTGGCCCCTATGTGGAATCGATTCGCGCCATCTACCGCAAAAGTGCCAAGCGTTTGCTGGCTACAACCGCCAATGGTTTGTGGGAATATCATTTAGACGCCTATCGCTGGAGAGAAATTTATCTGGAAAACTTGCCGCTGAATGTGGCCGAGATCGCCGTGACCAAGGATCGAAATTTTGTACTGGTTCGCGATCAGCAGGGCAATAGTTACGGTGGCAACCTGGGCGTCGATGGGGTAATTCTGCAATCCATCTATACCGGTACAAGCGGCAGCCCCCTTAACGGGAAGCTGATCGAGGCCTACCAAGGGGGTCAGTTCGGC
>Ga0316189_10005333_pt1 | contig 12322 bp, 16 predicted proteins | sample LowCovwburrow_MG_FD_204930 | JGI IMG/M metagenome (GOLD analysis project Ga0316189, IMG submission 204930) | Coastal sediment microbial communities from Maine, United States - Lowes Cove worm burrow | ecosystem: Environmental > Aquatic > Marine > Coastal > Sediment | place: USA: Maine... | reverse complement strand
GGATTGACCAGTTATGCAAGCTTGATCTGGTAGAGCGGATACATAATCCAAAAGACGGGCGCAGTGTGATTATTGCCCTGACCGAAAAAGGGTTTGGTGTTATTGATGCCGCAGTGACGGCCCATGTAAAAACGCAAACCAGGTTGGTGACGGGATTGTCAGGGGATGATCGTGCGATCCTAAATGCTTTACTGGAAAAATTTATGGAAAGTCTGGACTGATTACTTCGGTTTGTAAGGTTCCATACCCATCCGTGCCAATTCGTCGGCACGTTCGTTTTCCGGGTGACCGGCATGACCTTTGATCCATTCCCATGTGATCTTGTGCCGCTTGGTCGCTTCATCTAGGCGTTGCCACAGCTCGGTGTTTTTCACAGGTTTTTTGGACGCATTGCGCCAGCCGTTTTTCTTCCAGCCGTGTATCCATTTGGTGATGCCGTCTTTGACGTATACGCTATCAGTGACGATGGTTATTGCGCTGGGTTTTACCAGCGTTTCCAACGCGCTGATAGCAGCCATCAGTTCCATCCGGTTGTTGGTGGTGTCGGCAGCGCCGCCATTGAGTTTGCGTTCTTTGACGACTGTATCGCCATTGTGTGCCTGTAGTAAAACGCCCCACCCACCGGGGCCTGGATTGCCGGAACAGGCACCGTCCGTGTAAGCAAATAATTCAGGCATGGGCGGTTATGATGATAAAGGGTTCGACATCGCCTGTCATACCTTCCATCGCATCTTTGCGGGTGGTGGCAATGGCAAAGCCTGCATTTTCGAGCAGAGCTTTTAGTTCATCTTCTTCGTAATAAGTGTACATGCGTGCCAATCTGTCGCGTATTTCACCTGTTCCCAGCTTCATGCCGATATGGAAATACCCGTCTTTTTTCAGGGCGGTATGGGCCGCTTGCAGATGGTGCGGCATATCTGTTTTCGGGGCGTGCAACAGGCTGAAATTGGCCCACAGACCATCATAACGGGCCTTTGCATCCAGTTCATCAAATGTTGCCTGCTTCACATTCAGACCATATTTGGTTCGGGCCAGCTCGACCATTTTTTCGGAAGCGTCCACCGCCTCTACCACCAAGCCTGCCGCTTGCATCATGGCGGCGGAATTTCCGGGGCCACAGCCCCAATCCAGAACCAGACCACCCTTTGGAATGGCGTCGATAAACCGGCGCAAATCCCTGTCAGGCGAGGTGCGACTGACAAGCTTCACATAGTCATCAGCGGTCGCGTTATAGGTTTCAATGGTTTTTTGATCAGCCATTTGCGATCAATCCTTCTCGTAATATGCGCGGTACTTTAAATTCCACATTTTCCACGGCAGTTTCGACGATTTCGGTTGTGACATCATAACGATCTTTGAATGCGTCGATGACTTCGTTTATCAAAACCTCGGGGGCAGAAGCACCGGCCGTAATGCCGACCGATTTCACCCCGTCCATTGCGCGCCAATCAATATCGCAGGCGCGTTGCACCAGTTGCGAATATTTGCAACCTGCGTTGGCCCCAACTTCGACCAACCGTTTTGAATTGGATGAATTCGGGGCGCCGATGACCAATAATGCGTCAATATTGGGTGCTATCGCTTTGACGGCTTCCTGGCGGTTGGTCGTGGCGTAACAAATATCTTCTTTGTGCGGGCCAATGATATGCGGAAAGCGTTTTTGCAGGGCTTTTACAATCTCGGCAGTATCGTCCACGCTTAAAGTGGTTTGCGTAATATAGGCCAATTTGCCGACATCGCGCGGATTGAGTTTGGCGACATCGCTTGGGGTTTCGACCAACAGAACTTCACCTTCGGGCAACTGCCCCATGGTGCCAATGGTTTCGGGGTGCCCCGCATGACCTATCATGACCATCTGCAAGCCGTTCAAATGGTGACGGCCGGCTTCGATATGAACCTTGGATACCAATGGGCAGGTCGCATCCACATAGATCATATTGCGGCTCTGTGCTTTGGCAGGTACGGATTTCGGGACGCCGTGCGCAGAAAAAATAACGGGCCGGTCATTGGGACACTCGTCTAAGTTTTCTACAAAAACCGCCCCTTTGGCGCGCAATCCGTCGACAACATATTTATTGTGAACGATTTCGTGGCGCACATAAACAGGCGGGCCCCATTTTTGAATCGCCATTTCGACGATTTTTATGGCGCGATCAACACCTGCGCAAAAACCGCGTGGTGCTGCAAGATAAAGATCAAGTTTTTGTTTCATGGGCTGTGATATGCCACAGAACCCGAAAGGATTTAAGCCCCAAACGTATGCTTGGGGCTTTATGTTTATTCAATTGTTTCTGTTGCAACCGTCGAAGGGGTCTGTTCATCATCGGGACGCATTGGGCGACCGATAACATCACGCAATTCGTCCAGTTCTATGAAATTATCAGCCTGCCTGCGCAAGTCATCCGAAATCATCGGCGGTTGTGAACGGATTGTGGATACCACCGACACCCGAACGCCTTGGCGTTGCAGTGATTCGACCAAGGGGCGGTAATCGCCATCACCGGAAAAAATCACCATGTGATCCACATGGGGGGCAAGTTCCATCGCATTGACCGCCAATTCAATATCCATGTTGCCTTTGACTTTTTTACGGCCCATCGAATCAGTGTATTCCTTGGCGGGCTTTGTTACCATCGTAAAGCCGTTGTAATTCAGCCAATCTACCAGCGGGCGAATGGGCGAGTATTCATCATTTTCCAAAAGTGCCGTGTAGTAGAATGCGCGTAGTAATTTGCCACGGCGCATAAATTCAGTTCGTAATAGCTTGTAATCTATATCGAACCCGAGCGATTTTGCAGCCGCATACAGATTGGAGCCATCAATAAAAAGAGCGAGGCGCTCGTCACGGTAAAACATTAAAGTTTCCCTTTTAAAATTATATTTCGTACCTTCATTCAACCAGGTAGGCTAAGATAATTGCGTGTGCCAAAGGGTGAACGGCGTGACCATAGGACTAATAGTACATGCTTCAAGCTAAAAATGACAGAACTAACCAAAAGACAGTCTATTTGGCCTTTGGGGCCAATGAATATGGGCTAATTGGGCAGGTTCTTGATATAATTTACTTATCTTATTCTTTATTGCATAAGAAATACTTAACAAAAGTTGAGTATAGCCCATTCTATCAGACACCGGCATTTCCCGAAGGTAATGGGCCTGATTATGTGAACTCGGTCATAAAGGCTAAAACAAGTTTAGGTCCGAACGAACTGTTGGCGGCAATACATTCTGTGGAAAACCAGTTGGGGCGCACACGCGAGCAGCGTTGGGGGCCGCGGGTCATAGATATCGATTTGCTGGATTATGACGGGCATATCCTTCCGTCCTTGGAAACTTATAACCATTGGCGTGATATGCCGCTGGAATTGCAAAAAACTACATGGCCGGAAGGTTTGATTTTGCCCCACCCACGCATTCAGGACCGCGGCTTTGTTTTAATACCGTTGCAGGCGGTTGCGCCTGACTGGGTACATCCTGTGACGGGCGAGGGTATTGATACGCTTATCGGGAATATTCCCCCACAGGAATTGCAAAAAATTGTGCAGATTTCAAATGGGTGAATGTGCATCTATACGCTTGCCATTATCGGGGAAAAGGCGTATGCAGCCGTTTCATTTATACCATTTACCGGAGTTTCCTTATGGCGCGTGTCACAGTAGAAGATTGCGTAGATAAAGTAGCAAACCATTTTGATCTGGTTTTGCTGGCCGCGCACCGTGCGCGCGAACTGTCTACCGGGGCAGAAATTACAATACCGCGTGACAACGATAAAAACCCTGTCGTGGCTCTTCGTGAAATTGCTGAGGAAACCATGACTGCGGATTATTTGATGGAAGCTGCAATAGAAAGCTATCAGACCCAAATTGAGGTGGATGAGCCGGAAGAAGATCAAATGGCACTTTTGATGGGCGAAGAACCGGATCAAGCTGACGATGATATGTCAGAGGAAAATCTGTTGCGCGCTTTGATGGAAGCCCAAGAAATGAAATAAGGACACGTGGGCCAGAGGTAACTCTGGCACGGCGCCCAGATAAGGAGCAGCCGAAATGATCCCCGTTGAGAAACTTGTAGATCACGTCCGCACTTATAACCCGAGTAGCAATACCAAACTTATTACGGAAGCGTATGAGTACGGCAAATTAATGCATGAAGGCCAAACCCGGCATTCAGGCGAATCTTATTTCACCCATCCAATTGAAGTGGCTGCCTTGCTTGCGCAGCAAAATCTGGACGATTCCACGATCGTAACTGCGCTTTTACATGATGTGATTGAAGATACTGAAGCGACTTATAAAGAGGTTGCAAAGAAATTCGGGGTTGAAGTGGCGCAATTGGTTGACGGTGTCACCAAACTGACCAATCTGGAATTATCGTCTAATGATGCAAAGCAGGCCGAAAATGTGCGCAAGCTTTTGTTGGCGATGTCCAAAGATGTGCGGGTGATTTTGGTCAAGCTGGGGGACCGGTTGCATAATATGCGTACGATCAAGCATATGCGTCCGGAAAAGCAGTTGCAAAAAGCCCGCGAAACCATGGATATTTATGCGCCACTTGCCGGCCGTATGGGTATGCAGTGGATGCGAGATGAACTGGAAGATCTGTCGTTTCGGGTTCTGAATCCCGAAGGCCGCAACTCTATCCTGCGTCGCTTTTTGACTTTGCGCAGCCAAACCGAAGATGTCATTCCGAAGATTACACAAGACATTCGCGATGTGTTGCAAAAGGCGGGTATTGAGGCTGAAGTGGTTGGGCGCGAGAAAAAGCCCTATTCCGTATGGCGCAAAATGCAGGAAAAAGGCGAAGGTTTTTCGCGCCTCAGCGATATTTACGCTTTTCGCATTCTAACCACTGACGAAGACGATATCTACAGAGCGTTGGGTGCTGTCCATAAACGCTGGACGGCAGTTCCGGGGCGCTTCAAAGATTACTTGAGCCAACCAAAATCAAACGGTTATCGTTCAGTTCACACCACGGTTTCAGGGCGTGATGGCAAACGGGTAGAAATTCAAATACGCACACGCCAAATGCACGATGTTGCCGAAACAGGTGTGGCGGCGCACTGGTCGTATAAAGATGGGCGTCGGGTGGAAAATCCGTTTGCAGTTGATCCGTTTGCTTGGCTGGCGTCATTGACGGAACGCTTTGTCAATTCTGACGATCAAGATCATGAAGAATTTCTGGAGCATGTGAAACTGGATATGTTTGCCGATCAGGTGTTCTGTTTTACGCCGAAGGGTGACGTAATTCAGTTGCCGCGCGGGGCTACACCTATTGATTTCGCTTATGCGATCCATACCCGTATCGGGGCGGCTTGCGTCGGTGCAAAGGTGGATGGCAGACGGGTACCGCTTTGGACCCGTTTGCGAAATGGTCAATCGGTAGACGTTACTACCGCTGAAGGTCAGCGACCGCAATCCAGCTGGATCGATATTGCGGTGACAGGGCGCGCGAAATCTGCAATTCGGCGGGCTTTGCGTGAAGAGCATCGTGACGGTTATGTGCGTCTCGGCACAGAATTGGCGCGCGTAGCATTGGAACATGTGGGTAAAAAATCCACCGATAAAGCTTTGGCGACGGCTGCCAAAAAACTTGGGCTTAAGAACAAAGAGGCCCTGCTGGCCCGTCTGGGCAGTGCCGAGATGACGGGGGCTGATCTGGTCGGCGCGTTGTATCCGGAACTTTTAACAAATGGCCACACCGAAACAGATTTGCCGGCTGCTGAAATAGTGGGATTGAACCCAGGGCAATATGCCCAGCCGGGTCAATGTTGCCAACCCTTGCCGGGAGAACGGATCATCGGCATCGCGACGCGGGGCAAAGGTGTGGTTTTCCACACGATCCATTGTGAAAAACTTGCGGAATATGAAGACCAGTCAAGCCGCTGGATTGATTTGCGCTGGACCCAAGGGCGCAATGACCCAACCAACAATGCGACTATCGAAGTGACGATGGCAAATGACGCCGGTGTTCTTGGGCGCATATGCACCTTGATTGGCGAGCAGAATGCCAATATTGCTGATTTACAATTTACCGAACGGAAACCCGACTTTTATCGAATGACGATTGAAATTCAGGTGCGTGATGTGGAACACCTGCATCATGTAATCACTGCGGTCGAAGCTGATTCGGATGTGGCACACGTGAAACGGACACGTCAGCGCCTAAACGGTATGCAAGCAAAACCGCAAAAGGCGCAAACGGAGTGACATAAGCGTGGTATTTAAGCGCCGAGATAAACAAAGCTACTGGCAGTGGATCGCAGAGTTTCTTTACCCGCGTAAAGGCTGGCGGCGCGGGGTGGACTATCTTAGCCATCGCGTAAAACGCCTGCCCGATACGCCGCATAAAATTGCAATGGGTATTGCGTGTGGCGTATTCGTTACCTTCACCCCGCTTTTCGGGTTGCATTTTTTAGCGGCTTGGCTGCTGGCCTTACTTTTTCGCGGGAATGTCTTGGCCGCATTGCTGGGAACATTTATCGGCAACCCGATTACGTTTCCGGTCATTGCGGCAACCAGCTACCAGCTGGGGGTCAGGATTCTGGGCTTGGGTCACGAAGAAACGGTCTGGAGTAAAATACACGATGGTTTTCAAGATGCGTTCGGCATTCTCTGGTCCAATATAAGATCCATATTCGGATATGAAAAAAGTTCATGGGACGGTCTTTTGGAATTCGCCCAAGAAGTATTCCTGCCATACTTTGTGGGCGGCATCATTCCAGGAGTAATTACCGCAGGTATCTTTTACTTTTTTTCCAAACCGCTTATTGCCAGATACCAAAAACGGCGTAGGCTGAAGCTGGCAGAACGCCGTGCGCGTAAATTGGCGGAAAATAAAGAGCTATAAACACACAATATTTAAAGATCGTTTTAAAAAGGCACTGAAAAAACATGACAAATAAACAAAATAAACTGCGCCTTGGTGTGAATATCGATCATGTGGCAACCGTGCGCAATGCGCGCGGCGGGGCATATCCCGATCCATTACGTGCAGCACTGCTGGCCGAAAAAGCAGGTGCTGACGGCATTACGGCGCATCTACGCGAAGATCGCCGTCATATAACCGATCCGGACATAGAGGCCCTAATGGATGGTTTGACTGTACCGTTGAACTTTGAAATGGCCGCCACTGACGAAATGCAGAAAATTGCGTTGCGCCACAAACCGCATGCAGTTTGTATCGTGCCAGAAAAACGTGAAGAGCGCACAACTGAAGGCGGTCTGGAAGTGGCGCGTGAAGAGAATAAACTGGCACATTATATTGCGCCGTTACGCGAAGCAGGTTGCCGTGTTTCAATCTTTATCGCTGCTGAACTGAAACAAATTGAAGCGGCCCACCGTATTGGGGCAGATATAATCGAACTGCATGTTGGGCCTTATTGTGATGCGTTTAGTGAAGGGCGATTTGATTTCAGTGATGTTGAACTGGAACGCCTTCGTGAAATGTCCAGCTTTGCGAATTCTTTAGGCTTAGAGGTGCATGCAGGTCACGGAATCACATTTGATACAGTCAAGCCGATTGCAGCTTTTCCCGAAGTGATGGAGTTGAATATAGGACATTTTCTGATTGGTGAAGCTATTTTTGACGGGTTGGAAACTGTCATTGCGAAGATGCGCAGATTGATGGATGAGGCGCGGGCATGACATGGGGTGCGTTTGGATTAATTTTGCTGGCGGCATTGCTTGCAAGTGCTAGTCCCGGCCCTGCTACGCTTGCCATTGCGGGCACTTCAATGGAGTCAGGGCGCAAGCGTGGTTTGGCTATGGCATTGGGAATTACAACTGGATCTTGGGTTTGGTCCATCGGTGCTGCGATGGGGTTAAGCGCATTGATGTTGTCACATGCCTGGGCATTTGAAATTATGCGATATGTAGGTGCAGGGTATTTATTATATCTGGCGTTTAAGTCGGCGAAATCAGCGATGCGTTCTGACGTAATTAAGGCCAAAGGATTGACCATAGAGAGTTCGAAGGTTGCTTACCTCAAGGGACTTGGTTTACATTTAACGAACCCCAAAGCCATTCTGTTTTTTGGCGCGTTATATGCCATTGGCATGCCTGCAAATGCGACTGTTTCTGATCTTATACTTGTGATTGTTGGGATAGGCTTTCAAAGCGTGATTGTTTTCTGTTCCTACGCGGTATTGTTTTCTACAGCTGGAATGATGACACAATACACAAAACTGCGACGTTGGTTTGAAGGCGTCTTTGCCATTATGTTCGGTTTTGCCAGCTTGAAAATTTTAACGACACGTCTGTCATGATCATCGGCATCGGCACAGATTTGGCAAATATCGAGCGTATCCAAGGTACGCTGGATCGTTTTGGTGCGCGTTTCACAAGCCGTGTATTCACCAAGATTGAACAGGCCAAATCGGAACGCCGCAAGGATGTGGCAGGCACTTACGCCAAACGCTGGGCCGCGAAAGAAGCCTGCTCCAAAGCGCTGGGTACGGGGTTGCGGATGGGGGTGGCGTGGAAGGATATGGGTGTGTGCAACATCCACACGGGCCAACCGACAATGGAATTGACCGGATGGGCGGCTGAACGCCTGAAAAAGATGACACCGAAAGACCATGAGGCCTTTGTTCACGTAACTTTGACGGATGATCATCCATGGGCACAAGCTTTTGTAGTGATCGAGGCGCGCCCCATCGCTTGACTAACGTACAAGCACACGCCATGTAGCGATCAGGCTTAAAGGAATATGAATAATGGCAGATAAAAAGGCTGACGGTATTGGCGAAACGATTAAGACAATTGTTTATGCTCTGCTGATCGCAGGTGTTATTCGGACCCTGTTTTTCCAACCGTTCTGGATTCCGTCGGGATCCATGAAATCAACGCTTTTGATCGGCGATTTCATGTTCGTCAATAAAATGGCTTATGGTTATTCCAAACATTCATGCCCATTTTCCATGTGCCCGTTTCCGGGGCGGATTTTAGCATCCGAGCCTGAACGCGGTGATATTGTTGTATTCAAACACCCGGTTTCCAATGTTGATTATATCAAACGCCTTATCGGCCTGCCAGGGGATCGTGTTCAGGTGAAAGCGGGGCAGGTTTATATCAATGATGTAGCAGCACCGTTGGAACGGATTGGGACATTTACGGAACTAAAAGAACTACAAGGTCCGATGCGTGGAACGCCGCGTTGCAGCAATAGCCCTGTCGCATTGAATGGCGGGTCCTGTGAAAAGGAACTGTACAAAGAAACGTTGCCAAACGGCGTTGAACACGCGGTTCTGAACATAGGTGAAGATTTTGCAGACGATACGGGTATCTATACGGTTCCCGCAGAGCATTACTTTTTTATGGGTGATAACCGTGATAACTCCCAAGATAGTCGTTACCCGCGCAGTGTAGGCGGCGTGGGTTATGTACCGTTTGAAAATTTGGTTGGTCGTGCTGACCGGGTTATTTTTTCATCGGCCGGTAAATCAATGTTGGCATTTTGGACATGGCGTTCGGATCGTTTTTTCAAGGGGCTTGAGTGAAACTCGCAAGTGAACTGAAAGATTTTTGCACTCGTTTGGGCCATCAGTTTGCCCAACCTGAATTGCTGATTGAAGCCACGACTCACTCTTCGTTAAGCTCAACCACACGCGCAGACAATCAACGGCTGGAATTTTTGGGCGACCGTGTTTTGGCATTGGTAATCGCACAAGCCTTATTGGAAAAAGATAAAAGTGCATCTGAAGGCATGTTAGCCCCGCGGTTCAACGCATTGGTGCGTAAAGAAGCCTGTGCCGAAGTCGCAATGCAGATTGATCTGGGGGCTGCGTTGAAATTGGGACGTTCGGAAATGCTGTCGGGCGGGCGTAAAAAAACCGCTATTCTGGGTGATGCAATGGAAGCGATCATTGCTGCGGTTTATCTGGATGCAGGATTTGATACGGTTGAAAAACTTATTATGCGTTTATGGGGTGAACGGATCAATACTTCGGAAGAAGATGCGCGAGATCCCAAGACAACTTTGCAGGAATGGGCGCAAGGCCACAAAATGTTGCCGCCCAAATATGTTGAAATAGGCCGTACGGGCCCGGATCATGCGCCTGTCTTTGAGATTGAAGCGCAATTGTCAAACGGGGTATCGGCGACAGCCAGTGCGCCGTCCAAACGGCAAGCACAACAAATGGCTGCGGCCAAATTACTGGAACAGGTGGATCCATGACGGATACAAAATGCGGATATGTTGCCTTGATCGGGGAACCCAATGCGGGCAAGTCGACACTGATGAATTATATGGTCGGGGCCAAGGTTTCGATCGTGACACACAAGGTGCAAACGACGCGTGCGCGTATTCGCGGCATTGCGATGGAAGATAATGCGCAGTTGATTTTCGTCGACACACCGGGCCTGTTTCAAACCCGGCGCAATCTGGATAAGGCAATGGTTGCCGCCGCGTGGTCGGGGGCGGGTGATGGTGATGTGGTTGTGCTGTTGATTGAGGCGCACCGCGGTGTCACCAAAGGTGTTGAAATGATTTTAGAAGGCTTAAGTAAGCGACTTCGCACCAAACAAAAGGTTGTTTTGGCGATCAATAAAATCGATATGGTTAAGTCTGAAAAATTGTTGGCCCTAACCAAACAAATCAACGAGATGTTCGATTTCGACGAAACCTTTATGATTTCCGCCGAAAAGGGTTTTGGCGTGAAAGAACTGCGCAGCTATCTGGCCGCCAACATGCCTAAAGGCCCGTGGTTGTACCCCGAAGACCAAATCGCGGATGTGCCGATGCGCATGATAGCCGCTGAAACCACCCGTGAAAAACTGATGCTGCGCTTGCATCAGGAACTGCCTTATTTCCTGACCGTGGAAACCACGGGTTGGGAGCAGAAAAAAGACGGATCAATTCGGATTGACCAGGTGGTTTATGTTATACGGGAACGTCACAAAGGTATCGCACTTGGGCCAAAGGGCCAAACGATCAAAGCGGTCAGTATCGCTGCGCGTACAGAGCTGAAAAATCTTGTTGGCGCGGAAGTGCATTTGTTCGTTCAGGTCAAAGTGCGCCCTAAATGGGAAAATGAAGCAGAGCGTTTTACAGAAATGGGTCTGGACTTTTCAGACACGAAAAAATGATCCCGCGCCTGACCAGTGATCTGTGGGTCAGTGCATATCTAAGGCGTTTACAACTGGTAAATATCCCTGCTTTCATCACCTCGAAAGGGGATGCAACGGCAGGGGCCATTATAGTGAAATTGAATACGTTGGACGGACAAGCACACGCGTTTCATCGCAGTTATGATCTGGATGGTAATCGTGTGTGGGCAACGCTTGCACAAGGTGCGGAACGCGATGTGGATGCAAGCCTGATGAAACAACGCGCATTTGATCCTGATATATGGGTGATAGAAGTCGAGGATCGACAAGGGCGTCATTTGCTCGACGAAGACGGATTAAGCGGTTAGCCTGAAATATATGGAATGGCAGGGCACAGGTGTAATTATATCGGTTCGCAAACATGGCGAAACGTCAACGATTGTTGACGTTCTAACTGAAAGCCATGGCCGTCATGCGGGGTTGGTGCGTGGCGGGGCAGGGCGCAAACTGGCCCCGATCCTGCAGCCCGGCACACAAGTGGATGTTGAATGGCGCGCGCGTCTGGAAGATCATTTGGGCAATTACAACATCGAACCCATCCAATCGCGTGCGACAATTCTGTCGGACCGTCTGGCCCTTTCCGCGATGGGATCGGTTTGTGCATTGGTCAATTTCGCTTTTCCAGAACGCATGGCTTTGCCGCGTTTATACCTTGCCACAGTAAACCTATTTGACCGGATGGCGTCAGGCGGCGCATGGTTGTCGGACTATGCATTATGGGAATATGCGTTGCTGGAAGAACTGGGATATGGGCTTGACCTGGACAGTTGTGCCGCCACAGGCATGCAACAGGATTTGATTTATGTATCGCCAAAATCTGGACGTGCCGTCAGCCGTGAAGCGGGGGTTGATTGGGCAGATCGTATGTTGCCATTGCCAAGGTTCCTGCGGGCGCAAACTGCTACCAAAGAAGCCCCTGAAGTTTTGGATGCTTTGAGAACCACGGGGTACTTTCTGGAACGTCGCCTTGCCCCTGCATTGGGTAACCGCCCATTACCGGATTCGCGTGCGCGGTTTTTGACGGTGTTGACCAAAGTTGTATCAAAAGGACTGTAAATGCAGAGTTTTGCAGAGATTAAAAGGATAGCTGAGGAACGCAAAGGTGGTGCCAAGGCTTTGGAAGCTATTTTAGACGATGAAAATTTTCAAACCGATATTTCGCAGTTAACGGATGATCGTATCCTGTCCGAGCTTTCAAAGCGCGTGTTTCAAGCCGG
>Ga0316189_10005332_pt1 | contig 12323 bp, 10 predicted proteins | sample LowCovwburrow_MG_FD_204930 | JGI IMG/M metagenome (GOLD analysis project Ga0316189, IMG submission 204930) | Coastal sediment microbial communities from Maine, United States - Lowes Cove worm burrow | ecosystem: Environmental > Aquatic > Marine > Coastal > Sediment | place: USA: Maine... | reverse complement strand
GCGATCCAAGAGATCTTCAAGCAGTGGCCCGACCCGCGCGAGTGCTCGGCAACCCCCTGAGCGCTCAGTCGCCTCATCGGGGCGTGCAGCGGATGACGAGCGCTGCAACTTTTCTACATGAGTATCGGTAGTGTTTCCGGACTTCAAAGGTTTTGCGGCCTTGGGCCATGTCCGCTAGGGTGCCAACCAAGCCATGCGGCGAACGCGTAATGAGTAGTCAGACAGGGACCAACATATTGGGGGAACGCCTCGCATCGCTTGCCAACCGCCAGGAGCTTTTCTCGCGGCGGCAGTACGAGCCGGTGATCTCCCTGAGCGCACTCGAGTCGACGACGTCGACTTGGTTCGGCGTTGGGGTTGCTGCGAACGATGCGAGCTGCGGCCTTCCGGTCGACGTGCTCATTCTGATGTTTTCTCAGGAGATGGTTCGTCGGCAGCTTGGCCTGTCGAAGAGCTCCATCCTCATTGCCGATAGCAACGCCTGCAATGCGGGCGTGCCGCGACTCGACGTGCATCGTGCTGCGTCGCTCGCACAGGCTCCGCTCGAGGCGCTCATCGAGCGTTTCGGCTTTCCAGTCGATGTCCGGCGTTCGTCTTCTCTCGCACCTGCGAAAGAGGTCGAGCGCAAGCAAGCGGCGCTCGAGATCGAAAATGGCTACGTCGCGCAGCAGCTCGTTCAGACCGAGATCATGCGCGAGCGCGGCGCCGGCGTGAAAGTAGGCTGGGCACTGTCTGCGTGCACCTACGACGAGACCTACTTCGATCGTCTCTACAGGAACCGCTTCGGCGAACGCGTGACGTTCGTCTACACCATCGGTGGGCGGACCCTGAACCCGCAGCGGCCAAGGGCCTGCCCTTATCTCTGCCGTGAGCCGGACGACCGCCTGCTGCTCGGTACGAAAGAGAACGCGGTTCGCAAGCTCTACTCGGACCAGAGCTCGCCTGCCATGCGGGGCTACCGCCGCCTCATCGCCAAGCTGGCCCGTGCGTATCAGCATCTAACGGGCAAGGATCCGGGAACCCCCGAGAGCTTCCTCCAGTTCGTGGTCGACGCTTCGGCACCCGACACTACTGCAAGAACGCCGCGAGCTCGTGAATCCCTAGCCGGCGCCCCGTCGCGCTACGCTCCCTGATTTCATCACGCTGACGCTCGCTCAGCTCGGCCACTCCAGCGCCCGCGCGTCCGGCGCGCAGGAATGACTCCGGGCTCACGCCTCGTTCGAGAAGAAGGGCCGTGGCGTGGTCGAAGACCGATTCCCGGCGTTTCATCGCGTCGAAGCTACTTTCGATGACTGCTCGATCAATCCAGGGCTCATCGCGGTCCCAGCCTAGGAAATCGACGATCCGTCGAATCGATTCTTTTCGATCGCTGAGCAAGTCTTCGAAGCGAACGATGAGCACGTTCGGGTCGCCCGCATGTTCGCGCCAACCCGCAACGTGGTCGAACCACGAGCCGTACTGCACCCGTCCGCTCATGAAGCGCTCGTAGAAATCATCGAGCGACCCGTCGAAGCCGAGGTAGGCGCGGTAGAAGTGGAAGTACGAGACCAGCACATCGCGGACATCGCGCTCGACGTAGATATACCGCGCACCGTTCGGTAGCCACGTTCTCGGCAGGTGGCTCTTGAAGACTCTCGGCGAGGGCAAGCGCTCAAAATCGGCCGCCGTGAGCTCCCCAATCGCGATCGAGCGTTCGAACCAAGGCGAGACCTGGGTGAGATGGTCCGGGTCAGGGCGCTCGTCGTGCGCGAGGAGGTAGAGAATCCACTGCGTCAGGGTAGTCCCCGACCTCGGGTAGCTCGAGATGAAGACGTCGCTCGGTCGGATCTCGAGCTCCATGCTACCCCGGAGGAAGTTCGCGATTCGTCGAGCATTGTCCAGATTGCGGACTGCGACGTCTAGTGCTCCCGTAGCGAATCTCAGCACGCCGCCGAGGGGTCGGGAGATGAGGCTTCGCTTGTTCGTCTTGGTTGGCCGCATGGTCGGAGCCTGACTACCCTAGCACCGCTCATGGAAGCACTAGCACACATCGCGACTCCCGAGTTCGTCCTTGCGTTCGGTATCAGCTTCGTTGCTGCGGCGCTCCACAGCACGGTCGGCTTTGGCTTCGCGCTTCTGAGCGTGCCGCTGCTCCTGCTGTTGAACCCACTGTTCGCTCCGGTGCCGCAGCTCTTGGTGGTTTGGCCACTCACGCTCGCCATCGTCTGGCGCGAGCGGCACGCGGTGGAGGCGCGCAGCACCTTGTGGATTCTGGCGGGTCGAGTCCCGGGCGCGTTCGTCGGCGTGGCGCTGCTCAAGTTGCTACCGACGGCTGCCCTCGACGTGTTGATGTCGCTGATGGTGATGATCGGCGTCGGCCTCGTCGTCACGACGGGCACCTTCGCGCGAACTCCGCTGAGGGAGCTCGGAGCCGGAATCGCGTCCGGTACCATGGCGATGGTCTCGGCGATCGGTGGTCCGCCGATCGCACTTCTTTATCGAAACGACGAAGGCCCGACCGTGCGCGCGAACCTCGGCTTGGTCTTCGCGATCGGGCTGACGATCACGGTCACTGTGCGGGCTGCAGCCGGTGAGGTGAGTCTCGTGGAGCTCGCAATCGGCGCCGCTCTGCTTCCGGCTGTGTGGCTTGGCCTTCGTGCGAGCCGCCGACTCATCCCGCATGTTGAAGGGTCGCGGCTCAAGAACGCGATCGTATTGATCTCCGGCTGCTCCGCGGCGCTGCTTCTCGTGCGCGGCCTGCTCAATTGGTGAAGTAGACCCAGGTGGTCTCGGACGGGAATCGCACTGCGTGCCAGGCGGGCGGTACCTCCGGGTCACTCCAGTAGTACAGCCAGCGCGCGTCGACCGGGGCGATGTTCGTGCAGCCGTGGCTTCGCACCTTGCCGAAATCGGTGTGCCAGTACGCCCCATGGAGCGCGTACCCTCCGTGGTAGTAGAGGGTCCACGGGACCTCCTCGACCTCGTAGAAGCCATCGATCGGGTCGGTCGCGTTCATCGTCGTCGAGATGTACTTCTGCTGCACCTCGAAGAGCCCGGACGGTGGCTCGTAGCCTTCTTTGCCACTCGAAATCACCGTGGCGTAGACCGCACGGCTGCCTTCATAGGCGACGAGGGTCTGTTCGGGCAGGTCCACGTGGATCCACTTCGCGCCCGCGGGCACTCCGCTCGGAGCTTTGACGTCGCGTGCCATGCGAACTTCGCTCCGGCGGAGCGCGCCTCCGGAGCCGACGACGTAGGTCACGCCATCCTTTCGAACCTCTTCCTTCACGATGAAGCGTGCGTGCTTCTGCGCCTTGCCGGTGACGCGCACGCTGCTGCCTCCGAGGTCGAGGAGCTCTCGATCCTCGCCCCAGACGAAGGCGATCGGAAGGCGCCAGCCGTTCTTGCCGAGCTCCTCGCCGCGGACTGGGTCCGGGTTCTTGAGGTCCACGTCACTCACGCGCACGTAGCGGCCGCGAACGGTTCGATAGAAAACCGCGCCGTCGGCTTCTCGCGTTTCCTTGTCTGCCAATGCGAGGAAGTAGTCTCCTTCCATGAGGGACGAGACGACCTCGGGCGTGGGCCCTTTCTTCTCCATCGCACGACGCGCTTGTTTCTCTTCGGCGACGGTCGGGATACGGTAGTAGCGGGGCGCACGCTTCGTCGTGACGCGCGCGTACTGATACGGCAGATGGGTCGAGACCTTGGCTGGCGGGACGCCGTACGTGTTCGCCTTCGGACTGTCGCTCACGTGAAAGCCCAGCGACGAGCAGACGTACCCAAAAGGAACGGCTTCGTACCAGGTGCCATTGCTGCACCCAGGGCCGGTGACCTTCTTCCCGAGCTTCAGCGCCGTGCCGCGGCGAACGACGCCGGCGACCTGAGGCTTACTGGCGGTCTTGGAGTAGACGAATGCGTCGTAGTGGAACGCCGCACCGAAGGAGTCTGACCCACCCGGATTGTCCCGAGGGGTCTTCTGGTGGCTGTTCCAACCATCGAGGCCCGGCGCTTGCAGTACTCGCTGCCCGTCGATGACCTGGACGTGCGACTGCTGACTCGATGACTGCTCACCGAGCGCACCGGTTCCAATGCCGAGGCCCGCGACCACGATTGCAGCGCCCAAGAAAGTCCATCGATTTACCAGAAATCGCAACATGCCAAGTCGACTTGAATGCGGCGCTCGACCCCGCGCCGCCGAGCGAGGATAGCGCCACTTTCGAAGGATTCAAAAGATCCGCATCGGGTCGGTTTCGGCCCGTAATTCGCCCCGTACGTGAGGACTAGGCGCCCGTCGCGCTCCTACGCGCGGAACCCTACGGAGTGAGGTCGTCTTCGTCGCATGGCCCGTTGCAGGGGTTTTGAACCCTCCCGGTCTCGTAGAACGAGAGGAGCGCTGTCCCGAGCGGGGCGAGCTCCGTCGCGCGGCCATGCGGGTCTGGCATGGTGTCCGCCCAAGGTGGCGTATTCGTGAGCGGGGTGTCCGGGTTTCCGAAATCCACCTCGAGCATCGCCGAGCCCTGGTGTTCCTCAGCCTTCTCCTCGATGCCCCAGACCGGTCGAATTAGCGGTGCGAGGTTCACAACGCCTCCGATCGTGCGTGCCATGATGTGCGCACCGAGGTTGGTGACCTGGTGATCTGATTTCGACACCTGAATCAACACCTCGTGTGGGGGTGTGTTGGGCAAGAGGTTCGTTCGAATGTACTTCGAGTAGCCCGTGGGCTCTGCGCGATCCCAGAGACCCTGAATCAGCGCGAGGTTCATCTGCATGTCCAGCGCGTTCCAATCGTAGTTGCCATAGAGGAGTCCGGCGTACTCGTCGAAGTTTACGCTGCGGTTCAAGAGCAGGTTGTACGATTGCCCGGGCACCGCCAACAAACCGCGCGCGATGTCGAGGCCGAGGGCCATGATGCTCGCCCCGAGAATGCCTCCTTGGCTGCCGCCGAAGTAGTAGCGTCGCGTCCCGTCAGCTTGGGCGCCACCACAGTCGTTCGCGAGCGCTTGGTTGAACGTAGTGTTCGGTCCGCCTTCCGCCTCGCGTGACATCGTCCGCATCGCGACGAGGAAGTTCAGCAAGCCCTGCTGCATCCGCTCCGGAATCGCCCGGAACTTCGAAAGATCACCGCCAATGATCGCGGGGATCAGCGTCGGCACGTCATCGGATGCGAAGCCGATGTGGTCGAGACCGAAGCCAATGAGGTTCGATTGGGCCCAGATTTCACGGTAGCCGAACACCTGCTCCTTAGCCCCGAGCTGCCCGTGCCCGACCACGACGAGCGGCGCCGGACTATCCTGTGCAGCCAGCGGTACGAACATGGCGGCAGCATAGGGGTAGGTCCCGTTCTGCTCGGGTAGGCCGTCGCTTCCGAGGTTGAACAAGGCTCCGGTTTCGCCTCCGGTCATGTAGAGCGGCATATCGAAGGTGATCTCGAGGCGACAAGCCATGCCTTCCATCGGCGAGTCGATCACCTCGATCGTGTAAGGAACGCCGTCCGGGTACTTGGCGAATGCATCGTCCCGCATCTGGACCATGGCCCGGGTGTTGTTCTCCTTGCTGGTCGTCGTGAAGTCCCAGGCGATCTGTAGGTCATCGCGCCCGATGCCGGCATCGTCGAGCGTCGTGAAGATCTCGTCGAAGTGCGTGCGCCGTGATTCGATCACCTCGTCGCCGGGTTCTCCGTCGCGAAGTGCCGTGAAGCCGGGTGAGGCGGCGACTGGAGTCCCCGTCTGATCGAGTACGCCGCGAATCGCGACGATGTAGCGCGTGGCGTCATCGAGGCGCACGGCAGGTCGCAACATCAGCGCCTGCTCTTGTTCGAGCTCGTCCAAGGTTCGGGGGATGTCGAAATCGGGGCGGCTCTCCTCTGCCTCCACGCGCTTCTTGGCCTCGACCACCCACTCGTCGCGGTCGACCCAGTGGGGCACGCGCTCGCCGGTCGTCGCATTCAGGATCACGGTAGGGGAGCCTTCTGCCAGCGAGTCACCGATCGTGTCGGGCGTGGCAAGGCCCATCACCGTCGCGCCCGGCAAATGAGTCATTGCCGCGATGCCCGGGGAAAACCCGTCCATCTCGTTGAACGCGCTCGGGTCCGACACACGCTCCGAGGTATCGACTGGCATGGCTTCTTCCGGAAGCGCCAAGCGTCGACCGGTTACGGTCCCGACATCTTCGACCGTGAAGTAGTCGTTCGGGTACGGGAAGGCGCAATAGGTAGGGGTCAGCGGGTCGCAACCGATCGGCGGAGCCGGAACCACGCCGCCTGCGCCTCCATCGCCGCCGATTCCGCCTGCACCCCCTGCACCCGCAGAGCCGCCGGTGCCGGAGGAGCTGTCGGAACCGCAGCCCGAGCCGAGAAGCAAGAGAGAACAAACAAGAGCCCACATGAACGAGATGCGCATAGCCGCGGATGCTAGACGGGCTCCGGCCCGGTGTCTACGGGGTGTCGCGGGCTTGGGGCGAGCCCCCTCGCTGTGCCCGTCAGGTGATGCTGATGTCTTCGCGGACAGGCTGCCTCGCGAGCGCAGCCCGACCGACGCGCTGGATGCCGAGAACGAACGCGGCCGTTCGCATGTCCAAAGACTTCTCGCGTGCGACGTCGCGGACGGACTGGTAGGCGCGGACCATCACTTTTTCGAGCTCCGCGTTGACCCGGTCGAGCTCCCAACGGAACTGCTGGATGTTTTGGGCCCACTCGAAGTAGCTGACTGTCACGCCGCCCGCATTCGCGAGGATGTCGGGAACCGTGATCACGCCTCGCTCCTGGAGGATTTCGTCCGCTCTCGGCGTCGTGGGTCCATTCGCGCCCTCTACCAGCAGCGAGGCGCGCACCTCGTGCGCATTGTCCTCCGTGATGGCGTCTTCGAGGGCCGCTGGGATCAGCACGTCCGCCTCCCAAGTGATTACGTCGGGGCCGTTGAACGCTGCTCCCCCAGTGAAGCCGTTCACGGAACCGTGTTCTCTCGTCCATTCGATCAGGGCAGGGATGTCGAGCCCTTCGCGATTCTCGACAGCTCCGAGGTGATCTGCGATCGCGACAATCTTTCCACCAAGCTCCGAGATCAATCGGGCCGCATGGCTCCCGACGTTGCCGAAGCCCTGCAGAGCAACCGTGATGTCGGAGATGCTCTTGCCCTGGTCCTTAAGCGCCTCGCGCAGCGAGATCATCACGCCCCGCCCCGTGGCTTCCTCACGTCCGAACGAGCCGAACAAGTCGAGCGGTTTCCCTGTGACCACCCCCGGCGAAAAACCGTAGTGCTGTGAGTACTCGTCCATGATCCAGCCCATGACTTCCGCGTTGGTATTCACGTCCGGCGCGGGAATGTCGAGCGTCGGGCCGATGACCTCTTTCAATCCTTGAACGAAGGTGCGCGTCACCCGAGCGAGCTCCGTCTTGGTCATCTCCGCCGGGTCGCAATTGATTCCACCCTTCGCGCCACCAAAAGGCACGTCCGCGATCGCCGTTTTCCAGGTCATGAGGTTGGCGAGCGCGGTCGCATGGTCCTCGTCCATGTGCGGATGAAAACGAAGACCGCCCTTGTAAGGACCTCGGACGTTCGTGTGCTGCGTACGAAATCCGACGAACTGGAGCAATTTCCCGTCGTCGTCCTCTGCGACGATCTCGACCTTCATCACCCGCGTTGGCGTCAGAAGAATTTGCCGGATCTTGTCGCTCAAATTGAGGACGTCCGCGGCCTTGTGAAAATAGTGATGACTTTCTTCGAGCATGGCTGAGAAGGCTAACCGATTGCTCTTGAAGTTTCACTTCGATGAAGACATGAACGCTCCATGAAAATCGCAGTCGTCACAGGCGCGGGGAAGGGCCTTGGCCGAGAAATCGCGAGGGGTCTGTCTAAGAAAGGCTTCGCGGTTCTCGCGACGGACATCGACGCAGACTCCGCTGCCGAGACCGCGGTCGAGATTGGCTGCGGCGCCTGGTCGATGGGTCAGGATGTGCGTGATCCCGAGTCTCACCGGGCCGTTGCGCGCGCCGCGAACGAACGAGGCTCGCTCGAGCTGTGGGTCAACAACGCCGGCGTGCTCTACACCGGCAACGCTTGGGATCACGAGGACGAGATCGTTCGCCAGATGGTCGAAGTCAACGTGCTCGGCATGACCTGGGGCGCTCGAGCCGCCATCGACGCGATGCGCGCCGGCGGAGGGCACATCATCAACATAGCGTCCATGTCGGCGCTCACGCCGGTGCCGGGACTAGCCGTATACGCGGCCACCAAGCAGGCATCGCTCGGACTCACGATCTCACTCGCCGGCGACCTCGATCGAGCTGGCCTTCCGATTCAAGTGAGCGCTATCTGCCCCGACGCCATCGATACGGACATGGTGCGCAGCATTCGCGGCAATGAGGAGGCAGGCTTGGCGTTCGCCGCGCCGAAGCTCCTGACCGCCAGCGAGGTTGCGGAGGTCGTGCTCGATGTGGTCGACCGCCCGAGGCTCGCGGTCAGCGTTCCACGGGTGCGCGGAGCGCTCGCCCACGCACTGCGGCCCTTTCCGGCCTTTGGCCTCCAGGCGCTCAAGCCGTTCATCTGGTTCGGCGACCGCCAGCGACGCAAGGCCAACGCAGACCGCTAGCTCTCGTCGTCCTGATCCGGGACCGGAGTCTGAGCCGTGGTCGTCGTCTCCGACCTCTGCGTGTCATCGCTCGACGCAGCGCTCTCCGCGGACTGGTCCTGATAGATGTGCACGTCGCGTTGCGGGAAGGGAATCGAAATCCCTTCCTCGTCGAAGCGGCGCTTCACCTCGCGCGTGATGTCCCAATACACGTCCCAGTACTCGTCGGTCTTCGACCAGGGTCGGACCACGAAATCCAGCGACGACTCGCCGAGAGTGTGGAGCCGCACCACGGGCTCTGGGTCCTTCAAGACCTTCTCGTGACTCGTGACGATGTCCATCAGGACCTTCTCGGCCTTCGGGATGTCGTCTGAGTATCCGATGCCGAATGTCATGTCGACACGGCGATTGTCCTGATGGGTGATGTTGCGGATGATGCCGCCCCAGACCTGCTTGTTCGGGACGATCATGAGCTGGTTGTCGAATGTGAGAATCATCGTGGAGACGAGATTCATTTGATCGACCTTCCCCGTCACGCCTCCAGCTTCGATCGCGTCCCCTACATCGAATGGGCGATACACCAGGATCATCATCCCGGAGGCGAAGTTCGAAAGCGTGTCTTGCAGTGCGAAACCGACGACGAAACCGGCGATTCCGAGGCCGGCGAGGACGGGGCCGACCTCGACACCGAGCTGGGCGATCGCGATGATAAAGCCGACGAGCACGATGACCCGGCCGGTCGTCTTGACGAAGAACTCCTTCGCGAGGCTCGAGATGTCTAGCCTAGAGCGCTCGAGACCCCTTCGCACGGCGCCGCGGCCGATGCGCGCGGCTACCCAGAACGCCAGCAGAATCAGAAGGAAGGTGATCAATTGAAAGAGCAGCTGTGCGCCGTTGGAGCGGAACCAATCCACGCCGTCCGCCATCCACGACTCGATGAGCCCGGTGGCTACATCCCTGTTGAGGATGTCATCCGAAAGCTTGCCGGTGGCGCTGATGATCCCGCGTCGAATCGTTGCGGTCTCGAGCCCGTACTTGTCCATGATGTCGGCGCTGACTCGCTGGCTGTCGGCCAGGGCATCACGCTGCTTTCGGAGCCCGGCGAGTTGCCTCTGCGCTTCAGGGTCACTCTCGACGCCGGGACGGGAGGCGACCTCGTCGATCTTTTCTTTCGTGCTGGTCAGGAACCCCGCACCTACGTTGGTTCGGGCGGTCAGGATCTTCTTAAACGCCTTCTCATCGGCGTCGATGTCGAGGCCAAGCTGCTCACGCTGATCGAGGTTGGATTTTAGGTACTTCACCAAGCGCGACGAGGCCTTGATCGCGTCGATCAGTTGGTCGCGCGCGTTGTTCGCTTCCTCGGGGGAGCCGGTCGCCATCGCGTCGAGCAGCCCCACGATTTCCTTGCTCTGCTCGGCGAGCTTCTTCTCCATCTTATCCGCCTCGGCCTCGAGAACGGTCGTCGCGGTTTGAAGACCGGTCGCGGTGTCTGCACCCGCATCCTCGCCTTGCAAGACGAGCTCGACGAGCTCCGCGACTTGGCGACGATACTCCGCGTGGCGCTCCGAGATCTCGCTCTCCATCATCACCGCTGCCGCGCGATCCGGGCTCTTTTCGACCTTCTTCGTGAGCTCATCCAGTTGCGTGCGTCGAATATCGAGCTTCCCGACCAGTTCTTCGATCTTGGCCGAGATGGACTTCTTCTCTTCGACGGACTCGGCATCTTGTCCGAATGCTGCCAGGGATAGAAACGAGACCAGGGTGAAGACAAGAGCGAAAGTCGCGCGAGGGCGAAGCCCCCATCGATGGTTTGCCGTGTGCATGCATTCTCCTGAAAACAAAAAATGGCTGCCCGGCCGAACGACGGCCCGCAGAAAGCGGGCTAGTGCTAGTCGAAGAACGCTCGGCGCTCAAGCCGTTGGGGGGCGTTGATCAATCGATGTCCTCCGCATACAGTCAGCCGGTCCTGGGAGGAATGGAACATGAGACTGGATTCAAAATTCGCGGCCCTCGTATTCACCCTTTGCATCCCGGCGTCCATGACGGCCGCGCAATGGGACGCTTCGACACAAACGGGGTCGAGCACAGCGACGACGGCCCCCGCACCTCCTCCGGCCCCGCCCGATCAGATGGTCTCCGAGGCGCCTCCGCTCCAAGAGCCGCAGGATCAGAAAAAGGGCCTCGAGGTCGGCTTCACCTGGGGGCTTTCCATCGGCGTGCCGATCGTCTTGGACGTCCCAAGGGACGTGGTCCGGCCGGGTGCGAACCTCAACTTCTTCGGTGGCGCTGACTTCGGCTTCTTCGTGATCGGGGGCGATGTGGGTCTTCAATGGAACCCGATCGATCTCAATAGCGTGCCTGGGGTAAGCGGGCGCAAGCCGCTGACGCGCATCTATCTGACTTTACCCGAGGTGCGTTTTCAGGTGCCGGGCCTCAAGGTGGTCCTTCCGTACATTAGCGGCGCGTTCGATATGAACTTCTGGAACTTCGCGGAGACCTCGGTCGGCTGCGGCTACTGGTACTGCAGCACCTACTCGGTCTACCGGTTCACGCCGGGGTTCACCGGCAAAGCCGGTGCAGCGTTCCAGATCAAGCAGAGCGGCGTCCACATCGATGTCGGCTTTCAGTACTCGTTCACCGGGAAGGGCAACTTCTTCGACCAAACAGGCTGGTGGTTGTCGCCCTTCGTTGGCGTGCTCGTCCGGCGCCGTTGAGCTTGCTCGCTTAGCGTCGTCGGCCGCCGCCTCGGGACTGGCGGGCGCTACCGCCGTAGCTCTTCTGTTGCTTGCGCTGGGCTGACGACTTGTCCGGCGGCCGCGTCGAAGGCTGCTGAGCTGGCTTTGTCGAAGGCTGCTGAGCTGGCTTGGCCGAGGGCTGGGACGGCTTGGCCGAGGGCTGGGACGGCTTGGCCGAGGGCTGAGAGGGCTTGGTCGAGGGCTGCTGAGACGGCCGGTTCCCTGGCTGCTGCGAGGGTCGGTTCCCTGGGGACGAGCTCGGGGGCCGGCTGCTGTTGTTGTAGTGGTGGTGGTAGTGGTGATGCGTCTTGGCGTAGTTGTACCGCCTGTGCCGATACGCCGGTGAAGCCCGATAGTGCGGGTGTCGATGATACCAATGGTAGTGATAGTGGGGGTGCCATCGCGGATAGACGATCAGCGGGGCCACGTACACACCGGTCCAGACGTACACGGTCACTTGCGCTTCTTGCTGTTGTTTGGGCTCGCTCGAATCGGCCGGCGGCTTTTCCGAGTTCTCCGCGACGTCCGGGCCGCCTGGCGCTGGCGTAGGGCTGTAGACCACCAGATTGGTGCCCGACTTGGCCCAGCCTGCACTATGGAAGACCCATTGTTTCCCGTCCCACTGCCAGCTCGGGGGCACCAAGATCATGTCTTTGACCGCGTAGATCCACTCGCCGCTTCTCCACTCGAATTGCTCGCCGGTCCAGACCCAGTGGCCGGGTAGCCAGTGGTACATGGTCTTTGCGAGCGTTTCGGCGTTGGGCTGTGCCTCGTCGAGAGGCTCCGGGGTCTCCGGATGTGGCGGCCGGTCTTCGGCAGCCCCGACCGCAGGGGCGTCGGCTGGCGGCGCGCTTTCGGGAGGCGCCGGCATGTCTTCCGGAATCTCCTCGGCCGATCGGACGGCCTCGTCGCCTCCGGTATCTTGTCCGAGGGCGCTTAGAGGTGTCATGAGCACTAAGCAGGCAAGCAGATATCGCATGTGTTCTATACCTCTTGGACGATGCACTTATTCACCGGCCAGACTTACCGCGATCATCGCCCAGT
>Ga0316189_10005331_pt1 | contig 12323 bp, 10 predicted proteins | sample LowCovwburrow_MG_FD_204930 | JGI IMG/M metagenome (GOLD analysis project Ga0316189, IMG submission 204930) | Coastal sediment microbial communities from Maine, United States - Lowes Cove worm burrow | ecosystem: Environmental > Aquatic > Marine > Coastal > Sediment | place: USA: Maine... | reverse complement strand
CGAATGCTAACTTTATCGCTTTCAGTTTCAGCTTTAGCTTGTTTAGCTAATTCTCGCCTTCTTTCTTCTGTTAAGGCAGGAACATTAATGATAACACTTTCTCCATTATTCATCGGATTAAAACCTAAGTTGGCAAGCATAATACCACGTTCAATCTCTTGCAGCATATTTTTCTCCCACGGCTGTACAGTAATTGTTCGCGCATCGGGAGTATTAACATTTGCAACCTGACTTAACGGCGTTTGTGATCCATAATAATCTACCATTACACTACGTAACATGGCAGGAGAAGCCTTACCCGCTCTAATATTTGCCAGTTCTTTTTGTAAATGAACCAATGCATTTTCCATTTGCTCTTTGGCCGAGTCTATTATAAATTCAATTTCTTCGTTCATAATAAAATAATTTCAATTTAGAAGTAACATACAAAAAGTACGCCACACATATAATTTTAGATTAATTTACAACTTTTGTTCCTATATTTTCACCAGAAACTACACGTAATAAATTACCCGGAGTATTCATATCAAAAACTATAATGGGTAATTCATTTTCCTGACTTAAGGTAAACGCCGTAGTATCCATAATTTTTAAACCCTTTTTTAACACTTCTTCAAATGATAATTTATCAAATTTAATAGCTCCAATATTTTTTTCTGGGTCAGAATCATAAATGCCATCAACTCTTGTTCCTTTTAAAATTACGTCTGCGTTCACTTCAATTGCTCTCAGCACGGCTGCCGAATCTGTTGTAAAAAAAGGATTTCCGGTTCCGGAGCCAAAAATTACAACACGTCCTTTTTCGAGATGCCTTACCGCTTTACGCTTGATATAAGGTTCTGCAATTGCCTCAATTTTTATGGCGGTTTGTAATCTTGTTGGAACGTCAGCATCTTCTAGTGCACTTTGCAAGGCAAGACCATTAATAACTGTTGCCAGCATTCCCATATAATCTGCTTGTACACGATCCATACCATTACTGGCACCAGATACACCTCTAAAAATATTTCCACCTCCAATAACTATGGCCACCTCGACACCTTGTTCGATAATTTTTTTAATATCTTGAGCGTATTCAGATAAGCGTTTAGGGTCTATACCATATTGGCGTTCACCCAATAATGCTTCACCACTTAGTTTTAAAAGAATTCTTTTGTACTGCATATTTTTTTGAGAGTTTGACAAATATACAAATTATAGTAACAAAAAAACCTCGCAAATATGCGAGGTTCAATAAAAAATTTAAAGTTTAATTTTATCCTAAAGCAACTCTTTTAAAGTCACTTACAGTAATATCACCAATAGATTTTACATATTGGGCAACACTTTGCTTATTATCTTTAATAAAATCTTGATTAACTAAAGTATTATCTTTAAAGAAACGTTTTAATTTTCCTTTAGCAATATTATCTAACATAGCTTCCGGTTTACCTTCTTGACGTAATTGTTCTTTAGCGATTTCAATCTCTTTTTCTATTACGGCTTGATCTACACCATTTTCATCTAAGGCAATAGGATTCATTGCAGCAACTTGCATAGCAACATCTTTAGCAACAACAGCCGCACCATCTACATTTGCAGATAAACCAACTAACGTAGCAATTTTGTTGCCGGCATGAATATATGAGCCTACAAATGGAGCTTCAATTTTTTCGAAAGCATTAATTTCTAATTTTTCACCAATTACTCCGGTTTGCTCAATTAGTTTATCAGCAACTGTCATTCCGTTAAAATCAGCAGCTAAAAATTCATCTTTCGAAGTATAATTTAATGCCAGACTAGCAAATTGATTAGCTAAATCTACAAAGCTATCATTTTTACCAACAAAGTCGGTTTCACATCCTAATACTATAGAAACACCAATGGTATTAGTATCATTTACTTTTGCTATGGCAGCACCTTCAGTTGACTCACGGTCAGCTCTTTTGGCTGCAACTTTTTGGCCTTTTTTACGTAATATTTCGATTGCTAAATCAAAATTACCTTCAGCTTCAACTAGTGCTTTCTTGCAATCCATCATGCCTGCACCAGTTGTTTTTCTTAACTTATTTACTTCAGCAGCAGTTATTTTAACCATTTCCATATTATTATTTTAATCGTTTATTATTTTTCTTCTTTAGCTTCTACTTCAGCTTTAGCTTCTTTTGCAGGAGTCTCTTTTACTTCTTTAGCAGGAGTCTCTTTTACTTCTTTAGTTGCTGCTTTAGCTTCTTTAGCAGGAGTCTCTTTTACCTCTTTAGTTACTGCTTCAGCTTTAGCTTCTTTCGCAGGAGTCTCTTTTACCTCTTTAGTTACTGCTTCAGCTTTAGCTTCTTTTGAAGGAGTCTCTTTAACTGTCTCAACTTCAGCTTTAGTTTTTGCTTCAGCTTTTGGAGCTTCTTTTGCTGGAGCTTCTTTTTCACCAGCAGGCTGATCTTTACCGGCTTTTCTTTCTGCTAAACCTTCGGCAATAGCATCAGTAACATATGTTAAAATCTTATCGATAGATTTTGAGGCATCGTCATTGGCAGGAATAGAAAAATCAATTAGTCTTGGATCAGAATTCGTATCAACCATTGCAAAAATTGGAATATTTAACTTTCGAGCTTCTGCAATAGCAATATGTTCACGCTTGGTGTCAACTACAAATAAGGCACCTGGTAAACGCGTCATATCTACAATAGAACCTAAATTCTTTTCTAGTTTTGCTCTTTGACGTTCAATTTGTAATTTTTCCCTTTTAGACAAGGCATTAAAACTACCATCTTGCTTCATTCTATCAATTTGAGCCATTTTTTTAACAGCTTTACGGATAGTAACAAAGTTTGTTAACATTCCACCTGGCCATCTCTCAGTGATGTAAGGCATATTAACGTTTTTCGCTTTTTCAGCAACGATATCTTTTGCTTGTTTTTTTGTTGCAACAAATAAAATTCTTCTTCCTGAGGAAGCAATTTTGTTTAATGCTTTTGAAGATTCTTCAATTTTTGCAGCTGTTTTGTACAAATCTAAAATATGAACTCCATTACGCTCAGTATAAATGTAAGGAGCCATGTTTGGATTCCATTTTCTTGTTAGGTGACCAAAGTGTACACCTGCATCTAATAATTCTTTAATTTCAATGTTTGCCATCTTGTTTTCTAGTTTACGTTCCGTTGTTTTAGCAATAAATAAGTAGCTCTTTTTTTAGAAGTCTTATTTATTTGGATGCTAAACTTATACGATAACAGATTTAACGTTGTTGAATTTATTTCAACTTCTTTTATTAATTGATATTTATTATTCTAAACAGATACCCAAACAAGTTGAGTATAATTTGAATAATGTTTGGATTAACGTTTTGAGAATTGGAATTTTTTACGGGCTTTTTTCTGACCAAATTTCTTACGTTCAACCATTCTAGGGTCTCTGGTAAGTAATCCTTCAGGTTTTAATACCGTTCTGTATTCTGGATCAATTTCAACTAAAGCTCTTGTAATTGCCAATCGAATTGCTTCTGCTTGACCCGTTACACCACCACCAAAAACATTAACCTTAATGTCATATGCTTTTGCATTATCAGTTAAAACTAAAGGTTGCATAACTTTATATTGTAAAGTTGCGGTTGTGAAATAATTTGTTAATTCTCTTTTATTGATAGTAATGTTCCCTTTTCCTTTAGAAACATATGCACGAGCTACAGCCGTTTTTCTTCTACCTATTTTGTGTATTATTTCCATTATTTAAGATCGTTTAGGTTTATAGCTTTAGGATTTTGAGCGTCTTGTTGGTGCTCTCCGCCAGCGTATACATATAAATTTCTAAATAGAGCGCTACCTAATTTATTTTTTGGTAACATTCCTTTTACTGCTTTTTCGATTAATCTTGTAGGATCTTTCTCAAACATTTCTGTCGCAGTAAGCGATCTTTGACCTCCAGGATAACCTGTATGACGGATGTAAGATTTATCTGTCCACTTTTTACCCGTTAAATTAATTTTTTCTGCATTGATAATTACAACATTATCACCACAGTCTACATGAGGTGTGTAGTTAGGTTTGTATTTACCTCTAATAAGCATTGCTACTTTAGAAGCTAAACGACCCAGTGTCTGTCCGTCCGCATCAACTAAAACCCAACCTTTATTAACTGTGGTTTTGTTAGCTGATACTGTTTTGTAACTTAATGTGTTCACACGATTAGTTTTTGTCTATTAATAATTTGTTTATATCCCTTTAAATTGGGAGTGCAAATGTACAAACATTTATTTATATAACAAACAGTGTTTTAGGTATATTTTTTAGACAATATTTTAAGGTCATTTTCAATGACCTTAACAAAGTTTTATGATTTATTCATGCAATTTAACTCTTATAAAATGTAACATTTATAAAATATGTAGGTCTCTATTATCAAACCAATTCATTCTTCATCCTATATACATGAAAAATATATTGTCATTTTTATTGATTATAGTTTTTTTTACACAATGTCTTACCGCACAGGAAGAAGAAAAAAAGTCGGAGAAAGTTCTAAAAAGAATATATACAACAAAAGCTCTAGGACAAGAAACTGCTCCAGTTATTGATGGTTTAATGGATGACCCGAGTTGGCTTATTGTTGAGTGGACCGGAGATTATATTGAAAATCAACCTGACGAAAATACCCCACCAAGTGAACAAACACAGTTTAAAATAGTTTATGATAAAAAGAACTTATACATTGGTGTGAGAGCTTTTGACTCTCAGCCGGATAGTATTGTAAGACGTTTATCCAGACGTGATGGTTTTGCTGGAGATTGGGTTGAGTTCAATATTGATAGTTACCATGACTTAAGAACTGCCTTTTCTTTTACGGTGACAGCTGCCGGTGTTAAAGGGGATGAGTTTATTTCAAACAATGGTAATAATTGGGATAGTAGTTGGAATCCCATTTGGTATGCTAAATCCAATATAGATGATAAGGGCTGGACTGCGGAAATCAAAATTCCATTGAGCCAACTTAGGTTTGGTAAAAGCAAAGAACAAATCTGGGGATTGCAATCTACGAGGCGATTTTTTAGAAAAGAAGAACGCTCTGTATGGCAGCGTAAACCTCAAGATGCACCAGGTTGGGTAAGTGAGTTTGGGGAACTGCATGGCCTAATAGACCTTGAACCTCAGAGACAATTAGAAATACAACCTTTTACGGTATTAAAGTATGACAAATTCCCAAAAGAGGAGGGGAATCCGTTTCGGGATGGAACAGATTTTAAATTGAATGGTGGATTAGATGCAAAAATTGGAATTACTAATGATCTTACCCTTGATTTAACCATGAATCCGGATTTCGGGCAAGTAGAAGCAGACCCGGCAGCGATCGCTCTTGATGGATTTGAAATATTCTTTAGAGAACAAAGGCCTTTTTTTGTAGAGAACAATAATATTTTTAATTATAGAATTTCTCAGTCCAATGCGGGCAATACTTTTGGGTCAGATAATTTATTCTTTTCCAGAAGGATAGGAAGGAGCCCCCAAGGCTATCCTGAGACTGAGGATGGAGAATTTGTTGATCAGCCTGCGAATACAACTATTTTGGGAGCTGCAAAATTCAGCGGTAAGACAAAAAATGGCTGGTCAATTGGAGTTTTAGAGAGTGTAACGGCCAAAGAATATGCCGAAATTGACAATAATGGAGAGCGAAGAGAGGAGTTGGTAGAACCATTAACCAATTATTTCGTTGGCCGATTACAAAAGGACTTTAACGATCAGAAAACATTTGTTGGAGGAATTTTTACTGCTACCAATCGAGATTTGCCTTCTCATTTAGAATTTCTGCACAAAGCAGCATATACAGGCGGATTAGATTTTAAACATCAGTGGAAAGATAGAGCTTGGTATGTAGGAGGAGATATTGTTTTTAGTCATATTGAAGGATCCACAGAGGCCATACAAAACACTCAAGAATCACAGCGACATTTATTTGGACGTGTAGATGCTAGTCACCTTGAAGTTGATCCAAACCGTACTTCTTTAACAGGGTCAGGAGGTAATATTCAGATCGGTAAAGCAGCAAATGGGCACTGGCGCTTTGAAAGTGGTTTTACATGGAGGTCTCCTGAGCTTGAGACGAACGATTTAGGCTTTCAACGTCAAGCTGATGATTTGAGACATTATACATGGATCGGGTACAGATCGTTAAAACCATTTTCTATTTTTAGAAGTTTAGGGCTTAATTATAATCACTGGGCAGCATGGGATTTTGAAGGGAATCATAACCAATTGCAATGGAATGTAAATAGTTGGGCGAACTTCAAGAACAATTGGTTTGGAAATATTGGCTTTAATTATCGACCTATTCGTCATTCTATTTCTGCTCTAAGAGGAGGACCAAGACTTAGAGGGTCACAAAATTTTAATTATTGGAATAGTATCGGTACAGATAATCGTAAAAAGATCAGATTTAACCTATTTCATAATGGCGGTAAAGCATTTGATGATTCGTTCAATTTCTTTAATGTGGATTTTAGTGTTTCATATCAACCCACAGATGCGCTACGAATTTCTGTTAATCCCGAATATAACATCAATAATGATAAACTTCAATTTGTTGAAAATGTGGAAGTTGGTAGTGAAACAAGATATATAAACGCTAAGATTGAGCAACGTACTTTAAGTATGTCGGTAAGAATTAATTATACTATCAATCCCAATCTGACCATTCAGTATTATGGACAACCCTTTATTTCCAGAGGACGTTATATGGACTATAAATATATAACTGACTCACAAGCTAATAATTTTGAAGATCGCTTTCAAGAATATAATAATACCCAATTAACTTTTGACAATGAAAATGGAGTTTATTTAGTAGATGAAAATTTAAATGGTACAACTGATTATTCATTTGATAAACCAGATTTTTCTTTTGTACAATTTCGTTCAAATTTAGTAGTGCGTTGGGAATACATTCCAGGCTCGGAAGTATTTTTGGTTTGGTCACAGGGCATAACCGGATCAGGGAATCCAGATGATGGTCTTTTCAATGGCCTAGATGATCAGATTTTAGGACAGGAAAAGAACAATACTTTTTTGATAAAAGCAACTTATAGATTCAGAAGATAATTTTTTAACATTATACCGAAGGGAATTAACAAAATCTTAAGATTGGTTTATAGTACCTTGCCAGAACTAAATCAACCGATATTAACCCTACTTGATGAGAAAATTATTTTCTTTCTTTCTTTGTTTACTATTTATACTGCTAAAGGTAAATTCTCAAGAACTAAATTCAAAAGTCACAAAAAAAGTTTATACAACAAAACCTATAGTACAAGGAAAGGCTCCAATAATTGATGGACTTTTAAACGATGATAGCTGGAATCTTGTTGAATGGGGTGTCGATTTTATTGAAAATGAACCGGATGAAAATACACCTCCTACTTTTCAAACAAAATTTAAGATAGTTTATGACAATAAAAATTTATATGTTGCAATTAAGTCATTAGACAGTGCTCCGGATAGTATTGAAAATCGTTTGTCTAGGCGTGATGGTTTTGCGGGTGATAGGGTTAATATTGGTATAGATAGTTACCATGATAAACGCACTGCTTTTATTTTTACAGTTTCATCTGCAGGAGTTAAAGGTGATGAAATTGCCACGGATAATGGTGATAATATTGATGATAGCTGGAATCCTGTTTGGTATACAAAAACAAATATTGATAGTGAGGGTTGGACGGCTGAAATGAAAATTCCGTTAAGTCAATTACGATTTGGGAAGTCTAAAGAACAAATTTGGGGGCTGAATGTAGTTCGTCGCATATTCAGAAAAAACGAATCTTCTTTATGGCAACGTATACCTGTTGATGCTGCGGGTTTTGTGAGTGAAGCAGGTGAATTGCATGGGTTAATCAATTTGGTTCCACAAAAGCAATTAGAAATACAACCCTTTACGGTATTACAATATGATACTTTTCCGAAAGAAGAAGGGAATCCTTTTCGAGACGGAGATGATTTTAAATTAAACCTAGGTCTAGATGCTAAAATTGGAATTACCAATGACTTGACTTTAGACTTGACTGTAAACCCAGATTTTGGTCAGGTCGAGGCAGACCCGTCAGCAATAGCGTTAGACGGCTTTGAAATTTTCTTTAGAGAGCAACGTCCATTTTTTGTTGAGAATAAAAATATATTTGATTATAGATTAGGAGGAAATCAAGATAATTTGTTTTTTTCAAGACGTATTGGTAGAAGCCCTCAAGGATTTATAACAACTGATGACGAGAATGATTTTAATGACAGACCCTCAAATACGACTATTTTAGGAGCAGCGAAGTTTAGTGGTAAAACAAAAGATGGCTGGTCTATAGGTTTTTTAGAAAGTGTTACGGCAAAAGAAGTTGCAGAAATTGTAAATAAAAATGGAGAATCCAGAGAAGCAATAGTAGAGCCGTTAACTAATTATTTAGTAACCAGAGTTCAAAAAGATTTTAACAAAAACAATACATTTATTGGAGGAATATTTACTGCTACTAGTAGAGACCTCGGAGATATTTTGAATCTAGAATACGACGCTGATTCAGAACAATATACAAATGCAGAGACTAATGAAATAATTGACCCTTTTAGTACTACAATTAGAGAGAATAATCTTAATTATATTCGCAAAGCAGCCTACACAGGTGGCTTAGATTTCAAACATCAATGGAAAGACAGGAAGTACTATATTGAAGGAAATGTAATGATGAGTCATGTTGAAGGAAGCAAAGAAGCTATACAGAGTACTCAAGAATCTTTAACACATTTATTTAATAGAGTTGATGCTGGTCATGTTGAGGTTGATCCTTCAAGAACATCATTAACAGGTACAAGTGGTAAATTTGAGTTTGGCAGGTCGAGTGTCGGGCATTGGCGTTATAATATTGGAACTAACTGGCGATCACCAGAATTAGAATTGAATGATATTGGTTTTCTCCGTCAAGCAGACGAAATACGTCAGTATGGTCGTATTAATTGGAGAACATTAAAACCAACAGGTATTTTTAGACTTATTTTTGCAAATTTTAATATGTTTACATCCTATGATTTTGATGGAAACTTTAATAGAATACAATATCGTTTAAATAATTATGTCGAATTTAAAAATAATTGGGGAGCAGAAGTAGGATTTATCCACAAACCAAGAATATTTACCAATACTCTTTTAAGAGGAGGACCTCGTTTTCGTTTTTCAGAAGAAAATGTTAACTTTTTTTTTATGAATACTGATAACCGTAAAAAATTACGTTTTTTTGGAGGTTATGTATATTCACTAGCTAAACAAAATAACTTTAGTTTTTTAAGATTTCGAGGAAGAATAACTTATCAACCAACAGATGCGTTAAGTATTTCATTAAATCCTGAATACATCAGAAGTCCAAATAAAACTCAATATGTAACAGAAACGGATATTAATGGAGCGCCTAGGTACATATTAGCAAAAATAGATCAACGAACATTAAGTGCTGCTATCCGTTTGAATTATACGATCAATCCAAACTTAACAATCCAGTACTACGGTCAACCATTTGTTTCAAGGGGTAGATATAGTAATTTTAAGTTTGTTACTAATCCATTAATCGACAATAGAACCAACCCAATTGCAGACAATTTAAATGACCGTTTCGAACGGTTTAATAATACACAGGTTACTTTTATTGACGACACCTATTTAATAGATGAAGATTTAAATGGTTCAACAGATTATGAAATAAGCAATCCAGATTTTTCATTTGTACAATTCCGTTCTAACTTAGTAGTACGTTGGGAATATATACCAGGATCAGAAGTTTTCTTAGTTTGGTCACAAGGAATTACAGGTGAAGGAGATTCACGAAATGGTTTATTTGAAAATTTAGATAACCAAATTTTAGGTCAGAAAAAAGACAATACTTTTTTAATTAAAGCAACCTATAGATTTAGATTGTAATCTTTAAAAAACTATTCTCGCTTATTTTTCTTAGCACGTTTTTCTGCTTTTTTTTCTTTTGCAGTTTTTAAGGGTTCCTTTTTTACGTTTTTCTTAGAGTCTTTAGATTTGGCCATAATTTTTTATTAAAAGTAAGCATTTCAAATTAAAGCTTTAGTTTTTCTGCTTTTTAGCAGCTAACAACTTTTTCTGATAATATACTTGAACTACATCAATTAATGTTTATTACAAATAACACAAATAGGTGTTAATATCACCTATAAAAAACAAGCATTAAGAATTTAAAAAGACTATCAATAGTTAGTAGTTGAGCCATTATTTATGCTATTTTCTTTAAACATCAATCAATTTTATCTGCTTGTAATACTATTTTTTTTATCAGAACAATTTGCCCTAAATGGTAATGTGTATGTTCAATTATACCGTGTAAATTTCTATAATAATTTCCATATTTTTTATCTGCGAAATTTTCAAAAAGAATTTGTTCTGGTAATTGTTCAATCAAATTGGCAAAGTTTTCTACATCAGCCCAGACCATATCTACAAGTTTTTGCCAATCTTGCTGAGATTTAATTTGGGGATGATCAAAACTATATTTGTCCTTTGAGTCTAAAGGCCCTCCTTGCAGGACTTTTAAAGCGGCAACAATATAATAATTTGAATGATAAACTAAGGTTGCAATAGTGTTGAAAGAATAAACCTGTTTTGTAGCTTGCTGCCAGGTTAAGTTTTCTAATTGATCCTTAAGGTTTGAAAAAGTCCAATTGCCGCCAAAATAGACTTCTCTTAAGTGTTTTGCAATTTGGGTTGTTAGGTTCATAATTTACTTATTTTAGATGATAAGGAATCCAAGTGTTTTCTGTCGCGGTATATTTTCTATGAAATTTCGCTGTGGAACTAAATTAATTAATTCTAATGAATTAAACCACAATTAACCTACCCGTACACCTAAATCACCTGTCGGGCAGGTACCAAATGTAATGTTGGGGTTGATTAAAGGCTTTTTTGTATACTAACTTTGGTATTGTTGCTATACACTAAAAAATACTAAAGGCATATCAAACATTGCATGAAGTAATATTGCACTAAGAATAGAGCCATCCTTTTCCCTGATAAAACCTAAAATCAATCCAATAATAAATGTAAATAATGCCCATGGCCATAGTGGAGGGACAACAACTAATGCGTGCATCATTCCAAAAAGAATTGCCGAAAGAAATAATCCCCAGCCAAACTTGACCTTCCCAATATTAAATGATTTCCCAAAATATCTATTGAACGATGATTGTAAATATCCTCTGAATAATAGTTCTTCCCCAAAACCAACAATAAATATATAATACAATATTTTAGAAATGACAGGAATGTATTCGAAAGTTAAATATGCAAAAATAATTGTTGCTATACTTAAAATTGAAAATACAGTGATACTTTTATTAGGAGGGGTACTATTATTTCTGGTTGGAAGTTTACGGGTTACTTTTGGAATAAAATAGAAAACGACAAGATAGACTATACTCAACGTTAGTGAACCTAACCAATCTTGAAAGCTCCAACCAATAACGCCAATTAATAAAAAGGTTATACCTGCCGGACCACCTATGGCATATGCTCTTAAAGAAAGTTTGAATGAATCTGAATATTTAGGGAAGTAGATTCCAAAATCGCTTTTATTTTTAAATAAAAGATGAATGAGTGCAAGGGGAAGTATGATAGTCATGATAAACTTCACAAAATATCGTAGAACAACATTGTCCTTTGCTGTAAAGTCAAAGGGAATATTTTTCACATTCAAAAAGACAACTATTATTCCAGTCCAAACCAGAATCGGAAGAATTAGATATTTCCAAATAGACCTTATCTTATTTATGATTTCCATCCCTTATATTTTTGGCTTGCATACAATTATTACCTGCGGTGATTACCTGCCTGCCGGTAGGCAGGTTTTCTCAAGATCGTTTTTGTTGATGGAATTTTAAAAAAATGCCAAACAAATATCTCCTTGATCAATAGTTAGCTTTGTTGACTATTTTGTGAATACCAAGCCTTTATTGCAAGGTAGGATTTTACATCGGAAAATATCGCCACAATATTACTAGTTCCCGCTTGAATAACTTATTGGGAAACCTACGAACTTGAGTTAGCATGTATGACCATTGTTTGCAAAGGTTTTATTTCAAATATTCACTTTACCATAAAGCTATTTCTAATTGGAGCATTAATTATTGTATATTTGAGAAACTAACTAAAATAATCATTATGACAAAATTTATCAAAACAATTGGCTTTATTACATTTTCGGCATTAATTTTTGCTGCTTGCACAACTCCTCCTGAAAAGGTAGAAGCCATTGATATGGAAAAAATTAGAGTTGAAATTCAAGCTATGGAAGATGCATATGCCGCTGGCGAAAAAGC
>Ga0316189_10005329_pt1 | contig 12325 bp, 9 predicted proteins | sample LowCovwburrow_MG_FD_204930 | JGI IMG/M metagenome (GOLD analysis project Ga0316189, IMG submission 204930) | Coastal sediment microbial communities from Maine, United States - Lowes Cove worm burrow | ecosystem: Environmental > Aquatic > Marine > Coastal > Sediment | place: USA: Maine... | reverse complement strand
TCATGGGACGCACCTGGTTTTTGTGACGAAGATGTTGACCATTATGATGTGTATTTTAAAAGGGAACCTGATGATGAATATTCAAAATTGGGTACAGTGATAAATTTTTCAAGCACAGATGAATTTATTAGGTTTGAACACACCAATATCGCCTCATATGCTGGCTGTTATGTTATCAAGTCAGTAGATAAATCGGGCAATGAAAGCGAGTTCAGTAATGAAGTATGTAAGGATAATTGTCCTAATTATGTTTTGCCTAATGTATTTACACCAAATGATGATACTCGTAACGATACTTTTAGAGCCTATGGAAATGTTTTTATTGGAGGAATCCTAGACAGCACGGACGATTTGAAAACGTGTCCAAGGTTCGTTAAAAATGTACACTTCCAAGTTTTTAATAGATGGGGTAAGGAGGTCTACACCTACAATTCTGATGACAGGAAGGTTAATGAGGAGAGTTTGCCTCAGTCAGAGGCAATTTTAATAAACTGGGATGGACGTAGTAATACAGGACAAGATCTTTCCACAGGGGTATATTTTTATTCTGCTGAAGTTGAATTCGATGTCCTCGATCCAGCAAACAAATCAAGAGTGATTAAGGGATGGGTGCACCTGTTGAAATAGGAGACCAACCACTATTGCTCTTTGATGGAGTTTGTAACCTGTGCAATGGAGCCGTCAACTTCGTCATTGATCGAGATAAAGACCAACAAATCAAGTTTGCCTCTCTGCAGTCCAAATTAGGTCAACAAATATCAGAAGTCTATAAGTTACCTTCAGAGGATTTTCAATCCATGATTTTACTTAAGTCAGGAAAGATATACCTGAGAAGCAATGCTGCTTTAGAAGTTTCAAGGTACTTGACTGGTGGTTGGCCTCTTTTTTTAGGGTTCAAGATTGTTCCTAGGTTTCTGAGAGATTGGATTTACCGAGTGATCTCCGATAATAGGTATCGCTGGTTTGGGAAAAAGGATCAATGCAGAATTCCAACCCCAGAGCTCAAGAATAGATTCTTATCCGTCTAAGCCTTTTTGATAACACCATTCGGCATTTTCTGAAATTACTGTATTTTTGCCATCCAACTTATAAGACAAAAAACTATGAAGGCATATGTATTCCCTGGACAAGGGGCACAATTCACAGGAATGGGTAAAGACCTGTATGATTCTAATAGTAAGGCTAGGATTCTTTTCGAATCTGCAAATAATATCCTGGGTTTTGAAATTACTAAAACCATGTTTGAAGGTACTGCCGAAGAACTCAAACAAACCAATGTCACCCAGCCAGCTGTATTCTTGCACTCTGTAATATTGGCCTTAGTTAATGATGACTTCAAACCAGAGATGGTGGCAGGACATTCTTTAGGAGAATTTTCGGCATTGGTTGCCAATCAAGTACTGACCTTCGAGGATGGATTAAAGCTCGTGTCTAAAAGAGCGGCAGCCATGCAAAAAGCCTGTGAGATCAACCCTTCGACTATGGCGGCCATTCTTGGACTAGAAGATGCTAAAGTAGAGGAAATCTGTGCCGGAATAGATGAAGTAGTAGTTGCGGCTAATTATAACTGCCCCGGACAGCTTGTGATATCCGGCTCTAATAAGGGCATAGAAATCGCATGTGAGCAAATGAAAGAAGCTGGAGCCAGACGAGCATTGCCACTGCCTGTGGGAGGAGCATTTCACTCTCCGTTGATGGAGCCTGCACGAGAAGAGCTCGCTGAAGCTATCGCAAATACTAACTTTGGAACTCCGATCTGTCCAGTTTATCAAAATGTAAATGCCAAGCCATCAACGGACGTTAATGTGATCAAAGAAAACCTAATCGCTCAACTCACTGCGCCAGTAAGATGGACTCAGTCTGTAGAGAAGATGGTGGGAGATGGTGCTACGCTATTCGTAGAAAGTGGGCCAGGAAAAGTACTTCAAGGCCTGGTGAAAAAGATCAATAGAGAGTCTGAAGTGATGAGTATCTAGGGCCTATAAAATATATGTTAGTAAAGAGCCTTGGAAACACTTCGTTTTTCAAGGTTCTTTTTTTCATATTGGTACGACCTCCAATTTATCCTGGCATACAGAGAGTAATTTGTCTTGGCTCAGGTTTAGCTTTGGATGGACAAACCCACCAGCAATCTCTACCAACGGCACTAGCGTAAATCTCCTGTTAGGAATCTCAGGATGTGGGATGGTTAGCGTGTTCGTATTCACTATCTGATCATCATAGTAAAGGATGTCAATATCTATGATTCGTTCCCCCCATTTCTCATCTCTTTCACGCCCCATCTGTAGCTCTATTTGCAGTAGAAGTTGAAGAAGAATATCAGGCTCATAATCTGTTCTGATTTGTATGACTTGGTTGTAGAAGGAAGGCTGGTCTGTGTTTCCCCAAGCTGCAGTTTCATAAACGCATGACTGTTTGATTATGCTATTAGAAGATCCAATTTTCTCAACGGCAGTAGCGAGTTGCTGGCGTTTATCACCCATATTACTACCCAATAATAGAAATACTCCTTCTGTCATGATTTCGTAGTCTTAATTACCTAATTATAGTATAATTTAATACAAAGATTAATAGTTTTGCGAACGTTTTAGCTTCCTTCAAAAGTAAGGAAGTTGATCAAAACAGAAAGAGAAATGAAGTTTTTAAGAAATTTTTTTGCAGCACTTTTAGCACTCATAGTTTTTAGTGGTATTGGGATGTTGTTTTTTTTCGGATTAGTGGCCGTTTTGGGTGCTAGTGAAGAGGTGACTGTTAGTGAAAATTCTATCCTGCATCTCAAACTCAATCGCCCAATAGTAGAGGTAGAGGGAGAAGAAGATCCACTTGCTGAGCTTCCTATATTCTCAGGTGATAACAATAAGATTGGTGTAGTGCAACTCAAAGAAGCTATCTCCAATGCAGCAACGGATGATTACATCACGGGTATATATTTGGACGTGCCATACCTCATGATAGGATTTGCCAATCTTGAGGAGGTGAGAGATGCGCTATTGGATTTCAAACAATCAGGAAAATTCATCATAGCGTACGCTGACTTTTTTACCGAAGGGGGCTATTACTTGGCATCTGCTGCTGATAAAGTTTACCTCAATCCAGAAGGAGATGTAGAGTTCAATGGTTTGAGTGCAAACCTATCTTTTTTCAAAGGTACGTTTGAGAAATTGGGAATAGAGCCACAAATTTTTCGCGTTGGAGATTTCAAATCAGCTGTTGAGCCTTTTTTGAGGGATGACATGAGTGATGCGAATCGATTACAAATGTTGTCGATTCTTGGATCATTGAATGATAATATGCTCATGAATGTGGCTGAAAGTCGAATGATAGATATCGAGGTATTGAAAGAAATTTCAGCACAAATGAAAGTAAGAGATGGTGCAGATGCGCTTGAGATGGGATTGATCGATGGGCTGCTATATTATGACCAATTGCAGGAGGAGCTGATGAAGCAAGTAGAGGTAGAAAGAGCTAAAGATTTGGAGTACATTTCTTATGATGAGTACAAAGGTGCTGGATCAATATACTCGAAATCGAAGAATGAAGTCGCGATCATAGTGGCTGAGGGAGAAATCGTAAGAGGAGAAGGAGAGCAAGGTGAAAGTATTGGAGGCAAAAAATTCTCAAATGAAATCAGAAAGGCGAGGCTCGATGATGACGTGAAAGCGATAGTGTTGAGAATTAATTCTCCAGGAGGAGATTTTGTAGCGTCAGATATGATGTGGAGGGAAATATCACTAGCTGCTGAAGTCAAGCCGGTGATCGCTTCTATGTCAGATTATGCTGCTTCTGGAGGATATTACATGGCCATGGCATGTGACACTATAGTTGCTCAGCCCACCACTATCACAGGCTCTATTGGGATATTTGGAATGATGTTCAATGCAGAAGATTTCTTCAAAGATAAACTAGGAATGACCCACGATGTGGTGAAGACAGGTGAATATTCAGATATGATGACTGTGACTAGACCGCTATCGGAGGCTGAGAAAGTCATTATTCAAAATGGGGTCGAAGATGGTTATCATACCTTTACGACAAAGGCAGCACAAGATAGAAACATGGAAGTTAATGAATTACTTAAAATAGCATCTGGGCGTGTATGGACTGGTGAACAAGGTCTTGAAAATGGACTTGTAGATGTGCTTGGCGGATTAGATGTGGCGGTGGCTATTGCTGCAGAGAAAGCGGGTATAGTAGAAGATTATAGAATGAGATATTATCCTAAATACAAGCCATTGATGGAGAGGTTATTTGAAAGTGGGGATGAAGTAAAAAGCCAAGTAGTGAAACAAGAGCTTGGAGAAATGTATTTTTACCTCAAGGAAATTAAGAAATTAAAAAACTATCAAGGAATACAGGCTAGAATGCCATACGATATTTCGATACTTTAGACGAACCGAATATGACAGCTGAGATCAGGCACAATTGGACAAAAGAAGAAATTCAAGCGATCTACAACAAACCATTAATGGAGTTGTTGTACGAGGCTGCCACGGTACATAGAGAGCATCATGATCCTAACACGGTTCAGGTTTCTACATTGTTGTCCATCAAAACGGGAGGGTGTCCTGAGGATTGTGGGTACTGTCCACAGGCTGCTAGGTATCACACTGATCTCGAAGGTAACGACTTGATGAATGTGGCTCAGGTAAAGGCACAAGCACTTCGTGCTAAGTCATCAGGAAGTTCTAGAGTCTGCATGGGAGCTGCTTGGAGAAATGTAAAAGACGGTGAAGAATTTGATGAGGTTTTGGAAATGGTCCGTACCATCAACAAACTGGACATGGAAGTGTGTTGTACCCTCGGGATGATCACTGAGAATCAGGCACAGCGACTAGCTGAAGCTGGCTTATATGCTTACAATCACAACTTGGACAGTTCCGAAGAATACTACAAAGAGGTGATTTCTACAAGAGGATTCGAGGACAGGTTACAAACGATCGACAATGTAAGGAAGACCAACGTGACAGTTTGTTCTGGCGGTATCATAGGAATGGGAGAGAAGGAAGAAGATCGTGCAGGAATGTTGGTCGCTTTATCCACGCTTAATCCACAACCAGAGTCCGTACCGATCAATGCATTGGTCGCTGTTGAAGGGACTCCTCTAGAGAATGAAAAGCCTGTAGAGATTTGGGATATGATCAGAATGGTAGCAACTACCAGAATTGTAATGCCAGAAACTCAGGTAAGACTATCAGCTGGTAGAACTGAAATGAGCCGAGAGGGTCAGGCGATGTGCTTCTTCGCAGGAGCGAATTCTATTTTCGCAGGTGATAAGCTCTTGACTACACCCAACCCTGATGTCAATGAAGATATGGAGATGTTCAAGAAACTTGGCTTGAATCCGCAAAAACCATTTATCAAGAAGATGCAACCAGCTACGGTAGAAGCGGAAGATTCGCAATATCAGCCATTGGGAGAAAAACCAAAGTGGTCGCGACCTGAGCATAAAATCGCTCGAAACGAAGAGGCAAAGCTTAATAAATTATAAAGGGTAGGATTAGATTATTGGTCTTCCCAAAGATTCATTCAATACATCATGTCAGAGAAAAAACACACCATCACTGCGGCATTGCCCTATGCAAATGGCCCTGTCCATATAGGGCATTTAGCAGGAGTATATGTGCCTGCCGATATATACGCACGCTATTTGCGAAGCAATGGAAAAGATGTTGCATTTGTGTGTGGTTCTGATGAACATGGCGTTCCTATAACCATTCGTGCCAAGAAGGAAGGTGTGACTCCGCAAGAAGTGGTGGATAAATACCATGAGATCATTAAGAAATCATTCCATGATTTCGGAATAAGTTTTGATATCTATTCAAGAACTTCCTCATCTACACATCACGAAACTGCAGCTGATTTTTTCACCAAGCTTCATGCCCAGGGTGAATTTGAAGTGCAAGAATCAGAGCAGTACTATGATGAGAAGAATAATCAATTTTTAGCGGATCGATATATTATTGGAACATGCCCTAACTGTTCTTACGACCAAGCATATGGTGATCAATGTGAGTCTTGCGGGAGTTCACTTAGTCCCAATGATCTCAAAGATCCACGATCTGCTTTAAGCGGTGAAAAACCAATTAAAAAGGCTACTAAACATTGGTATCTTCCTCTAGATAAATATGAAACATGGCTCAAGGAATGGATAGTTGATGGGCACAAAGATGACTGGAAATCCAATGTTTATGGACAGTGTAAGTCATGGATCGATCAGGGGCTTCACCCGCGTGCTGTTACTAGAGATTTGGACTGGGGAGTGCCTGTGCCACTTGACGAAGCGAAGGGTAAAGTGCTATACGTTTGGTTCGATGCACCTATTGGCTATATTTCAGCGACCAAAGATTGGGCAAAGGAAAATGGAAAGAACTGGGAAGATTATTGGAAAGGTGAGAATACTGAGTTAGTTCATTTTATCGGTAAGGATAACATCGTATTTCACTGCATTATATTTCCCTCAATGCTCAAGGCAGAAGGAAGTTATATCTTGCCAGAAAATGTACCCGCTAATGAGTTTCTAAACCTAGAAGGCGATAAAATCTCTACTTCACGGAATTGGGCGGTATGGCTTCATGAGTATTTAGAAGATTTTCCTGGAAAGGAAGATGTACTTCGATATACCCTGTGTGCTAATGCTCCTGAGACGAAAGATAATGACTTCACTTGGAAGGATTTCCAAGCGCGTAATAACAATGAGTTGGTGGCAATATTTGGCAATTTCATTAATCGTGCGTTGGTATTGACGAAGAAGTACTATGATGCTAAGGTTCCTGCCAGAGGTGAATTATTCGAGATAGATGAAGAGGTGATCTCCAAAATAGCTGAGTATCCAACTAAAATCGCTGCTTCTATAGAGAAGTATAGATTTAGAGAGGCAATGTCTTATTTGATGGATTTGGCACGTGTGGGAAATAAGTACCTCGCTGACACTGAGCCTTGGAAACTGATCAAAGAATCACCAGAAAGAGTAGAAACCATCTTGAATCTTAGTTTACAACTCGCAGCTAACCTTTCCATATTAGGAAAGCCGTTTTTGCCATTCACCATGGATAAGCTTCAAAATATGCTGGCTTTCAAAATGGAATCTTGGTCAGAAGCGGGGAGCGTAGATTTATTAGTGACTGGTCATCAAATGGAAGACCCTTCGTTACTATTTGACAAGATCGAGGATGAGTTAGTCGCTGCGCAAGTACAGAAGTTGGAAGACACGAAAAAACAAAATGAAATGGAGAATCATGTAGTTGCTCCAGCCAAGTCAGAAATCGAATTTGATGATTTCATGAAAATGGATATGAGGGTAGGAACCGTGACAGCTGCCGAAAAACTAAAGAAGTCTAAGAAGCTATTGAAACTCAGCATTGATACTGGGTTTGATGAGCGCACAGTCCTTAGCGGAATTGCGGAGCATTACCAACCTGAAGATCTAGTGGGACAACAAGTTTGCCTTTTGGTCAATTTGAAGCCTCGTAAAATGATGGGGATCGAATCTCAAGGCATGGTGCTGATGGTAGAAGATAAGGATGGAAGTCTAAGGTTGGTTCAACCTAATGAAGCAGTTAACCCAGGAGCAGGGATCAGTTAGATTTATTGCAGAAAGTCTGTAGTAATTCTGCTACTGCTTGTGATGGAGAGATATTCGCGTTTTCAACTTGTGTACTTATTTCAGCTAATTTTTGCTGAACTTCCTCATTTTGATAGAAATCTCGTTTGAGTTTCTCTTCAATCATATGATGCATCCAGTTGACGTTTTGAGATTTCCGAAAAAAATCAAATAGTCCTTTCTCCTTGAGGTGCTTTTGATGACTGATGATCATTTTCCAAACATCTGACAACCCATTATTATCCATTGAGGAGCAGGTCAGCACTTGTGGACTCCAACCTGATTCTGATTGTGCCAATAAGTGTAGGGCGTTTTGATATTCTACTCTAGCCAGTTTGGCAGCTCTTACATTATCGCCATCAGCCTTTGTAATGACAACCCCATCTGCCATTTCCATTATACCTTTTTTGATACCCTGAAGTTCGTCACCAGCACCAGCTAACATCAGCAATAGAAAGAAGTCGACCATGCCTTTCACTGCTATCTCGGACTGACCAACTCCGACTGTCTCAATAAAAATCACTTCATATCCTGCCGCTTCACAGAGCAGTATTACTTCTCTAGTCTTATTGGCAACTCCTCCAAGTGTGTCTCCAGAGGCCGATGGTCGGATATAGGCGAGTGGATTATGAGCAAGTGATTCCATGCGAGTTTTATCTCCCATGATACTTCCACGAGTCTTTTGACTAGTGGGGTCGATAGCCAGTACTGCTAGTTTTTTTCCTAGCTCGGTGATTTGCGTACCTAAACTTTCGATGAAGGTGCTTTTTCCTACTCCCGGCACTCCTGTTATTCCGACACGGATGCTTTTGCCAGTATTTGGCAATATTTGTTCAATGACCTGCTGGGATAAGTCATTGTCTTTAGAGAGGCTACTTTCCACCAACGTTATGGCTCGACTTAAAGTGACAATATCACCATTCAATATGCCTTGAACATACTCTTCTACTTTAAGTCTATTTTTCTTCTTACCCATCGTTAGGCTAAAATACTAAGACCTACAGTAACTAAATAGTGCTTTAATGAGTTTTGACAAAATGCCTGAATATTTTGAATGTAATCTTTCATAGTATTTGAAAGCTAGCTACTTATGGCTGGTTATTGAATATTTTGTTAAATTGTGTTACACAATAAAAATCATAACCCTATGAGTGAAAAAAAAGAAAAGGTAAGTAAACTGGCTGTATTTATAGATAGCATATTCGCTACGATTTTCATTCTACTATTTATGCTTTCACTCCAACTACTTCTTCAAAAAGTGAATTTGGAAGGATTGGATGCTATAGGACAAGCACTTGATGATATGGAGATTACAGACTATGCATTCTCAACAGTCCGTGAAGATTCGGTGTCAGCAGATCCTAACATAGTGATTATCAACATAGGGCCACTTGACCGAAGCGGTATAGCAGATCAAATACGAATAGCCGATAAATTTGGAGCCAAAGTCATAGGAGTAGATAGTTTCTTCAAGGGATATAATGGTGATACTTTAGGGAGCTATAATCTTGCTAATGCTATTGCCAACGCTAGGGCTGAAGTGGTAATGGTCGCTAAGGTAGATCAATCAGACTCACTTGTAGGAATTGAAGAAGCTACCGAGTTGTATGATCACATCTATATTTCAGATTCAATGTTCATACAAAATACGCATTTGGCCATGGCCAATTTGGACACAGATGCAGACAACCAAGACGATGTAAAAATATGCAGGGCATTTCCGCCTACTCGCACGTTGATTAGTGGAGGGGAAGCATACATAGCTTTTGGTGCTAAAATGGCTCAGTTATACGACTCTTCCAAGATTGATAAACTATTAGAAAGAGAAAATGAATATGAGGTAATCAACTTTAGGGGAGATGTGCTTTTATCACCCAATTATGTAGATTACACTAATTTCACACTTGGCTCAAGAGTAGTAGATGACAAGTACATGTGTTTTGAGGTGCTAGATTATGATCAAGTGTTGGCAGAGGATTTTGTGCCAGAAATGATCAAAGACAGGATAGTGCTTATCGGATATTTAGGAGAAAGATTGGGTGCACCAGAGTGGGAAGACAAGTTTTTCACGCCACTAAACAACAAGATTGCAGGAAGAGCTAATCCGGATATGTATGGTCCAGTCATTCATGCTAACATTGCTGCTATGGTTTTGAATGGCGATTATGTAGATGGTTTTGAAGAAAGTACTGAAAATATTTTAGGGATACTCTTGTTATTTATTAATGTATTGCTCTTTTCGATCATTTATCACACGATGGATGCCTGGTATGATGGGATAACTAAACTCATCCAATTAGTGGAGATTATTGCTTTGACATTTGTAGTTGTTGTTGTATTTAGCTCGTATAATTTCAAAATGGAATTGGCTATTGCGTTTTTTGGCATAGCTTTGGTAGGTGACCTGTTGGAAATCTACTATGGGGTGATAAAAAACATCATCAACAGAAAAAAATTAGAAAAACTGCTTACCTTAGTTAGGAAATCTGGATAAACAGGCAAACACACAATTAAGAAAGACTAAACAATAATAAAAAAGGCTATGAAATCATTCGTTTCAACATTAACATTTTCTTTACTACTAGTTGGCGCTACAGTATTTGGACAAGGTTATACATTCAAAGTAATGGCTAATAAAGGAGCCAACGAAGTAAAATCTGGAAATGAGTGGAAACCACTTAAAACAGGAGCTTCTCTGAAAGAAGGAGATGAATTGAAGATCACATCTAATGCATACTTAGCATTGATTCATAATACTGGTAAAACTTTAGAATTGAAAGATGAGGGTAATCACAAGGTTGATGTGCTTGCTTCCAAATTTAGTGGTGGAGGATCAAGTGTAGCTAGTAAATATGCCGATTTCGTATTGAGTAAGATGTCAGTAGAAGGGGATAAGAATAGATTGAGTGCTACGGGAGCGGTACATAGAGGGTCAGTGACGGCTGGGATCAATGTATATGTCCCAACGTCAGTTGAAGTTTTCAATAATGATGCTCTTTTAGAATGGAGTGCTTTAGAAGGTGAAAAGGTGTATGAAGTAATTGTATTGAACATGTTTGGTGATGAGTTATTGAAAATGGAAACTACAGATTCTAATTACATGCTTGATTTGAAAGATCCTAAATTCACATCTGAAATGGCGTTATTGGTTACAATAGGTGTTAAAGGAGAAGAAGAGACTAAATCAGAAGAAGTTGCTATCAAGATATTGCCAGTTGATAAAGCTGAGTTAGTGAAACAAAATTTAGGCGAGTTGATGGGCGAAGTAAACACAGAGACAGCACTAAACAACTACATCCTAGCTGGCTTCTATGAAGAAAATAGATTGTTACTTGATGCATTATTCTACTATGAAGAAGCCAAACGTTTGGCTCCAGGTGTAGAAAGCTACAACGAAGCATACGAAGAGTTCTTATTCAGAAATGGATTGAACTAATTTTAAGAAGAGATAATCATTAAAAAAGGGAAGCCACTGGTTTCCCTTTTTTTGTTTAAGCGCTTGCAGTACAATTAAGATGATTGAGATCTCTGTTGGATTGAAATGTCATCACGAGGAATGAATCAGTCTTTAAGCATATGTTACTGGCCACCTTACCACCTTCACAATACTCATCGAATACTGCTAAGACCTTCTAATGATCTTATTAATGGTCTGATTGACATCATCTGATACTTTGAGGAAGTAGATAGGAATCCAATAGACAATAGTAAGTGTACTTCCAGTGACCAGTATCCCTAAATAGATGTTTTCCAAGACAGGCAGTGCATAGTTGGTCATGGTCAACGAAAGCCCAGCAATCATTAGAATAACAAACACTTTGTAATTGATGGGTTGAAAGTTAAGTTTCTGTTTTAGGAAGATGAACTTTAATAAATTGTATACAGCCAATGATAGTAATGAAGCCAAAGCTGCACCCTCTATTCCGTACATTGGTATTAATAAGTAATTTAGAATAACCACCAACACGATGAGCAGAGCAATAAAGTAGGTGGTGTATTTATAGTAGGGGGAAGAGGCTATGATCTCTGTATTGACTCCTGCCACCAGGTCTATTAATTGAGCTATGCCAATAATTAAGATCACCATCTTTCCATCAGCATAGGACGCAGGTAATATTTGAAGTACATAATCCAAATTGACCCAAACACCAAGGAAAAGATATACGCCTAATAGAAAGAGTGTGAGGCTGCTCTTGTGATAGATATCTTTGATGGTTTCCAAGTCGTTTTTCTGCCAGGATTCTGCGATCACGACTACTGATATACGTCTTAGAGCTCTTGCCGGAATGCTACAAAAAAGTCCAAAGAAGAAAGCTGTTTTGTAGATGGCCACTTGTTTCATGTCAAGCATGTTTCCCACCATCACCGTGTCAACCTCCAGTATGATAATGCTGCCAAGTGTACCTAATAGACCATAGACGGATAAGCTTAAAATCTCTTTCCTCCATCTCTTTGTGGCTTGGTTGAAGGTACTTAGTTTAAGGTTAAAATGGCCTTTGAAAAAGACATAGGCAATACTAACAATGCCAGGGAGTGACAAAGCAAAAGCATAGATGTAAAACAGTGTAATGAAGCTATACGCATGAATCCAGTAATAATAGGCTAGTGCTGCAAATACAACTAGCTTCAGGATGAAGTTTTCCAGTAAAGTGCCCAAAACAGTATTCATAAGCATTCTTATGAAACTGTCAAAGTTTTTTGAAAATACGCGAAAAACAAAGAGCA
>Ga0316189_10005326_pt1 | contig 12328 bp, 8 predicted proteins | sample LowCovwburrow_MG_FD_204930 | JGI IMG/M metagenome (GOLD analysis project Ga0316189, IMG submission 204930) | Coastal sediment microbial communities from Maine, United States - Lowes Cove worm burrow | ecosystem: Environmental > Aquatic > Marine > Coastal > Sediment | place: USA: Maine... | reverse complement strand
TGAGCCGGATTTGAAATTGATACGCTGCAGATCCTCCTCGGAATCAACCAGGCCCGCCAGTAGCGTGAAGGGTGACGTCACCACCTTGGTAATCAGGTTGACAACGGCGCCGAACACCACGCTACCCACGTTGAATTCCGGATCATCCACGTCACCGCTGACGGGTATATCCATATCGATGATGCCATTGCTGTCGGTGAGCAGTGCCAGCGCGAGTTCGATCGGGAGATCTACGGCATCCTCACTCTCTACTTTCTCGCCCAGTTTCATATTGTCGATGACGATCTTGTTGTGGCCCTTGAGCTGGTTTTCCTCCATCGCGTACTTGAGGTCGAGGTTAAGTACGCCCTGCTCTATGGAGTAACCTGCATAGGTGCCGGAATAGGGCGAGAGTAATGCCATATCCAGGCCTGAAAAATTCAGTCCCAGGTCTATTGCGGGTGGGCTGCGAAGAGGCTGGGCCGTGCCACCCAGCGTCACGGGCGCATAGCCGTCTACCGAGCCCTTTATATCCACCTGCGTTTTCGCACCGGCCTCGCTGCTGATATTCTTGATGTGGCCGTTTATGTCACCGATGACCGTCCGGAAATTAATCGGCAGTGACTCATCCATAAAATCGATCTCGCTATCGGTGATACTCACCAGCGGTGCCCGCACCTGCCATGGCTGGCCTTCGCTCAGGTCATCTTTTACCTCCTTTGCCTGATCACCCACCTCCTGCTTCCAGACATTCTGTGCATTAATCGAACCGTCCTTGTTGATGTGTATGCGGCCCTTGTAGTCATCAATGGACAATTTCGCCAGGTCTATCGTGTTCTGGTTCATGTCCAGGCGCAGCGTTTCCCAGCGCACGGTTTCCCAGGACGTGAGCGATTCCTCTGTGTCGGTCATTGCCCCTGCGAAACCGTCAATCGAACCATCCATGCTGATAAGGCCCGGCGCGAAATCTGCCAGTGTGATGTCGCCCTTTACCTGCAGCCGGCCGTCGGTGATTTTGACGTTCAGCGCGGCGGGAAAATTCGGGTTGAACCATGGTATCGGCAACGACTCGAGTTCATAGTTAAGCTTGCCCACGCCTTGCGCCAGGTCCAGTGTTCCCTGGACTGAAGTTGACGCCTCGCCATTCACTGACAGGCTCAGCGACAACTCGGTATCTCCTTCCAGGGGCCACTTGATCGAGCTTGCCGCAGCTTCCAGCGGGGACACCTCGAGCAGGCCCGGGTTGGTAAATTCCGAGCGCCAGCGCAGCGTACTATCAGCCAATTGAACGCTGCCAAGCAGGGCGGTCCAGCTGCCCTCGTCGGAACTGTCCTGAGTGGCAGACGGGTCTTCTTCAGCCTCGGGAAGCTCCACTGCAAACAGGTGGGTAAGGCTGGCATCAGCGCCTTCGCTCCAGCCGCTGACCGCCAGTTCCTTAATTACCAGTGATTGCAGGTTAACGTGCTGTGCGGGACCATCCAGCTCGATTCCGTCCAGGCGCAGACTGCCCAGCGAAACGCTCGTATCAGGCAGGTCGATGCCTGCCTTGGGCGCGACCGCAACCTCATCCAGCCGGAATTCTCCCTGGCCGACCTGATACTTCACATCCTCGCTCCAGTCCACGCTGTACCGACCTTCGACGCTGACCTTACCCTGGGTAAGTTCAAATGCGACCCAGGGTTCGGCGATACGCCACAGTGCGGGCAAATGCAAATCGGTAAGTGCCAGGGTTCCCTTGCTGTAGCCGCGGGGTATCGATACCTCCCCCTCCCAATGCAGTTGGCCACCTGCTTCGCCAGTGGCATCCAGGCTGTAGGGTTTACCCTCTTCGAGGACGGTAGACAGGCCCAGAACCGAAAGATCCAGGCCATTCAACTCACTGCTGTAGGGTTTTTCACGCGTCTGGTCGGTGTACATGAGTTGTTCTGAACTGAAATGGAAATCATCGATGGTTACGGCCGGGATCCCGGCAGGCTCCGGAGGGGGCGCAGCCGGGTCTTCGGGGGGCAGCAGGTCAGTGAAGTTGAAGTTGCCATCGGGTTTCTGCACCACATGCAGGAACAATTGAATAACCTCCAGCTTGTCAAACACGATTCCCGGCTTGTAAAGGCTGGCCAGGGACAGGTTGACTGAGGCGCGCTCGAGACTGGCAAAGCGCTCGCCGTCCCGTTCAGGCAATTGTGTTTCGTACAATTCCAGGCTCAGGGTGAATGGGTTGAACCAGACAAACTCGCTGTGGTACTCCCTGTCCAGATACTTTTTGGCGAGCCACGGCGGCAACAGGTTCAGCGCAGGCGTGATGACAAGCAGTGCCAGCGCCAGATAGGAGGCATAGATGATGGCCAGTATCCGTAAAACTTTTCTCACAACGTGTTCCCCTGGTTTGCTTGCCAGTGACTATAGACAATTTAGGGGGTTTTTGGGGCGGTAGCTCGCAAATATTTCGTGGCAGTACGGCTTTGCCTAGAGCCCCTTGCGATAACCATAGGGGGTTACGCCGGTCCACCCCTTGAAGGCGCGAATAAATGCGCTGGACTCGGAGAAGCCGGCACGGTGGGCGATCTCCTCGATACTCAGGCCCTGTTTGCCCAGAAAGTGGAGCGCGGTGTCGCGTCGCAGGCGATTTTTGATGTCCATGAAACTGGTGCCCTCTGTGGCGAGGCGTCGACGCAGGGTCTGGGGATGAAGATCCAGCAGTGCGGCTACTTCATTGAGTTCCGGCAGCCTGTCCATTTTGGGGCGTAGAACTTCGCGCACCTTGTTGGTCCAGCTGTCCGCGGCGTACTGCTGTGTGAGCATGAACAGCACTGGATGCCTGAGGAAATGGCGCAATGAGCTGTCATTTTGCATCAGGGGGCGTTCGAGCAGGGATGTGGCGAAGACCAGCGCCGAGCTGTCCTGGCCAAACTCGACCGGATTACCCATAAAGACCTGCCGGTACTCGTCACGGTGTGCAACGGGTGGATACTTTAGCCTGACCGCGGTGAGCGGCAGCTGATCCTGTACCAGCCAGTTGGAAAATCGCTGCGAATTACTCAGAAACAGTTCGCTGTGATAGGGGCCGGTCTCAGCGGGATCGTCTACTTCCTGCAGAATCAGGTGAGTATGCTCTGCCTCGGTTTCCAGGACCGGGTGCAGACCAAATTCAAACAGCTGATAAAAACGGCAGAAACGACTGAGGGCCTGACCGAGGGTGGCGCTGCTTATGACTGCCAGGCACATCATGGACCAGCTGCCTACGGGCATGCGCCGGGAAGCATAGCCCAGTGACTCGTCCTGCAGCGCGAGCATGGTACTGACTTGCAGGTCAGCGAAGCGTTCCACCGAGATTCTGGCGTCGTCTTCCAGCAGCAGTCTCGGAGAGATTCGGTTTTTTCGAAGTAGTGTTATCGGGTCCAGCCCATGCCGCACCGTCTGTTTCAGCACCGCGCGGGCAAAGTGGACTGAAATGGAGGGGCTGCGCAAGGCGTATCGTGCGACCTAGCCGGTCGCAGTCGTCAGGTGAACAGGTTTGTGCTCTACAGACGCGACCCGGTTGCGGCCACCGCGCTTGGCCAGATACATCGCGCGATCTGCTTCCTGGGAGAGCTCGTCGAGGCTCAATTCGCCTACCACGCAGGCGACCCCCAGGCTGACGGTGACCCCTATGCGCTGGAAATCAACGAGTAATGGTCGCTGGCCGATAGCCTCGCGAATGCGCTCTGCGAGTATCCGCGCCTCGGGCAGAGCGGTTTCCGGCAGCACCAGCAGGAATTCCTCGCCGCCGATGCGGGCGACCACGTCGCTGGAGCGGCTCAGGCGGGTGAGCGTGTCCGCAACCTGGCGCAGCACATGGTCGCCCACCTCGTGGCCGAAGCTGTCATTGACCTGTTTGAAATGGTCAATGTCGATCATGATGCCGGAGGTGGGCAGGCCGCGTCTTGAGGCCTGGGCCTTGCTGACCTGCAGCGCATCTTCAAGCCCACGTCGGTTCAACAGCCGGGTCAGCGGGTCCAGTGTCGCCAGGTCCGACAGGTGTTGTTGGTATTCAATAACCACGCTGGCGAGAAAGCCTATAGCGATAAGCGCATAGGCCGCGCTGTGGACGCCAAAAGCGATCGCTTCTCCGCGAGCCAGTTCCCCGGCGACTGAAAAATAGTAAATAGCCAGCGGCATACCCACCGTCATCGTGACGGCGGCATAGGCAATAATCGCGTCCCCGATATTGCGGTAACGCCAGCCGCGCCAGCCGCAGATCAGTCCGGTGCTCGCAAAGAACAGGGTTGCAGCGGCGGCCTGGACCACAAACATCTGCTGTGGTGGTAAAAAGAATACACACAGGCAGGCTACAAGACAGACTGCGCCCAGCGTAACCCGCCCGCGGGTGACCCCGGCGCGTTGGCCGGCAGCCATGAACAGGATGTAGCTATTGAGAATAATCATGACAGACGGCACATTGACCGCCATTTGCATGCTGGCGCTTTGTTGCAGGGTAATTGCGATCCAACCCAGCAGCGACGCCATGAAGTAGACCGTGAAGAGACCGAGTCCGGCAGGCGGTTTACTGGAGTCGGCCAACACGTAGACAACCAGCATCTGTGCGCAGGTAATGGAAAAAATCAGGCCAAATAGCATGAATGCCCAGTTTTCCGGAAAAATCTGCTCCATTGAGTGCCCTGTAGTGATTAATTGTGGTTGGGAGTCATCGCAAGTGATCACGCCACAACTGTCAGTTTACGTCAATTTTCGTGTAGGGGCAGGTCATTGCTACCCCGTGGCCGGATACCCATACTCCGTGGTCCCCCGAATACATGGCCACAGGAGACTATTCAATGCTGCCACGAGCTTTTACCGAAGAGCAGGCGATGTTCAGGGACGCCTACCGCAAATTCCTGGCAACCGAGATTGTGCCACAGATGGAGACCTGGCGAGAGGCGGGTATTGTGGATCGTGAAGCATTTCGCAAAGCCGGTGAGCAGGGCTTTCTGATGGTGTGGCCTGAGGAAAAGTTCGGCGGCATGGGCGACCCGGACTTTCGCTTCGAGCAGATCATTATCGAGGAGACTGCCTATGCCAGGGCGGGGGACTGGTACAACTCGCTGCACAGTCGACTGGTAGGGCCGTATCTCACCCGTTTTGGCAGTGAGGAGCAATGCAGCAGGTTCCTGCCCCCCTGTATCAGTGGCGAGTCCATACTCGCAATCGCGATGACCGAACCCGATGCGGGCAGCGATCTTGCAGGTATGCGATCCAGTGCGGTAGAGAAAGAAGACCACTGGCTGCTTAATGGCTCGAAAACGTTTATCTCCAACGGCATCAACGCGGATGTTGTGGTTGTTGCCGCAAAAACAGACCCGGAAAATAACCCTCACCATATGACCCTTTTCCTGGTTGAACGCGGGATGAAAGGCTTTGAGCGTGGCCGCAACCTGAAGAAAATGGGGTTGAAGGCACAGGATACCGCAGAATTGTTTTTCAATGATGTGGCTGTGCCCAAGGCGAACGTCCTGGGTGAGCCCGGACAGGGGTTCATTTACCTGATGAAAGGGCTGGCTGAAGAGCGCCTTATAGGTGCGGTAGGCTACCTGTCTGCCGCGCAGTTGTCCTGGGATATCACTGCAGACTACGTGAAAGAACGCAAGGCGTTTGGCAAGTCCTTGGCCGCATTCCAGAACACCCAGTTCAAGCTTGCGGAGCAGCGCACACAGCTTGATCTGGCCCAGGTGTATGTCGACCAGTGTGTTACCGCCTTCAATGCCGGCGCCCTGACGGCAGTGGATGCCGCCAAAGCCAAACTCGTCACCAGCGAATTGCAGGTCGCAACTGCTGACCTGGGGGTCCAGTTGCACGGCGGCCATGGGTATATGGACGAATATCCGATTAGCAGGCAGTATACCGACGCCAAGATATCAACGATCTATGCGGGTAGTTCCGAGGTGATGAAAATCATCATCAGCCGGGACTGTCTGGGAGAGAACTACAGCCCATTCAACGCCCGTAATTTTTGACGACCACGCAAAGGAGTTTGATTATGGATATTGCAGGAAAAGTAGCAATTGTTACCGGAGGCGCCTCAGGACTTGGGCGCGGCACCGTGGAAGCCTACGTGGGCAAGGGCGCGAAAGTCGCGATTTTTGACATGAACGAGGCCAACGCGAATGAGGTAATTGCCAATTTGGGTGCCGACAATGTCGCCTTCTGGAACGTCAACGTGGCGGACGAAGAATCGGTCAAAGCAGCAGTGGAAGGTGTCGTGGAAAAGTTCGGCGCCATACATGTTTGCAATAATTTTGCCGGGATAGGCAACGCCTGCAAAACCTACGGCAAGAACGGCGTATTCCCACTGGACCAGTATATGCTGGTGATAAATATCAACCTGGTCGGCACCTTCAACGTCTCGCGCTATGCCGCCGAGCAGATGGCGAAGAACCAACCAATCAACGATGACGGCGGCCGCGGCGTTATCATCAACACGGCCTCTGTAGCAGCCTACGAAGGTCAGGTGGGGCAGGTCGCTTATTCCGCGAGCAAGGGCGGAGTCATCGGGATGACCTTGCCCATGGCGCGAGATCTGGCCAGCTACGGCATACGAGTGAACACGATAGTGCCCGGATTGATTCATACGCCGCTGTTTGAGTCCCTGCCTGAGCAGGCCTACAAATCGCTGGAGTCCAGCGTATGCTACCCACCGCGCCTCGGGCAGCCGCAGGAAATCGCGCACCTGTCGGTATTTATCGCTGAGAATGATTACCTGAACGGCGAGAGTATTCGCCTGGACGGCGCCATTCGCATGCAACCACGCTAACGCAAGGAGAGTAAGATGGGGCCTCTGAACGGTTTTACTGTTATCGAACTGGCGGGTATTGGCCCAGCGCCCATGGGCGGCATGATGTTGGCCGATATGGGAGCCGAGGTGATTCGAATCGACCGCGCCGCCGGAGCCAGCCACCTTGTCATGAAGGACGTGAGCGCGCGGGGCAAGAAGTCCGTGGTGCTTAATCTCAAGTGTGCCGACGGTATCGAGACGCTATTGCGCATGGTGGAAAATGCCGACGTGCTGATCGACCCGTATCGACCCGGGGTGTGCGAGAAGCTGGGTATCGGGCCCGACATCTGCCTTGAACGCAACCCGAAACTGATCTTTGCCCGCATGACCGGCTGGGGCCAGGAGGGACCGTTGGCGCAGGCCGCAGGCCATGACATCAATTACATTTCCATTACCGGCGCGCTGTATGCTACCGGTCGCAAGGGTCAAAAGCCGGTGCCCCCACTAAACCTGGTAGGCGATATGGGCGGCGGCGGCATGCTGTTGGTGACGGGGGTGCTGGCGGCCATGCTGGAGACCGCCAATTCGGGCAAAGGCCAGGTCATCGACGTCGCGATGGTGGATGGGGCCGCGCAGTTGATGTGGATGTTCCATGGCTTCGAGACTATGGGATTGTGGGATGCCAGCCAGCGTGAATCCAACATGCTGGACGGCGGCGCGCACTTTTATGACGCCTATGAGTGTGCCGACGGGCAGTACATCTCCATCGGTTCGATTGAGCCGCAGTTTTATGCGCTGTTGAAACAGCATGCAGAGCTGTCGGAAGAGGACTTTGGCGACCAGAACAACGCCGCCCGATGGCCCGAGATGAAGGAAAAGCTGACCGAAGTATTCAAGCGCAAAACACAGGCCCAGTGGTGCGAGATCATGGAGGGCACCGACGTCTGTTTCGCGCCTGTGTTGAGCTTTGTGGATGCTCCGGCACACCCCGCCAATATCGCCAGGCAGACCTACATCGAGGTCGATGGTATTACCCAGCCAGCTCCTGCGCCGCGCTTTAGCCGTACGCCGTCTCAGGTGCAGCATGCGGGCCCACAGCCAGCCCAGGATACTGATAGCGTGTTGACCGCAATGGGCTTTGGTGAAAAAGAAATTGCCGCTCTGAAAGAGCAGGGCGCTATTGCATGAGAGTCAGATACGACGCCGCACAAAACAAAGAGGGTAGATCGTGAGTAACTACAACACAGTAACAATACAGCGCAACGAAGGGGTCGCAGTGCTTACACTCAATCGGCCCGATAGTCTGAATGCTTTTAACGCCGAGTTGCGCCACGAGCTGCGTTGTGCCGTGCGGGAAGTGAATGACGACGACAGCATACGGGTGGTCATATTGACAGGTGCGGGAAGGGCGTTCTGCGCCGGTGCCGACCTGGCGGAAACGGCCGAGAACCCCGCGACATTCCGGGTCGAAGACCAGCTCAACGGTGAGTACAAGCCAATTTTGTTGGAGATGAACAGCGCACCCAAGCCCTGGATCGCTGCGATTAACGGTGCCGCTGCGGGCATCGGCAGTGCGTTTGCGATGAACTGTGACCTGGTGATGATGGCCGATGACGCCTATATCTACCAGGCCTTCGCTGCCATAGGCCTGGTTCCGGATGGCGGTGCAACCTGGCATTTGGTGCGCACCCTGGGTCGCCACCGGGCCTACGAGGTAATCGCCTCGGGCGAGAAGATACGCGCCCAGAAGTGCCTGGATTGGGGTCTGTGTAATCGTGTCGTGCCCGCGGGCGATTTGTCGGCGCAGGCGCTGGACTGGGCACAACAGCTCGCAGCCAAGTCGCCGCTCGCTCTGCGCTATGCCAAGCAGGTACTTAACGCCGCTACCGACATCTCCGTCGGTGAAACAATTTCCTATGAAGCGAAGATGCAGCACCTGTGTGTCACCAGTTCCGATGCGACTGAAGGTGTCGCGGCTTTCATCGAAAAACGCGCACCGCGTTGGCAGGGCAAATAGCCCCGGGGCAACGCTGATCAGCTGCCGGCAATTGCGTTATAGTGTCCGCCCGATGTAGTCACGGAGTAGGCAATGGACGATGAGACGCGCCCTGAATTAAGCGCCTGGAAGGAGCGGGTGGCCCGCACCCTGGACGAACAGCGCAGTGATGCGCGCAGCAGGCGGCATCGGAGAGGGTATCGCACGGCCCGGGAAAACGTGAACGACCTTGTCGATCCGGCATCCTTTGTGGAATATGGTCAACTGGCAGTGGCGGCCCAGCGCAGCCGACGCGACTATGAAGAGCTGCAGTCCAGCACCGCCGCCGATGGTATTATCACGGGGACCTGCACGATCAACGCTGCGCAGGTAGGCGCAGACCAGGCAAGAGCCGCAGTTATCGTCAACGACTACTCGGTGCTGGCTGGCACCCAGGGTTATTTTCATCACAAAAAGCTCGACCGCATGTGTGAGCTTGCCGAGGAGCTCGGGCTGCCGGTGATCATGTATACGGAGGGCGGCGGTGGGCGACCCGGGGATACCGATGTGACTACCCAGATCGCCGGCCTGAATATTCGTTCCTTCAGCACCTGGGCAGGCCTCAGTGGCAAGGTACCGCGTATCGCCGTCAATAATGGCTACTGTTTTGCCGGTAATGCGGCCCTGTTCGGCTGTGCCGACTTCACTATTGCTACCCGCAGTTCCTGGATCGGCATGGCCGGACCGGCCATGATCGAGGGTGGTGGGCTTGGCAAATACGACCCGACTGATATCGGTCCCGTGGCAGTGCAGGAAAGAAATGGCGTGGTCGATATTGTGGCCGAAGATGAGGGTCACGCCACCGCCCTGGCGCGCCAGTTGCTGTCGTATTTCCAGGGGCCGGTGGCCCGTTGGTCGGCAGCTCCGCAGGAGACCTTGAGAGACGTCATTCCCCTGGACCGTCGCTGGGCGTATCCCGTCAGGCAGGTTATCCAGACAATTGCCGACAGCGCATCTTTTCTGGAGCTGCAGCGGGTATACGGCCGAGCCATTATCACCGGCTTTATCCACCTGGAAGGCAGGCCGGTCGCGCTTATAGCCAATGATTGCCAGCAGATGGGCGGTGCGGTGGATGCACAGGCATCGGAGAAGGCGGCACGCTTCCTGCGCATCTGTAACGCAATGCGTCTGCCGGTATTGTCATTAACCGACACCCCAGGGTTTATGGTCGGCCCCGAGAGTGAGAAGCAGGGTGCAGTGCGCAGCATGTCGGCCCTGTTCCTGGCCGGCGCTGCGCTGACAGTGCCTGTGGTAGCCATTTTCCTGCGCAAGGGGTATGGTCTTGGCGCCATGGCAATGACCGGCGGCAGCTTTGTCAGGCCCCTGTACGCCGCCTCCTGGCCCACTGGCGAATTTGGCGGTATGGGGCTGGAAGGTGCCGTGCAACTGGGGTACAAAAAGGAGCTGGATGCAGTGGCTGACCCGCAGGAGCGCGAGGCATTGTTCCAGCAGCTGCTGGCCCGCATGTACGAGGTTGGCAAGGCGACAGAAGCGGCAGCTCACCTGGAAATCGATGCGGTCATTGACCCGGCAGATACCCGGGCAGTGATCGTGCGTGCGTTCGCAGCAGCTGGCCGGGCGCGTCACCACTAGTACCCGGCGCTTGCCAGTATCCAATGGTATCGGTCAGCGCCTGATAAACGGAAGAGCTATGACAATAATGAAGAGCATCTGTTTTGCGGTGGCCCTGGGCCTGTCCGTCGGCGCCTTTGCGCAGGGCGGTAAACAGTTGCTGTGGGGCGATACGCACCTGCATACCACCTATTCATCTGACGCGTTTGCAAACAATAACCTGACTGCTGATCCCGATACGGCCTATCGTTTTGCGACGGGACTTCCGGTCATTCACCCCTATCACCGCGCCCGGGTGCAGATTGAAACGCCGCTGGATTTCCTGGTGGTCTCGGATCACGCGGAATACCTTGGCGTTATCCGGCACGTTTATTTCGAGGGCGTCGATACCAGCGAACTGGGATTGATCGACTCGGTAAAGGCCAGGGTCGCGCAGTGGGTGCTGCGCCGCGCCATGGACAACAAGAGCGCCCGTGATCTGTTTATCGATGTATTACCAGTACCGCAGGACCCGCGGGAGGCCGCCGCATCTGTAGTGCTTGGCGGCAATGTAGGTTGGTTGCCGCCTATGCCGCAGGTAGAAGTAGACACCTGGAACACGATAACCAACGCGGCCGATCGCTACAACAAACCCGGTGAGTTTACTGCCTTGATAGGCTGGGAATGGAGTTCGATCCCGGGCGGTGCGAATCTTCACCGGGTCGTACTGACGGATAGCGGGGCAGCCGTGGCACAACAGTTCCAGCCGTTTGGCCTTGACGACAGCCCCTATCCAGAGGACCTTTGGGCATGGTTGGAGTCCACCAGTTCAAGCACCGGCGCGGATTTCCTGGCGATCCCCCATAATTCAAATATTTCGAAAGGATACATGTTCGATACCACCAGCTTGCGCGGCGAAGCGCTCACCCCTGCGTATGTGGCGCTGCGGCGTAAATGGGAGAAAATCGCGGAGATCACCCAGATCAAGGGCGACTCGGAAACTCACCCTGACCTTTCTCCACAGGACGAGTTCGCCGACTTCGAGACCTATCCATACTACATTCAGAAAGACTTCACACCCTATGTAGCAGGCGTGGGCGACTATCTGCGGCCGGCCCTGCTCAGAGGTTTGGAAATGGCGCAAGAGCTGCAAACTAATCCCTATCAGCTCGGATTTATTGGCTCTACCGACGCCCATACCGCTATGGCCTCCGCAGAGGAGGGTAATTTCATGGGCAAGCTTGCCACCGACTCCATTCCCGAAAACAAGAACTCGCCCTTTGGCAGCAATGCCGGTACCTATGGCTGGGCGATGTCTGCCTCGGGTCTCGCGGCAGTGTGGGCGGCGTCGAATACCCGGGACGAGATTTTGGCAGCAATGAAGCGCCGCGAAGTATATGCCACAACGGGCCCGCGCATCGCCGTGCAGTTTTTCGGTGGTTGGGGTTTCAGTGAAGGGGATCTGGGCGCCACAGACCTTTACGCCCAGGCCAGCGGTACGGGTGTACCCATGGGTGGCGAACTGGTCTTGCCAGGTAGTGCATCAAGCGCACCAACATTTATAGTTCAGGCGCTGAAAGACCCGACTGGTGCCAACCTCGATCGGATCCAGATTATCAAAGGCTGGGTAGATGTCGCGGGTGAGTCACATGAGCAGGTCTACAATGTGGCCTGGTCCGGTAATCGTTCGCAGACTGCGGGCGGCGGTTTGCCTGCGGTGGGCAATACGGTCGATACAGCGAGCGCCAGGTATACGAATACGATTGGTGCGCCCCAGCTGCTGGCCCTATGGCGCGACCCGGCATTCGATGCGCAGCAGGCGGCGTTTTACTATGCCCGCGTGCTTGAGATTCCCACCCCGCGTCATTCGCTGTATGACGCCGTGGCACTGGGTGGCGATCAGGATACTCAGCGCCCGGACGCCATCCAGGAGCGGGCTTACACTTCGCCGATCTGGTACCAGCCCCGATAACTATCTCAATAACTATCTGTATAGAGGAGAAACACACATGATGAAG
>Ga0316189_10005325_pt1 | contig 12328 bp, 8 predicted proteins | sample LowCovwburrow_MG_FD_204930 | JGI IMG/M metagenome (GOLD analysis project Ga0316189, IMG submission 204930) | Coastal sediment microbial communities from Maine, United States - Lowes Cove worm burrow | ecosystem: Environmental > Aquatic > Marine > Coastal > Sediment | place: USA: Maine... | reverse complement strand
AATGGCCCCAATGGGTGGCAGACCAGCGTGTAAGTTGGCATGGTGTTGATTATATGTATCATGAAAATAGGGATATTCATGAAATGGTTGTTGATTATTGTGAGACGCTATTAGGGGTAGATGAAAGTGTAGGAGCCGTTATGTCCTATTTAGAAAAGGAAGGGTTGGCAGAATCAACATTGGTGATATATATGGGGGACAATGGTTTTAGCTGGGGAGAACACGGTTTGATCGATAAACGCCATTTTTATGAGGAATCTGTTAAAGTGCCGCTATTGGTACGTTGTCCGGAATTATTTGATGGAGGGAAAACACCAAAGCAAATGGTACAGAATATTGATATTGCCCCGACCATTTTGGCTGAGGCAGGAATCGAACAGCCTAAGGATATGCCTGGTGTCTCCTTTATCCCGGTATTAACCGCAGATGATGGAACCAATGCGCGAAAAGAAGTTTTTTATGAATATTATTGGGAATATGATTTTCCGATGACACCAACGGTCTTTGGTATGCGCACAGATAAATACAAGTACATAAAATACCATGGTATTTGGGATCGTAATGAGCTGTATGATCTGGAAAATGACCCAGAGGAAATGTACAATTTGATCGCTGATCCAGATAAACAGGAAATAGCCAAGTCAATGTCTGCCGCTGTTTATGATTGGATGGAAGAAACCAAGGGTATGAACATACCCCTGAAAAGGACGGTCAAATACCGCTATGGCGATTTTAAGCATAAAAATGAACACTAAACGGTACAGACCCACAGCAGGATTGTACTGATATTTCAAGCAGGACGCTTCATTTCAAGACTAATAGCTAAAACCCCCTTTAAGGTCAGACTTTTTATCTTACGTAAGGGGAGATAAATGAACCCCGCTTTTCAATTAGGGTACCTTGCTACATATCAGCACAATAAGTGCATTTTCATGATTTTTGGCCATGAATATATATCGCGACCCACCATCCTTGATATTGAACTGTTTTCTAATCTCGGCAACGGTTTTTGGAAAGTTTCTAGTGGTGATATTCGCTTTGCCAATACGCAATGCCTTCATGTTTTTTTTACTGTAGACATGGGTACTGTCTATTTTAAATATACGACCTGGAAAAGAAATAAGATCGTTCGAGGTGTATAAATGGGTATGCTCATGTAGTTTTAATACTGGATATCTTTGGGTAACAAGCTTAAACGCCCCGGATTTTAATAGTGCTGCATTGGGTTCATAAAGATAGTTCTGGGGAGCCCCCGGTTTAAGCCTGGAATGACCTTCTTCACCCCATTTAAAATCAAAGACCTCATCTTCCTTATTTTGATTGAGATTGATCGTATGGATCCGCAGCTTATGGTCCTCATTCTTATGTAAAACCCAAAGTAGTTCCTTCACTTCATTATTGACGGCAACAATATGTATATCCGTAGTAAACCGTAATTGTTCAATTCCTAGGGATAGATCAAGCAGGGGGGATGTTTTGAGCAGTACGAACTTGGATTTTAGTAGTAAGAGTTCCAAATGGTCAAGTACATTTGGCGAGCAATCTGAAAATTGAAATACTTTTCCTTTGTGTTCATTGCGTCTTGAGGGATCAAGGTAAATCCAATCGAAATGTTCTTTTGCATGCTCTAGAAATTGAATTCCATTCTTAGGTAATATGCGAATATTGGTTCTTCCAAGTACCTTGAAATTATGGGAAGCAATCAGGGAAAGTTCTTCATTGATCTCACAATGTACAACCTTTGTTATCTTCTTACTAAAAAAAAAGCTGTCTACACCAAATCCACCCGTTGCGTCCAAAAGCGATGTACCGGAAACCAAACTAGCTTTATAGGCAGCGGTTACCTCTGAAGAACATTGTTCAATATTCAACTTGTTGGGATATAGGATTTGATTGGATTTGAACCAGCTGGGTAATTTATGCTTAGCTCTTTTTTGGGCCTCGATCTGTTTCGCAAGTTCCTTTGAAGATACAAGCCCAAAAGGGCTTTCCTTAAGGAGTACTGACATGATGTCAGTATTTAATTTATTTTTTATAAACTCTTGTACACCAGTATCTAATATGTTATTATTGAATGTAATACTATAAGTTTTTAGTCAAAGATTTCACAATTTTATTTTCGGACAAAAATTCCTTTAAAATTACCTTTATGGCGGTGTATCCCGGTACTGCGATAATCATTCCTGTGATACCGAACAGAAGCCCGCCAATAATGATCACAAGAAAAATCTCCAAGGGGTGCGACTTGACACTATTGGAGAAAATAAAGGGTTGGGAAAAGAAATTGTCAACCAGTTGGCCAATGGCGAAACCGATCATGACATAAATGGTTTTTGGTAAAATGACCGTACTAAAATCAGATCCCAAATTACTGGTCATTGTCAGGATCATCATTATTACCCCTCCGATAATTGGACCCACATAGGGAATTAAATTCAGCAATGCGCAAAGAAATGCAATGACGATTGCATTCTCGATTCCGAAAATAAAAAGCACTATGGAATAGATGATAAAGAGGATAAGAATTTGGAGCACCAGTCCAATAAAGTATCTCGAAAGAAGATCCTTGATCGTATTGATTGATTTTTTTAATCGTGTTTCCTTGTTGTCGGGAATAAACACCAATAGTCCGTCTTCAAATAACTTACTGTCCTTTAAAAAGAAAAATGCTATGAATAAAACTGAGAACAAACCAATGCTCAAGCTTCCCAAAACCCCAACAAAGGAATTCAAGAAATTGGGAATGAATCCGAAATCCAAATTCGCAAAGAACGTAGATTTCTTGATGCCTTGTTCTATCTCCGTGGAACTGATGTTAAAATAGGAAGTTACCTGAATGTATAGATTTTCCACATTCGCCTGCAAGGCATCTATGTCTAAAAGCGATAGATTATGACCTTGGGCAACAAGCAAAGGAATGAATAGGGCGATTATGCCAGCGATAATACCTACGAGCAATAGCATTGTAACAATGACCGCTATCGTACTATTGAATTTTAATTTTCTTCTAAGAAACAATACAATTGGTCTACCTAATAATGAGGCTACGGCGGCAATGGCCAGATAAACTAGTACCGATTGTATTTTGTAAAGAAATAGCAACAATAGCCCAATACCGACTAAAATTCCAATGGCCCTAACTATTCCTTCAGAAATCATCTTAGCGTTCATATGTTAATTTTTAAAGGCATAATAAACAATATTAGCGCCCATTTGTAAAGCTTTTTCACGTATCTCTTTGGGGTCGTTATGTACCGATGGGTCCTCCCAACCGTCACCCAGATCAGATTCAAAGGTAAAAAGAAGTAGCAAACGTCCTTCGTTGATAATGCCAAAAGCCTGTGGACGTTTCCCATCATGCTCATGAATTTTTGGTAAGCCATCCTTAAAGGAAAAAGGTTCCGAAAATATGGGATGATCCGCTCCAAGTTCCTCAAGTTCAATATTGGGAAAAACCTTGGTAAGTTCTTTTCTTAGATAAGGTGCCATACCATAATTGTCATCAATATGTAAAAAGCCACCAGATAAGAGATAAGATCTTAAATTTTCGGCCTCAGCTGTTGAGAATACTACGTTACCATGGCCAGTCATGTGTAAATATGGATACTGGAAAATGCGATTATCCCCGACTTCCACCGTGCCGGGTTTTTGCATGATTTTAGTGCCAATATTGGCATTGCAATACCGAATCAGATTGGGTATGGCAGTTGGGTTGGCATACCAATCACCACCACCGTTGTATTTTAAGATCGCAATTTCCTGATTGTAGGCATAAAAGGATGTTAAAAAGAAGGTAATGAGCAATATGAAGGTAAGGTGTTTCATTCTGGACCGTACTAAATATAAGAATCAAATTTAAGTATAAACATGTTGAAAAAAAGCTTCATCACAATAATAATTCCCATAGCTTTGGGATTCTTGGCCTTTACTATCAATACATCCCTTCCTGAACACAATTCCAAGCTTGTATTGAAAGATAGTCAGATCTATGAACCCATTGTGGTATTGGAGCTGTTTACATCCCAAGGTTGTTCTAGTTGTCCTTCTGCCGATATTCTTTTGAACAAAATGAAAAAACAATACCCGGAAAAGGTTTTCGCCCTATCCTATCATGTTGATTATTGGAATTACATCGGATGGAAAGATCCTTTTAGTAAAACGGAACACGCGACAAAGCAGCGTAAATACAATATAAAATTTCGGAATAACAGCAATTATACGCCCCAACTTGTAGTAAACGGAATGGAACACCTTGTGGGGTCGAACGCATCCAAGCTTTCGCAAAAGATCAATACCTATCAAAGGCAAAAAACAGTAAACCATATAGCGTTGTCCAATGTCAAGCAGGCAGAAAAAGGAGTTTCCTTTGATTATAATGTTGATGGAGCACTAATAGATAGAAATCTCCGGACGATTCTTGTATTGGACGAACGCACTACCGCGATAAAGCGCGGAGAGAATAGGAATAGGGTATTGACGAATGGTAATATCGTAGTCAATGAAAGAATTGTTCCGATTACAAGTCAAAATGGTTCATCCTTTATTGAGATTCCAGACCTTATCCAGGCCAACGAAAATATACATTTGATCCTGTTGGTTGAAAATAGGGATCTTGATATTTTGGCGGCTACCAAATATGAATTGAAAAATCTATGATTCGGGATGCATGAGCTCAGGAGCGAACTAACCGTTATTGATCATGTTCACCGTTGTACATGCAACGATCGCAGCGGTTTCTGTACGTAGTCTGTTTGGTCCTAATGAAACGGGTAAAAACCCTTTCCCATAGGCTTGGTCAATTTCATTTCTTGAAAAATCACCTTCCGGACCTATCAATACAGTAATATCCTTATCAGGTGCCACCCGCCTTTTCAATTCCAATTTTTCCTCTTCATCACAATGGGCTATAAACCGAAGTCCGTCTTGGGGTTGTTCTATAAATTCCTTAAAAGGGATCGCATCGTTCAATTTTGGCAGAAATGCCTGTACCGATTGTTTCATGGCAGATTGAATTACCTTTTGCATCCGTTCTTTTTTGATCAACTTACGTTCAGATCGTTCACAAATTATCGGTGTAATTTCATCAACGCCTATTTCAGTGGCCTTTTCAAGAAACCATTCAAATCGGTCATTGCTCTTGGTAGGTGCCACAACTAAATGAAAATGGTACATCTTACTGGGCCTCTTGGTTGTTGATATAATCTCGGCCTTACATTTCTTAGGGTTGGGAACAATGATTTTCGCAGTGAACATATATCCCTTACCATTGGTCACCTGAAAGATATCGCCCTCTTTTTTGCGTAAAACCTTGATCATATGGCCACTTTCCTGTTCATCTAAAACAAATTGAGAGGCGGAGTTGTCTAATCTAGGATGATAAAATAATTGCATAATTAGTGTTATTTTTTTTCCAATTTACCTTGGGCATGTTCAATGCCCAATTCGATCCATTGTTGAAGTTGTTCCTCGGTCCCAAACCCTTTGGGTGAAACATATATGAATTCCTTCATTGGTCTATTCGTAAAATCCATGGGACGTACATGCTCTTGTTCAAGTATTTGCTTGAATTTAGTACCAATAACGCGGACCATTAGGTCATTCTTAACGATACCCACGGTCATTTTACCCTTGAACATTATCGCCAATCCACCGAACATCTTCTTTTTGGAAATATGTTCTGTAATGGAATCCGGAAAAAGCCGTAATGCAAAATCCAATCGTTTTTCTAGTGCTTCATTATAGGCCATACGAAATTTATTTAAAGGACATATCTTGCCTTAGCGGCAACCTCCTGTCCTGCGAATTGTTGTGATTTGTACTTATAGTAACCGACAATACCGATCATAGCGGCATTATCCGTACAGTATTCTAACTTAGGGATAAAGGTAGACCATGCATACTTCCGTTCGGCCTCTTTTAAAGCGTTTCTGATTCCCGAATTGGCCGAAACCCCGCCACCTATTGCTATTTGTTTAATTCCGGTCTGTTTGACTGCTTTTTTTAGTTTATCCATTAATATTCCAATCACTGTAAATTGGATCGAGGCACAGATGTCATTTAAATGTTCCTCAACAAATTTCGGATTCTTCTTGGTTTCTCGCTGAACAAAGTATAAGACACTCGTCTTAAATCCACTAAAGCTAAAATCAAGTCCATCAACCTTTGGTTTGGGAAAAGGAAAACTAGTAGGGTTCCCGATGCGCGCATAGGCATCAATAAGTGGACCTGCGGGATAAGGCAACCCCAAAATCTTACCACTCTTATCAAAGGCTTCCCCAACGGCATCATCCAAAGTTTCACCGAGTACTTCCATCGTAAAATAATCACTTACCTTAACAATCTGGGTATGCCCTCCACTGATGGTCAAGGCCAAAAAAGGAAAACTAGGGATCCTTTGCGCTTCATCCTTGATAAAATGCGCTAAAATATGAGCTTGCATGTGGTTTACCTCGATCAATGGGATGTCCAATCCCAATGCCAAGGACTTGGCAAAAGAGGTTCCGACTAATAATGAACCCATAAGTCCCGGTCCGCGTGTAAAAGCTATGGCAGATAATTGTTTTTTGTCGATATTTGCCTTAATTAAGGCTTGGTGCACAACAGGTACTATATTCTGTTGATGTGCCCTAGAGGCAAGTTCGGGAACAACACCCCCATATTCCTCATGTATTTTCTGGGTTGTAACAACATTGCTCAAGACCTTATTGTTACATAATACCGCTGCCGACGTATCATCACAAGAGGATTCTATGGCAAGAATGTTAATAGTTTTATTTTCCACAGGTTTGGAATAAAAATTGGAGTACAAAGGTAAAACATAAAAACACTATCAAAAAACTAAGAAAAATACTGGTTAGAATGTTATTGGTGGTGATACTGATCAGCGTTTTAGGGACCATAATATTTTCTTTGCCTTATGTTCAGACCCGATTGGCCAACTACGCCACAAATACCATCAATAATGAATTTGGTACAAATATCAATATAGAGGGGTTACGGGTATCCATGCTAACATGGGACGCCCTATTGAAAGGGGTATATATTGAGGATTACCAAAAAGACACCCTGTTCTACATAAATGAGTTGAGCACTTCTATACTAAGTGTTCGAAATTTATCAAAGGGAAAATTGGAATTTGGTAATATTGATATTGACAAACTTAATTTTAAGCTTAGGACCTATAAGGACACCACAAGTTCAAACCTTGAGGTTTTTATTGATAAGCTTGATGATAAAAAACCAAGAAAACCAGGTACACCTCCCTTCTTTTTTTCATCTTCAAGCGTAGAGATCAATAACAGTGCATTTAAACTCATAGATGATAATCTGGAGCGAAGCGAGACCTTGGATTTTGAAGGCCTCCAAATTTCGGCAACCGATTTTCTGATTTTGGGCCCTGATGTCAGTACCAATATCAATGCCATGTCATTCAAGGACCAACGAGACATCAAGGTAAATAAACTTACCACACAATTTAAATATACCAAGCAGCAAATGAGATTCGATACCTTGCGCATCGAAACTCCGGAATCGGACCTAAAGGGAAATTTAGTATTTGATTATGATCGAAAAGATTTCAAGGAATTCTTGGATAAGGTGCGAATCACTGCCTCTTTTGTGGAGTCAACCGTATCCCTCGACGAGATAAACTTACTGTATGACCAATTCGGAAAGGGAATATCGGTTTCATTTTCCTCGAATATGTCGGGAGTTCTAAACGACCTAAATGCGGAAGATCTTTTTCTACAAACGAACAATACGGGAATTCGTGGGGATTTTAATTTCAAGCATCTGTTTTCGAGGGAGGCTTCATTTATAATGGAGGCCAAAATGAAGAACGTGACCAGCAGTTATTATGAATTACGATCTTTGATGCCTAATATTCTAGGAAAGTCCATACCATCTACCTTTAGTAAAATAGGGCAGTTTACAATAAGGGGAGATGCCACGGTAACCGAGAATTCGGTGAAAACAAAAGCCAATTTCAATACCGGTGTAGGGAGCAGTTATGCCGATTTGGAATTGACCGACTATAATAATATTGACGATGCTACCTACCATGGATTTGTATCGCTGATCGATTTTGATTTGGGTAGAATAGTGGATAATACAAGGGTAGGGAAGACCACCTTGGATTTTAATGTGGAGGGAAAGGGATTTGCCAAGGAGAACCTGAACACGGAAGTAATCGGGGAGGTCTATTCAATGGAGTTCAATAACTATACCTACAAGAACCTAAAGGTTTCCGGTATATTGAAGGACCAATTGTTCGATGGTTCTATTTTCAGTAATGACGAGAATATTCGGTTCAACTTCCAAGGGTTGGCCGATTTTGCCGAAGACCGTAACAATTTTAATTTTAGTGCCAAAGTAGATTATGCCGATTTCAAGAAATTGAACTTCATCAACGACAGTGTCTCCATATTCAAGGGGAACGTGAATATTGATATAACCGGGAATACATTGGATAACCTTGTCGGCGATATCAACTTCACCAAGACCAATTATCAAAACAAGAACGATACTTATTATTTTGATGATTTCAAAGTATCCTCCACTTTTGAGAACGATACGATAAGAACCATTGATATAAATTCACCCGATATCATCACCGGGTACCTTAAAGGAAAATTCAAGGTGAAGGAACTGGGTAGATTGATCCAGAATTCACTGGGAAGTATCTATACAAATTACAAGCCATTTGAAATTTCGGATGGTCAGACACTGGCCTTCAATTTTAAGATTTATAACAAAATCGTGGACGTCTTTTTCCCAGAGGTGAAATTTGATCCCAATACGTTTATCAGAGGTAATATAATTGCTGATAGCGGAGATTTTAAATTGACCTTTAGATCTCCGAGCATTGCTGCATTTGGAAATGAGGCAGACAACATAGATGTGAAGATCGATAATAAGAATCCCCTCTTCAATACCTTTGTTTCGGTAGGAGACCTATCAACCAATTATTATGATGTCAAAGACTTCAATTTGATCAACACCACCTTAAAGGATACCCTTTTCTTTAGGGCTGAATTTACGGGAGGAAGCGAATACAATGATAGCTATAACCTAAATTTTTACCACACCTTCAATAAACAGAACAAATCGGTCATTGGCTTGAAGAAATCCGATATTAGTTTCAAGGGCAATATCTGGATATTGAACAGGGAAGGGAATAATAAGAACAAGGTTATTTTAAACAAAACCCTTGATAGTATTGTAATCGAGGAAATTGTAATGAACAATAATGAACAGGAGCAGATACGCTTAAGGGGACAATTGGCCGACTCTACCTATAAAGATCTCGAATTGCAATTTAAAATTGTATCCTTGGAAAAGATAACCCCTGCCCTGGATAGTTTAAAATTAGGTGGAGAAGTCAATGGGACTTTGAATGTCCTACAAAAAGACAATGTCTACCTTCCATCATCGAATTTGGGAATATCCGATTTTTCGGTAAACGGATTTCGATTGGGGGACCTAACCATCGGTATCGTGGGGAATCGTGATCTGTCGGATTTTGTGGTGAACTCGCAAATAACCGAAAATGGTGTCGATAGAATGAGCATTATTGGCAACATTGTCAATAAAACCGAAATGCCCCAGGCCAACCTGTTGGTTAATTTCAACAACTTTAACCTAGCTCCGTTCAGCCCCTTGGGGGAAGGGGTGATAACAAATATTCGAGGAGGGTTGAGCGGAAGTGCACGTTTTCAAGGGGATATAGAAAATCCGGATTTTAGTGGGGTACTCGCCATGAACAATGCTGGCATAGCAATTCCTTATTTGAATGTAGATTATGGCTTTGGGTCAAATTCAAGGGTTCGCCTATCTGGGCAAACCTTTAACTTTGAACGGATCAGGCTTACCGATGTGGCAAAGAACACAAGGGCCACCCTGGACGGGACCATCACCCATAGTTTCTTTAAAGATTGGGTATTGGACCTAAATGTCGATACCAACAGTGAACGCCTCTTGATTTTGGATACCCCTTTTGAGGAAGAGGTTCTATACTATGGAACCGGATTTTTAAATGGGACAGGTAGGATTTTTGGACCTACCAAGGCTTTGACCATCAATGTAAACGGTGAGACCGCCCGTGGCACCTCTTTGAAAATCCCTTTAAGTGATGTTACCACCATAGGGGACTATTCCTATATCAAGTTTATTGAAAAGGACGAAGTTCAGATCAATGAGGTCGAAAGGGTTTTGGAAGATATAGAAGGTTTGGAAATGGAATTCGATCTTGATATTACCCCGGACGCGGAAATAGAGATCGTAACCGACCAAAAAACAGGAAGTTCCCTTAAAGGTACGGGAGTAGGTACGTTGCTAATGCGGATCAACACTAAGGATAAATTTGAAATGTTTGGGGATTTCGTGGTGGTTACAGGAGAATATAACCATAAGTTTGGTGGAATTATTAATAAAACATTTAATGTAAAGCCCGGTGGGAGTATCGTCTGGGACCGGGAACCCCTTGAGGCCCAGTTGAACATGGAAGCCGTTTATTCCTTAAATGCTAATCCGGCACCACTATTGGATAATCCTGGTTATACCCGGAGGATACCAACAGATGTGGTGATCAAGCTTACCGAAGAATTGTTAAGTCCTAATATCGAGTTCAATATTGAGTTCCCAGGCACCAATTCCATCATTAAATCCGAACTTGAATATAGGCTCCAAGATCCCACTGTTGAGGATAAGAACGCTTTTTTCCTATTGGCGCAGGGTACTTTTGTGAACGACCAGAGCGGGATCAATCAACAGGCGGTTACAGGTAATTTGATACAGTCGGCCTCTGGATTGCTCAACCAAGTATTGAGTGGAGGCAATGATAAATTCAATTTAGGACTCTCCTATGAGCAGGGTATCCAAGATCGTAACACGAATATAGAAACAGAGAATAGGATCGGTGTAACGGTTTCCACGAAGATCAGTGATCGTATATTGTTGAACGGTAAGGTAGGGGTGCCTGTTGGGGGGGCAACCGAAACAGTGGTAGCAGGAGATTTTGAACTACAGTTATTACTTAATGAAGAAGGAACCTTGAGCGCCAAATTCTTTAATAGGGAAAATGAGATACAGGAGTTTTTAACTGACAGACAGGGCTATACACAAGGGGCCGGACTCTCATATGAGGTAGATTTCAATAGTTTCAAAGAGCTTATGGGTAAAATGTTCGGTGACGGAAAATCAAAGAAAAAAGACAATAAGGATACTTCAAGGGCTGAAGAAGTTATGGGAAAAGACAGTTTATTACGGTTTTATCAAAAAAATAAAGGCATATAAAATCTACACATTGTACTTCATAAATGTGGAATTTTAAACTTCTATATATTTAAATGCCCACGAAAACGTTTTAGTGCATTAATATCAGTAAAATAAAGGGCTACAACATACCTTAATTAAAATAAGTTTGTTAATTTTGCTAGCTTAATTTTCTTGATGACATCCAAAATTAAAAAGATAGGTGTATTTACTTCAGGAGGTGATTCTCCGGGTATGAATGCCGCTATACGTTCGGTAGTGAGAACCTGCGCTTATTTAAAAGTTGATTGCGTTGGGATCTATAGAGGATACCAGGGGTTGATCGAAGGAGACTTTAAATCTATGGACGCAAGAAGCGTCAACAATATCATTAACAAGGGCGGTACAATTCTTAAATCCGCAAGATGCAAGGAGTTTAGGACCAAGGAAGGTCGTAAATTGGCATATGAACAGCTACGGGCAGAAGGTATTGATGCCTTTGTGGTAATCGGGGGCGATGGTAGCTTTACAGGTGCCATGATCTTTAATGAAGAATTTGATTTTCCGGTAATTGGAATACCAGGAACCATTGACAATGATATTTTCGGGACCACATTTACCTTGGGATTTGATACTGCCTTGAATACCGTTGTTGAGGCAATTGATAAAATACGGGATACGGCAAGTTCACATAACCGTTTGTTCTTTGTAGAGGTAATGGGACGCGATGTTGGTCATATTGCATTGAATGCTGGAGTTGGTGCAGGAGCGGAGGAAATTCTGATTCCCGAGGAAAACCTAGGATTGGATCGGCTTTTGGAGTCGTTGAAACGAAGTAAGGAATCCGGAAAATCCTCAAGTATCGTTATTGTGGCCGAAGGTGACAAGACCGGAAAGAATGTTTTCGAGTTAAAGGAATATGTTGAGGAAAACTTTCCTGTTTACGATGTTAGGGTATCTGTCTTGGGACATATGCAACGAGGTGGGTCACCATCCTGTTATGATAGGGTATTGGCCAGTAGGATGGGAGTAAAGGCGGTTGAGGCATTATTGGAAGGAAAGACTAATTTAATGGTTG
>Ga0316189_10005324_pt1 | contig 12333 bp, 9 predicted proteins | sample LowCovwburrow_MG_FD_204930 | JGI IMG/M metagenome (GOLD analysis project Ga0316189, IMG submission 204930) | Coastal sediment microbial communities from Maine, United States - Lowes Cove worm burrow | ecosystem: Environmental > Aquatic > Marine > Coastal > Sediment | place: USA: Maine... | reverse complement strand
CACGCATGATTTAGTTCTTATTGGGCCTGAAATATATCATAGATGGGATGATGATGATATCGCTCCTGAAAAGCGAAATAATGCCCATGTAATAACCATTCAATTTTCAAAAGATCTTTTTGACCAGTCCTTATTCTTAAAAGAATCCTTTTCTTCCATTAATAACCTTTTAAAAGACTCTCAAAGGGGAATAAAGTTTTATGGTGATACTTTTAATACTATTGTTGAAAAAATGAAGAATTTAACATCGGCAAAAAAATTCGAGTCAGCCATTGATTTTCTTAAAATTCTAAATATACTCTCTTTATCAAAACACAAAAAGTTTTTAGCAAGTGAAGGGTTTACTTCCATCAAAGAGGATGTTAACGGTGATCGAGTGAATAAAATGTATTCATATATTCTAGCTCATTTTAATGATTCAAATTTAAGAATCACCGAATTGGCTCAAGAATCTAATATGAGTACTTCTGCTTTTGGCCACTTTTTTAAAAAAAGCACTAATAAAAATTTTACGCAGTTTGTAGTTGATATGAGGCTCGGTTATGCTTCTAAATTATTACTAAATTCAAATCATTCTATAAGTGAAATTGCATATGAATCAGGCTTTAACAATATTGCTAATTTTAACAGGTTATTTAAAAAGAATAAATTTATTACACCAAAGCAATACAGACAAAATTTAAAGCAGTCTAATAATTTTAATTGGAAAAAACAACTCAGCCCAAATCAGTTTATTCCTTCTTAAAAAAGAATAATATTATGAAACACCATAAAATAGCAGTACTCGGTCCAATTCCACGGGATCATATTACAACACATAATAAAGAAATAATAACTAAATATGGTTGTGTAACCCATACTACCATTGCGCTTTCAAAACTTTTTGGTACTAATGGAACTGTTATACCTGTTACTCATGTTAAGAAAGTTGATGAACCAGCCATAAAAGCTATTTTTTATCCATATAATAATGTTTTATGCTCCCATATTTCGGCTGAATCTGATCAAGGGGATATTATTTCATTAACCTTTTTAAACCAAAATGAGCGTGTAGAAAAGCAAACAGGGTTTATGAATCCTATTTTAGAAAAAGATGTTGAGCATTTATTAGACTGTGACGCTTTTGTTATGGTGCCTGTTACCGATTTTGAAGTTCCCTTACAAACCCTTCAATATATTAAATCTAAAAGTGATGCTTTAATAGTATTTGATGCGCACGGGCCCACAAGTACAGTTACTATGACTGGCGATAGATATATGAAAGTGTGGGTCGACAGAGATAGCTGGCTACCCTATATAGATGTATTAAAAATGAATTTAGAAGAAGCTCACTGTAGTTGGTTTGCCAGAGATTTTCATTTAGAAGATATGCATAATTATGATGATGCTTGCAAAAGAGAGTTACCGAAATTTGCACAGCATTGTATAAATTTAGGCGTTAAAGCAGTATATATAACCCTAGATGCTTCTGGGGGCTTGGTGTATACTCAAAAAGATGGCAAATTAAAAGAACAACTGGTTAAATCTGTTAAAGTAGATAAGGTGATAGACACTACAGGTTGTGGGGATTCTTTTGCAGGTGGATTAACTTATGGTCTTTTAAAATATAAAGATAATTTTATTAAGGCAGCTCACTATGCCAATGCCATGGGTGCCCAACGCACCCAAGGAAAAACATTCGAAGTATTCAAATCATTAGAAGAAACAGATAAAATAATTAAAGAGAATTATACTTCATAATATGTAATTTTATGTCAAATGGTTTAAAACTGAGATCACTATTAAACGCACTCGAATGGTAAGTTGAAGAAAAGGAATTTGATGCTCCCTTAAATGAGTATCACGAATACTCAGTTAAATGGGTAGGTAGCGACCAGTTTATCGCGTCGATGATAATGAAATATATCGTAATTTTGGAGAGAGTGATAAATACCCAGAGCCAATGTTTGCCATTTTAAACTTCGTCAAAATTACCGACTCACCAATGACAGGTACTTAGTGAGTTATGGAAGTTGATCGGGTAAAACACCAATTCCGAAAATAAGAATCGACTGCGTTCGAGTAAACAAGCGTAAATAATAAACTAATAATCTATAAAAGAAATGATTTTTAAGTATTTCAAAATAATAAGTCTGCTAGTTTTGATAGTATCTTGTTCAGACTCTAAAGTTAAAGAAGTAAATACAAATGGAACTAGAACTATTCCGCCCGTGGAAAGCTACAATAATAAAACACTTCAAGTATATACAACCGCTAAGGATACAGAACTAAGACTAACCAAAACTAGTGAGCAAACTTTTAAAGATAAGGTACAACCCTTAGAAACAGAAGTTGTCGTTTTTGTAAATCCAAAAAAATCATTTCAGGAATATTTAGGAATAGGCGGAGCGATAACGGATGCCTCATCCGAAGTGTTTTCTAAGTTGAATGATGCGCAACAAAACAGATTGTTGCAATCACTATATGGGGAAGACGGTATTGGTTATAACATTATTAGAACAAGCATTCATAGTAGTGACTTTGGTTTAGGCAGTCATACGTATATTGAAGAAGGCGATGCAGAATTAAAGTCATTTTCAATCGAAAAAGATAGAAAAAATAGGCTGCCTTTCATAAAAAGAGCTATCGGTTTAATTGAAAAAGATTTGGTTTTTTATGCCAGTCCATGGAGTCCACCTGCTTTTATGAAAAGCAATAATAATATGTTAAAAGGAGGGAAATTACTACCAGAATTTCGTCAAGCTTGGGCTAATTATTATGTTAAATTTATTAAAGCCTATGAAGAAGAAGGTGTTCCAGTTTGGGGATTAACAATTCAAAACGAACCAATGGCCGTTCAAAGGTGGGAATCTTGTATCTATACAGCTGAAGAAGAACGCGACTTTTTAAAAAATTACTTAGGACCAACATTAGAAAAAGAAGGTTTAGGAGATAAAAATATTGTAGTCTGGGATCATAATAGAGATTTAATTACAGATAGAGCGAATATTATTTTTGAAGATCCTGAAGCTTCGAAATATGCTTGGGGTATTGGTTTTCATTGGTATGAGACTTGGACTGGTGGTTTGCCAAAATATGACAACTTAAAAAATATAAATGAATCTTTTCCGTCTAAAAATTTATTATTTACCGAAGGTTGTCAAGAAGGGTTTGATCCAGAAAAATTACAGTATTGGCCAAACGCAGAACGTTATGGAAATTCTATGATAAACGATTTTAATAGCGGTGTTGTTGGTTGGACAGATTGGAATATTTTATTAGATGAAAGAGGTGGGCCAAATCATGTGGGAAATTTCTGCTTTGCCCCTATTCATGCCGATACAAAAACAGGTGAGTTAATATACACACCAACCTATTATTATATTGGACACTTTTCAAAATTTATTAATCCTGGGGCTTTACGTATAAGCACAACAACTAGCAGAAGTAGCATTGAAAGCACATCGTTTAAAAATAAAAATGGAAAGATTGTTACTATAGTTATGAATACAACGGATAACAAAATAGCGTATAAACTGATAGTTGGTAATAGTGAAACACTATTAGAAATTGAACCGCGTGCTATGCAATCTATCCTGTACTAAGATTTAAATTTTGAACCCAACATATTTTGAATAAAACATGCACTTTTTTATAAGCATGACAACATTGCTATAAATTTATAATTTAGGAATAAAACTCGCTATAAACCGTAAACTATTAAATTATTCATTTAGGCTTTCAAAACTTTGGTTTTTCATTTTTGTCCCAAAGACCCCAATAAGCTCCAACATCTCCTTCAGCTCCTACTTTCCATGATTCATCAAATGATGAAAAGTAAAATATCTCTATATCTTCTTCTTTCGACCATTTTTGAGAATTTATAAAATATTTTAATGCATTTTTAGTTGATGGAAATGCTCCTTCAAGGTTAGTACCCTCACTTGGCCAGCCTGTTTCTGAAATAATTACTTTTTTGCCGTTTCCAGCTTTTACTGCTTTATTATACATGTCCTTCATGTACAATAAGGAATAATCCTGATCACAACCTTCCCAAAATGGATAGCAATTTGCTAAAATTACATCACAAGCTTCTGTAATTCTTGGTCGCTCAGAGAACTCATAATAGGCATCAACATAACCCACGGGAATGTCCGGTAAAGCGTCTTGAACATGGTTGATAAAATCTAACAATTCATCTTCTGTCAAATCACCACGATACATAACTTCATTACCCACTGCCGCAATATCTACATAGCCATCATTGGCCAATTGAATGAGGTTTTTAACTTCTTTTTGATTGATTTCCTGATCATCACCTAACCAAGCACCTACCATGGTTTTAATGCCAAATTCTTTTGCTATTTTCGGAATCGCATCATTACCGTCTGTGCATGAAAACGACCGTATCCATTTCGTATATGGCTTGATAATTTGCATGCGTCGACGTATTTGTTCTTCAGAAATTTGATCACCAGGTTTTTGTCCTTCTTCATACGGACTAAAACCGATACCGTGCATTCCGTCTTCCAAAACTTTTCGATATAAATTGCCTAATTCTGCAGGTGTTTTATTCTCATAATCCAGCGAAGCTAAGGCTAAAAACTTCTCAGACCTTCCAGACATATAACATGTTTTTAAATTATTAAATTATTTCTTTTCTACTCTCCAATTCTCGTCTAATTTCATTCGCACGCTCTTCGGATAAACTATAATTTCGCATTACATACATAGCAATCAACGTGCCTGTCATAGGGAAGAAACAAAAGAAAGCATGTAATCCGTCAACGGCAGACTGTTGGTCTGTAGTTACGAGATCTGGATTAAAGCCCACTATAGCGATAATAACACCGCTCAGCGCCCCAGCTATGGCGAATCCAACCTTCACCATCCACCAGTAAATAGCTCCAAAAATTCCTTCTCGTCGTTTTCCTGAATTTAGCTCATCAATATCAATAACGTCAGCGGTCATTGACATCATTATGGTAAACAAGCTTCCTATTCCAAAAGAAAATAAAGGTAGTGCTATAATGTACATCCAAGGTTTACCGGGAATGAATAAAAAGTATAACATGATATATCCTATAACAGAAATTCCCTGAGCTAACAAAAAAGCATTTTTCTTTCCTAAGACCTTAGACATCCAGGTTACAACGGGAATAACGATAAATGTGGTTCCTAATGCTCCTATACATCCAAACAAAGCTACCCAAACTCCACTAGCATCCGGATCACCATTAAAAAGCTTATAAACAATCACAAAAAAAGTGAGTGTCGCAACGGTATTAAAAGCATTATAAATTAAAAACGTGGCAACGCATATTTTTCTAAACTCTCTAATTTTAAACGCTTCTGTAAAGCTCTTTAATATATTTTTTAAGCTGTTGCCAATATTCGCAGCTTTTAACGGCTCATAATCTTTATGAAGCGTTGATTCACTCTTAATAAACAGCGCCGGTACAATGGCACAAATCGCACATGGAATTGCAACCCATATGGCAAGTTCTCTAGCGGCTACATCGGCCGATGGAAACCAATCTGGATCATACATAATCACCCAAAACCAAGGTGCAATCACCCATGCCCATTGACCGATCCATTGGGCAACTGCCATGATGTTAGTGCGTTCATGAAAATCATCACTCATTTCATAACCCATGGCCACATAGGGTACACTAAAAATAGTAAGGCCCAAGTAAAATACAATGGACCATAAGAAGAAGTACCAGAAATTATATTGCAATGAATTCTCCTTAAAAAGTTGCCACATAAAAATGTAAGACACTCCCATAAGTAGTCCACCAATCAAAACGTATTGCCTCCTCCTTCCCCATCTGGATTTGGTATTGTCTGAAATATAACCCATAATAGGGTCAGTAATGGCGTCAAATATTCGAGGAAGGAAGAATAAAACTCCCCACATCCATCCCGGAAAACCAAGATCTTGAACCAAAACCACCATAAAAATACTGAGAATCGCCGGAAACATTTGATTGGCCAACATACCAATACCAAAAGCTATTTTTTGCCCCATTGGAACTTTATCTCTTGATGCTGTTTTAGTTATTGACATAATTTAATATTCTTTTGGTTTGAAACCATTTTTATGATTTTGCAATCACAATGGTTTGCATAGTTTGCACTCAAACTATTTGTATTGCTAATTTATTCCGAGCCTAAAATTAAATATTTCTTTTGTTTTACTTTCATTAAAGAGCACTGAATCAAATGTAAATCAGCATTGAAATAAACCAATTACTATCACAAATAAAGTTCAATAATTTTAGATAATAACCAAAATTTCCAATTAGAACTTTAAGTTCTCATGTTTATCCCAAAGACCCCAATAGGCCCCAACATCGCCTTCATCTCCAGTTTTCCATGATTCGTCAAAAGATGAAAAGTAAAATATAGGAATATCATTCGTATTTGTCCACCTAACGGCGTCTATAAAATACTTCATAGCAGCTTCTTCGCTAGCAATTGCACCTTTGAGTCCTCCTCCTTGACTTGGCCATCCTGTCTCAGTAATAATAATAGGTTTTCCTTGTGACGCATCTACAACAGAACCGTACATAGCTTGCATATGACCTAAGGCATACTCTATTGGACAACCCTCCCAATAGGGATATAAATTTGCTAAAACAACATCAGTACTCTCAACTAAAATAGGATGTCTTGAAAATTCGTAATAAGCATCTACATAGCCTACTGGAATATTTAGTCCCACCAATGCTTCCCTAACACGATTTATATACCCAACTAATTCATCTAAGGTCAAATCATTTCGATATAAAACTTCATTACCTACAGCCGCAACATCAACATTACCATCTTTAGCTAACGCAATTAACCCTTCAATTTCCCTTTCATTATCTTCTTTATCGTCACTTAGCCATGCTCCAACTAAAGTTTTAAGACCATGCTTTTTTGCCATTTTTGGTACATGTTCGTTACCTTCAATACATGAAAACGATCGTATAGCACTAGCATAAGGCTTTAATATCTTTACACGTTGTTCAACCTGTTCTATACTTATATTGTCGCCTGGTGATTGCCCATCTCTATACATACTAAAACATATACCATGAAACCCTTCTTGCATGGTTTTACCCCATAGCGCTTTTAACTCCTCTAACGAATAATCTGAGAGATTAATTCCTTGGGTAGCTATATTTGCATACCCTCTTGATTTATAATATGATTCTTCTCTATAAGACATTTATATTTCTATTTAATTAATGAATTCTTTTACAAGAGCACGTGCATTTAAATCTAAAACACTCCTCTACAGTTTTTCCTTGAATAAATCTCAAGACGCTCTACTTCTTTTGCTCCAGCTGGTATTTCTTCTAGTTTTAACCCAGGATAGTCGTCAGCATCTTTCCATTTTGCAATTGTGGAACTAAAAAATGATGATGCGGTAGAATCCGCTTCATAAATAATCAAATCATAGACTTCACCCTTATCTCCGCCAAAACGAGTAACAACCTGCCATTGACCATCTCTTTTATAAGAAGTATTTGTATGATCAGATTGTGGATAATATCTATCATCAGTAGGTCTAATCATTACCCAAATATCTTTTTTATGGGATTCGGGATAAACACCCATTGTTAAAATCCGACAATCCACAGAATCCTTATCTATTGGAGAAACAACTTTTACAGAATTCACTGGGCCACTAATATTTAGCTTTTTCCCTATAGAAATTTGTTCTGTTTGGGTATTATAGTTGACTAAGTCAGACGAATAACTACCATATATCATCATTAAAACACCGATGATTCCCATAGGTATTCCAATCTTGGTATTGAGGATGTTCTTTCCTGAGTTAGTTTTTTTACTACCTAGTATTGCAATTAATGCGAGCAAAACTCCTATTACTAGGATAATTATTTTTGTTGACATCTTACTATTTTTTTAATTATATAATCTACTTAATAAATTAACGTTGTTATAAAACTCCTCTTCTTTCTTCTAATTGAGCTTTAATGTCTTTGGCTCTTTCTTCAGTTAAGTCATATTTCCACATAATCCAAATAGCCAACCCAGCTGTTACTACGGGTATAACTATATCGGCGATTCTTAAATTTGTTAAAGTATCAACCGATTGAGTGGCTGCGTTACCGTCAAATCCTATTACTTTTAATACTAGACCTCCTAAAACCAATGCTAATCCTTGTCCAAGTTTTACAACCCACCAATAAAGCGCTCCAAAAGTACCCTCTTTTCTTGGCATTCCATTCGTAAGTTCGTCTAAATCACACACATCGGCAGTCATACTCATCATCAAGGTAAATAAACTTCCTAAACCAAATGACATTAAAGGTATTGGGATAAAAGAAAGCCAAATGTTCTCGGGTGTAAAAGCCCACCATTTCATAGCATATCCAACTATTGAAAGGGCCGTTGAAATAATGAAAGCATTCTTTTTACCCCATTTTGTGGCCATCTTTGATACAATTGGAATTACTAAAAATGCTGAAACCAAAGCTCCAATAGAACTAAACCAAGCGGGCCATGTAGAAGTAGCTTCATAGCTTCCTTTAAAAATGTAAAAAACGAAAATAAAAAAACTAAAAGATGCTACAATTTGGAACCCATTAAATACTAAAAAAGTAGCGCCACATAATTTCATAAAAGGCTTATTCTTTACAGCCTCTTTTATACTACTGAATAAGTCTTTCAAATTACTAAACATAGAGTTAAGCGATAGTTTTTTTCTATTCTCCATCTTACCAGGATCTTTTCCTCTACAAAAAATAGCAGGTAGAAGCCCTAGAAATAAACAAGCGACTCCAACATACAATGCCATTGTTCTTACTCCTTCAGCTTGATTACTAAAAAAATCTGGGTCAGCAATAATTACCCAAAACCAAGGTACAATTACCCAAGCCAATAGACCAACCGTTTGCGAAAATGCCATTAAACGCGTCCGTTCATTATAATCAGAGGTCATTTCATAGCCTAAACCAACCAAAGGCGTAGCAAACATGGTATTTCCAATTAAAAAAACCATAGACATAATTAGGAAGTACCAAAAATTATAGTCTGAAGAATTGCTTTCATCAAGTTGCCAAAGCAGCACAAATGTAATAGCACTTAAAATACCTCCAACAAAAATGTATGGTCTCCTTCTACCCCATTTAGAACTGGTGTTGTCTGAAATAAATCCCATAATTGGATCGGTAACCGCATCAAAAAATCGAGGCAATCCACCTAAAAGTCCTGCTAAAAACGGATCCATTCCAAAAGCAGTTAGTAAAAAGAACATGAAGAAACCTAAGGCTCCTGGATATAGGTTCAAAACTAAATGACCAGCACCAAAGGCAGCTTTTTGTCCAATAGGTACTTTGTCTGTTGCGGCTGTTTTTACATTCGGCATAATTTTAATTTTTTAGTTAGTTAGTTATGGCTATACTTTAGGAATCACAATAGTTTGAATAGCTTGCGCATCTATCGAAAATTCTACGTTCTTTTCATTTAGCGATAGGTTTATGGTTTTTGGGGTTTTAAACTCATTAAACAGAATGACTACCGTTGAACCATCAGAATTAATAGCAGCAGTTGCCATTAATTTGTCGTCAGACTTTTCTAATCCAATAACTTTGGCTTCAGGTCTAATAAATTTACTAAAATGCGCCATAGTCTGATAAAGTGGTGTAAAATACACTTCATCTTTATCAGGGTCGACAATTACCGGAGCAATACACCAGTTTTTAAACCAGTTTGGCCCTCCTTTTGTGTCAAGTACCATATTCCAATCTACCCATCCGTCAACCCAATTATTCAAGCAGCCAATAATATCTCTAGCATAACGGTTAACTGGTGAATATTTAGGGTGTAAATGCTTGTCTTTTTCTGGCGCCCAATCAAAGCCCCAGTCAGTAGCTTCTTTTTTCCAATACCACGCATCGTCTTGCCATACAGGAGCTTCTGCATCAACACAGGCTTCAGATTGAATTAAAAGCTTATCTGGTGCTTTGCTATGTGCATATTGCAATTCTTCAGGGAAAACCTCGAATGTACTTGCATACCAGTGAACGGCGGTACCATCAAAATATTTAGATGTTTCTTCATTTTTATATTGAGAATCTACCCATTCTTTTAAATGTTCTCTATTTTGGTCGTAACCTAAAATCTTCAGATCTCCTTTTCCATCTGCTTCTAGTTTTGGACCCAAGTAATTCTGAACAAAGTTGGTCATTTCATCAGGCGTATAATGCATGCTTTCCCAATTGTTTCCATTACCCAAAGGTTCATTTTCTACGGTAAAGCCCCAAATATCAATTCCTTCTGCTTTGTAAGCATCTACGTATTTTGAGAAAAACAAAGCCCAGGTGTCATAATATTCTGGCAGCAGCTTGCCTCCAACCCATTCATTATTATCTTTCATCCAAGGAGCGGCTGTCCATGGTGAACCAAAAATTTTAAATCCATCAGAAGAAGCTGCCATGGCATCTTTTATAAACGGGATTAAATCGTCTTTATCTTCTTCAATAGTGAAATGCTCTAAATCTTTATCGCCTTCAACAGGAGTATACGAGTAATTTGAAACAGAAAAATCGCAAGAGTTCATGTGTGTTCTTGTTAAAGAATAGTGTGCACCATCTTTACTAAAATAGGCATCGATAATCTTTTTACGCTTTTCTTTACTCAACTTGTTTAATAAATACGCTGAAGATTCTGTAAATGCTCCACCAAAGCCAGTAATAGTTTGAAATTTTTGTTCAGGAATCAACTTAATTACTACTTTCTCTTCTGAATTTTGAAACTCAGTTATTTCTGAAAGTTTATTTCCTGCAGCGGAAGTTTCGTAAACTTTAACTGCTAACGTTTTATCCTCATTGTTACAACTTATCATGATTAGAGCTGCTGTGCAAACTATTATGCTTTTTAAGGTTTTCATATTAAATAGTTCTGGTTATTGTTTCTTTTGGTTGGCATGCCATTCTTCAGCTGAAGGGGGCACTTCAACATCTTTCATTAATGCTTCTTTATTCCCGTTATATGTTTTAGTTATTGGGTTTCCTTTTCTTGTTAATCCTTTGAATGTTCCTTTATCTACTTCATCCCAAAGGGCATATTTTGCTTTACCATCAACTGTAAAGAGTCCGAAATGCTTTTCAGAGTTTCCTGAATTATCACCACCTTTCCAGGGCTCGTCAAACCCTTCAAAGTAAAAACAAGACATTCCTGTTTCGTTGGTCCAGTCTCTCATATGCTTATAGTAAAGTGCTTCTTTATACTCATCGCAAGATTTTGCCCCATTGGTACCATAGTGCCCTGAAGAAAAACTTGCCCACCCTGTCTCACCAATATGAATTGGTTTGTTTACACCAAGACTTTCCATGTATTTTTTCACATTTTCATATTGCATAATGGCATATTTCTTTGTTCTTAACATGGAAATTTCTATTTTTTCCATATCCGTTTTTCCTTCTAATCCCTCAGCATCTAACCAGAATTCCGGTTGATAATGTGTATCATGCATAGGATAGGTATGAACAGAAAGAAAATCTACTGCTTTAATTAATTTATTTAAATCGTCAACATGGTATTCATCTCCACCGCCTCCCCAAGACGCAAAATTATCTGAACTTGTAATCCATAAATCTTTAGGCAGTTTTCCTTCTTTTTTCAAGTCTTGAAGGTGGTTTACCCATTTTAAGATTATCCAAGGCTCTACATAATAGGTTGCTGCCCATTTCACCATAGCCTCGTTGCCTACTGCAATTACTTTTATAATATCTGGATATTGATTAGCTAACGCTGCAGCTTTTTCTATTTGTGGTTTATTGGCTTCACTTTCAATATTATGAATAGGTTCTTGATCTGTCCAAGCATTTTTACAGTCTATCCAAGCACCCAGCATCACGTACATTTCAAAATTTGGATCCTTCTGCTTTAGGTCACTAATAGCTTTTAAAAGGTTTTCAGCTTGAGGTAAATGAACTTTATAAGTACGTACAACTCTAACCCCTAAAGCATGTAAAATTTTCATATCTTCCTTTAGCTCATCTAGCGTAGGTTCAATCCCATGATCTGCATATCTATAGCCCCCATAAGACATTGCTAAATAATCTGAATTTCCTAAAATATCTTTTGCTGTTAATTGATTCACATCACTCGTTTTAGAATTATTACAAGACCACATGAAACATACTAAAAAAATCAATAAAAAATTTCTCATAATTAATAATTAATAGTTACTTCTCTTTTTAATGGAGGAGCAAGAACGTGTGACAATAAGTCTTCTTCTTTGCCATTATATGTTTTAGATATGAGCTTTCCATCTCGTGTTAAACCCACATAAATGCCTTTATCCACTAAATCCCAAATAGCATATTT